>SMVB01088179.1_pt1 | contig 11298 bp, 8 predicted proteins | sample 2456461 | NCBI WGS metagenome assembly SMVB01 (sample SAMN11095934, study PRJNA526329) | marine sediment metagenome | biome: Marine sediment; feature: Surficial sediment; material: Deep marine sediment; isolation source: Hadal surficial sediment | place: Pacific Ocean | collected 2014-05 | depth 0-1...
CTTCATTCATGGTGGCGTGGATGTCTTGCAAATAGCAGGGCTGTTCAAAGTATTGAAGGCCATGGTGTTTTCTCCCTTTTTCGGGTTTTTGATGGCATTTATTCTCATGGTGGTGTTGAGCTGGGCATTTTTCCGAACCCAGCGCGGATTTGCCAGAGTGCTGTTTCGTCGTTTGCAAGTGTTCTCGGCAGGGTTTATGGCCCTCAGCCATGGAGCGAATGATGCGCAAAAGGCCATGGGGATTATCACGTTGGCCTTACTGTCAGCCGGACATATTTCAGATGCTGAAGTGCCAACGTGGGTGATTATTTCATGTGCTCTCGCCATGGGTTTGGGAACAGCGATGGGGGGATGGAAAATTATTCGAACCTTGGGGATGCGGATTACCAAGTTAGAACCCGTCCATGGTTTTGCGGCTGAAACGGGCGCTGCGGCGGTATTGATGGTGACAGCTCATATTGGACTTCCCGTGAGTACGACCCACACCATTACGTCCTCTGTAATGGGTGTCGGTGCGGTCAATTGTCTTTCAGCGGTTCGTTGGGGTGTCACCCGGCGAATTGCCTATGCCTGGGTTTTCACCCTTCCAGGGTCTGCCCTTCTTTCAATTACGCTCTATCTTCTGTTGTCTGCCATCTTATAGCCCTTGTTGGTTCCCCTCCTATCAGCAGCGCGGAAAATAGTTGTTTTTGCATATGGCGAATATTTGCCGAATCGGTTGGACATGCCGGCATGTCCTATGAGTCCCTCATCCATCGAATCCTGATTGTCGGCCTAAGCCGGGTACCCAAAGCTCAACGAGAAGGCGTGCCTCCGAAATCCCGGCATCGCGTCCCATTCTGTCACTTCGATCGTGATTGTCGAGAATCTATTCCCCTCCCTCTGTCATTCCAGACATTTTTCATCGAGAATCCAATCTTTATTTCTTCGTGATCCAACTGCCGTCTTGAGGAGTATAAAGGCATTGTGACCCACATGTTCATTTGCCTTGGCATCATATGGATCCTTTTGATCGGTTACTGATTTGCCAAGCGCTTTCAGACAATCCGATCATTCGAAAATACAAACTGAAGATCGCGTGGTAGGATGTATCGGGCTCCACACTAAAAGATTCCCGCCGCAAGCGGACGGGGTATGCAACGGATCAATCGTGTACAGTTCTCAATCTAGGAGGAGGGAGCCTGTGGGCTACTTCCTAGCAGGTTTTTTCTATATCAGCTTAAATCGAGGGATTACCTTTCCTTTCACTTCAATCTTCTCGCAAAACATTTCTAGGGGTCTGACCCACAGTCCACATTCTCCGTATAGGGCGCGGTACACGACCAAATCCTCTTCCGTTTCAGAATGCCTGGCGATACCAATGACTTGGTACATGTTGCCTTTATAATGTCGATACAGGCCTGTTTGAAGCATAGAACTCCTCCAATTGAGCGTGATGTTTTTGGCGGTTTTCAAGAAGTCTGCTCTGTGTGATTATCGTGAATGCTGTTGGCGATAGGCGTGGAGTGCGATGCTGCTGGCGACGGTTGCATTCAATGGGATGGAGGGATGGATTTGAGAAATGCTGAATCGTTGTGAATACGGCAATGAGGGAATTCCCCTTCCTTCTTCGCCAATAAGCAGACGGATGTGTTGTGGCCAGGATAGGGTGGCGATATCATCACCCTGCATATCCAAAGGGATAATCCATTTCACGATGTCCGGTTGAGATAATTCCGAAATCGAGCAACCTTGACTGAGCGGTTGGACAAAGACCGCTCCGCTGCTGGCTCGAATGACTTTAGGGTGAAAGGGATGGACGGCTTCGCGAAGAAGAATGACGGTGCGTACATCGAATGCCCGGCAAGAGCGTAGCAGTGCCCCCAAGTTTCCAGGGTCGCCGATGGGACAGAGTATTTCCATGCCTCTCGGTGGCTGCGTCAAATCGAATGATGGTATTGAGGGAGTGGTACAGACGACTAACGGCTCTTTTGTGCCGAATATATCCAACTCATCAAAGAGGGTCTTGGCGAGTGTCACGCCTATCGCGTGAGAAGGAAGATCTTCACGCATCTCATACGATGGTGGAAACAAGATTTCACAGATGGTTGTTTCTGCTCTCTGAGTGATTTCCTTTCTGAGTGTGGTCCCGGATACCAGGCATTGTTGGTGGGTTTTGACGCCCTCAGAATTCAGTAAGGTGACCCATCGTTTAAATCGAATGTTCTGGCGGCTGGAGAGGAGTCGAAGCCGGGTCATGAGAATATACTCACGGACATAATACAGGGATTGGTAAAACGTTGGGTGGAAGGTGAGAAAGCAAGCAAGAGTGTTTATATGGCAATCACTGATGAGTATACCAACATCTTATTCAAGGTGCCCACAAAAATATCCGATAACGGGATGAATGAGATGGTTCCGCATGCCCACTTCCTGAGGGTTCGATCCACCTATTGAGAATTCACAGCTTTCGGTGTTTGTCGCCGATGGGTATGAGAAGAGAATCTGTTGTTTGGAGCGTGGACAGTAGGGACATCAGATCAGAAAGGTCAGAAAGCGATGAGTGGAGACAAGACAAGCGCAAAGGATGAGACCCGTGAGGCAGAAGAGTATGACAAGCCCTTAGAATCCTTGGCGAGGGTTTTGCGCTGTCTGGGGCGCCATGCGATTGAGCTGGAGCATCTTTCGGAAAAAGAGATTGAACAGGAATTTGAACGGTGGGCCATGCATGTGTTGATGGGTGCCTCAATCCGTGATGAGGGTGCGGAGGGTGAGAGGGGACCCGGTCGGCGGGAGTGGGGTGAACTCATCAAGTTTGTGAATAGCCATCGCCAACAGGAAAAACAGTATGTTGATCGCAATCTTCAAGATGTGCGCAATGTCCTGTGGGAATTTACGAACACGGTGGGACAAGCCATTGTGGAAGATCAGCACACGGATCAGCAATTGGAAAATCATCTCGGGCAATTGCGGTCGGCCACGGAGGGTGGCTCGTTTAGCGAGGTCAAGCAAGCCTTGCTTTCAGTCGTCCAAGAGATGAATGTGGTGATCGATGAGCGTAAAAATCGACAGCAACAGCGGATCAAGCAGCTTGGTGAACAATTGCGGTCAGTGGAAAAGGAACTGGGGAGTGTGCGAAAGGAAATGGTCTTGGATCCACTCACACGACTCTATAATCGCGGGGCTTTAGATTTGCAATTGGAGCGAACCGCCGGCGTGAGTTTTTTCTCCGAAACCCCGGCCTGTGTGTTCATGGTTGATATTGATCACTTTAAACTCATTAACGATACGCATGGCCATCCGGCTGGAGATGCCGTTATTCAGCAGCTTGCTGATCGTCTGGTGTCGACGTTTCCCAGGAAAACCGATTTTGTTGCGCGCTATGGAGGAGAGGAATTTTGCGTGTTACTCCCTGGAGCAAACCTTGAATTGTGTCAACGTTTAGGAGAACGGTTATTGGAGTCTGTCCGTCGAGAGAGTTTTCGTTACGAGGAAATCAGTATTTCTGCCACAGTGTCCGTGGGTGTGGCCGAAATCTTGCCTGGAGAAAGAGCGCAAGCCTGGTTGGAACGTGCGGATCATGCCTTGTATCGGGCGAAGGAGAATGGGCGCAATCAATTGTGCCTGGCACTTGAGACAGAACCTGTCTCTGAGGTACGAGCGTAGGATCGTTGACGATGCTTTGAGATGAGATTGTTTTAAAAATCCCACTAACCTTCTTTTCCAAAAGAGGGACCTAAGCCGTAATCCCGGCCCAAGCTACGGGGAACAGCTAGCAAGCTAAAGCCATGCCGGACAAATAAAAAAAATTGGAAACTGATATTCTTTTGTGCCTTGGCTTTGTTCTTTTCTTCTCGCTTTACGCCTCACGCTTCACGAATTTTCCCCTTGTGTGGTTCCGGCTCGTCCGGATGAGGTCTTTTCCGGTTGAGATGATGGCGCGAGGTGTTTGAGCGCTAACCGGTGGACGTGGGTAATCTCTTCAAAGCTTCCCAGTCGTGTATGAAAGAAGCTGGCGATTTGGGGAATGTCGGTCATCATATGGTCTAAAATCGGTACCCAATCTTCTGGTTGAATGGTCAACCGACCTTGGCTTTTTTCTTGCGCGATGGCAATGGCGGTTTCGGTGTGGGGAGTCATCCAGATATCAGCAATCACGCCTGATAGCGAGACAACATCCACGAGTGGTTGAAAATCTAGTGGTGTTTCAAACAATTCAGGGGTGTGGCTATAGAGGATAGCCACTTGAAATTCTTCCGGCAATTGCCATACTTGTACTAGCCAGGCACCGACTTGTGCATGGTCAACGCCGAGATGTTCCAGCTCAAGCCGATAGAGGTCGGCATGATCATATATCAACTCCCCCTGGAATGTTTTGAGTTCATCCGCTGCGACTTCGTTCAAAACTAACATGCCAATATCTTGCAGGAGGGCTGCCAGGAACAAAAGTTCCGTATCGGGATAATTGAAGTGTTTCCCGATCGCACGGCTGGCTGTACTGGCAAAAATGGATCGTCGCCAAAATTGAACATGATCAATTGCCGAGTGTGATGTGTCTCTGATGTCCTTAATGAGACGATAGAAACAGAATGAAAGGGCTAAGTTGGCGATCGTGGGGAAGCCGAGTAACGTCACACTTTTCAAGATGCTCGTGACTTTGTGCCCTGCTCCTCCGTAGTAACTGGAATTTGCCATAAATAGGATTTGTGTCGCCAATCCAGGATCTTGAGAAATCAAATCGGCGAGTGTCGATGCTGGAGTTTCCTCCTCTTGGCACAGTTTGAGAATTTTGGAAGCGAGCGGCGATAAAATCGGGAGAGACTTACAGCCTTTGATCCGTTCAAAAATGGTTTCTGCTTCTTCTCGTTGCTCCAAGTCTAGTGGAAGTGACAGTTGCATGAAGACGTCCTTGGTAAGTGGGAGGTGTCGAATGTTGCCGAGGGTAATTTTCGCGTTTTTTTCTAAATCTTTCCTGTTTTTTCGGTTGAAAGAGAGGAGAGCTTAAGAGCGATCTTGAAGAACGTTCATCAAGAACTAGGCTCAATCGTAATGTTGGTCGAGTAGGGAGGGAAAAGGGAAAAGGGAAAAGCTAGAAAGAAGGAAAGACAAGTGTCTTCTTTTTTCCACTGAATTCTTTGCTTGTTACTTCTACCTTTTTCCTTCTCACTAGTATGTTGTGGTCATTCCTGCTTTGGCCGGAATGACCACAACATGACTTAGTGCGGCGGCACATTAGTTTGCAGGTGAAACCAGGTATTCGATACCCAGGCGGAAGGTGAAGGGCGGGGCAGGGAAGCCGCGAAATTCTTCATAGGATGTGTTTGTGAAGTTTTCTACTGCGGCATACCAACGCCAGGCTGGAATCGGGCGATAGGTGAATGTCGCGTCGGCTTTGGCATAACCGCCGACTCGTGTGCTTTGAGTCGGTACTTGAAAATCCAGGCGTGAACTGACGAATGTCACTCTGCTGCTGAGGGTCAGATTGGGAAACGCGTGAAAAGTCAGTCCAAGCCCAGCACGCCATTTTGGTCGATTTCTGAGGGACGTTCCCGTTTCTTTGACTCGTGTGGTTAAGTAGGTGAGGTTCGCCTGGAATGAAATCGGAGCTTTTGGTGTCAGTGTCAAAAAAACTTCCCAACCTTTGGTTCGGGCCTCATCCAGGTTGGTGAGTTGGAAAATGCCTTGGTTCAGAAGGTCCGGATCCAGATCGACAAGCCTTTGAAAGGAATTCTGGAAATATTCGATCGTGACGGTCAACTCTTTATTTGGTGTGTGATACTGTAGACCGATGTCCCAACCGGTACTGGTTTCGGGCTTTAAGGACGGATTGCCAATGATTGGATCGCCAAGGCTGGCTATGCTGGGAAGTTTGAATCCTTTCCCGTAGGCCCCACGAATGTGCAACAACGGAAGGAGTTGATATCTTGCGCTAAACCGAGGACTCACATTTGGTTGAACATTCTCTGAGAGATTGACGCGAGCTCCGGTGTTCAAGGTCAGTTTTTCCCAGGCGGTGGATGTCAACTCGATGAAAGTTCCGCCGAACGTTCGATCCAGAGAAAAATCTACCGGTTCATTGGAACGGCCGCCGAAAGAACTGAGGTCTTGTGTGCCATCCCGGGTTCCTTGTTCATGGGTGAGCTGTCCGCCAAGTGAGAATGTCCAATGCTGGGTAATGTCCCAGGTTTCGGTGAGGCGGGTTTGATAGCGGTGATAATCAGTGGTAAAGCGTGTTGGAGGAATTCGGAAAAGCGAAGGGGTGGAGAGGACGCCAGGGTTATCGATATCCTGTGACCGTCTGGAGATACTGAGAAAGACCTGATGGTGCCAATGTGACGGAGCCCGGAGGGAAGCCGTGAGCCCGGCTAAGAATGTGTGGGTTTTGCGTTGTTCTGTCTCTCGTAAGATGGCGAGTTCGGGGCCGCCACTGCCTTCCGGAAAACTTCGAACAGAAGAATCGCTATAGAGGCCTGTCAGGCGAATGTCCCAATCAGACTTGGAATCCATGGAAAAATTCCATCCCACCGCATGTTGAGAAAAGGCGTCTTTCTCGACCTGTTCTTCATTGCGTGAATGGGAATAAGAAAGGTTGGCCGAAAATGGACCGACTGACCCGCTTCCTTGGACCAGACCTTTGCGTGAATCGAATCGTCCGCCTTCTACAAGAACATGCACGTTCGAATCTTTGGCGTGAGATTTGGTGACGAGATTGATGGCGCCAGCCATCGCTTCAGAGCCATAGAATGCCGAGAGTGGCCCCCGAACAATTTCAACGCGAGTGATGTGGTCAATTGGAATGGTTGAGAGGTCGACGGACCCGCCGCGTTGGTTTGTGGAATCGTTCAAGGGGATTCCATCCAACATGATTAACGTAAAATTTGGGTCGGCTCCTCGGAGATAGATCGAGCTGATGCCCCCACGGGCTCCCGTTTCATCGATATGGATCCCCGGGATGTGTTGGAGGATACTGGAAAGACGATTCGGTTGGAGTGGGGTAAATTGGTTTTTGGTGATGATCGTATGGCTTTGAGTCGTGCGATGAAGTCGGGTAGGATGCGCTGAACCTGTTACCAGGATTGGATCGAGCGTGGCCACAGCGGCTTCTTCCGCCTGACCGCGGGATATCCCGAATGGCTCTGTGCCTACGGCCAGAGAGAAGAGAAGTAATCTGACGACGAAGGGCCTATTGAAAAATGGCATGAAGGTCCAATGTGTTCAGGGTTCGCGAAACAATCACTCCCTAGAATTTACGCCAGAATTTATGTCAGGTTGGGTCGATCTGAGAGGGCACAACCGCAGGCGTCGCAAGGGCCACGTTGAGGATTGTGCGAGTGAAGATCGACCCAACCTGGCCAGAAGATGGGATGCGAAAATTGGAAGTGATTATTTCGCAAGCCCTGAGTTCGGTTGCTTCGAATAACACAGCCGTGTGAGTGTAGTATACTGTGACGCGCAATCATGAATCTTCGCATTCTCAGGACTTGAGCGAAAATAACTTGGACATGTCGCAGTCAATCTTCGGGCCAGCTTTGAACGCGACTCAATCGAAAAAGCCTCAGCATAGTTCTACTATGCCTCGGATTTTCCTCAATCGTTCCGTCCAAATCTGCCCCAAATTTTGTTGCGAATGTGGTCAAGTTATTTTCTCTCAAGTCCTTACCTGATTCTTTTCCCTTTCAATCGAAAACCAGTTATGTCAAAACAAGAATTTCGTACACAACCCGTTAAGAGCTTTGCCATGCCACCAGGTATATGGCATTTAGTCGCGAATGAGGGGGCTGAACGGTTTAGCTACTATGGCATGCGGGCTATTCTGGTGGTCTTTATGACCGGGATGATCCTCAACTCACAGGGAGAATTTGATCCCATGGGCGAGGCTGAGGCCAAGACTTATTACCATATTTTTGCCTCAGCCGTGTATTTTTTCCCCTTTGTGGGAGCTCTGTTGGCAGATGCTTGGTGGGGAAAATACCGAACGATTATCTGGCTGTCCTTGGTCTATTGTGGTGGACATATCGCTTTGGCCTTGGATCATACTCGGCTGGGATTGTTGATAGGACTGACGCTTATTGCGGTCGGCTCCGGAGGCATTAAGCCTTGTGTGTCGGCTAATCTGGGAGATCAATTTGGTTCATTGAATCGCCATCTGCTCCCCAAGGCGTTTTCCTGGTTTTATTTCGCCATTAATGTGGGGGCGTTTTGTTCGATGATGCTTACGCCGATCCTGCTCGAACAGTATGGGGCGAGCGTGGCTTTTGCTGTGCCGGGAATCCTCATGTTTGTGGCGACGCTGATTTTTTGGACGGGACGGCATCGGTATACGCATATCCCACCGGATACCTCCGGCGTCATTCAGGAATTGAAGAGTCCGGCGTCCTGGCGAGCCATTCTCAAATTATGCGGGATATTTTTGTTCGTGGCATTTTTTTGGTCGCTCTACGATCAAACCTCTTCCGCGTGGGTGCTCCAAGCTCAACACATGGACCGTAATTGGCTGGGGATTGAATGGCTTCCTTCGCAAATTCAAGCGATCAATCCGATCCTTATTCTCCTGTTTATTCCTTTATTCGTGTATGTGATTTATCCACTATTGAGCCGATGTATGGAATTGACGGCGTTACGGAAAATGTCGATTGGATTTTTCGTCACCGTAGCCGCCTTCATGATTTCGGCCTATATCGAACAATTGATTGCCCAAGGGCAGACGCCTCCGATTGCCTGGCAATTGTTGGCGTTTGTCGTCATCACGGCTGCCGAGGTGATGGTGTCCATTACATGTCTGGAGTTTTCCTATACCCAAGCTCCTCTCAAGCTCAAGTCGCTCATTATGGGGCTCTTTTTATTATCCGTCTCTGTAGGGAATGCTTTGACGGCTTTGGTGAATTACTGGATTCAAAATCCTGATGGCACGGTGGCGTTGACGGGGCCTGAATACTATTGGTTCTTTGCCGGGATGATGTTTCTTGTCGCGTGCCTCTTTCTCTTCATCGTAGGAAGATATCAGGACGTCACCTACCTTCAAGGCACAGAGCGTGAAGCGTGAGGGGGTAAGGCGTGAAGGGGGATCAATCGGAAATTTAGTGGCGTACGGCTCACAAAGTTATTATTTTGTTATTCCTGCGAAGGCAGGAATCCAGAGACTGGTGATTGACAAAGACCATCTCACCCTTAAACTAAGCTTTATGTCTTATCGCGAACGCATTATGATCGAACCTGGAAAACGAGGGGGCAAACCTTGTATTCGAGGGCTTCGGATTACCGTCTATGACATCCTTGAATAACTCGCCGGAGGTATGACCGAACAACAAATTTTGACCGACTTTCCTGATCTGGAGCTAGAGGACATTCGAGCATGTTTGGCTTTCGCGGCGGATCGTGAACGAAAATTAGTTTCGGTACCTCCGGCGTGAAACTGTTCTTTGACGAAAATCTGTCACCCAACCTGGTCCATCTCGTCTCATCGTTCTTTCCTAAGTCGAAACATGTTCGTGATGTCGGTCTTGCAGCTGCGGACGATGATGTTTTTGGGGCCTATGCCTCCACTCATGGTTTCGTCATCGTATCAAAATATTCGGATTTTCATCAGCGAAGTTTTGTAAAAGGGCCTCCGCCTAAAGTAATTTGGCTTCGATGCGGTAATTGCGGCACCAAGAAAATTGCGGAACTTCTTCGGAACCATCATACGGATCTTGAACTCTTCCAAACGAATTCCGAAGCAGCATTTCTAGAAATAGGATGATCCGAATGAGCTCTCTTTTCACCAGTGTCACAGCGGGTTGTTTTTTGTGTATGGGAGTTTGCCTAAGGCCTCGCGAAAGAATAACTTCCCAGAATTCGAGCCCAGATTCGGCTCAAGATGGCTTGAAGATGGGATGCGGAAATGGGAAGTTATTTTTTTCGCGAGGCCTAAAATCTAGAATTGATTGACTATATTAATCCGGCAATTAAACCTATTTTCATTGTCATGCTTCCCCACGGTGCTTGCGTGATAACCGTCTGTCCATAACTCACCACCCCATAATTGCTGTTTTACCTGAGGAGCTCGCCGGAAGATCTCTCTGGCAGTCAGACTCTTTATGATGGTCACCACCTTTATCACACTATACCGAGGAACCGATTGGACCAGGAAATGGACATGGTTCTTATCTGTACCAATCTCCAGAAATTTCAACTGATATCGCTGCTCGATCTCTAGACAGACCTCCTTCAACACGCTATCAACGGCTGATTAAAGGTTTACATGGCTTTTGACCTTCCAGGCGTCGAACCAGGTAGTGATCCTGAATTGCTCTTCAAAGCCGTCGGGTTTATCACAGTTCAATGGGGGTTTGCCGAGCAATCGCTCGATCTCATGATGGCGAGTATCTTTCATTCTTTTGATGGGTATCCGCTTCTAAAAAAACGCCCACGGAATCTCAAATCGAAAGTAAAACTTCTTAAGAAGTACTTCACGAAATTTCCAGAACTCCAACAATTTATTGCTGAGAGTGAGGAGCTGCTTAAAAGGTTCTTGGCCATCAGAAAGAAACGAAATGACCTGATACATGGTGCCATTGCGAACATTGGCGCGGAGGCGGGCGCATTTAAATTCCTGAAAGTTGACGTAAGCCCAAATGAGCAACACAGCGTCCGCCTGGTGTACTTGAGGGATGAGAAATGGACGGAGTTTCGGTGCGAGCTAATCAGTCTTGGTAAAGAGGGGAATTCACTTGTCCAAAGGGTAAACAGAAGTCTGGATCAACATCCCTGCCAATCTTGATTGTCGATTTCAAGAAGATGACGCGAGCCTGAAATGAGTTCCGGGCATTGCCACAAATACCTACGCCACATCTTTTGACTTCACGGCCCTGGGGGTTAAGATAATCCGGCAATGAAATGTTTTTTCAAACAACTTCTTCCTTCGCTCGGTCGCCCACAACTCAAGCTCCGGATCGTACCGAAAGACCACATGAAGCCGAAGAGATTTCCCCAACTCGACTTTAACAGACTTCACGACGGAAAAATGGGTTCGATCTAATCCATCCGCACCCGGAGAATCGCACTCAAACCCAACACCGTCTTTCGTTGTTCCGCATTCAGGAACTTGAATCCCTGATGGCCGGCTTTTGGCAAACCTCGCCGATGGCACCGCGCAACATTTGCCATGATTCCAATTTCATCTAACGAGAAACCAGGTAAATCAGCATGAGTCATCAAGTAATAAGTATGTTTATGATGCTGATGTTCCTGGATATGATATCCGATATCATGAAGCAGCGCCGCATAGTCTAACCATTCACGCTCAGCCTCGCCCATGCCATGAATCGATTGCGTTTGATC
>SMVB01093626.1_pt1 | contig 11298 bp, 10 predicted proteins | sample 2456461 | NCBI WGS metagenome assembly SMVB01 (sample SAMN11095934, study PRJNA526329) | marine sediment metagenome | biome: Marine sediment; feature: Surficial sediment; material: Deep marine sediment; isolation source: Hadal surficial sediment | place: Pacific Ocean | collected 2014-05 | depth...
CAATAGGCGCGGGAGAGAATTTTTTCCAGGGAAATGGTGACCTTTGCATCGTAAAGAAGATTAGGATCGCGGTGCTTCTTGAATTCCCGCAGAAGCACCTCAATGTCCAGTGGCACTTTATCGTGAAAGCTGATCTCTTTTTCTCCGGTGACAAAGCGGTTATCTTTTTCAAGGATTTCCGTGGTGCTGATAAGCACGGGTCGATCAAAATCCACCATATCGGAATTGAGGTAGACCTCATACTCCAGCAGATTTTTCCCCATGATTTCAATTTCGTTGTTGCCTTTATTCACACCAAAAAGTGTGGTGATCTTCCCATCACGAATTTTCGTTATTTTTTGGTCGGGGCCGGGAAGGTCCAATGCGGCCATTTTGACTCCCTTGACCACCTTCAACCAATGGATGCGATCCAGGTGATTGGCTTCTCGCGTCATCCGTACCACTTGTGGATTCAGTGGCCGTCTTTGTTTTTTGAGCCATCGCACCAGCGGGGGAACTTCATCCTCCGGCAGGAAATGTCCGCCATGGGCCAATCCGATTTTTTGATGTTCCCTGTAGACGGCAGAGTATTTCATGTCCTGCAGAATTTTATTCACCCGTCGACTGAGCTTGATCGGAAATATCGGATCGTGCACGCCTTGGATCATATACACCGGCGTATTTTTTAAGTTGATGAGAAAATGCATGTATCGCGGAGTGATCGCTCCGGCGATGGGCACCACCCCGGCGAATTGGTCCGGATAAAACATGCCGATCATGTAAGCCCCGATAGCGCCGTTTGACAAGCCGCCAATAAAGATGCGGTTTGGGTCGACCGAATACTCCGCCTGGGTCTTGCGAACAAGATCGAGGACCAGACTTTCTGCGTTGCGAGTCCACCAGGCTCCCATCGGGTAAGACGGACACAGGACGATGAATTCGCCATTGAGTCTTTTCAACCAGAGCTCGATGATGCTGCCCCCGCTACCGCCCATCCCATGCAGAAGAACGATTAAGGGAAGCGGTTCGCCATTGTTGACAGAAGATTCTGGAACGAAAAGGGCATAAGGGTAATCCCGACCGTTTTGCTTTTTTATCAAACCTTTTTGCAGGCCGGTAGGGTTTTTGGGGCTGATTATAACCTTTTGACTTAAAAGGGCTTTTATCGTATTATGGCTCACCTGACTGCGGTTTAAACGTTGCAGGATTTGCTCTTCTTCAAGTGCGTCGTCAGTCGCCAGGAAACGGCTCACTTCCAATTCCACATCCACAGTCTCAAACAGGGGAACCCTGTCTGGGTTGGTCGAGCAGGCCAGGGTAGTGGTCAACAGAATTAACATCCATAGTTTTTTCATAATTAAAACACTAAATGAATTTTTCAATAATGTAAAGCCGAACTGGCCCCCTTTTTAAACGGGACAGTAAGCTTTCAACTCGCTCTAATAGAAAGCCTTACCTCATGAAAGAAATCGCACCACTCAAAACCAGTAAAACGATCCATACCGGAACCTTGGCATTGGGCAAGGGGAAAAACCCTGACGAGAACAGCTATACGATGCTTTTTCGAGTCCGGAAAAACAGCATTGATTTCATGGGCCAGATCACCCTGACTTTAGAAGAGGAGTCTGCTCGGCTGGAAATTTTCAATGAGGTGTATTTATCACAATTTGACCTTCCCCAATTCGTCGTCCACGAAGCCCTGCAAAATCGAATCTTGAAGGCAATTTCAGGCAATGAAGTAGTTCCGGAAATCTTCCGGAATCTGGCAGGTGATTTTATTAAAAACAAAACTCTGCAACCCAAAATAGTTAACTCGGAATTGCGCGATGTAAATGAGGTGGTCGACTTGAAGCAAATCTTCGATCAATTGAATCGGGAATATTTTGCGGGAAAAATTCAGGCAATGGTGAAGTGGGGCAAAGATTCAAAAACTCCCAACAAACGAGAGTTTCGCTTCGGTTCTTATGACGATAGAAAAAAATTAATTCGTATTCATCCGCGATTGAAACAGAGTTTTGTCCCCATGTCGGTGATTGAGCTGACGGTCTATCATGAGATGTGCCACCAATGGACTCCGCCCGTGCGGAGAAAAAGTCAATGGCGCACCCATCACCAGGGGTTTAAGGACAAGGAAAAAGAATACCGATTTTACCAGGAAGCCAAGGCCTGGGAGAAAGAACACTGGAAGCAATTATTGAAACCGGTGACGCCAGTCAATGCCTAAACTGGTAGAAACTCCTATTCCTCTCTGTGTTTGATTATGGCGGTAGGGGCACACCATCCTGATTGGTTGCAAACCACTGGTCGATAGTCTAAATTAGAGGCACTATATAACTTGATATCTTAAGCTTGCTATCGCCAAGCCAGAAGTTACCTGGGTGGGCCTAGCCAAATGCAATTGCCGCTAACTTTCAAAAGGCCATCGTTATGAAAATGATAAAATGTTTTATCAGACATGAAAGGCTTGAGTCGGTGAGAGAAAAGATGTTTGAGTTGGGTGTGCCGGGGATTTCCGTGACAGACATTAAGGGGATCGGCAAACCAATGAGCCAGCTGAAATCCTCACCCGAAAGTAAACTTCCTCAATTTCTTCCGCGAGTGGAGGTCTCCATTGTTTTGGAAAACGATGCTGTGGACGAAGTGGTAGAAACTCTGGTGAGTACTTTAAAAACGGGCCAGTTTGGTGACGGTAAAATTTTTATTTTGCCGGTAGAGGATGCGGTGAGAATTCGTACCGGCGAAAGGGGCGAGAAGGCCCTCTATTGATCAAGCGCAGACAACGTCATAGATAATTGATTGCAGATAATTTACGTGAAGTAAAATCGAACATTGCGGAAGTGGCGCGGGCATGTGGGCGCGACCCAGCGGAAATCCGCCTGATTGCAGTTTCCAAAACAGTAGATTCCCAGCGCATAACCAACGCCAATGACTGCGGTCAAAACCTGTTTGGCGAAAACCGGGTCCAGGATGCCCTGGAGAAGATCGATCTATTAAAGGAAAGAGAAATTCGTTGGCATTTGATCGGCCACCTGCAAAAGAATAAAGTAAAATATATAATTGGAAAATTTGATCTGGTCCATTCCATCGACAGCTTCTCCCTGGCCGAATCGATTCACAAGAAAAGCCTGGAGCAGGGGGTCGTCACCGCGATTTTGATGCAGGTGAATATTTCCGGCGAAGAAACAAAAAGTGGCTTGCCACCGGATCAATTGCAAGACACTCTGGTCCGGGTCGCTCAATTGCTGGGTGTGCAAGTGAAGGGCTTGATGACCATTCCGCCTATGCAAGCCGACCCGGAAGCGTCGAGAAAATATTTTGCTCAGCTTCGGGAATTGCGTGACGAGATGGCTAAGCAGGCGATTGAGAATATCCAGCTCGATGAATTGTCCATGGGCATGTCAAACGATTACAGGATTGCCATTCAGGAAGGTGCAACTCTGGTGAGAGTTGGGACCGCGATATTTGGCGATCGAACATAAACCAAAAGGTAGTTGGAAATTCATAGAAAAAATAATAATAGGAAAGATAATAAATCCCCCTCACCTTAATCCTCTCCCTCGGAGGGGAGAGGAATTATTTAAGTTGTCAAATGGGGGTTATGCAAAGGGCTCCTCCATTAGAGGCCCTGTTTAGAATTGGCAACAAAGGAGAAATGAAGTGCTGACCAACAAAAAGCTCGGGTTTCTTGGAGGCGGTAACATGGCGGAGGCCATGATCAAAGGAATGCTATCGGGTGGATTCATCGAAGCTAAAAATATTTTTGTGTCCGATGTTGTTCAATCGCGCCAGGAATTTTTGCACTCGGAATACAAGGTAAAGGCAACAGGCGATAATCGCGATGTCGCGGCAAAATGCGACATCATTGTTTTAGCCGTGAAACCCCAGGTGGTGAAAAAGGTGTTGGAAGAAATTCATGATTTGGTGGATTCCAATAAACTGATTGTATCCATAGTCGCCGGAGTGCCCATTATCACTATCGATGAAATTCTGCGTGCTGGTCAGGACAAAAAGATTAGTATTGTGAGGACGATGCCAAATACTCCGGCCCTTGTGCAGGAAGGCGTCACTGCTATTGCCTCCGGTAAGCATGTCAGCAAGACCGATATCAAAGTTTCTCACCGGATCTTTGAGGCCGTTGGCAAAACGGTGGATGTGGACGAGAGCAATATGGATGCGGTCACTGGTTTGAGCGGCAGTGGTCCCGCTTACATTTTCATGATCATCGAAGCGTTATCAGACGCTGGGGTGAAAATGGGACTTTCCCGTGAGGTGTCTTATACACTCACTGTGCAGACAGTACTGGGAGCGGCCAAGCTGGCACGCGAAAGTGGCAAACATCCCGGCGAGTTGAAGGATATGGTGACATCGCCTGGTGGCACGACCATTTCGGGATTACATGCTCTTGAGGGCGGCGGATTGCGCACGACTTTGATCGATGCTGTGGAACAAGCGACTTTACGTTCCAAGGAACTGGGTCGAAACGCTTTGTAAAGTAATCAGAGTACGGAAGAGGAGTGATGGTCTTTTCTATTTGGAACGATACTTTTGCCATTCGCCCCAGGCGATAACGCCGAAGCCCAGGAATAGCATCCACGAGGGGCGTAGTACGTGTTCGGGTTTGGAAAAATATAATATTAGCATGATCACCACGCCACACATGGAGATGATGAGTCCGGTATAAACCTTCTCCATGCCCCTGGCAAATGTATCCGGGTCTTTTAAACCTTTCCTGATTTCTGGCCGAAGTTCAACTTTCCACATACTCAACACACATTCATAGTTAGCTTGAGATTTTTGCGCAAGAAAAAATATATCTTGCTTATATTTCCTGCGGGCGTTGCCCGCCCACATGATTTTCGGTCAAGGAAATAGGGTTCGCTATAGCTTCATTCAGGCTTCCAGAACGAAATCCTTCCACATCCAGCGTGACAAATTTATAGCCAATTTCTTTGAGCTTCCTTTGCACTTTGGAAGAAATATCATTTGCAAAAAAACGTGGGAAATCTTTTCGTTCCAATTCGATCCTGGCAACATCGCCGTGGTGCCGCACTCTTAATTGTTTGAACCCCAGAGAAAGTAAATAATCCTCGGCCTGTTCGATCATCAATAATTTTTCCGCAGATATGGATTCCCCGTAAGGAACTCTGGAAGACAAACACGCCATGGCCGGTTTTTCCCAGGTTGTCAGTCCAAGGATTTTGGAAAGCTCACGTACCTCATTCTTACTGAAGCCTGCTTCCGCCAATGGACTCGTGACACCAGCTTCCTTTGCGGCATGAATGCCAGGCCGGTGGTCCCCCAGGTCGTCTAGATTGATTCCATTCACAATAGAAGCGAGTTGGTGCTGTTTGGCGACTGCTGATAATTTTCCGTAAAGTTCTGATTTGCAGTAATAACACCGGTTTGTCGGATTGGCGAGGTAGTCATCCGATTGCATCTCTTCTGTATTGACGATGAGGTGTTCGACTCCGATGGAGCTGGCGAGATTTTTGGCGTCTTTTAATTCACGTTCCGGGAGACTGGAAGATTGCGCGGTGACAGCGAGAACTTTTTCGCCCAAAACTCTGTGAGCGACTGCTAAGACTAACGTACTGTCCACCCCACCTGAAAATGCTACGAGAACACTTTTCAAGTTTCCTATCAAAGATTCCAGTTTTTCGCGTTTAGTCTGAAGGCTTGGCGTCATGGTTTAGTGTCCCGTCTGGGACACTGCGGTATTTTTTGGTAAATAAAGAGTGGCTGAAAGAGGCGTCAATACTCAGCCGCCAATAGCGTGCATGGCTCTTTCTGGGCGCTCAAAATCATCCAGATTGATTTTGTGACCGGGTTCCTTGATTCGAACAGCATCATTGATGGCTTCAATAATATCTTCATCTGATGCGCCGGAGCGAAGCAGGGTTTTTAAATCGGTTTCATGAGTGGAGAAGAGGCAGGTTCTCAACTTACCATCGGCGGTCATGCGAATTCGGTTGCAGTGGTCGCAGAAAGGATTACTGACAGCCGTGATAATACCAATGCGGCCTTTGCCATCGGCAAACTCATATTCACTGGCAGGTCCGATTTCCAGAGAATTGTCGACGGGCACGAGGTCGTATTCTTTCTTGATCATATCGATGATTTCGTGGCCAAATAAAACTTTGTCGCGTTCCCAAACTTTATCAGAGTCTAGTGGCATGAATTCGATGAAACGTACTTCAAATCCATCGGAACGTCCCATTGCAATTAGATCCATGATTTCCGTCTCGGAAAAATTCCTAACCGCAACGGCATTAATTTTAATGGATTTAAATCCTACTTTTGCGGCTTCTTGCAAGCCTTCCAAAACTTGTTGCAGGCAGTCGCGACGATTGACCTGACGGAACTTCTCCGGGTCGAGTGCATCGAGGCTGACGTTTAAGCGTTTGAGTCCAGCGTCTTTCAGGCTTTGCGCGTGTTCTTTGAGAAAATACGCGTTGGTGGTCATGGCGATGTCATCAATGCCTTCCACTTCGCTCAGCATTTTGATCAAGACGGGAAGACTTTTGCGCATCAAAGGTTCGCCCCCTGTCAGGCGCAGGCGATTAATCCCCATCCTGGAAACAATGGACGCCATTCTAGTAAGCTCTTCGAAGGACAGAAGTTTACTGCGGTCCATGAACTCCACATTGTCCTCAGGCATGCAGTAGGTACAGCGAAAATTACAACGGTCGGTTACGGATATGCGGAGGTTAACAATGGTTCGACCGATTCCGTCAACTAGTTTTGGCCGGGTGGATTCTGTATTGGGATTCATAGCTTCACTCATTCGTCCTGTTTAGTGGCTCGGATACTCACAATATGACAGAAACCCTGGTGAGTTAACAAGGAAAAAATGCCGTTACCCCCAGTAGTTTCCCGTGTGTGAATGATTATATCTTTTTTTACAGATTCTGCACATAAATAGTAAAAGTGGACCCAATAGCGGTATATCTGCCAAAACCCCAATTTCAACGGATTATTTAATTTGGCAAAACCCAGCAAATATCTCCTAAGTGTGGTAAATTAAAAGGAAAAATGTGGTTTTATCCAGTTGAAGCCCCAGTCTTGCTGGAATTCCACCAGGATGACGTCAATCCCGATACAAATTCAAGGAACTTAAAATGCTCCCCAGCATCTAATGGTTGTTGAGTTCTATAAGGTATTAAAATATAATCCAACAAGGTATTAAAATATAATCCAACAAGGTATTAAAAAGGTATTAAAATATAATCCAACAAGGTATTAAAATATAATCCAATAACTCAAGGATCCCTAAATCTGGTAATCGGTGGTATCTATTTGAGCAGCCAGCTTTTTGAATTGACCCTACAACTTTAAGGTTCTAATGTCTTCTGTAGCCGAAGAAAAATATTCTATAAAGTTTGATGAAGCCTCCAGTCAGCCCAAATGCCGTGGTGCTTATTATCAAGAAGACGCGACGGAAAAAGGGATGGCTCTTGTTGAAGCCAAGTTCAAGGACACCAAACTATACTGGTTGGTGGACACGAATGAGGACAGGATTTACAGCGCCAAGTTTTTTGCTTATGGTGGCAAAGTTTCCATTGCTGTGGGCGAGACCCTTTGCCAGATGGTCAAGGGCTTGACGATTCAGGAAGCTTGCTCTCTGTTGGGGATCGATGTGGAAATCAATCTGCGTGATGACCCAGATGAACTGTCAGTTCCCCAATTGAAAATGCAAGCCTTCAACACCGTTGATGAGTTGTTAAAAATTGTCCGGGATGATTACACAGGAGCCAAAGCTCTTGCCTTGGCAAAGACCCAGGTGAAGGCGGACGATAAACCAAAATCGCTCAAGGAACTGACCCTGGAAGAGCAAGCCTGGCTTGGACTGAACCTTGAAGATCAAAAGATCCAAGTCGATTTAGTTCTGGATGAACACATTCGCCCAGCCTTGATGAATGACGGCGGCAATGTGGAAATTTTGGATATCACCGATGGTGAAAAAATATTGATACAATACCAAGGTGCCTGCGGCAGTTGCGGGTCATCTCTGGGTGCAACGCTTTCATTCATGGAGCAAATTTTAAGAAAGCACATCTACAACGAATTGGTTGTTGTGCCAAACATGTAAGTCCAATTCCTTAAAAGGGAGTCCCAATAAATGAAACAAGAGGAAAACTCAGTATCCGATCTCTTGGAAAAGAATGAATATAAATATGGATTCCAGACCGATATCGAATCCGAAACTTTTGCCAAGGGCCTGGACGAAAATGTGGTCAGGGCAATTTCCAAAAAGAAAAATGAGCCGCAGTTCATGCTCGACTTTCGCCTCAAAGCCTATAAGAAATGGCTGACAATGAAGGAGCCAAAATGGCCGAATGTTCATTATCCGAAGATTGATTTTCAAAATGTCTCCTATTATTCTGAGCCTAAGCAAAAGAAAGTATTGGACAGCATCGATGATGTCGATCCCGAATTGCTGAGGACTTTTGAAAAGCTGGGCATTCCTCTGGATGAGCAGAAGAAACTGGCCAATGTGGCGGTGGACGCGGTGTTTGACAGCGTTAGCGTTGCCACAACGCATAAGAAAAAACTGATGGAAGTGGGTATCATCTTCTGCCCGATGTCGGAAGCTGTTCAAGAATATCCGGAGTTAGTGCAGGAATATCTCGGTACAGTGGTGCCGATTGGCGATAATTATTATGCGGCTTTAAACAGTGCCGTGTTCACCGATGGTTCATTTGTCTATATTCCGCCGGGGACAATCAGCCCGATGGATCTATCCACTTATTTCCGCATCAATACCGAGGAAACCGGACAGTTCGAACGGACCCTGATCATTTGCGCCGAAGACAGTTATGTGTCTTATCTGGAAGGGTGTACCGCGCCGCAGTTCGATACTAATCAGTTACACGCCGCCGTGGTGGAGCTGATCACTATGGATAACGCCGAGATCAAATACAGTACGGTACAAAACTGGTACGCTGGCGATCCGGAAACGGGGGTAGGCGGTATCTACAATTTCGTCACCAAGCGTGGCAAATGCCAGGGGAAAAACTCTAAAATTTCCTGGACTCAGGTGGAGACCGGTTCGGCCATCACTTGGAAATATCCCAGCTGTATTTTGCTGGGGGATAACTCAGTCGGTGAATTCTATTCCGTGGCCCTCACCAATGGGCATATGCAGGCCGATACCGGCAGCAAGATGATCCATATTGGTAAGAACACCCGCTCAAGCATCATTTCCAAGGGCATATCAGCGGATTATGCCAGCAATACCTATCGCGGCCAGGTCAAAGTCAATAAAAACGCGGACAATGCTCGCAATTACAGCCAATGCGATAGCATGCTCGTTGGGGATAAATGTAGCGCTCACACATTTCCCTATATCGAGTCGGCCAACAAATCCGTTCAACTGGAACACGAAGCTTCAACCTCGAAAATCAGCGAAGAACAATTGTTCTATTTTGAACAACGCGGGATATCGAGGGAAAATGCCATCACTGCAGTGATCAATGGTTTTTGCAAGGAGGTATTCAAGCAATTGCCGATGGAGTTTGCGGTGGAAGCGCAAAAACTGCTGACCCTGAAATTGGAAAACAGTGTTGGGTAGTTTGTTGTCATTTTTTTGATTATTACATTGAGGGGCCTGGGTTTTTTTGGCCCCTGATAATAAATTCCCATTAGCCGGCTTCGGCCGGTTGAATGGGGTTTCATTTTTTTGAGGAAATTTTTTAATGCTGGTAATAAAAGATTTACATGCCTCAGTTGATGGCACTGAAATTATCAAAGGCATCAGCCTTACTGTGAATAAAGGTGAGGTCCATGCCATCATGGGGCCGAACGGTTCAGGCAAAAGCACCCTGGCCAAAATTATTTCCGGACACCCGCAATATGAAGCAACTGCGGGAGAAGTCACGTTCGAAGGCAAAAACCTGTTGGAGATGGACCCGGAAGATCGTGCTCTAGCTGGGATATTCATGGGTTTTCAATACCCGGTGGAAATCCCCGGAGTCAACAACGCTGAATTTTTACGCATGGCCTACAACGCGAGACTGATCCGCGATGGCAAAGAGGAACTCGATCCTCTCGATTTCGATGAACTCTTGGATGAAAAAATGGAGACCTTGGGCATGGAAAAAAAATACAAGGAAAGAAACCTGAATGAAGGGTTTTCAGGTGGTGAAAAAAAGAAAAACGAAATTTTGCAAATGTCCATTCTGGAACCGAAGCTGGCGATTCTCGACGAAACCGATTCCGGTCTCGACATCGATGCCTTGAAGGTTGTAGCCAATGGGGTGAACAAACTCAGAAATGAGGACAACGCGTTAATCCTGATCACTCATTATCAGCGTTTGCTAGATTATATCAAGCCGGACAAAGTCCATGTTATAAGCCAGGGCAAAATTGTTAAGTCCGGTGAAAAAGATTTAGCTCTGGAGCTCGAAGCCCAGGGTTATGACTGGCTCACCCCCACTTCTTAAGGAGAAAAGAAATGGCTGGTGCGACAGCGGATAAATTGAATCAAGCGGAATCCAATATTCTGGAAAAACACCGTGAGTATTTGGCCGAAGCCAAACCCAATGCAGACTTACTTGCCTTGAACCAGGCGGCTCTTGCGCGTTTCGAGACCCTTGGTTTTCCTCATCGCAAGCACGAGATGTTTACCTTTGTAAATACCACCGAGATGGTGTCAACCGACTTCGCCTTGACTCGCGAAGGACCGGTGGAAGCGCAGGCAGTGCAATCGCATATCTATTCAGGTTGCGAAAAAAGTTGTTTGGTGTTGGTCGATGGAAAATTATCGTCCACCCTTTCCGATACCTCGGCTTTCGGGGATAGTCTCAAAGTATCTTCACTTGTAGATGCATTATCCGACGCTTCTTTGAAGCAATATATTCTGGAAACCATCGAAAACGAAAACGATGTTTTTGCTTGCATCAACAGTAGCTTTTTTAATTCTGGAGTTTTTCTGGATGTAGAAGATAAAACAGTTCTGGAAACGCCCCTGCAAATTTTGCATTTCTCTACCGGATCGAAAGAGGCTCCGGTGACAACGCATCCCCGAGTGTTGATTCGAGTGGGAGCCCATGCGGAAATGAAATTGATCATCAAATACGCTGGGCAATCAGGCAATTATTTTGTGAACTCAGTGCAGGATATTCTGCTGGGTGAGAACGCCAGCATGACTTATACGCAGGTGCAAAATGATCATGCGGATGCTTGGCATTATTCCAAAACCAGAGCGGAGTTGAAACGTGACAGCCGTTTTCGGGCGACCAATGCCTCTTCTGGATGCAAGTTGGCCCGTCATCATTATGATTTGTTTATCAAGGAACCCGGTGCAGAGCTGGAACTCAA
>SMVB01305156.1_pt1 | contig 11298 bp, 9 predicted proteins | sample 2456461 | NCBI WGS metagenome assembly SMVB01 (sample SAMN11095934, study PRJNA526329) | marine sediment metagenome | biome: Marine sediment; feature: Surficial sediment; material: Deep marine sediment; isolation source: Hadal surficial sediment | place: Pacific Ocean | collected 2014-05 | depth 0-1...
CACTCCGAACCTCCGTCACCACCAGCTGATTGAGCGCAACTCCCGGAAACGCATTCCGCGCCACGGCCCGCACGTACGCAATGCGCCGCCCATCCGGACTCAACCGCGGCGGATGCAGGCGCCCACCCGGCGCGCCCGCTATCTTTTTCACAGGGAGCGGGGTACCCGGGGTGGGAAACGCGTCCGACGGCTTTTCCAGAAAATACAACGCCGGCGCCCCGGACCGCTCCGAAACAAATGCCAGCCCGGCCGCCGACACCGTCGGCCCATAATCGTCCGCCGGGTCGCGCGTACGCTGCATTGTGGTCCCGGTCTCGATGTCGATGGACCACAGGTCATAGTTGCCGGTGCGGTCCGAGGTAAACCAGATCGACCGGCCGTCGCGAGACCACGCGGGATCGCGATGGTCGTGCGGGCCGCTCGTCAGCAGGCGACGGTCGCGACCGTCGATGCGCGCGAGCCCGATGTCCCAGACGCCGCTGGCGAAAGTTTGGTAGACGACCCACCGGCCGTCGGGGCTGATGCGGGGGCGGCGGACGTCGTCGGTGGGGCCGGTCAGCGGGCTGGCGGTGCCGCCGCCCGGAGGGAGGTGAAAGAGAATACCCTGGAGGTCGATCACCAGCGCCGCGTTGTTGCCGTCGACGCCGAACTGCGTGCCCGACGTCACGACAACATCCGTTGGCGCCTCCATCGTGCATGCGGCGCACAGAAATACGAGAAAAGGTGTCAGACGCCAACTTCCCAGCATGGGGGAAAACGTACCAGACACTCGTTCAGGTCTCGGGGACGATGTTCGCATTCAACCGAAACAGGTTGTCCGGATCGTACCGGCCCTTGATCTTCACCAAGCGCCCGTAGTTGCCCCGGTAGTTCGCGTTGATGGTCGCCTGGCTCTCGGTGCTGACCTCGTTGGTGTAAAAGCCCGATGTGAACGGGACCAGGGTCTTCCAGTACGCCCTGAGCCAGCTCACGTGCGGCGCGCCGTCGGTCGCGCGCGGCCAGCCCACTGTCGAGAACAGCGTGTGCTCGGCAAAGCGATGCGTGAATGCGGTCGCGTCGGCCGGCACGCGCTTGATCGCGCCGCCGGCTTGCTGGAAGAACACCGTGGTCGAGCGACCGGGGTCGGTGACGAACCCATCGACGATCGCGTCGATAAGCCGCGCATCGATGTCCGTCGTGAAACCCGACTTCAGGTACTCGCCCATCGCGCGCGGATCCGAGTTATCCCAGCTCCTCTGTAACGCGACGTAATCGATCGATCTGACCGAATCGGACATCGGCTCGCCGAGTCGTCGAAACGGCTCGAGCACGGCATCTGCGCGGCCGGCCGGACCGCTGTAACAGACATGAATCATGACGAAACCACCGGCATCGCCCGGCGGGGAAATCATGACGAGGTCGGTGTAGACGTCGTCGGGCGCGGTGACCGAATAGTCCGCATAAAACTCGAGCAATTCCCGTGCCCGGCCGAGCGGGAAAATGAGTTCACCGCTGATGACCTCGCGCTGCATCGGATGCAGCCCGAACTCGAAGGCCGTCACGACGCCGAAGTTGCCGCCGCCACCGCGCGCGGCCCAGTACAGATCAGGATTCTCCTCCGCGCTGGCGCGACGGAACGCGCCGTCTGCCGTGATGAGTTCGACCGCCCGAATGTTGTCGAGCGCGAGGCCGAAGCGCCGTGCGAGACGACCGAAGCCGCCGCCCAGCGTCAGGCCGCCGACGCCGGTGTGCGAGACGGTGCCGGCCGTGGTGACGAGGCCGAAGGCCATCGTCTCGTGATCCATCTGCCCCAGCAGGCTGCCGCCCGCCACCCGTGCCGTGCGGGCGTCCGGGTTGACTCGCACGCCGCGTAACAGGGACAGGTCGATGATCATGCCGTCGTCGCAGGTCGACTTGCCGCCGTAGCTGTGGCCGCCGCATTTGACGGCGAGCAGCAGCTCACGCTCGTGCGCGAACTCGACGGCATAACGCACATCCGCGGCGCCCGTGCATTGCACGATCAGGGCGGGGTGCTTGTCGATGGCCGCGTTCATGACCTGCCGCGCGGTGTCGTAGCCGTCGTCGCCGGATAACAGCAGGCGCCCGGCGATCTGCTTGCCGAGCGCACTGACGGCAGCGGGTTCCAGCTCGATCGCCGCGCCCGCGCCCGTGACCGCGCGGATCGGCGCCGCGGTGGTCGCGACGACTTCGTGTTCTGCCGCGAGCAAGCGGCCCGCGGGCAGTGCGGCGGCGATCGCGGTCGCGAGCGCCGTTTGACAGAACATCCGACGTTGTATCATGACTCCCCGATACGGGTTCCGCTAATCCAGCCCAGGCGCCGGCGGCAGATCCAGCACGCTATCGTGCAGGTGATTAAAATAATTCGATAACGTCTTCTGCGTAATCACCACCATCACATCGGCAATATTGGCGTCGGTATAACCCGCCGCGCGCACCGCGGACAGATCGTCGTCCGACACGAATCCCTTCGTCGACAGGATCTCCTGGGTAAACACGATCAGCGCCTGCAGCTTCTTGTCGTCGGAGGCGCCGCGGCGCACGTCGAGAATTTCCTCGTCGCTCAGGCCGGCGCCTTTCAATCCCAGCGTATGCGCGGCCACGCAATAGGTGCAGCCGTTATGCACGCTCGTGACCATCCGCACGAGTTGCTGCTCCGCCGGGTTCAGGCTGCCGGCGCTGATCAGCTGCTCCAGCGACAGGTAGGCCTCCAGGGCCTGGGGGCTGTTCGCCAGGCCCTTGAAGAGGTTCGGGACCAGGCCCATCATGCTCTTCGCCTGGCCATACATTGCGGCGACTTTCCCGGTCGCGGCTTCGGGCTCGATGCTGTTCAGGCGGGGGGTTTGGCTGCTCATGGCATGTCACCTCTTGTGTTCCTGAAGGGGGAAGTTTACACCAGATGCAGGGTCCGATACCTCGGTGATATTACCGGCGCGATTCGGATCAGCGCCGCCGCCCGCCACCACCACGGCCGCCGCCCCGCGAGCGGTGGTAATTCGCGGTCCGTTGATGGCCTCGTTGCCGGGAGTTGTAGCTGCGATTCAGTTGCTCGCGGGAACTTCTTTGCGGGTTGCGCGACTGATCACGTGAGCCGCCTCGATCCGCCATCGAATCACGCTGCTGTGGTTGCGTCGTTGCGCGGTCGCGCGTCGTATCCCGAGAATTCTCCCAACCCTGGTTCGTGCGTTCCTGCCAGCCCTGCTCGGTCTTGCGATGCACGTTGCCGTCGCGGTCGGCGAAAACGTTATTCTTGCGATCGCCCGCCGGTTTCGTGCGGGCGCGGTTGTCCATCCGGTCGGCGCGCACCTGGGTGCCGCGGGCCTTGTTGTTCTGACTGCGATACAGGTTGTTGCGTGCAGAATTGCGTTGGCCCGCGCGGTAACCGGCGCGGTAGCCGTGTCGGTAGCCGTGGCGATAACCCCCGTGGTAACCGCGATAGCGCCCGGGCCCCCACCAGCCGCCGCGATACCAGCCGCCGCCGCCGATGACGAAGGTGAACGGCCCGTTCGAGTAACTCAGGCCGAAGCTCCATCCCGTCCACGGGTTGTAGCGCACATGAAAACCCCACGTCGCCGGACGCGGATAATAGTAGGTTCCGTACCACCCCGGGTAGTACCAGCCGGTGCCGTACACGACCGTCGTGTTATAGACGTACGTACCCGTGTAGCCCGACGTATAGCCGACGTTCACTTCATCGTCCGTATAGCTGTAGACCTTGACGAAGGTCACGTAGTACATCGGCGACTCGGGCGGGATCGTGTAGATCTCGTCCGGCACGTCGGTGGCGGGCTGCCACGTGCCCTTGGGATCACCGGCCGCGAACCAGACGCCTTCGTCGACCGCGAAATATGCGGACGCGTATTTGATCACCGGCGTCGGCGAGTTCACGGCGTACGTCAGCGTGGTGCCCTCGATGGGCTGGAAATCCGGTTCGCCGTCGTACTCCACTTCCAGCGTCGCGGTCTTGCGGTCGACGGTGGCGGTTTGCGGGATCTGCGCGTCGAGCACCGCCTCGCGCGCCAGCTCGGTGCCGGGCACCGCATAGAGCACGGTGCCCATGTTGCTGTCTGCCGGGATCTTGCCGAAGTCGTCGGGCAGATCTTCGCCGGCGACGTAGGCCCATGGCCCGGTTAACGCGTCCGCCCGGTACCAGCGGCCGGACAACAGCAGGTAGGTGTCGAGGCTGTTCAGGTCCATCAGCACGTCGCTGTCGGTGTTACTCATATATAAGAGGTCGGTGCCTTCGATCGGCGTGTACTCCGGGTCGCCGGTGCTCGAGATCAGCTCGGTCGGGCGCGTCGCGACGATAATCCGGGGCGCCGGGCCCGGCTCCTCGGGCTCCGCTTCCGCCCCGTCCTCGGAATCGTCCTCCGGGGGTTCGTCATCCGGCGGCGGCGCCAGCGCGGCCACTTCTTTTGGCACCGCGTCCGCGATACGCCAGTCGCCCGTCAGGTCGGTCGCCTGGTACCAGGTTGCCGCGTCGGCGTTCAGGTAGTAGGTCTTGGCGGCCGTGTCGAGCAGGATCGTGAACGGCGTATTGATCACGCGCATCAGCGACGTGCCTGCCTGCTGCTGGAGCCGCGGCTCGCCGTCCAGCGTGACCAGCACGGCGGGCTCGGCGACGAAGCGGATCTCCGGCGCGTCGGTGTTAATTTTCGTGGCGGCCTCGCGCCGCTCCGCCACCAGGTCGATGCTTGCGACGAGCGCATCGAGGGAGATCGGCAGATCCCATTGGGGGATCTCGGATTCCAGCAGGGATTTCAGCGCCGCGACGTTCTCGTCGGACTGGTTCGGGAACCGCGTCTGGACGACCTCGACATCGGCGATGGTCGCGATCCGTTCGTCGCGGCTCGTTTCCAGGCGCGCCTTGAACCAGACGGCGCCGAACACCGGCTCGGTCGCGCCCTTGAGGGTGACCGATAGGGCGGCCCGGGCTTCGAGGATGTTGTCGGCCAGCGTATCGGCCACCGCGGCGGCAAACTGGCTCAATGCGGCCGCCACGATCAGAGGGCTGACGAGCAGACCGGCGGCTGCGGCCGTCAGCTGGATCAGGCTGTTGTCGTCGTACTGTCCGTTCAGCGCGTGGAGTACCGGCATCGCCAGCGCGCTCCAGCGACAGCGTGGCGCTGGGCGGGTTGTCTGCCAGCACCGGTTCGGCCAAGCGGATGTTGTAACGAATCACGGTGCCGACGCACCAGGCGAGTGCGCAGACTCCGGCCATGGCGATGGGCGAATACAGGCCGACCGCGCTGGCGAGTATCGGTACGATCACGAGAAACCCGCTGCCGAAAATGGAAGCGAGCGGAGTGCTGATGGCGCTAATGATGCGTGGCATCGGTCAGCCTTGCGGAAAAGGTGTCTGACGCCTTTCCTTGACCCCTTTCCCTCGAATCACGACCCCATTCTCTGACTGGCGATTTCCGCGCCTTCGACCAGCGCGCCGAGTTTCGCATAGACGATGTCGGCGTCGACGGCGCCGAACCCGGCGAACGTCGCGAAGCCGCAATCGGTCCCGGCGATGACGCGCTCCCGGCCGACGATGTCGGCGAAGCGGCAGAGCCGCTCGGCCACGAGCTGCGGGTGTTCGATATAGTTCATCGTCGAATCGATGACGCCCGGCACCAGGATCTTGTCGTCCGGAATGTCCGCGTCCCGAAACACGGTCCATTCGTGGGCGTGGCGCGCATTCGAGGCCTCGAATAACAGCGCCTGCGCGTTCGCGCGCAATGCGATGGGCAGGACGAGTTCCATCGGCACGTCGCAGTGGTGCGGCCCCTCGTAGTTGCCCCAGCAGATATGCAGGCGCAGCCGGTCGGCCGGGATGTTGCGCAGCGCGTGATTCAGCACTTCGATATGCAACTCGGCCAGCTTCAGGAATTCCGCATCGCTCTTGTTCCTGAATATCGTGTGTCGGCCCATGCCGATATCGGGTGCGTCGATCTGCAACAGGAACCCGGCCTGAACAATGCCCTCGTATTCGACACGCATGGCCTCGCCGAGCGCCTCGAGGTAGGCTTCGTGGCTCGGGTAAAACTCATTCGGTTGAAACAGCGCGATGACGCCCGGCGATGCCGCATTCATGAAGGCTTCGGTGACGGGTGTCTGTTCGATGGCGTGTTGCAGATTCGCAAGATCGGTGTTGAGCGGCCCGAGGTCCTTGACTTGGATCTCGCCGACGCAGACGGGCGGCAATCGGTCCGAACGCGTGCCGAGCGCGGCGCGCTTGCGCATCGCGCCCGGATAATCGAGCAGATCCTGCGCCGGCTCGCGCTTGCCTTCGCCCGCGAAGCCCGTCAGGCGATGCGCGATATACGTCGCGTAACTGATCTTGCTGAGCTCGCCGTCGCTGACGACATCGACGCCGGTCTCGGCCTGGCGGCGCACGACCGCATCGACGGCTTGTGCGATCGTGACCTCGAGCGCGGCCTCATCCTCGAGAACGCCGTCGTCCTTGGCGAAGACCCCTTCGGTGACGGCCTCGGAGCGCGGCAAACTGCCGACGTGGGTGGTCAGAATTTTTTCGCTACTGGTTTTCATCCGAGCCTGGAGAAGCCTTCGACGCGCTTTGTCTTGACGCCGTTCACGATACTGAACTCGGACTCGGACTCGGCAGCGCCCGAGTCGATAGCAGGTGGTGCATCGCAGCCTGCGAGCACGGTGCCGGCAAAGAAAACAGCAATACAGCAATTGAATTTCACGGGGGCACCCTCGATTCGTATTCTTGTACTGGGGGTCTTTCTACGAGGGAACGACTATACACGGGTTTATGGAATCGAGAGAACGTCGTAGGAGCGGCTTCCCGCCGCGATTGACACCTGCGATCGCGGCTGGAAGCCGCTCCTACGACATCTGTCGGATACCAGTGGTGTATGACGCCTTTCCCATCTGCTACCATTGTTTCAACCTCGAGATGGCGCCATGAAAATCCAACATCTGTTTCCGCCGGCAATCGCATTGCTACTCATCTCCTGCAACCCGGCCGGCCCCTACAACGCCAACGCGAATCCGAATGTAGACATCACCGCCGCGATCGCTCGGGCAGCGGCACAGCAGAAACTGGTACTCCTCGAATTCGGCGCAAACTGGTGCCCCGACTGCAGAAAACTCGGCGAATCTCTCAAGCAGCCGCCGTTGAGCGACGTGATCGCCGAAAACTTCGTCGTCGTCCCGGTCGACGTCGGCCAATTCGACGCCAACCTCGACATCGTTGAGAAATACGGTAACCCGATCGCCATGGGCATTCCCGCCATCGTCGTCATCGGCCCGGACAATCGCGTGTTGTTCACGTCCGACGCGGGCGAGCTGGCCAACGCCAGGAACATGTCGGAGCAGGCCGTTTTCGAATTCTTCCAGAGCGTCGTGCGGGTCGCGCGGGCGGCATCGGATTAATCAGGGGAGTACACATCGGCGATGTCGGGTTCCATGGCACAGAAAATAGACTTCCTGATCGCGACGGACGGATTACCTGCGCAACGATCGATGCAGATCGATGCGCTCGTGATCGCGGGTTGGGCCGGCCGGGATGCCGATGCGCTGGAGAAACATATCGCCGAACTCGAACGTGAAGGCATTCCGCGTCCGGCACGGACGCCGGAGTTCTACCGGGTGGGTGTTTCGCTCCTGACGACCGCGGCCGGCATCCAGGTCCCGGGTGATGCGTCCACCGGAGAAATCGAGGCGTTCGTGCTGAAAGCCGATGACGAGCTGTGGGTCGGCGTGGGCTCGGACCATACCGATCGAAAGCTCGAGGCGACCAGCGTCGTGATGTCCAAGCAGGCCTGTCCCAAACCGATCGGCACGTCATTGTGGCGTTATGCCGACATCCGGGACCACTGGGACGCGATCGAAATGCACTCTTACCGCTACGACGGCGACGAGCGGGTGATCTATCAGCAGGGCAGCCTGTCCGCGAATCTGACCGGAGACGAGCTGCTCGGTCGCTTCGAGAGTGCGTACGGTCCTGTCGCCAGCGGAACGCTGATGTTCTGCGGGACCATCCCCGCCGAAGGCGGCATCAGATTCTCGCATCGGTTCGAGATGGAACTGCATGATCCGGTTCGTGACCTGTATCTCAGACACGCGTATGATATTTTTACGCTGCCGGTTGATTCATAGGCGGGCCGATGCAAGACAACGAGTTGTTCAAAATGCACCAGGAGTTCCTGACGCTGGACATGGACGAGGGCTGGGCGGTGCCCCCGGGCTACCCGGAGGGTATCGAGCAGAGGATTCTGTCCAGCAACCTGGATGAGGAGGCCAGGCGCGGCAGCCGCACCCGGTTGTTGCGGTTTCAGCCGGGCGCCTTCAGCACCGAGCCGTTCGTGCACGAGTACTATGAAGAGGTCCTGCTCATATCGGGTGATCTGATCGTGGGCATTGGCGACGAGGCCGAATCATTCCTGGCGCATACATACGCCTGCCGACCGCCCGGCGTTCACCACGGGCCGTTCAAATCAGAAGGCGGCTGCCTGCTCGTCGAGTTTCACTATTTCGTCTGACGTTTGTCAGTCCCCGCGGCCGAACTGCTGCATCGTGAAATCGGCCAGCGGAATCGTGGTCGTCTTGGCCTCGGTGAAAAAATTCATGCAATCTGTGGCGCTGTCGCGGCCGATGCCCGACAGCTGGTAACCGCCGAACGGCGCTCTGAGTTCCCGGGTCATCGGCGTATTGACCCAGATCGTCCCGGCGCGAATTTCCCGCGACGCTTTCATGATCGTCGGCATGTGCTCCGACCAGATATACGCCACCAGCCCGAACCGTGTCTCGTTCGCGATCGAGATGGCCTCGTCGATGTCGTCGAAGATCAGGAAAGCGGCGAATGGCCCGAATATTTCGTCCTGGCAGACCCGCGTCTGATTGTCCGATGCCAGGACCGCGGTCGGTTCCATGTAAAAGCCCCGATCGAAGTCGGCATGGCGCTTGCCGCCGGTCAGCAGCTCCCCGCCTTCCGCGCGGGCGATGTCGACATACGACAGGACCTTGTTCAGATGCGCCTCGTAGCAGAGTGGCCCGATCTCCGTGTCCGGATGCAACGGGTCGCCGACGCGGATGTTCCGGCAACGTTCGACGAACTTCGCCATGAACGCGTCGGCAATCGAGCGCTGAACGAGGATCCTCGACCCGGCCAGGCATTGCTGCCCGTTGCCGTTGAATATTCCGAACAAGGCGCCGTCGAGCGCCCGATCGAGGTTGGCGGTATCGGCGATGATGTTCGCCGATTTTCCGCCGAGCTCGAACGCGACCGGCGTCAGTTGCGCCCCGCTGCCGGCCATGATCAGGGCGCCCGTTTCCGTGCTGCCGGTGAACGAGATGCGGTCGATATCCGCATGGTTCGTCAACGCGCTGCCCGTGACCTGTCCGCGGCCGTTTACCAGGTTGACGACGCCGGGCGGCAGATCGGTCTCGTGAATGAGTTCCACCAGGCGATGCATCGACAATGGCGTGTACTCGGAAGGCTTGACGACGCAGGTATTGCCGAACGCGATACACGAGGCGATTTTCATCGTGCAGAGCCCGAGCGACATATTCCAGGGCCCCAGCAGCGCGCCGACCCCGGCGGGCTCGCGCGTTACGTAGGAAAGATACGGCTCCGTCTGCGTGTAGGTCTCGCCGGCCTCCTGACCGATGACTTCCGCAAAGAAAGAAAAATTCATCGCGGCCCGGGGTACATGCATCGCCGTTACGCTTTTCAGCGGCAGGCCGGCGTCGATACACTCGAGATACGCGAGCTCGTCGGCATGGTCCACGATGGTCTGCCGGATCTGCATCAGGATGTGCTGGCGTTCGGCGACCCCCATCCGCGGCCAGCGCCCGTGGTCGAATGCGCGCCGCGCGGCCGCGACCGCGGCGTCGACCGTGCCGGCATCGGCCTCGTGCAACTCGGTCAACACGATCTCGTCCGCCGGTGAAATACACGGAATCGTCGTCGCGGAGGCGGTGGTCTCGACCGGCCGGCCGTCGACGATGCTCGGAATCGCCGCCGGTATTTCCGGTGTTGCCGGCGGCATTTCGATCAGGCGTCCCAGAGATCGCAGACATCGGTCGCGACCGCTTGCGCATACGTCAGGGGAACAGTTGTCGTGCCGAGCCGTGAATTGAATTCGTCGATGTCGCGAATGGCGGCCGCGTCGATCCGCGGGTCGTAGTAGGGTAGATCCCGCTGCACGACTTCGGCGATCAGGCTCGCCTCGTAGGCCGGGAACAGGCGGTCACCGACCGTCGTGGCCTGGCCGACATCGTCGATTAATGCGCGCTGGACGGCGACGATTGCCCGGGTGGCGGCGGCCACGGCCTCCGGCTGTTCCGCGATCAGCCGATCCGACGTGATCAGCGCCGGGAACGTATAGTTCCGCGCTCGCGCCGGACCGTCGCCGCGCCGCACGTCGAGGACGACCGTGCCGGCGCCGCTGCGCACCGCGCATTCCGCGCCGAGGCCGTTCGCCCAGAATCCGTCGATCAACCCGGCTTCCAGCGCCTTTGCCGCCTGCAGCCCGAACGAGGCGCCGGCATCGCCGCTGCCGGGCACCGGCATGATCGTCACCTTGTCGCGCTCGATATCGATACCCGCATCAGCCAGCAGGCCTCGCAGGCCTTGCTCGACCATCGGCGCGGCGCCGATGCGCAGCCCCTTGACGGCTTCGATCTCGTTGCGCATTGCGCCGAGGTCAGTTCGCAACACCAGCAGCCAGTACATGCGCTGCGCTAAAGCTGCCAGCAGCTTCGCACCTTCACCGCCCGGGAAAATCTGCGGTACCGCGTGAGCGGTGCCGGCCACGAACTCGAGTTCGCCCTCGCCCAGCAATTCCAGGCAGGTCGAGACGGGGAAAATGTGCTCGAGCGTCAGGTCCAGCCCCTCGCGCTCGAAGAAGCCGAGTTCGCAGGCCGCGATCGCCGGAAAATACGAATTACTGACCAGATCCGGTACGGCTATTTTCATCGACTGAATTCTGCCGGCGTTACCGACGTCCGACCAACAGGTTAAACAGCACCTCACCGCGCACATAGTTCTTCTTGCCGACGCCTATATTCGGATTAACGATGGCCATCTCCACCTCGTCGGATGACCATCCTGCATCGACAGCGACCTCGCACAGGTCGATATCCGTGATGAACCGCGCAAAGGATTCATTATTGTTATAACTCTCCCAATCGTGCATGAACTGTTCCATCGGTGTATCGCCCCGCGGCACCTCGAAGTGCAGCATCAAGCCACCGGGTCGCAACAGACGGCGGCATTCGGCAAGAATTCGCGGCAGCGCTTTCTTCGAGGTTTCGTGCAGCAGGATATGCGAGATTACGAGG
>SMVB01422870.1_pt1 | contig 11297 bp, 11 predicted proteins | sample 2456461 | NCBI WGS metagenome assembly SMVB01 (sample SAMN11095934, study PRJNA526329) | marine sediment metagenome | biome: Marine sediment; feature: Surficial sediment; material: Deep marine sediment; isolation source: Hadal surficial sediment | place: Pacific Ocean | collected 2014-05 | depth...
CAAGTTGCTCCAGTGAACGCGCCTCGAGTCGATCCAAAGAGCTCACTTTCGAAGAGACTGCCGGTGATCGCCGCGCAATTGACGGCAATGAACGGGGCATCGGCACTTGATCCGGCCGCGGCGCTCGACCCGGCAGCATGAATCGCGCGGGCGACCAGTTCCTTGCCAGTTCCGGTTTCGCCCGTGATCAGCACCGTTGCGTCGCTCTTTGCGCAACGCCTGATCCGGCTTCGCACCTCTCGTATCTGCCGGCTGCCCCCAAGCAACGCGTACCGGGCTGCTTCGCCGTCGCCGGGTTCAGCTCGTGGCCTTGCAAGTCCCTGCTCGTCTGTGCCGGTGCTCACCAGTTTGACAACGGCGTTTCGGAGTTGTTTCAGATACTCGGGGCGCTTGACCACGTACGCAACGGCACCCGCCTGCAGAACCCGCACTGCAGATTCGGCTTGATCGTTTGCAGAAACAAAAATGACGGGTGGCGGGTTCCCCTTGCGAGCGATCGTCTCGTGAATCTCGTGACCGCTGCCGTCCGGCAGACCAAGATCGATCACGACACACGCAAACTCCCTGCGGCGAAGTGCGCGGTAGGCATCTCGACAGGTAGAAACGAGCTCCGGCCGAACCCCGATCGCGGCTAGAGCATGGGTGATCAAAACGGCCGCAGAGGGATCATCCTCAACGATGAGCAGACTCGGCGACACAGCATTCGATGCAGACACATTGCCCCCCAAAATTTTGTCTGTATCGCTTATACCATGTCGGATGCGATCTCGAACATCCGGGCGCGCAGCTGGCCGGATCTGGTCGCAATTGGCTGGGATTGGCTGGGGTACTACTCGACCAGGACTAGTCGTCCAGTCCCAGGACAGACATGCGATTGCGCAACATTCCTCGACCGATGCCAAGTTCTCGCGCTGTGGCCGAAACGTTCCAGCGGTTTCGTTGGAGGGCATCGGCCAGCTTGCTGCGTTCCCGTTCTTCGTACTGGCTGCGGGTCTTGGACGCGGAAACCCCGGGAGCATCGACGATCAATGCCACCTCTTTGAGCATCTCGACGAGGTAGTTGGGCCGCTTGACCAGATAGCCCCTGGCTCCACTCTTCATCGCTCGAACGGCGTGCTCCGCCCGATCGTCAGCGGTGACGAACAGAACCGGCGGAGGGTTCGAGCGCTTGCTCAAGAAGTCCTGGACTTCGAACCCGGACCCATCCGGCAAGTCTTGATCGAGAACTGCGAGGTCAAAAATCGAGTCTGTCGCGAGCAGCCGGATCGCGGCCGCGACTGTATCCACTGCGACCACTTCTGCCCCGAGCCCCGTCAATTGCTCGGTCATCATCATCACATGCGATGCATCGTCTTCAACCAGCAGGAGTTTCACAAGACATCCTCGATTCGGATCGATTTTCCCGTCGGCGCTTCGTCGTAGATGATGAACTCGAGCAGATTGTCGTCGGGGTCGCGAACGTAGACGCTAGTGCCCGGGCCCTGCGCGCCGTGCAGGTCGAAGGGTCCGGCGATGATGGCGGCATGCGCGGCTTCGAGCAGCTCGTGCAGCGCAGCCGACCCGCCCTGCCAGACGAAACACAGATCGCCGCATCCCGGCAGCGAGGTGGGCCCTCGAAGTGTGAATTCCGAGTTCTGCCACATTTCGGGCGCGTGGAAGTTGAGCTTGTTGTTTCCGAAGAAAATCGAGAAGAAGGGAACCTTGGATTTTTGCCATTCCTCGAAGTTGGGCACGAGAAAGCCAAGGCTCCCGTAAAATGCCATCAGCTCCTCGGGATTACCGGTAGGAAGTGCAACGTGATCAAAACCTGATATCGGCATGCTGGAAATCTCCATGGTCCGGCCCACTTCCGAAAATCGGCGGTTGATTGGCGGATGTGGGCTCTGCAAACTATGCCACGCAAACCTGGAGGAGACCATGCAGAACCCGGAGGGAAAGGTCGTTCACGCGGCCATGGAGATCGGCGGGGGTTCCATCCTGCTGGGCTGCCCGAGCAAAGACTACAAATCTCCCAAGCGATTGGGACAAGCGACACAGAACTTGTACGTCTACGTGCAAGATGTCGACCAACACTTCAAGAATTCCAAAGCAGCCGGCGCCACCATTATCTCCGAGATCGAGGACACGTTTTACGGTGACCGCCGCTACGGGGTTCAAGACCTCGAGGGTCACGAATGGTATTTCGCAAAGACGATTCGCGTGACCAAGCCCGAGGATTGGAATCCGACCGACGAAGACCTGTCCGGACACGGCTGAGCCTTTTAGACATCCAGTTCTTCGACGACGCTCCGCTTCGAGGGTGCAGACCCCGTGAACACCTCCGAGGCGGCGGCGCTCGCCATGAAGGGCAATTCTCGCTGCGCCTAGACCGGCTTGTCGGACACGTGGCTCGAATTGAACTTGATCGAATGTCCGGAAGGCGCGGCGACGGAAAACGAACTGTGGATTGTTCCGGACTCGATCTTTGATGGCGCGTAGCCGAGTTCGCGAAGTCGCTCGTGACTGGCGTCCAAATCTTCGACCATGAGATCGAAGGGGGCGATTCCGGACCCAGGCTCGTCCGATGTCGTCAGCACCAGATGTGTCCCGCCGCGAAGCTCGAGCACCGCGAATTCATCGCCCGCGACGATCATCCTCATCCCGATCTGAACCATGAACTCAGACATGGTCTTGACGTCCTGGGTGGCGAGCGAAACGTGACCGATCCACACGCCGGGGCGTTCGTCGTTCGGCATCACACCTCCAATGCAGCACCCCATGGTTGGGCGCTGCTGCGGGACCGGAGTTGGGGCGCCCGAGCCCAGCCAGCGAAACGCTACCAAACTTCGATCTTGGTCTTGCCTTGCAACAGCGGCTGGGTCGGTACGACTCGACGCCGCTGCGGCCGCCTACCGCGTGTTTTCGAGGGAACGCAAAAGGGCTTCGGCATTTGCGACTCGCGGATCGGATTCGAACAGCATGGGCTGCGCCCAGCTCCAATTGGGGTCGAAGCCATCTTGCCAGGGAAAGCGTTCGCTCTTGTCGGGCCAAATTAGTTGCAGCGTGGAAAATGACGGTCCTTCGTTGAACCAAATGGCAGTCCCTAGAAACGGGCGGTACCAGCTGGGCTGCACCGGGCGAAACGTCAGGTCCGCACCTTCTAGATATCCGGCGTAGAGGCGTGCCGGTTCGAAGGCCTGGCCAGCGCGAATGGCCTCGCCGAGATCGTTGAGGAGTAGATGAGCGAGCTCCGAGTCGAGACCGAAGACCACGATCTCAGCGTGAGAAAAGCTCTGCTCGAGGCCGATTGTAAAGGCCCACCCCGGAGTTTCGGATTCCGGCAAGATGTTTACGACGTGCCATCCATGCGTTTCCACGTCGTGGATCACCTTTCGATCACTGTCGTCCCTCGGCTCCGGAATCGGTAGGCCCTCCGCTCCATTGTTCATTGTGTTCAACCACTACTCGCCAAACCCGCTCGCGCTCCGCCCTGCGATCCGCCCCGAAAAAATTCCATCCGCTACCGACAGGCCACTCACGTAGCTCTGGGATGCAACACCTGCAGCGGCCCGGCCCGCAGCGTAGAGTCCCGGGATCGGCGTGCCATCTTCGCGCAGCACTCGACCGCTCTGCCCGTCTACATCGAGGCCACCGAGGCTGATCGAAGGGGAGAGAAACTTCCAGTTGTCGATATCGGCATCGACAGCGTAGTAGGGTGGCGTTTCGATCCGTTGCAGACAATCACTTGCCTTGCCCATTTCGTCGTCGCCGCGTTCGACGCCATCGTTGTAGCGCGAAACGGCCCGCTCGAGAGCCCCCTTCGGCATGCCTGTCTTGGCTTCGAGTTCCCGCACGCTGTCGGCTCTGACCCGATTGATGTAGAGGTTGATCAGTGCCGTCAAGGATTGAAAGATCGCCTTGCGGTCGTGGAAAATTTCGTTGCGTGTCTGTTCGAAGATACGGCGATCGAGCAGCAGGACCGCCCGCCCGGCGTGATGCTCGGCGATCGCTTCGCCCAGGGACGCGCCGTAGAGCTCTTCGTTGGTGACCCGGATCCCCTCGCGATCGACCAAGATGCCCTTGGTAAGCGACTGGGGCGGGTTGATGAACATCCAGGCCGTGCCGCGATTCATTTTTCGCAAGCCCGCGCCCGCATCGATGCCGAGCTGAATGCCAGAGCCGTCGTCGCCGATGGTTCCCAGCCTCATGGTTCCCCGATACTGGGGGAGATGGCGATCGCACCACTCCTGGTGGTAGATGAAACCACCCGTCGAGATCACCACTCCGCCCCGAGCGCGAATGCACTGGGACTTGGAGAAAGCCTTTTCCCATCTTTCCAGCAGAGACTTGAACAGACGCAATGCGCTCGGCAGCGCAGCTCCTACATAGGTGGCCGCGTAGTAGAGAAGTCGCTGAACGGCGACAACCGCGAGAGATCGCGACAGGGATTCAATTTCGGCTCCGATCACGCGGCCTGCAGCATCGGCGATCAGGCGGGTCGCCTTTGTGCGATAGCGAACCCGGACCCCTGCACCCCGCGCAGCCTCGCGCAGGGGTTCGAATATTTCGCTTCCCGTGAGACCGTGTCCAATGGGCCGATGGCCTCGGGGAGCCGGAGTGACGTTTTCGCAGTAGCGAGCTGATTTCTCGTTGCCGGAATAGTAGAGCGTGGTCTCATCGCTCGGGTAGGAGGTCTTGATGGGGGCGAAGCCCTGGGGCGGAAATTGGACCCCGCGGGCCTTCAGCCATTCGAAATTTTCTACGCTGCGATCGGCGAATTCGCGCAGTACCTCGTCGGCGACCGCCTCGCCCCCGGTCTCTTGTTGCAAGTATTCGTACATCTGCTCGGGAGTGTCGTCATAGCCGGCGGCCTTCTGGAGATCCGTGCCTCCGCCGGCGTAGTAGATGCCACCACTCAAGCGCGTGGCCCCGCCACCGTTGAAGCGTTCGATCACGAGAGCGGTCGCCCCGCGCTCGGCGGCCTCGATGGCGGCGGCGGCACCGGCTCCACCGAAGCCGAGTACGAGTACATCCACTTCGTCGTCCCAGTGATCCGGTGGCTTGGCGATCATTGCGGGCTCCTTGCCGGAACCATACACCGATGTCGCAAAGGAGACGACGAGTTCTTGTTGTTCCACGGGTGTCAACCAATATTCGGCAGGACTCGGGCTGGAACCTCGACCCCGATCAGGGTGAATGGCAAGTTACGATCGAGGGCAATCCGAACGTGAAGCTCGGTGCGAAACTATCGAGTGCCAAGGGGCAAGGAGGTTTCGGCCAGGTCGCCACTGGGGCGCGAATGATCGACTCGATTCGCGATGTCTGCGATGCGGCCCCGGGTATCTTGCCCGCTGCCACCGCCCCAATGCCGCGCTGCTGGAATTTCTCGGATCTACGAGCCTGAGCGGCAGAAGGCGAGCGATCATTCACGCGTTGGTTCGTCGTCCTGCGCGCCCTCGATGCTCCAACTCCCCTCGAGATACAAGACACCTTTGGATCGACTCAAGCTGAAGCCGCTGCCGTAGACGTCGGCATCGGTTACCTCGAGCACGGCGGCGCGCTCGACGTAGTCGAGTCGCCCGGTTGCACCGACCGTGGCGACGCTGATCGCCAGTGGATAGCGCCCGGGGACGAAGGGAATGCGGTCGATTTCGAGGGTCGCGACTTCCGACCAGGAGCGCGGCTCCTTGATCCCGCTACAACTCATCGCCGTGTTGAGATCGCAGAGCCAGCGATCACTGCCGTCCTTCACGATCAGGCTGACGCTGGCCCCCTTTGCGGCGGACAAACCTTCGAGGTGAACCCGCACGAACAGCTTCTCTCCCATGGCAAAGCTGCCCCGGGGCCGCATCTGGGCGTCGAGCAGTTCGAGCTTGCGGATGATCAGTTCGTGTGCAGACCAGTCGTTGCGGCGCGACGACAGGTCGAAGCAGCCGGGCGTGAGTTCGCTCGATTCTGTGGTGGAGCGATGGAGATATTCCTGGATGACGCTCTGAGGCTCGCCGGTCAGTACGCAACCGCCGTCTTCGATCAAGATGGCTCGGGTGCAGAGGTTCGAGATCGCGGACATGTTGTGGCTCACGAAGAGGATGGTTCGCCCTTCTCCGGCGATCGAGTCCATCTTTCCCATGCACTTGCGTCGAAACTCGGCGTCTCCAACTGCCAATACTTCATCAACAAACAGAATCTCGGGCTCGAGAAAGGCCGCCACCGCGAATCCCAAGCGCATTCGCATGCCGCTCGAATAGCGCTTCACCGGTGTATCGAGAAAGTCACCGATCTCGGAAAACTCGACAATCTCGTCGAAGCGAGACTTGATCTCGGCTTTGCGCATCCCCAGGATGGCCCCGTTCAAGAACACGTTCTCGCGTCCGGTCAACTCGAGATGGAACCCGGTTCCCACTTCGAGCAGCGAACCCACGCGTCCGTGAATTTCGGCCCGTCCTTCGGTCGGCGCAGTGATGCGCGAGAGCACCTTGAGCAGGGTCGACTTGCCGGCGCCGTTACGGCCGAGGATCCCGATGACCTCGCCCTTCTTTACCTCGAGATCAAAGTTGCGCAGCGCCCAGAAGAGTTCGCGTTCGATTGCTGGATGGGCGTCGCCGCCGATCGACGGGACGACTCTCCGAAGCTGACCCAGCAAACGCCCCATGGCGGCCTCGCGAAAGCTCAGGGTCAGGTCGCTCGACTCCCCAACTCGATAACACTTTCCGAGTCCCTCGACGCGAATCGCGACATCAGACGGCATCGGCAAACTTCCGCTCCATCCGGTGAAAATACCGGAGCCCGACCACGAGCAGCATGACGGTTGCGGGCATGCCCAACGCCAACAGCATGAGGGGGGGACTGGCGTCGATCATTTCGTGGTGCACGAGACACCAGCGAAAGGCTTCGATCTCGCCAACCAGGGGATTGAGGGCATAGAGGTAGCGCCACACTCCCCAACTCTCGGGCAGCTGACTAAAGGGCAGGAGCACGGACGCGTACATCCAGATTTGCACCAGCACGGGCACCACGAAGCGGATGTCGCGGTAGCGGACGGCAAGTGCCGCAAACAGCGTCCCGGCCCCCACGGCATTGAGAAAGAACAGACCGATGATCGGGAGCGTGAGGATGAGGGTGTCGGCGGGGACGATGCCAAAGCCCAGGATGACCAGGAGCATCATGGCAAAAGAAACGGCGAAATCGATTCCGCTCGCCACACAAGCACTCACCGGGATGAAGAGTCGCGGAAAATAGACCTTGGTGAGGAGATTCGACTGGGCGACCAACGAACCACTCGACGCAGTCATCGCATTGGCGAAGAACTGCCAGGGCACGAGCGCGCAGAGATAGAAGACGAACGGGTCGAGACCGTTTGACGGGAGTTTTGCAACCTTGCCGAAGATCACGCCAAAGATCAGCATCTGGGTTAGCGGTACGAGCACCGCCCAGGAAACGCCGAGCAGGGTTTGCTTGTACCGCACCTTGACGTCGCGCCAGGTGAGGAAGTAGAGCAGGTCCCGGTAGCGCCAGTACTCGCCCAGGAAAACACCCGCCGAAGACGGCTCGGATTCGATGTACGTGATCTGGGCTTCGGACACGCGCTACACCTCCATCCCGAGCAAGCGCCGCACGACCGACTTCGCGATCGAGCGAAAACGAATTGGCGCGATGTTGAGCGGCGCCAACTCGCCCAGGTAGCGGCGGTAGTGCGCGATACTCCGCAACGCGATCGCGATACCGGTGACTCGCCCGGTCGCGCGTGCGTGGAGCAGTGCTGCGTGGATCTCCATCGTCTTGGGCTCGACGTTGGGAGCACGAGGACATTGGGCACAGAAGTCGGGCAGATTCTCTCCGGTCAAGAGCGAGCGGCGCAGGGCCGTGTAGGACTCTCCGTGCCAGACTGCACCGAACGAGGCAATGTCGGCGTTGCCCATCTCGACATCGCGACCCGTGGTCGAGCAGCACAGCCCAACGCTGCCGTTCAGGCCGACGAAGGGCTTCTCGAACGGAAACAAGCAGAGTTTCGTTCCGCCCGGACTCACTGGCGAGTGAGGCTCTTCGTCACAGTAGTCGTCGTCACCCACCACCACACCAACGACTACGCCTTCGACGAGGTTTCGGTACGGCTCATTGACGAGCAGCGAGATCCCGCGCTTCTTCGCATTCACGGAGGCCGCACGCCAAAGCTCGCGAAGACGATCGGGGTCGTGCACCAGGCTCTGGCCCAGAGTGTGTTCCATGCCAACGGCCGTGCGTTCCATCAGGCTGCTCAGGGTCACGGAATCGGCACCGAGGTCGGCCGCGAGTTCCACGAAGTCGGGAAACTCGCCGATATTCTTTTTCATGCCCACAAATGAGATATGCAGACGCGGATAGCGAGCGCCGCGCTCGTCGCGCAGACGCACGAGCCCCGCGAGGTTTTCCTTGACGGCCTCGAACTGCGATCCGCGCATGATGTCCATGGCCGTCTCGGCCGTTGCACCGTGGAGTGAGACTCGAATCACCTCCATCTGCAGATCGACGATTCGTTCGCGCACCTTTTCGGTGATCGCCGTGCCGTTGGTGGTGACAGCGATCTCTCGGGCCCCGCCACGAGCCGCTTCGACGAGCTCGGGCCAGCGTTTGTGGACGAAAAACTCGGCCCCCCCGCCGCTGAACATCACTTGGCGCATGGGCACTTGTTCGCGCAGACGCGCGCGCAGGACTTCGGGATCGAGTTCGGGCATCTGGCGCAGCTTCCAGCCTTTATCGCTGCGAACGCGATGAAAGTCACACATTTCGCAGACCACGTTACAGCGGCCCGTGGGGTCGAACGTGATGCTGATCGGGAAGTCGTCCCACGCAGCCAGGGCATCGATGCCGCCCTTGGCGGAACTTCGGGCTCGGGGTTCTCCGATCGATACCGCTGTGCGCTCGGCGAGGTCGTCGATCCGGGTCGGACTCGCGAGACGAAAACGTTCGAGAAACGCCTGGAGTTCCGGGTCTCGTTCGGAGGGCGTGGGCTCACTCACGTCGCAGCTCCTTCGCGGCAAGCTTCTCGCGAATGAAGCGGCGCCGTTCGATGGCGATGCGCCCGGCCCAAACCAGTTTGCGAAACAGCAGGGCCGCCTGCCCTGCCGGTCGACGCAAGTGCCTGCGCAGGCGTTCGGCCGGCGAGAGCGTGGGGAGATCTGCCTCGGGGTCCGAAACGCGCGCGCGTGAGAGGGTGCCGAAGTACATGCGCTTGACGAAGTAACGGGGTTGCATGCGCGCAACGGGAACCTGATGAAAGACGGTTGCGGCCGCGACGAAGCGGCGCCGGAAGCGCGGATCGCCGAGATACCACTCTTCGCCACCGCTGAGGTCGTCGCCCGTGCGCCCGAGCCGAGCGTCAAAGGCATGTTCGGTGAGCAATGCGCGCGAGGCTCCGACGTTGGTGCCGAGGAAATACTCGCCGGCGGCGAGCCAACGGTCTTCCGCACCGAAGTGTTTCAATGACCAGTGGGGCCACCAGCTGTACTCGAGCTCCGCCGGCGGTGGCTGTTCGAACAACGGCTGGATATTGCCTCCGATCACATCGGGGCGGTGTTGTTCGATGGCCCGGATATAGCTCTCGACCAATCGGGACGAAGCGGTCGCGTCGTCGTCGATGAAAAACACAAACTCGCCTCGGCTTTCGAGCACGGCGCGGTTGCGCGCGTTCGATAAACCGAGCTTGGGCTCGATCACCAGGCGGATCTCATGTCCGCTCGCGCAGATTTCATCGACCACACGCTTGGTCGCCGCCTCTGCGGCTGCATCGTTCTCGATCACCACGACCTCATAGCGATCCGGGTCGGCACTCTGGCACGCGAGGCTCCAAAGGGTGTCGGCAATGCGCGTCGCTCCGGCCAGAGTGCACACACACAGGCTCAGCACGGGATCCTTCACGGGCCGACCTTTCGCGCAAAGAGCATGTCGAACGGCACCCGCTCAAAGACCTCGAGCTTGCCCCCTTCGGTTGCATTGACGACCCGACGCCCGACTTTGTCGAATTCTGCTCGGGCCTTTTCATAGGCGAGTTCCATGCGGTCGGTGCGCGGTGCGTGCCAGCGCTTGCCCTTGCCAAAGTAGTCGGGATGAAAGTGATTGGGATCGTCGCTCTGGGAAGTCCACTCGTTTGGGTTGCCGCCCTTGATGACGTCCGCGGGCTCGCTGTAGTTGTGATCGAAGCCCACCAGAATGACGGGATCGAACTCCATGTAGTAGGCGAGTTGAAGGCAGAGATAACTCACCGTCCCCCCGACCCAGAGACAACGCGACGCGTCGTGGCTGAAGTACGGAAAGTCGGCGTACGCCGAATAGTCGTAGAGGACGTTCGCATAGCGTACGTCTCCCGCTTCTCGGATCCTGTTGCGATAGACCGAACCATAGATCTTGGTTGGACCCACGAGTTCTGCAATCGCCTCGGCGCGGTCCTCGACGACCAAGGCGTCTTCCACGACGTAGTAGGTGGGAAGAAAACCGAGCCAGTCTTCGATCAGAAAAATTCCGTTGACGCCAAAGGTCACTTCTTCGCGCAAGAGTTCGGGGTCCACCGATTTCAGCGAGGGCCCACCGCCCATGATCACGCAACGCCTGCCCCGGCCACTTCCACGCAGGGCTGCGAGCGCGGGATTGATTCGAGCATGCCTAGATTCGAAGCGAAAGTAGGCGTGAGAACCGCGCAGTGAGGTCAGCGCCGCGCGTCGAAACCGTCGCCAGAGTGTGGGTTCGCCCGGGACCATCGTGTAGGCAACATCGGCCTGAAGGCCGCTTCATGTGAGGGATATTCTGAGGGCTTATCCGGCCGATCGAGGCCCGGTTGCCGGTCCGTTATGGACCCGTGGAGGCGACCTTCGAGGGCCTGAGGCTGGTGACCTCGGCCAGGGCGCCCGACTCTGCGATGCGCAGGAGCATGGCGTCCGCGATCGTCACCAGCCCCACGCTCCGCAGGTGACAGCAATCGTCGGAATAGACCGTTTCGGGTTGGCCGCGAAACACGTTCTGCAGGTTCTGCGCAGCAATCCCGGCCTGCGCAAGTTCCGCCACCACGCGATCCAGGGTCTCGTAACTCGCACTCACGTGATCGGTCCAGGCGGCGCTGCGGGTTACGAATCGCTTGAGTTCTTCGTCACTGAACGGCTTTGAATCGCGCACGTACTGATTGGGCTGAATGAAGTGAAACAAGGACATGCCTCGATCACGCGCGATCAAGCCCTGCCACCTGGACAGACGAGTGTAGAGCGCATAGTAGTCGTCGATCTGCAGCTGGGCTTCGCGTTCGTTTTTGGGCGCGAGCCGAGCAAAGCGATCCAGATCGCCGTCACGGTTGC
>SMVB01166703.1_pt1 | contig 11293 bp, 11 predicted proteins | sample 2456461 | NCBI WGS metagenome assembly SMVB01 (sample SAMN11095934, study PRJNA526329) | marine sediment metagenome | biome: Marine sediment; feature: Surficial sediment; material: Deep marine sediment; isolation source: Hadal surficial sediment | place: Pacific Ocean | collected 2014-05 | depth...
AAGGTTATAGACTTGAGTTGGCCGGTACACCCGGCCATTCCCCAGTGGCCTGGGGATCCGGGTGTCGAATTCGAGACCGTGGCTGAGGTTGGGCAAGACAGCTACTTCCTGCGACGGTTCTCCATGGGCGAACACTCCGGCACGCACCTGAGCGCACCATCCAGCTTCCAGCCCAGCGCGCCCGGACACGAGTGTTTCTCTCCCCATGACTTGGTCCGGCCCGCCATAGTCATCGACGTGACTGCCCAGGCGGAGGCCAACCGGGACTACGCCCTAACCATGAACGATGTCTTGGACTGGGAGTCGGATCATGGTCCGGTCCCTCAGGGCGGCGTGACGCTGCTTCGCACCGGCTGGCAAGCCAGATGGGACGATCCGCTCGATTACCTGGGCGGGCGCGCCGGGGACCAACTCCGCTTTCCTGGATTCGGCCTAGACGCGGCCCGCCTGCTGATCGAGGGGCGGAACGTCGCCGGATTCGGCGTCGACACCGCCGGGTTGGAGCCGGGGACCGACACCGGATTTACCGTGAGCCGGTTGGCGCTGGGCCAACGCCGCATCGTGCTGGAGAACCTGACCAACCTAGACCTGCTGCCCCCCACCGGCGCATTGCTGGTCATCGGCCTGTTGCGGCTGGAAGGCGGCAGCGGCGGCCCGGCATCGGTCACAGCCTTAGTCCCCTAGAAACATCTCAGGCTCGCCGGTCTAAAGCTTGGCGATTCCCGCTTTGGCGCAGTCCTCATCCTGCTGACTGGTGCCGCCGCCGACGCCGACTGCTCCGTCGACCGCGCCGTTCCGGATGATTGGAGCGCCGCCCTGACTGGGAATGCCGTGGCTGCCCTCAGCGGTAAGGATACCTTTGATGATGGGCGTCTCGGCCCGCTCTTGCAGCTCGCCACTGGCGCGCCCGAAAGCAGCCGAGGCGACCGCCTTGCCCTGCGCCCCATAGGCGCCGCCCCAGATTGCGCCGTCCATTCGGTTGAAAGCGACCAGCCTCCCGCCGGCGTCGCACACCGAAACGTTGATCTTGATGTTGAACTCGTTGGCCTTGGCGATTGCGCCCTCCAACATCCGGTTGGCTTCGTCTAATGTTATAGCCATCATGCCCTCCACGAAAAAAGTATGCCCATTCTAGCGCAAGCGGCCAGCCACGCCAATGCCAGTGTAGTCCCAGCGCTGCGTGTGCCCGGTGTTATACTGCTAGAAGCTGTTTGAACATCCCGGAACCACGGCTTGAGGGTCCTCAGACAAGTCCGATTCCATCGAGACACCCGAAGACGCTGGAGCCCCGGATAAGCGGAATTCAGATGTTCGTCCGTTCAAGGTGTCCTTCCCCGGAAGGATATCGAGTCACCCGGTGTACCTGGAGCTTCACACCACCAATGCTGACCAAACGTATAATCCCATGCCTGGACGTGGACGCCGGCCGGGTGGTCAAAGGCGTTAGTTTCGTCGAGCTCCGTGACGCCGGAGACCCGGCGGAATTGGCCGCTTTCTACGACCGCGAGGGCGGCGACGAGTTGGTCTTTCTGGACATCACCGCCAGTTCCGATTCGAGGGACACCATGGTCGATGTGGTCGAGCGAGTTTCGGAGCAGGTGTTCATCCCGCTGACCGTTGGCGGCGGAATCCGTTCTGTGGAAGACGTGCGCCGGATGCTGAAGGCGGGCGCGGACAAGGTCGGCATGAACACCGCCGCGGTCAATGACCCAAATCTGGTCAGCCAGGGGGCGGCTGCCTTCGGCAACCAGTGCATCGTCGTCGCCATCGACGCCAAACGGGTCTCATCGCCGGAGGGTGAGCCCATTCCTGAGGCCAAAGATCTAGCCTTGGACGACGGCTCGCAGTGGCAGGTCTACACCCGCGGTGGCCGCACTCCAACCGGGCTGGACGCCGTGAAATGGGCGGTCAGGGTCGTCGAACTTGGCGCGGGGGAGATATTGCTGACCAGCATGGATGAAGACGGGCAGCTGTCGGGCTACGACCTGACCCTGACCCGCGCCGTTTCCGAGGCGGTGCCGGCGCCGGTGATTGCCAGCGGAGGAGCCGGGGAACTGGACCACCTCTACCAGGCGTTGGACCAAGGCAAAGCCGACGCTGTTCTGGCGGCCAGCATCTTCCATTTTGGGACATTCACCATCAGCCAGGCCAAGGAATACCTCAAAGCAAAGGGTGTCCCGGTCAGGCCCAGTTATTCCGGAGCCGCCTGACGGTCCGGTCTTCCAACTTATCAATCTGACGAAAGGTAGTTATCGATGCCACGAATCACAACTGTAATCTTCGACATGTACGAAACGCTGGTCCAGAACCCCTTTGAGACCGGCAAGATTAGCTTCGCCAACACGATTGAGCTGCAAGGGCTGAACACCACCGTTGATGAGCTGTGGGAGGGGTGGCTGCCCGCCGAGGAAGAGTTCCGGGATTCCCGTTTGGACCCGGACCGGCCATTTCAGAGTTATTTTAGTGCCTGGAAGGGCGGGTTCGAGCGGGCCTTTTCCGTTTTGAACCTGGACGGCGACGCCCAAGCCGCCACGGAAGAATTCTTCCGGCATCTTTCTCGCAGAGACCCCTTTCCCGAAACCGACGAGGCGGTGGCCGAGGTGCAGAAACGGTACCGCACGGCTTTGCTGTCCAATGCCGACGACGGTTTTATGCTGCCCAACTTGGAACTTCTGCAAGTCGGATTCGAGACGGTTCTCACATCGGAGCAAGCCCAGATTTACAAGCCCCGGCCGGAGCTATTCCAACTGATGCTAGAGCGGTTGGGGGTGTCTGCAGATGAAACCGCCTACGTGGGAGACCGGCAATTGGAGGATGTGGTGGGCCCAAGCGAGGCGGGCATGCACCCAGTCTGGATCAACCGGAACAACCAGCCCTTGGACCCCAACCTGCCCATCCCAACCCACCAGATATCAAGCCTGTTGGAGCTGCCCAAGCTCCTGAACAACGGCCTAGCTGTCTAATTGCGGCTCCTAACCGGGTATCCGAAAACCATCAAAGGCAAGTCATGAAAATTAAACTCAACGAGCAGGGCCTACTGCCCGCCATCGCTCAGGACGCGAAGACCGGTCAGGTGTTGATGATGGGCTACATGAACCCGGGTTCACTGAAGCGCACCGTGGAGGGCGTCCAAGTCTGGTTCTACAGCCGCAGCCGGGAAGACCTGTGGCACAAGGGCGAGGTCTCTGGGAATTATCTAAACCTCAAAGAGGCCTGGCTGGACTGCGACGCCGACACCATTCTGTTGAAGGTCGATCCCGACGGCCCGGCCTGCCACACGGGCGAGGTCTCCTGTTTCTTCAACAAACTTGAGGGCCTGCCCGACGAATACGAGCGCACCGAGTCGGGGCCCAGCATCCTAGGTGAGTTGTTCGCCCTGATCAAAGACCGCCAGCAGGAGATGCCGGAGGGCAGCTACACCACCAGTCTGTTCAAAGACGGTGTGGCCCGCATCGCCCAGAAGGTGATTGAAGAGGCCGGCGAGACGGCCATCGCCGCCGCCACCGGAGACACCGAGAACCTGCCGGGAGAAGTGGCCGACCTGCTCTACCATTCCCTGGTCCTGCTGGCCGCCACCGGAGTCCAGCCCGAAGCCGTCTACGAAAAGCTGCGGGAGCGGCGGAAGTAGGGACTCAGTTTAGGGCTGGATCCTAACCCCGGGCTCCAACCACGTCCATCTCACAGGCGTACCTGACAAACTCCAAGGGCCGGGCGATCTGGATGGTCCACCTGACAAACGTTTCCAGATGGCTGGCCAATAGCTCCTTGGTCTTTTCGTCTACCAGATTTCCATCTTCATCGAATTGTCGAGGAGAGAAAGCCTGGACCTGCAATCCAGGCTTCACCATCACCAGCGCTCCGGTCTCGCTAAGGGTCTCATGTAGCTGCATCTGGGCCCGGGCAGTCCCAGCCCGGCCTCCGGCGCCGATGATGGTCGCCGGTTTCCCCATCAATGACCCGTCCGATCGATCTCGGGAGGCCCAATCGATGGCGTTTTTCAGAACCCCTGAGGTTCCCCAATTGTACTCCGGGGTGGCGAAGATGATTGAATCAGCGCCCTGAATGGCCGCTTTGAAGGCAACGACCGACGCCGGATCGCCTTCTGCCTCAAGATCCCCGTCGTAGAAGGGTAGGTCTCGGATATCGTATATCTCGATCTCGACCCAATCAGGCGCGGCGGCCTGAGCGGCACGCAACAGTCCTGTGTTAAACGATGCCTTGCGCAAACTCCCAGATACGCCAAGGATCCGGACCGGAGTTCTATCTTGATCTGCCGTAAATCCCTGCGGGTCGTTTGTCATCTTTCGCTACTCCTATTTGCCTTTGGTCTGCCTAATCTTCGTCGTTTCATTCATCAGGAAACATCGGAAATATTAAAAATCAGGATCCTCGGCCAGCTTAATTTCCTGCCGTCACCTGAGCCTCGGCCCCCTGAACCGCGGTTGCCATTTCTTCACATTCCGGATGCCATGGCACCGAGCAGTTGGGAATCCACTTCTGAACAGGCTGAGGATCGAATGGCTCCTCGTCCGGTGTGGCTGCCCCATCTTCGACGTGCGCCGGTTTAGTAATTCCGGGCAAAGCCAACGACAACGTCATGGCCACCAACACCGGAATCATCAGCATCAAGAATCCATCGCTAAATCCGTTGGCTAGCCCGGAATGAAGCGGATTCAGTGAAGCGTCGGCCAGTCCACCGGAGGTTGCCATCGCCAACAAAAGAGCAGTGCCAATGCTTCCCCCCAGGAAGAACAACATGGAATTCATGCTCAAGGCCGTAGCCAGCATCTCCCCGTCGACCAGCCGTGAAATAGTGGCGGCCAGCGGTGTGTTCACGAACCCAAACCCGGCTCCCATCAATCCAGCAAATACGGCGATGACCCACGGCGAAGACCCCGCATAAGCAGAGAGACCAAATAAGGCCAACAACATTACCAGCGACCCTATTCGGACCGGCAATCTGGGACCGGCGCGGTCTGTGAGCCGGCCCGATAGCAAGCCGCCCGCCGCGCTAAGTATGGCCCCCGGCACCATCACTAAACCAATCTCCAATGACGACAGCCCGTGGGAAATTGCCAACAAGACGGGTAGCCCGATCAAAGGCGCTAGGTTGGCCGCCATTATCGAGAAGCTCATGCCGGCCAAAGCCATGTATTTCAAGTTGCGAAGCAACTCCCGGTGAATAAAGGGGGAACTGGCGAAAGCCTGACGGGCCGCCAGAATCCCGAACCCCACTACCGCCGATGCTCCGCCGACTATCACCCAACTTGAGGTCCAACCTGCCCTCGATCCCTCAGATGGGACCAGCAGGATGCCGGTGATCATCAGCGCCAAGCCAACCCCACCGACAAAGTCGATATTTCCTGCCAACCGCTTCTCGAATTTTGGCAGCGCCCTGAGGATGAATGGAATAGTCAGCACCGTGGCTGTGGTGACTAAGAATACGGACCGCCATCCCAGAAGCTCGGAAAGCAGCCCGCCCAACAGAGGCCCAGCCGCGGCACTTACGCCAATGGTCGCGGCGATTATTCCCAAGACTGCGCCTCTCGACTCTGGCCCATAGGCCCGGCTGACCAGGACCATTCCCAGTCCAGGAATCGCCGCTCCTCCCATGGCTTGAATGATTCGCGCCACCAGAAGGAATTGGTAGTTAGTCGCCATCCCCGCTAGCAGCGAGCCAATGGAGAAGACGGCGACACCGAAAATGAACAGCTGGCCCGCCCCGAAGCGGTCGGCGAGACGGCCATAAAATGGAATCGCGATACCAGTGACCAATAGGAATACGGTCATCAACCAACCGATCTGAGCCGGATCCGCGGAAATCCCGATGGCGATCTCCGGCAAGATCACGCTGACCGCGGAGGCTTCGAGCACCGCGAAGAACAACGCAACACAGACGATCACAAGAACAGCTTTGGCTGAGCCGGAAGTCGTCCCTTCGTCACCTATTAGCGGTCCACTGCTCAATTTATTCATCAATCACGCTCTCTGAAGTAACCAGTGGTTTAGGAGGCGGTCGCCGTCTGATCTGTGGAACCGGCGTTCTTCAGCATCTTTTGGATAATCTCGGTGAAAACTGCCTGTTCTACTTTGGTAATCCCGGAGAGGAATCTGGCGTTGCTGGCTTGAATGCGCGGCCCGAGTTTCGGCACCAAGTCGCGGCCAGCTTCGGTCAATTCGATCCGCACCGTGCGCCGGTCGGACCTGAGGCGTCTTCGACGGACCAGTCCGTTTTTTTGCAGCTTGTCCAGTTGGCGGCTGATGGCAGCGGCGTCCACGGGGATGATCCGGGCCAGGGCTGTAAGGGTATTAGCGTTTCCGTAGAACGCCGCCTCCAGAATGGCCCATTGGCACGGTGTTACCCCCATCGGCGCCAGTTCTTCTCCAGCGGCTTTGCCGATCGCCGACGCCAAACTCCCTACCCAATAGGCAAGGTGCTCACGGCCGGGTAACGCCGTCTTGGTATCCTGTTGATTCGTCACGCCAGCAATATTACATGTGCAAACAATATTTGTCAACACAATTATTGTTCGCTCAAGTTATGACCACAGTTTGGCGCCGCCATTTCACGTTTCAGGATGCTATCCGGCCGGTTCTTTCGTCTTCATCGTCTGATGTTTCAGGGTTTCCATCCCGGCGGTAGAATTTGACGCGTCTTCAGCACTCCCTCCAAATTTGAGGTCAGCCTACCCCGAATCGTTTTCTTTGCTCATGGGGTTGACATTCCAGCGGGTGGAAGGATTAGGCTGAGTCAGGAGGTTCGCAATGGAGCGGAAAATGACCATTGGCCGGCTGGCGGAACTCACGGGTGTCCCGCGCAAAACCATCCGCTACTATGAAGACGCCGGTGTACTTCCACCGCCCGCCCGAAGTGATGCCCGATATCGACTTTACTCGGATATGGACGTGCGCCGGGTGGAACTGGTCCGCCGGGCCAGGGCATTGGATATGGGACTGGCAGAAGTGCGGGAGTTGGTGGAGTGGGCGGGCACTGGTTCCTGTAACGATTTCCAGGAGCGTTTTCAGGAGGTGCTCCACCGGAAGCTGGAGGAGGTGGACAAACGGATCGCCGACCTAGACCACCTGAAGCAAGACCTCCTTCGCCTGGATGCACACTTCGCGGCCTCTCAAAAAGAGGCCAACGCCGACCACACGGTCTTGGAGTGCTCCCCTGAAACGTGTACCTGCCTAGGGGCCTCCAAAGAGAACCCGAATCAACTACAAGAGGTGAAGTTATGGTCGAACAAATCAGAGTCCAAGGACTGACCAGCCAAGACCCGAAACAGGACTGCGGTTGCGGGTGTGGCGGAGACCCAAGCAGCAATGCCAAAAACGACTGCGGTTGCGGTTGTGGCGGCGGCGAATGCGGGACCACCCAGCAGGAGTTGGTCTTGGTAGACGCTGCCCAGGCCGCCGAGATGAGGCAGAAGGCGAACGGTTAATATTATTTGGCGGCGGAATCAGAACCCGGATGGCAGCGTGTCCCCGGCGTTGTAGATCTGCCAATCGGAGCCTTGGTACACCGTCACCCGGCCGAAGCCGACGACACGCCAGTTGCCCGGAGATCCCAGGCAGCCGGTGCGGGCGTCGATGCCCAGGAATGTCAGACCAGTGGGCGCCGACTGCTGCAAGTCTTTGGAAGTCTCCGCTTGGTCGCGGCGCTCGTGGTGGGGCAGAACAGCCACACCGGGCACCAGTCCCAAGGCATCGACCCATCCACCGGCACTAGGGCGGCGCATCATCGACCCCATGACCATCGCCCCCGCGCTGGAGCCCGCCAGTACTGATCCCCCTTCCAGCGACGCCAACAGTGCCGCCAAGAACTTGGAGTCCCTGATGGTCTCCAGCAGGTGATCTGGGCTGCCGCCGGTGAAGTAGACCACATCGGCCAGGGCTGCGGGACCAAAGAACTCCGGGTCTTCGGCGTGACTGCGCTCGAGCAGCATCAGTCGGCTGGCGTCTCCGCCCAAAGCGCCGAAATGGGTTGCGCCGTCGTTGGCGGCCTTGGCCGGTCCAGTGACGGCGGCGGTCGGCACCACCACTACTTTGACGGGGTCCGTGCCCGGGTCCTTGCCCGACGCCCGCATAATCTCCCGGTCCATGTCTTCACATCCGGGCCGGAACTCATCACCACCGACCAATGCAATCTGTCCGGACATATCCCCCCCATTCTGTAGGTTTGCCTGTCCGACCGGGTGGGCGGCCCCGGCCTAGACCAGGCGTTGCACAAAGATCGCCGCCAGGCCCAAGAACAACACGAAGCCGATGACATCGGTAAAGGTGGTTACGAACACCGCCGAGGATACCGCCGGGTCCATCTTCAGTTGCCGCAAGAGCAACGGCACTCCAGCCCCGAACATTCCGGCGACCAGCATATTCCCCATCATGGCCAGGCCGAGTACCGCGCCCAACGTGAAGTTGCCTTTCCAAAGGTAGACGACTATTCCAACGACCACTCCCAAGGACACTCCGTGGACAAATCCCAAGGCCAATTCCCTGCGCAGGAGCCGAAGTCCCAACCGGCGGGGCACTTCGCCCAGAGCCATGCTGCGCACAACCAAGGTTACCGTCTGGGTGCCTCCGATGCCGCCTTGACTGGCGACCACCGGCAAGAAGACCGCCAAAGCGACCACCCTTGATATGGTGGACTCGAATAGGCTGACGGTCAGTGCGGCCAAGAAGGCCGTGGCCAGATTGATGTAAAGCCAGGGCAGCCTGCTGCGGAGGGAATGGGTGAGTGGACCGGAGATACGCTCTCCGCCCACGCTGGCGATGCGGAACATGTCTTCCGTCGCCTCTTCCTCCACCACATCCACCAGGTCTTCGGCAAGTATCACCCCGGTGAGATGACCGTCTCTGGCCACCACCGGCAGGAGGCTCAAGTTATACCGCTGCATCACGCGGGCGCACTCTTCCTGGTCTGTCTCGGCCGTGACCGAAATAAATTCCCGGTCCATGATGTCGCCGACCAGGGAATTCGGGCGGGCCAAGGCCAATCGAATCAGGCTTAACGAACCGACCAGCCGTTGGTCGCCGTCAACCACCAACACCGAGCTGATGCTCTCAGCGTCGGACCCTAATAACCGGAGTTGGTCCAAAGCGTTGGGGGTTCTCGTGGACTCGGTCATCACCGGGTATTGGGGGGTCATCAGACCGCCGGCGGTGTCGTCCCGGTACTGGAGCAGCGCCTTGATCTCGACCGCATCGGCCATGGCGGCCAGGGTTTCCTGCTGCTTCTCTTCAGGGATCTGCCGCAGCAGGTCCACCGCCACGTCGGGACTAGTCAGGTCGAGTATCCGGGCCAGGTCGGCGGGATCGCGGCCGCCAAACATCTGGGCGGATTCTTCGGGTTCCAGATATTCCAGGATCTCGGCGATTACCCAATGGTCCATTTCCGCCAACAGCGACTGACGGTCTTCCCTGGGCAATCCGCCCAAAACCTCGCCTTGGTCCACCGGGTGCAATTCGGCAAATCGGTTCAGGGCCTCAGGCCGTTGGCCGGATTCGATGAGAGCTTCGATGTCTTGGACAAATTCCTGAATCACCTCTTCCGGAGGCCGGGACTGGTCTTCGACATGGGAGTCGGTTGGTGGTATCTGGGAGTGTTCCATCTTGTTATTACCGGGCGCGCACCGCAAGCGCCAGAGTTGGGCAGAACCGTGGGGGCGAACCGAGACACAGGACGTCAACCGGCCGCGATTGAGAAGGTCCGCCAAGAGGAGATCCGTCATCCGCCGAGCGTAGAATGCCGTCTATCGAAACGCGGCGAAGGAGGCCGGCCAGCGTTTAACCAATTGTAACAGCCAGCCAGCCGGCAAGACATCCTTTAACTGCCATCTGGCGGACTTGCGAGATTGGAAAAGGGTAGTCACCGGTCTCGCCGTGCCGCCGGTTGAACCCTAACCGCGCTCTTGATCCGTGCCTGAAACACCTATCGTTTGTGATAACATAGGCAGGTGCCAGCCAAGTAAGGCGGCTGTAAAATGGCCGCCTTTCGTAATTTCATAACACATATACGGCCAGGCAAAACCAGTAAAACCTCAAGGATCTTTCGCCGATGCCGGCTCCGTTACTGATCGAAACAATCCAGCAGCTTGTGGCCCAAGCCTTGGAAGCCGCAAGGCAGGAAGGCGCTCTGCAGTTGGAGACGATGCCCGAGATTCAGGTCGAGCGGCCTGGGAACTCGGAACACGGTGATTTCTCCACCAATCTGCCCCTGCGGCTGGCGCGGGCCACCCGCATCAACCCCTTGGAATTGGCCCAGTTGCTGGCCACCCACATCCCCACTGGCGACGTTATCGAGCGGGTGGAAGCCGCGCCGCCAGGGTTCGTGAATTTCTACCTGAGCGACTCTTGGCTCCAACAGCAGGTGGAAACGGTGCGTCAGGCTGGCAACGGCTTTGGCAACGCAAATACCGGCCAAGGCCGCCGGATGATGGTGGAGTTCGTCAGCGTAAACCCGACGGGGCCTGTCCATGTGGGCCATACCAGGGGCGCGGTGCTGGGCAGCGCGCTGGCCAATATCCTGGAGGCCGCCGGATTTGAGGTAACCCGGGAATACTACGTTAACGACGCCGGCAGCCAGATGCGGGCGTTCTACCAGTCGGTCCTGACCCGCTACAAGGAGGCCCTGGGCCGGGAATCACAGATGCCCGAAAACGGCTACATGGCTGATTACATCATCGACTTGGCCAAAGAAATCATTGAATCGGAGGGTTCCCGTTTCCTCGACCAAGATGAAGAGCTGGCCCTGAAAGAGATTGGCGACATCAGCCGTGAGAAGATGGTGAGCGTCATCAAAGAGGACCTAGCCGGGATCGGAGTTGAGTTCGACAACTGGTTCAGCGAGCGCACCCTGTTCGAAGACGGCGAGTATGATGCCGCGCTCGATCTGCTCCGCGAGAAAAACTATCTGTCGGAGCGGGATAATGCGCTGTGGTTCAACTCCACCATGCTCGGGGATGAGAAAGACAACGTGGTGGTCCGTTCCTCTGGGGAGCCCACCTACTTCGCGTCGGACATTGCCTATCATTACAACAAATTCGTCAGCCGGGGCTATGACGCCGTCGTGGACATCTGGGGCGCCGACCACCAAGGTCATGTTGACCGGATGAAATTGGCGGTACAAGCGTTGGGGATCGAACCCGGCCGCCTCACCGTGCTTATCTCCCAGATGGTGACCCTGCGCCGCGGCTCAGAGGTAGTGAAAGCCTCCAAGCGCACGGGCGATTTCGTGACACTGAAGGAACTGGCCGAAGAGGTCGGCCAAGACGCCTGCCGCTTTTTCTTCCTG
>SMVB01379473.1_pt1 | contig 11293 bp, 12 predicted proteins | sample 2456461 | NCBI WGS metagenome assembly SMVB01 (sample SAMN11095934, study PRJNA526329) | marine sediment metagenome | biome: Marine sediment; feature: Surficial sediment; material: Deep marine sediment; isolation source: Hadal surficial sediment | place: Pacific Ocean | collected 2014-05 | depth...
CCACCAGGATCAGCGAGGCGAGGTGGATGGCCAGGAAGAGCCCGAGCGAGAGACGATGCAGGGTCTGGAATCTCAGCTGGGTCTCGACGGTGCCGTTTTCACCCAGTGTGCTCGGTCGGACGGCGGCGACCTCGGGGGATAGCCACACCTCGCTTACCAGGCACAGGACGGCCAGCAGGACCGGAAGCCCGATGACCAGCCCTCGGCGGCCGAGGGCGACGGCTGCGGCTGCGGCGATCAAGGCCGCCCCTGCGCCTCCGAAATGAAGGATCGCGAGCAGAGCCGCCGCCAGGTCTCCGGCGACGTCGCCCGGCAGAACCTGGAACGTGATGCGCGAAACCACGAATGCGAAGAACGCCCAGGACCCGATCCAGGTTCCCATGGCCAGCCAGAGAGAGGTTCGAAGGACGGCCTTCGAAATCATGCGACGCCTACGACTCGGGTGCGCGCGGCGCTCGCGCGCGGGTGGATCGCAACGAGAAGTCGCACGGGGTGATCAGGACGCCGAAGCGCCATCCAGGGGTTCGAGGCTGACGGGGTCGAGTCGCTCGGACTGCAGATGCTGTGCGGTGGAGTCGTCGACGACGTCGCTATGACAGGCGGCCTTGCGCCCGTCCTGGCTCATGTTGTCCTTCGTCTTCGAGGCGAGTCGATGAATCTCCTCGGGAGTCAACACGCCACGCTGGGTGAGGATCTCCTTCTGGGCCGCGTTTAGTGCGTCGGAGACCTTGGGTGTGTCCCATTGGTAGTCGGCGTCCTTGCCGGAAACGAAGAGCGTAATCTCCTTGCTGATGCGGACCGAACACCAATCGTGCCCGCACATCGCGCAGAAATCCGTATCGACATCGAGATCTTCGTCGTGGTAGGCGCGCGCGAGATCCGGATCGAAGGAAAGCTCGAAATGCTTTTCCCAGTTCAGCGCGGCGCGAGCCTTGGTCAGCTCGTCGTCGCGGTCGCGCGCGGCCGGAATGCCGAGCGCGACGTCCGCGGCATGGGCCGCGATCCTGTACGCGACACACCCCTGTTTGACGTCGTCTTTCTTGGGAAGCCCGAGGTGCTCCTTGGGCGTCACGTAACACAGCATCGAAGCACCGTGGTAGGCCGCGGCGGTCGCGCCGATCGCACTCGTGATGTGGTCGTAACCGGGGAAGATATCCGTTACGAGGGGGCCCAGCACATAGAAGGGCGCACCGTGACAGAGCCGACGTTGGAGCTTCATGTTGAACTCGATCTGGTCGAAGGGCACATGCCCCGGCCCTTCGATCATGACCTGACAGCCGTGTTGCCAGGCCCGTTCGGTCAATTCACCGAGTGCCTGGAGTTCACCCAGCTGCGCCAGATCGGTCGCGTCGGAAAGGCCTCCCGGGCGCAGTCCGTCTCCGATCGAGAAGGTCACATCGTATTTGCGAACCAGTTCGCAGATGTCATCCCAGATCTGCGCCATCAGGTTTTCCTGCTCGTGATGGATCATCCACTTCGCCAGCAAGCTACCGCCGCGACTCACGATTCCGATCAGTCGCTTCGCGACGTAGGGAAGGTGTGCACGACGCACGCCGGCGTGGATCGTGAAGTAGTCGACGCCCTGCTGAGCCTGGTGCTCGAGTGCTTCGAGGACCATCTCGCGATCGAGATCCTCGATCTTCTTGCCGAGGATCATCGAGTAGATCGGCACCGTTCCGATCGGCACCGTCGACGCGTCGCAGATCGCGCCGCGCGTTCCATCGACGTCGCCGCCGGTCGAAAGATCCATCACGGTGTCCGCTTCCCAGCGCTCCGCCCAGCGGAGTTTCTCGATCTCTTCTTCAGTTCCGCTCGAGATCGGGGACGCGCCCATGTTCGCGTTCACCTTTGTCGCCGAAGCGCGTCCGATCGCCATCGGATCGAGGCCGTTCGCGAGATGGATGCGGTTGGCGGGAATTACCATCCGACCCGCCGCGACCTCGTCGCGTACCTCTTCGGGGGAAAGATGCGCTTCGCGCTCGGCCACCCGTCGCATCTCTGGCGTCACGGTCCCCACGCGCGCGTGCTCGAGCTGTGTGATCGGTGCGAAGCCATCCGGCGGAGCAAACGAGTACGCGTTCGCGGGCGCTCGCTCGGGATGAGCCGATTGGGCCAGTCGCTCGCCTGCGTCGAGTGCCCGCCAATCGGGGGGCATGAAGTCCCAGGCCGTCTTGTCCGAGGGCTGCGGCATGCCGGGCGTGTCCGGTGACGAGAACGTCCGCGCGCCGCCGACTTCCGGCGGGTTTGCGAAGCTGCCGGGGGTCGTGCCCTGGAAGGCCGACGACGGATTGTTGCCGAGCGCCGGAAGCGAGAACCTGCGGGCGAGCTCGGCGACGGATTCGAAGTCCTGTAGACCGGTGGCTGTGGTGGCGATGGTGGCAGAGCCGAGAGTCGGATCGTTGGAGTCGATGGACATGATGTGGGCCTTCCCTACGCGCATCCCCTCACCAGACGAGGCCCCGACGGTCGGGTCACGGGTGGGAGACGAGATCAGGTTCGAAGGGTCTGCTCTCAGGTCGTTGTTGGCATCGACTTCGACGGCAACGACGACCATCCCTAGGCGATCTGCGAACAAGCAGTGATGAGGGCGAGCGTATCACGCTCGCCGGCCCGCTCAATCGTCCCTGGCAATTATTGGCGTGCGTCCCGAAGATTGTGTCCCGGGCTCGCCGGGCGGGCCGCCGATGGCTCGCCCCGCGCTTCGGGGGCGGGGCCCGGCTCGGGTTTGCGCGGGCCCACCCGGCGGGTTCGACGCCAACCGATCGGTGCTGTGTCCCAATCGATCGTGCGGACGACTGCGCCGTCACGGTCGAGCAGGCGATGTTCGCCGACGAAGGCATCCGCCTCGATCTGCGCTTCGCTCTTCAATCGACCCCCGGCGGTGGTCGCGAAAAAGCTGCGTGCCCGTCCGTCCTCGCGGCCCGCCTGAAAGCGCGTCTCGCTCTCGCGCGCCCCGTCCGGAAAGAAGGTCGCGACGGGTCCGTCGAGTCTTCCGCCGCTCATGTTGGCCTGGAACCAGGCGGCACCGTTCTCGTGGAAGATCTCGAATGCGCCCTGCCACTCGCCATCCGCGAGGAATCCGCGCAGGAAGAGCTCCCCCGACTCGTGAAACGAGACGACGGGCCCCGTGAGACGGGATTCGACGTAGGTCCCGCGGGTTCGGATCGAGCCGTCCGCGTAGGTCTCCCAATAGGGCCCGGAGCGTGTGGAGATTCCCATCGGGTCGTATCGCTCGCACCAGTGCGCGCGGATCTGGGCCGACGCCGCCTTCGCGAAGATGGCGGTGTCGGGAGGGCCGGATGAGCGCGTCATTCCGGTGGGACAGGCGGGGGGCGCCGCGATCCTCTGCTCTGCGCCGGAGCGCGAGGGCAGCACCAGGACGAAAAGGATCAGGGCAAGCGGCACGCCGGTCAGCGGGCGGCGCCGTCCGCCCTCACGCGGGTGAGTCGTGATGTGTCGGGGGATTTGAGAATCGCCCGAAGCGATCGTGGTGTAGAGCGGGATTTCCACGTTGCTCCCAACGGCTGATCGACGCGCGCGCTTGATGGTTCAGGGGAGCGGTCGCGCTACCGTGCTGAACATGCTCGTTTCCACCGAGGCGCCGACCCCTTCAATGATTCAAATTTTCTCGCCATTTCCGTTTCGCCAGTCACTCTCGGCGGTTGATTCGAGGGTTGAATCAATCGACGAGTCATCTCGCGAACCGGCTCAGTTTCGTTGTGGTTTAGCCTCAGTTTTGGCGATTGCGCTCCTGCTCGTCGGGTGTGATCGAAATGTCGAGCCCTATCTAGAGGGCGAAGAGCCGAGCCAACCGGATCTGGCCCGAATTTTCCCGGACCAGGCGGGGGGCGCCGGGTCCGTTGCGCAGGGGGCGCGCGACTCGGGTATACCGGATCGGACGGCCCTGCCGCCGAGTCGCGCCGAGGGATCGGACGTCGCGGCGACCGCGCAAGGGGCTGCACCGATCGAGGGCGTGATCGAGCTTGCTGTCGAACTGGCGGCCGAGCGACCGGCGGGAGCTGTGCTCTTCGTGATCGCGCGGCCGCAGGGCAGCCAGGGAGGGCCGCCGCTGGCGGTCTTACGGATTCCGAATCCGGATTTTCCACTCGAGTTTTCGATCGGGCCGGAGGACGTGATGATCCCGAGCATGCAATTCGTGGGACCGATTTCGCTCTCGGCACGGCTCGATGAAGACGGGAATGCGATGACCCGCGGCGCCGGAGATATCTCGAGCGTGACGGTTGCGCCGCTTGAGCCGGGCGAGACGGGCATCGAGATCGTGCTCTCGAAACGGGGCGAACGGGGTTAACGGGGCGTAGGAAGTCAGGCGATCAAAATTCGGTCGTTTTCGGCGGCGGTTGCGCGCTCAGCGCATCGAGCCGGTTGAGTGAGGCCGTCGTGCCGGCAACGATCACCGCATCGCCTTCGACCAGCACATCGTCTCCGTGCGGGACGCGCAGGGGTGTACCGCCATCGGGTTTCTTCGAGCGTACCAGCAAGACCTGCACGCCGATGCGCTCGCGGAGGCTGAGTCGACGCAATGAGAGCCCCGTGACGTGGGGTGGCGCCATGATTTCGCGTAGCTGGTAGCCGTCACCGAGCTCCACGGTCTGGCCACTACCCGCTGCGCCGATGCTGGTGTGCATTCCGCCCGCGAGGTCGCGGCGAAGCTGTTCGCGGTTGCTGGCTTCGATGACGTCCTTTTCCCGGACGGTTCCGACGAGTCGCGCGCGGTCGTCCGCATCCACGACCGCGATCTCGTCGACGTGACTGGCGCTGAAGATCTGCATGACGATGGAGAGATCGACATCGTCGGTCACCGCAGGATGATTCGAATCGACGAGGTCACCCGCGACGACGACGTGCTGCAGGGTCTCCTGTTCGTAGATCAATCGACGCAGCTCGAGAAGTGAGATCGCGCCCAGGTAGGCGCCAGACGGGCTCTCTACCTAGAACTGGCTATGCGAGCTCTGGACGACGAAATCGAGCACGGTCTTGAAGTCGGCCGCGGCGGGCACGATGACCGGATCCAGGGAGATCACGTCGCGAACCGAAAGGTCCTTGAGCACATTTGGATTCTTGGCCTCGTAGATGTCGACGCCCTGGGCTCTCAATTTCGTCGTGTAGATCGAGTCTCGATTCAGGAGTTGAGAGACGAGCGTGCTGATCACGCACGCCGTCATCAACGCGGGCACGATATCGATCGTTTGCGTCAGCTCGAAGATGATGATGATCGCGGAGACCGGGGCATGGGTCGTGGCCGCGACGACGGCGCCCATCGTGACGAGCGCGTAGGCGCCCGAGCTGGCGGTTGCGCCCGGAAAATACTTTTCGACGAGGATGCCGACCACGCCTCCGGCCATCGCCCCCAGGAAGAGGGACGGCGCAAAGATGCCGCCCGAGCCACCGGATCCGATCGTGACCGAGGTCGCAAGAATCTTGGCGACGATCAACAAGCCCATCAGGCCGACCGTCATGCTTCCCGCGAGGGCACCCGAGATCGTCGTGTATCCGACGCCGTAGACATTGGGCAGCCAGATCGCGATCGTGCCGACGATCGCGCCGCCCAGGGCAGCTCGCGACCATTCGGGCAAGGGCACCTTCTCGAAGAACGCCTCGGCGAACGAGAGCGCTCGAATGAACGCGACGCCGACGAGTCCGGCGACGATACCGGCCAGCATATAGGGCAGCAGCTCGAAGGGGCTCACGATCTCGTAGTCGGGCACGATGAAGGCGGGGTGGTTGCCGATCGCATAACGCGTGACGACCGACGCGACGACGGAGCTGATGACGATCGGCGTGAATTGCGTGACGGCAAAGTCGCCGATGATGATCTCGGCCGCGAAGAGGGCACCGGCAATCGGAGCGTTGAAGGTCGCGGAGATGCCGGCGGCGGCTCCGCAACCGACGAGGGTCCGGATACTCGCCGCATTGAGCTTGAGCCGCTGTCCGATCGCCGAACCGAAGGCCGATCCGATCTGGACGATCGGGCCTTCGCGACCCACCGAGCCGCCGCTGCCGATCGAGAGCGCCGACGCGAGGGCTTTGACCGCGACGACGCGCGCGCGGATGACGCCGCCGCGGATCGCGACCGCTTTCATGACTTCCGGAATTCCGTGGCCCCGGGCTTCTCGCGCGAAAAAGTAGATGAGCGGGCCGACCAGCAGACCGCCGATCGCGGGGATCGCGATATTCCAATATCAGGCGAGCGTGCGCGCCACTTCGAGCGGGTCGTGGGTCTCGGCGGCGAGGCCCTCTTCGAAGACGGCGAGGACGCCGTCCATTCCTTCGAAGGCGAAGCCCTGGACCAGGCGAATCAGCAAGCGGAACAGCACGGCGCCGAGCGCACCCGCAAGACCGACGAAGATCGCGGCCACCACCATGAAGAAGTGGCCGCCGCGTTCGAAGAGCTGGCTGCGCTCGGCGGTGGAAATGCTCAAGGGATCGGGTCTTCCGAAAGGCGATCGACGTGCCTTCGAATCGAGTGGTGGGTCACGAAGCAGGCTGGGGAGGGCGGCGGCAGATTAGCACCGCCGCGGGGGTACGGAGGGTGCACATGGTAGGCTGGTGCGATGGCAAGACTCGATCCCCTACCCTGGCGCGTCCTCGAAGAGGAACATCTCCAACATTGCAAGGTTTTCGACGTCCACCGGGCGATCATGGAGTCGCCGCGAACCGGTGCGCCCCATCCTTTCTACCGGATCGAATCGCCCGCATGGGTGAACGTGGTTGCGCTGACGGCCCGGGACGAGCTCGTGATGATTCGCCAGTTTCGGCAGGGGTCCCGGGTCGTGACCCTCGAGATTCCGGGTGGGCTGGTCGATCCCGGTGAGGCGCCCATGCAGGCCGCCGCCCGCGAGCTCTTCGAGGAGACGGGATACCGCGCCGGCCGACTCGAGAGTCTGGGCTCCATCAATCCGAACCCCGCGCTCTTCTCGAATCGTTGCCACATGCTGGTCGCGCTCGATTGCGTTGTGGCCGGTGAGATCCAGAACAGTGCGACCGAAGAGACGAGCGTCGAACTCCTGCCCCTTGCGGAGTTGCCCGAGGTGCTTCGCGGCGGGGGAATCGATCATGCGCTCGTCGTCGCCGCCCTGTACTGCTTCGATCTCTGGCGGAGACAGGCGCGCTAGCCCTTTTCGTCTCGGGCCTCGTGCGCATCCAGGCGCTGGATCACGATGTCGACGAGGCGAGGATCATGGCCGAGGGGATCACTCGTTGCGATCTCGATGCCCGGGTGCCGTTCACGTGCGGCCTCGACGAGATTCGGGATCGACTCGCGGACGTGAAAGCCGGCTCCGAGAAAATGCAGATGGACGAATATTTCACTTGCCCCCGACCGGACGAGCGCGTCGATTGCCTGTTCGAAGTCGGGCGCCGCGAGCTCCATGTGAGCATGCCGAACCAGCCATTCCGGCCGCTCGTTTGCGACGGATTCGGCGAGGGCTGCGAGTCGCTCGTTCGCGGCCTCGCTGCGCGTGCCGTGGTCGACGATCAGTAGTCCTCGAGATCTTGAGACGGGCGTTTTCGACATCGGTCTACCGATCTCTACCAGTAGCTCGCGCGGACCGTCAGGTCGTCACGCGGGCGCACACGGCAGGCGAGACGCAAGTTGGGGTCGATCCGGTTGCGCAGCTTGATCCGCTTCTCGCGATCCGTCTCGGCCTCGAGGGTTTCGATGCCGATCAGGATTTCGAGACCGCAGCGGGCGCAGGCCCCGAACTCGCCGCAGGCGCTCGCGATCGGAAGACCGGCTTCGCGCGTTACTTCGAGCAGCGTCATCTCGCCTGCCTCGACCTCGATCGTCCGTTCCGACGGTAGAAAGCGCACATGAACTCCCATGGTCGGAGAGTCTAGTCGACAGAATCGCCCGTGAACCGCGAAGCGTGATTTCCCGCCCCTCGTCCTGCGCGCCGGCCGCCTCGACCTCGATCGACGGATGGCTCCCTGCCCCGGATTGCTGGGTTACGCTATCGGCCATGTCCACCGCGGCCCTTCTCGTCATCGGCAATGAGATCCTCTCGGGCAAAGTTCGTGACACGAATTCGGCGTTTCTCGCGGTCGAGTTGCGCAAGCTCGGCGTCGATCTCGAACGGATCCTGACGATCGCGGACGAGATCGATCTGATCGCGCGTGAGACGCGCGCGATGTCCGAGGCGTACGATTTTGTCTTCACGTCGGGCGGGATTGGCCCGACCCACGACGATATAACGATGGATGGGATCGCTCAGGCCTTTGGACGCAAGGTCGAGTTCAATCAATCGATGCTCGATCGCATGGCACGTTATTCGGAGAAGCCCCTCAACGACGCGATGAAGAAGATGGCCCTGATTCCGACGGGCGCCGACGTGCTCGACGTGGGTGGACTCTGGTTTCCGGTCGTGGTCGTCGAGAACGTCCACATCTTCCCGGGGATTCCCGAGCTTTTCGAGAAGAAATTCCATTCGATCCGCGACCGCTTCTCCGGAGTGCCCTTCGTGCTTCGCAAGCTCTATGTGCGAGAGAACGAAAGCGATATCGCGGAGATCCTGAACGCGCTGCTCCGGGAATTTCCGGAGCTGATGCTCGGCTCGTATCCGCGGATCAACGAAGAGCATTACCGGGTGATGTTGACGTTGGAGTCCCGCGACGCGGAGTACGTCGGCCGCGCCACCCAGATGCTCGTCGAAAATCTGCCCACGGACGCCATCTACAAGCTCGAGTAGCAGGGAGCGGCTCGCCAGTTCTTCGCCGGGCGGAGCGTGGTCGGCGCCGGTCGACTCGCAAAATTGGTGAAGGTCGTCGAGGGGGCGATGAACGAAACAGGCTGGCTACGTGGGCTCGCTTTCGTACACCCGGCGTGGATGACCGTGAGCCTGACGCTCGCGGTCGTGACCGCACGACTGGGTCTCGAGATCCGCCGTCGGCGCGCCTATGGGAAACCGGTGGGCGCGTCGCTACGCGCGCGCCACCTGCGCTTCGGAAAGCGCGCGATTCTCATGATCGGGGTCGGCTTCGTGGCGGGCCCGCTCTCGATGTTCTTTCTCCGGGAGCGCGAAATTTTCGACAGCTTCCACGGCATTCTCGGAATCATCGTGTTGGGTCTCTTCTCGTGGACCGGCTGGAGTGGTCGCGCGTTGGCGCGGGGCGACCGCGAAATGCGCGTTCTCCATCGCATCGTCGCGGCGAGCGCGATCGGCGCGGCCATGCTTTCAGCGGTCGCGGGTTTCGTGCTTCTGCCGTGATGGCCGGGCGCCCCGGGCACCTGGTTGCCGGGCGGACGCGCGGCCCTTGATCCGAAGGCGCAGTCAATCCTCGCGCGGAATCGCATCCTGCGCGCGCTGCCTCAGCCAATGGTCGGCGAGCGTCAGGCAGACCATCGCTTCGACTATGGGTACGGCGCGGGGGAGTACGCACGGGTCGTGCCGCCCGCCCGCGGCGAGGGTAACTTCCTCACCGGATGAGGTGACGGTCTGTTGCGCCGTGCGAATCGTGGCCGTCGGCTTGAAGGCGACGCGCAGGATGATCGACTCGCCGTTGCTGATGCCGCCCTGGATGCCGCCGGAGCGGTTGGTCACCGTACGTGTGCGGCCTTCGGCGTCGATCTCGAAGGGGTCGTTGTGTTCGCTGCCCGTGAGTGCGGTGCCGCCGAAGCCCGAGCCGATCTCGAATCCCTTGGAGGCGGGCAGCGACATCATCGCCTTGGCGAGGTCGGCCTCGAGCTTGTCGAAGACCGGATCGCCGAGGCCCGCCGGTACGTGGCGGGCGACGCATTCGACGACACCGCCGACGCTGTCGCCCTGACGCCGCATCGAGTCGATCAGCGTGAACATCTTCGCCGCGGCAGCCGGATCCGGGCAGCGGACGTCATTGGCTTCGACCTCTTGCAGACTGACGGAGTCGGGATCGACCTTGGAGTCGATGTCGCGCACGCGTCGCACCCAGGCGAGCACTTCGATCCCGGCGACTTCGCGGAGCAGCTTGCGGGCGATCGCGCCGGCGGCCACGCGGCCAATCGTTTCCCGTGCACTGGCGCGGCCACCGCCCTGCCAGTTGCGAATCCCGTATTTGGCGTCGGTCGTGAAATCGGCATGGGAGGGGCGGTAGGTTTCGCGCATCTCCTCGTAGGCACTCGGTCGAGCGTCCTTGTTTCGGACGAGAATCCCGATCGGCGTCCCCAGCGTCTTGCCCTCGAAGACGCCTGAAAGGATCTCGGCCCGATCGGCTTCCTGGCGCGGGGTCGTGAGCACACTCTGGCCGGGTCGCCGGCGGTCGAGATCGCGCTGGATTTCGGCGACGTCGATCGGCAGCCGAGGCGGACAGCCCTCGAGTACGACGCCGACCCCGCCGCCGTGGGATTCGCCGAAGGTCGAGATACGGAAGAGGTTGCCGGTTACGCTGCCCATGAGGGTTCGAGGATGCTCCGAGGGATTATTCGGACGGGTTCCGGGTCGATCGGGTCAGCCGTGACCTTCGCTTCGACCCCCCACCGATGGGGTGGCCGCGAGGGTACCGTTTGTCGGCTGAGCCTGCCGCGCGCTGGTCGAATTCCGACGCAGATCGAGCAGCCGTCCGTCGAAGACGGCGTCTGGGGGTGTGCAGCCCGGGTCCTTCGGCGTGCGCAATCGGTTACGTTTCCGACCCCGACGACCCCGACGACCCCGAGGAGATTCGATGCGCGAGTGGTTATTCGACGTCTTCCGCGAACGTCCCTGGTGGATGAGCGCGACGATGATCTTCTGCGCTTATATGGCTTTCATCTACATGCCCTGGGATATTTTTGTGAAGCCCATCGACCAGGACGAAGAAGTCTGGTTCGGCATCCTCTTCACGGGTTTCTGGGCGAAGCTGCTCGCCTTCCCCCATTGGTTCGTGTACTCGGCGGCCGTCTATGGATTTCGGCGGCGCAGGCCTTGGATGGCCTTCTGGGCACCGGCCTACACCGCTCAGGTGGCGTTCGGGTTCTACCTCTGGACCGCGATCGAGACCGGCGGATTCAGCGGGGTCATCGTCGGACTCTTCCCGGCCCTCCCGTTCATGGGCCTGACCTACGCCTTCTGGAACACCCGCGACTACTTCGATCTGAAGCCCCTCGCATTCACCGCTCGCTACGGCGAATGGGCACTCGTCACGGGCGCTTCGTCGGGGATTGGCGCTTCCTTTGCGCGCCAGATCGCGGCCGATGGAACGAAGGTCGTGTTGACGGCCCGCCGCGAAGCTCGACTGACGGCGTTGGCTGCGGAGATTGAACGTGACTTCGAGGTCGAGACCCGGGTCGTGGTGGCCGATCTAGCCTCCCCGGAAGGCCCGAAGC
>SMVB01293608.1_pt1 | contig 11292 bp, 8 predicted proteins | sample 2456461 | NCBI WGS metagenome assembly SMVB01 (sample SAMN11095934, study PRJNA526329) | marine sediment metagenome | biome: Marine sediment; feature: Surficial sediment; material: Deep marine sediment; isolation source: Hadal surficial sediment | place: Pacific Ocean | collected 2014-05 | depth 0-1...
AGCTGGAAATCGATCTCGGTGAGTTGGATACACGACTGAAAGTCGTGGCCGAGAGAATCGGCGATCAGCCATTGGTGTTTTCTCACCCGGTCTATCAATACCTGGTTCGCGGCTACGAACTGAACGGGCGCTCGGTCCACTGGGAAGCGAACGAAATACCGAGCCATAGCCAATGGCGTGAACTGTCTGACGTGCTCGCCATGCATGCCTCGGTCTGGATGATCTGGGAGGGCGAGCCACTTGCGGATACGGTAGGTCAGCTCGAGGGTATGGGTATTGGAAGCCTCGTATTTCGGCCGTGCGGCAATCGGCCCGCCGAGGGCCATCTCCTGAGTGTCATGCGGGACAACCTGCTGGAGCTGGAGCGGGCATTTCCGGCAGCGGCAAGCATCGAGGCCAGCAAAATGTAGCTCAGCCACCGGCCGCTTTGTCGTTGGCACGGATGTTGCAATTCCTGTTTTGTATAAGACCAATGTAATTGAGATGGGTAGGCCGATGAAAATACAAAACCTTGTCAAAACCATTCCGAGTGGGCTGGCGTTGCTAATCCTGCTAAACATCATGGTGGGGCGAGCCGCTGCCAACGAAACGAGTAGCGCAGCGGAAACGACGATGGCTGGCGACACGACGGCACCGACGACCGTGCAATCGCTGCAACAGAGTTTGGCGCAGCAACGGGAGTTGATCGCAATTCAGACCAGACAACTTGAACTCCAGAATGAGCAGATCCGTGAGCAGAGCGAGCGACTGCAAACTATTGAGAACCAGTTGGGGCAACTGCTGTTGACACATAATGGCGCCACCCTTAGCCCATCGGACCAACCGGGACAGGTCGTCGCCACTGAGTCAGTGGGAGGCGAGGTAAGCATTGCCGATTCCAGCCAGAGCAGCGAAACGGTGTCGCAGCAAAGGGAAACGGCGGAAAGGTTGAGAGACCCGGAGACTCCAATCGAGGTCGAAGCGGACGGGTTGCCAGGATATCTGCAAATCCCCGGCACGGATGCGTCGATGAAGCTTGGTGGCTACGTCAAGATGAGTATCGTCCAGTCATTCGACCCGGTGGGCAGTGCTGATCGGTTCACGCCCGGCTCCATTCCGGTCCCCGCAGACCCGGGTGACCTGGAGAATCAGGCTAACCTGACGACTCGTCAGTCGCGGCTCAATCTGGACATGCGTCGAGACAGCAGGCTAGGGCCGCTGCGCGCCTTCATTGAAGGCGATTTTGCGGGCGAAGGTGACACCAATCGATTGCGCCATGCTTATGGGCAATTAGGCAAAGTACTGGCCGGCCAAACCTGGTCTACCATGGTCGATATTAAGGCTACCCCCGAGGATATTGATTTCGAGGGATTGAATGGCCGCGTCAACGTACGGCAGCCACAGCTGCGATTTTTCCCCTCTTTTGGCGAGAACCTGGAACTTGCAATTGCGGTTGAAGACCCGAAACCGGATGTCACGGGAGGAACAGGTTTGACCAAGGTTCCCGACATCGTTGCAGCCATTAGATTTACCCGGTGGAATCGATTGCATATAAAAGCAGCGTTGCTATTGCGGCAAATTCGTGCGGAACCGGACAGTAATCCCGGCACAGATGAGAAGGAAGATGGCTGGGGACTTTCCGTAAGCGGCCACATAAACGTACCAGTATGGGGTGACAGGGACGAGTTCATGTACCAGCTGAACTACGGCGATGGAATTGGTCGCTATATCAACGATCTCGATTCGGTGGGCGGCCAGGATGCTGTATTCGATCCCGCGACGGGAGAGCTGAAAGCACTTACCGCATTCGGCGGCTACCTGGCATACCAGCATTGGTGGTCTGAAAAATTACGCTCGACACTCGTGGCAGGCTTCACCGATGTCGACAACTTTGGTTTTCAGCCGGATGACGCCTATCGTCAGACCCGGCGCGTAACTGCCAATCTTCTGTACTCGCCGATTCCTCGCGTGGACATCGGGGCAGAGATGCTATGGGGAGAACGGACCAACAAAGACGGTAGTAGCGCCGATGCAGTGCAGCTACAAATCGCTGCGAAGTACATTTTTTAGGTGCCGTGTCGATCTAAGAAATTCTGAGGCCGGCACTAAATATTGGAGGATTTTTGAAAATGACAAGATTTGAATTTGTTCTGTTGCTGACACCCGTGGTCCTGTTGCCAGCGTGCAGCCCCCAGTCGTTTGAGGAACCGGCGACAACAACAGCCTCCGAAACGTCGGACTCCACAGCCCATTCTCCTGCAACCGAGCACGGGGCTGGTCCGGTTCATTGGGGTTACGGCGAGGACGATGGGCCAGCGAGTTGGGCCGCATTGAGTTCTGGCTATGTAACCTGTGCTTCCGGCCGCGAACAGTCGCCGATCGATATCGCTGCGGCCACGACGGACGAACCCATGCAAATGAGCAAGGACTACAAACCCGGTAGCTTGAACATCATCCGACAAGAACACGTTGTTGACGTGATCGACAATGGCCACACCATTCAGGTCAACTACGATAAGGGCAGTAATTTGCGATTCGGCGAAACAGTATACGAGCTCAAGCAGTATCATTTTCATGCGCCGAGTGAACACACGATCGAGCGGCGGCACTTCCCGATGGAAATGCACCTCGTGCATCAGAGTGCCGACGGTGGGTTGGCCGTGCTCGGTGTACTAATTCAGGAAGGCGATCACAATCCCGCATTTGAGCCGGTGTGGGCCAATCTGCCCGCCGCGGTTGGCGAAGAGGTGCAACATCGTTTTGTGACGGTCAACGTCGATGATCTGTTACCAGTGGATCACGGAACTTACAGGTACCGCGGGTCGCTCACGACCCCGCCCTGCAGTGAAGGCGTAAGTTGGTTTGTGGCGCTACAACCGATAGAACTCTCGACCGATCAGATAGCAACGTATACGTCGATCTTCCAGGGCAACAATCGTCCGGTCCAGCCGCTTAACAACAGAACAGTTTTCCTCGACCGAGTGGCGGAGAGGATGGCCGAATAACTGCCGATCACTCCACCGGGCATCCGAACGGAATCTTGGCCGCCGGCGGTCGCGTGACGTTCTCTCGTTCCAACATTTGTGTGAGAGACGGAAACGGGGCCGGATCGAAGATGTGGTAAACCAACCAGGAGGCAAGCTGGTATGGGACCCCGTTGGAGTCAATGAAATGAACGAGTTCGGTGGCTGCCTGTTTTTCGCCGAGTATCATGAGGATCAGCCATTCATCGGCAATATGCCTGTTGTCTGCTGATCGGAGTTCCTGAAGCAACTGCAGCACGTCGTCACGGCGGCCTTCGGCGCAGGCCTGTCGGGCCCGTATTAGCTCATTGCCTGACTGCATTTGCTTGTTTCGTGCAAGCAAGCCCGCAGCTTCGTCGATGCGCATCGCCCAGAGCAGACTGCGGTGCGTTTGATACGCTAACCCAGCGTCGTTCGGCCAGTGTTCGAGCACTTTTAGGCCGTAATCGGCGGCAACGGAAGCCGCCCCGAAGCGATATGCACTGCTGACATAAATGGTAGCCGCAAATCGGTCGAATTCGCCACCTGTTTTTAGTGCCGCCAACGCCGCATTGGCAGAATCCCGGTCGTCGGCGATTTGCGCAACAATCAGCAGTTCCTGCCAGGCCCGATAATCGTTTGGCCTGGCTTCGAGATACACGTGAAATCGTCGAATTGCGGTTCGCAATCGCAATTGAACCGTAGCTTTCTCCGCTGCGCTGCCACTACGGTCAATCGTGTCCTTCGCTGTATCAATGGCGAGATCGATGCGCTCCAGGAAGTTGTTGAGAACCTGCTGAGGTGTGAGATCGGGTGTACCAACCGATCCACGAGTGGGGTTCAACTGTATTTTCCAAAAGTTCGCAGCCGCGCGATGTGCCGCTGCAAATCCGGGATCGATACTTCGCGCCAGCTCGAATTGCTCGTAGGAATCCACAGAGTTACTAAGGTCGCCTGTCCTGAGCGATCTGGCCCTTAGCGATAGGCCGCGTATGTAAGCTTGGTACGCCCTGACCGAACGTGTGCCGACTCGCACCATGTCCTGCAGCGCCTCGGGATTCATGGTTGTCTCGAGGGCAGTAGCTATCCTGAGTGCAACGTCTTCCTGGATCTCGATGACATCTTCGACGTCGCGATCATAGGTCTGCGACCAGAGATGGAAGTCGTCCGCCGCCCGGATCAGCTGGGCGGTCACTCGGATACGCTCATCCGTGCCACGAATCGATCCTTCCAGGACGTGCGCCACCCCAAGCTCCCGAGCGATCGTCGATATATCTTTGTCCGTACCTTTGTAGGTGAATGCCGACGTGCGCGACGACACCATGAGATCGGGCGTGCGAGCCAGAGCGTTCAGGATCTCTTCCGCGAGTCCATCCGCAAACCATTCCTGGCTCCGGTTTCGGCTGAGATCGGCAAACGGCAGAACGGCGATGGTTTTGTCCGGCCCGGCCTCGATGACCGTCACCGGCGGCGGCTCACCAACATTGGCAATGAACACGCGTTCGACAATCAAGAAGACAATAATTAGCACCAGCGTACCGATGATGAAGAAATTCAGTTTGCGTCTCGTTTCGGCAGTCTCCGACTTGCTGCGGTCGACATCCTTTTCGAGCTTGACTCCCTCCGGTGTTAACTCAAGTGCCCAGGCGGCGATCAGGGTCGGGACCAGACCTATCACCAACAACAGAAAGATCAGTCGAAGAACCCATTCAGGCAGGCCGAGTATCGGTACGAAGGTGCTCGCGAACTCCAGCAGAAGCCACGAGGCAACTAAATATGCGGTGGCTACACGGTAGACGCTGCGCCGTTTCAGTTCTGCGAAGAATTTCATTCAGATATTGTTATGCTTTAGTCAGAGCGCGGTTAATTCGCGACGGGTTAGATGTAAATCATCTGCCAGATCATAATGGCATCAAGTCCAGCGAGCATCACCGAATGCACGGGCGAGCCGGCGGCAATGCCACTTTGATAGCCCTTGCTTGAACCGTGAAACGAATTTGCTTCGCAGCGTTGAGTGACGATGTAGCCGAGACACGCGCAGTGGGTCAGCGTTTCAGGACGCTATCAGTAATCATCGAACTCCAGGTCCGTATTCGCGCCTGATTCAATATCGTAAACGATGTATATGACTGTGGTCCCCTGGTACGTTGGCTGGTACCAGATGCCACTACAGTAGTAGTAGGTCACGCCGCCCCTTATCCGGGTCACCGAACAACCGTAGGGAAGCGCGGTCAACCTCATGTTGCGGTACACTCGACGGCGCCTTCGCCGCCGACGCCGACGCCGGACGCCAGCCACACTGGTGGGACTCGCCGGTCTGCCGGGCTTTGCAAGAGCCGCAAATGACAGGCCGCCAATCGCAGTTCCGGTTGTCAGAGTAAGAAGTGTTTTCAGTAGTTGGCGTCGTTGCATGTGTGGCTCCTTACTGCTGAAGGTTATGCAGGAATTCGACTTCGATCGCGTCGCCCGGCGGATCGAACCTGAATAAATCACGCGGGAAAGTCGGATCGGTGTCCCATTTGAAGAACCCGACAAATCTCGGCGATCCGCCCTCCCATTTCGAGCTGATGACGAGTTTTCCCGGCAATGGTCTGCCCTTCGACGCGACCCATATTTGTATGTCCACATCCGCTGTGCGAATTCCGATATGGTGAAAAATCTCGTCCCGAATCAGGCTTGTGTCCAGGTAACGTACTTCGTCGGCATCTCGTAGAAAGCCGTCGGCAACATTGGCTGACACAAAATCCAGTAATGGCACCTCGATGCCCACTTCATTGACAGCGAAATCCAGCATGGACTCCACGCCTTTCGGAATATTCGTCTGCGCATAGAAATTATCGTTTGTGTTGTAGACGCTTAATAAACCATCGTCGAAGAAGATCTCCTTGGTGTTTTCGGCATTTCGATTCGTAATGCGAATTGATCCGGGTTCTCTCCGCAGTCGCAAAGTCACTTGCGATGAGTGCTCTATTATTTGCCCGGCATCGAGTCGCGCGTCCGCATACGCATCGCCGTGCACGATGAAACTATCAAGCCCCGCAATTTCTGCGCTCATCCGCTCGAGCAGTGCTTTTGCGTCAACCTCCTGAGCGGATGCGCCGGCAGCAAACGCTCCTGCCACGATCCCTAGAACTACAGTCCGCCATATGGATTTGCAGGTTTTTGTGTCGAACATGATTGCTCCCTTCTTGCTGCGGTCAACCCGCGACTTGCTCCGGGACAAATCGTCCGGAACGCTGGCATTCCTGTCATCGCTCACGTTTATGTTGCAACAACCATGCCACCAGTGACGCACGCCTCGCATACGAGCGTTGCGCCTCTCTCGCTCCGTATTACCGTGGTACGGAAGCGCAACCTCCACGATACTGGAGCGACTCCAAAATCTGGGGTGCCTGGAGGCGTGTTATGGGCCGATCACGTGGTCGTTGGCCCCGCATACTTCCCCGCGAAAATTCAAAGCCTTGGTGCGTTGTGTCGCCGCAACTCCAACTTGGCACCAGTCTTGCATCGCTAAAAGTGCAACGTTGATGCACTTATAACTTTCATGCGGCGGCCATCCGGGTCGCGCGTCACAGAAGAACCTCATGAAACAGAAGAACCTCACGCAACTGAGATTATTCGCACTGATAATCATATTCACTGGCGGCCCTGCGCTGGCTGGCGGTATCTGGCTGTACGACCTCGGCGCGCCATCGAGCGGCCGCTCCGGGGCCGGTAGCGTAGCCAGTGCCGAAGACGCCGTCACAGCATTCGCCAACCCAGCCGGCATGACCCTGCTCGAGCATTCCGGCCTGGTCGTCGGCGTCACGGCACTGTACGTCAACGCCGATTTCGACCCCGGCCCCGGCACCACCGAGACCGGCGGGGGTGGTAGCAACGCGGGCGGGTTCACGCCCGCTGGCGGCGTCTATTACGTGTACCGCCATTCCGAGCGCACCCAGTGGGGTCTGGCGCTCAACTCCTGGTTCGGCCTGGGACTCGACTACGATGAAGATTGGGCCGGCCGTTATTTCGCCCAGGAGGCCGACATCTACACCCTCGCCCTCACCGGCACGGTGTCCCGCCGTCTCAGCGACCGGGTCAGCATTGGCGGTGGCTTGAGCGTGGTGCAGGGCGAACTGACCGTAAAGTCGGCCGTCAACAATGCGGCCGATGGCCTCGAAGACGGCCAGATCAGCATCGACGGCGATGACACCGGCCTGGGTTTCAATCTCGGACTCATGTTCGAGGTCAGCGCGGCAACCCGAATCGGGTTGACCTACCGATCCGAAGTCGAAATCGAACTGGGCGACGTGCTGAGCGGCTCGGGCATCGGGCCCACATTACTGGGTGAACTGCAGCAAATCGGCCTCGAGCCCGGCGCCACGATCGACCTCGACGTGACGATTCCGCAGGGGCTGCTCCTGGGTGTGTACCACCGGGTATCGGACCGGCTGGAGGTCATGGCCGATGTCGGTTGGCAGGACTGGAGCGAGTTCGGGGTCATCGGTATCAGCGTCAACCAAGAGAACCCGACCAGCCTGATCACGCCGACGCGTTACGACGACACCTGGCGCGCGGCGCTGGGTATGGAGTGGGCGCTGGAGCCCGGCAAGTGGAAGCTGTCTTCCGGTATCTCCTACGATTCCTCGCCGGCTTCGTCAGACATCCGCACGCCAGAGTTCCCCCTTGACCGCCAGATTCGCCTGTCGCTCGGTCTACACCGCCACACCGGGCGCCGCTTCGACTGGAGCCTGGGCTACACCTACGTCGACTCCGGCACCGGTCGCATGAACGCAAGTCTGGGCGGCCTCACCGGAACCATCGAAGGGTCTTTCTCCCCGTACAACGTTCACTCGCTCGCGTTCAGCCTTATCGGCGATTTCCGCTGATCGTTGGTGAGTTGGAGACATAAACCGCCTATTTGAGAATTCAGCAAACTGTCACTACTAGCCCGACATCAACTACTCTTCGGGATTGAGATGTGCTGGTAACATTATGGTCACGCGTTTGGGACGGCCGACTTCGAGCCTGTTAGACGCTCTCCAACATTTAATAGCGTGCTGATCTGCCCTGAAGACTTTCGTGACCTCAATCGGCATCGGCATGAAATTCGCATTCGTGTTCCTGGGGACTCAATGCCCCATTATTTTGGACAGAGCCCAAGAAATAGTAGATGTCGGTGCCCATCGTAATCTTTGGTCTCAGATAAGACACGGGGTTAGTCGTCCCTGTCACCGGCGTGGCAGCGCGATATTGCTATGTCAGCGCATTCTGGCACGCACATTGCAGTATCCCGATAGGTGTGTTTCGCGTTATGCCGGGACGCCCTTTCTGATCTCAGGAGAGATTTGATGAACAGTGTGAAAGCAATGCTAGCCGGTGCGTTGACGGTCATCATGCTTGCGACGGGTCTTGGGGTGGCGACTGTGTCACTCGCACAGGAGGCTGACGAAGCCCCGGGCGAGCCGCCGAGCCCCGAGTGCCAGGCGTTTGCCGCGGACCCGAATGCCGATGTCGGCGACGTTCTTCGCGCTGGCTGCAGGCCGACGGTAGAGCAGATGTCAGCACTGATGGACAACCCGTTGGGCAATGTGGCGATGCTGTTCACCCAGGTTGACTGGATGGTCAAGAATGAGCCTAACTCGGGCCGCGAGGACATGCAGATCAATTATATGGGCATCGCACAGTTTCCGAAGAAACTGAATGACAACTGGAACCTGATTAACCGCGTAGTCTGGAACGTGGTCAGCGTGCCGCTGGACCTGGACAACGACAGTGGATTCGGGTCGTCCCCGGGAGACGGTGGTATTTTGCCACCGCCCGACGGTTTCCCGCCCAGTGCCAATCCGCCACTACCCATTGATCTCTTCAGGGGCCGCACTACCGGCTTCGGTGACATGACGTACGTCGGCCTGTTTTCTCCCAGCGCGACCAAGAAGCTTGGCGAGGGTAATTTCACCTGGGGCGCCGGTTTCGATATCGGGATGCCGACTGCTTCCGAGGACATTCTTGGTACCGGTAAGTGGACCGCCGGCCCCACGGCACTGGCCGTGTATATGGGGCCGAAGTGGAAGGTGGGTGGCTTGCTCACGCATTTCAAGGACTTCAGTGGTGACAGCGACCGCGCTGACGTGAACCTGACCAACTTGCAGTACTTCCTGTTTTACTCGCTGAACGACACAACTTCGATTGGCATGGCACCCAATATCATCTGCAATTGGGAGCAATCCAGCGGCAACGAATGCTCGGTACCGATCGGTCTCGGCTTCGTGACCACGGCCAAGATCGGCAAGGTGCCGTTTCGCTTTGGTGCGGAGGTGCATTACACGGTCATCCAGCCAGACGATGTGTTGGCGACCAAGTGGAACTTCCGCTTCTACTTTATCCCGGCGGCGCCCTCGGCACTGTTTGGCTGGATGAACTGAGGCGTTTGTGAAAAGGAAAGAAAAAATGAAAAATGCTGCTACTGCTTGCCGACTGATCGCAAAAAGCCTTATCGGATTGTTGTTGGCGACGTTCGCCGGCACGGCATTCGCTGCTGGCGGGACGGTCACAGGCCCTAATTTGGGTGGCGGATTTCTGTGCCTCCAACTATTAAGCATATAGGCATCTAATTATGATCTGTCGAAAAAGCGGCTTACCTGTTCTGTTCTGCTGTTCCACTTTAGTTTTCACCACATCGGCCTTGGGCGGTGGGCTCTACATCACCGAATTTGGTCAACCAAGCATGGGTGCGTCCGGCGCCGGGTGGAGCGTGTTGGCCGAGGATGCGTCCACCGGCGTCGGTAACCCGGCCGGCATTTTTCAGCTGGACAGCGACAGTCAATGGATGGTGACCGGGTTGTATATCTCGCCTTCCAACGAGTTTCGCGCGGAGCTCGGCACTACAATTCCTGGCAACGACGGCGGCGACGCTGGCGCGGTGGCCGTTGGTGGCTCAGTGTTTCACGCGCGCAAGTTGTCCGACAAATGGGCGCTCGGCGTTGGACTGAATTCCATTTCTGCGGCGGCGCTTGACTACGACGACGGCTTTGTTGGCCGGCACTGGGCCGAAAGGGTCGAACTGTTGACGGTGACCGTGACCGTGAACCTGGCCTACAAGGTCAACGACACGTTTGCCGTAGCGGTCGGTATACCGATGATGTTAGGTGTGCTGGACTTGGATGTTGCCATTCCGCCGTTAATGGGGCCGGTGACGCCGGACAGGGACGGTCTTGCCCAAGTCTCGGAAGGCACGGATTTCAGCGCCACGATCGGCATGTCTTTCTATTGGAAAGTCAATCCCGAGACCAGCCTGTCGTTGACCTACCTCGGAGAGAATGAGCTAAATTTTGACGGCGACCTGGAAATCACCCTGCCGGGCGTCGGCGGTGGCACAACTGTCGGTGACATCGATGTGAATGCCAATATTCCATTTGCGCAAGCGCTGATCTTCTCCGTTGCGCACGACATTAGTGATCGCACTACGCTGCTGGCCACAGTGCATTGGGAAGACTGGAGCACTCTGGACGAGGTGTTGATCTCCACCAGCATGGGCGGGGCCGCGCTGACCTACGACTGGGACGACACTTACAAAATCGCCCTTGGCCTGCGGAGGCGTGGCAACGGGCCGTGGACGTATTACACCGGCATCGCATTCGACACTGACCCAACCAGCGCGGACAGACGCAGCGCGGACCTACCAATCGACCGCCAGTGGCGGTTGTCGTTCGGCGCCAGCTATGAGCTTGCTTCGGGCAAGACCGTGAACGGCTCGCTAACCTACGCCGACTTTGGCGATGCCCGTATCGAGAATGCAAACGGCGGTGGCACTGTCATCGGCGAGTACAGCACCAACCGCATAATCTTTGTCGGTTTCAGCGTCAACTGGGGCTGACATTGAATGTTTCATCTGCCGGAGCAGCTCGTCAAATCCTACCGTTAACGCGTATCACGGCATCGGCTGACAATTCACGAAACGGGAACAAATCGAGCCAAACGGCTTGTGCACCATGATTGGGAGAAGACCACTATGAAACAGAAAGCGATTGCATTAATTTTCACCGTCACCCTGATCGTCGGAGTTGCCTTTGGGATCTACCTCGGCAATAACGGAATCGAGGACCTGTCACTCATCGGCGAAGCCAAGGCAGCCGGCGGGAAAGTCACTGGCCCTAACGAGGTTGCACCGGACCGTTACGTGTATTACCCCGGCACGGAAGCGCTGGCCGAAGACGAAATCCGTGTGGTTGCGTGTGGCACTGGCATGCCGGCTGCACGCCGCGGTCAGGCCGCAACCTGCTACCTGGTGGAGACGGGTAATGGGGATAAGTTCATATTCGATATCGGC
>SMVB01445808.1_pt1 | contig 11292 bp, 9 predicted proteins | sample 2456461 | NCBI WGS metagenome assembly SMVB01 (sample SAMN11095934, study PRJNA526329) | marine sediment metagenome | biome: Marine sediment; feature: Surficial sediment; material: Deep marine sediment; isolation source: Hadal surficial sediment | place: Pacific Ocean | collected 2014-05 | depth 0-1...
AAAGCACAAAGGGCTACGCCACAAATGATGTAACCCTTTGTTTTAAATGGCTCGCCCGGAGAGATTCGAACTCCCGACCGCTCGGTTCGTAGTTAGGTCACTTGAACGTAAGTTGTTGTTATAAATGAAAGCCGTTGGTACGCCCGTTGCTTAATTTGCACCACTGTGCATAACGATGCAGGACTCAATCACGCAAAATTCCCGCAAATCTCCACGGGTTTCACTTTAATCAACTGATTTGTCTGACGAAGTACCTGCCTGAGTACGGCACTGTCCGAGCTCAACCCTCGACCCCTGAAAGAATTCTTTTACAGTAATTATTTCCAATGTCCCGGCACTATTCCGGCAGATACGATCAGCGCCATGCACTATTCGTTGCACGTCGACAATTTACATCGGTAGAGCACTGCCTGGGATCGGCAGTTGTCACTAAGTAAGCGCCCAATCTTTGACGACGGTGATTTTGACGATATTTCGCGAACGTTGTTGTTCGGATCCTAGGCTGCCGTTCGACGTTGTCGATTAGATATGTTGCTTGCAGAGTTCAGAAAGACGGCTTCCGCTTAGGAGCGGTTATTTAACCGACAAAAAAATGACGTCGTGACAGGCAGAGAACCTCCATTAGCAGTCACTCGCCGCGACGCAGGTTGGGGTGCGCAGTGTATCCAGGCCGAGTCCCGTGGATCTCGCGGAGGATCTCCGCGCGCGCCGCCAGCGCGGTGTCGGGGTAGTCCGAAAAGACGCCATCTACGCCCAGAGCGAAGAATTGTCGATACTCTAGCTTCGGGTCACCCCGATAGTCTGCCGCAAGCTGGTCCGAGCGATCGCGGAAAGTAAAGGGGTGCACGAGTAAGCCCGCCGCATGCGCATCCGCGATCAGCGTGCTGGGCGCCAACGTTTCCGCGTCGGCAGTGTTGATCGCGCCGTCTCCGTTGACGTCACGCAGCGCACCCGCGGCATCCAGTTCTCCACGTACGCTAACAACGTAGCGCTTCCAAGGACCGATGCCGTCGGCGTAGGTCTTGATCTCGGCCAGCCCTGCGGGCGTCACCATGGCGCTGAAGAGGCGGCCGTCTCCGGCGAGCGTCCAGTCGTAAGGACGGTTGTAGGCCTCGTATACGAGTGCTCCGGTCTTCAAGTCCACCCTATCCGCGTCGATCAACTGCACCATCCGGACCGGTGAATGCTCGCGCATGTAGCGGAGGCTCGAGGGCTCGAACGACTGGATGAAGACCGGGGAGTTACGCGTGTTCCACCCCACGGCGGCGAGCATCTCCAGCAGCGGGTCCTCCAGCGCTAGCCCGAGCTCACGGTGATAGCTCGGGTTCTTGGTCTCGGCATAGATCCAGATCGTGCGCCCCGTCTCTCGCGTCGCGCGTCGCGCCAGGTCGATGATCTCCCGGATTGTCGCGACCCGTGGCGCCGCGGGCCCGTCGTCCGAGGCCGACGCGTGCGACGCCGTGGCGCGCAGCGTCTTGATCTCCGCCAGCGTGAAGTCGCTCACGAACCAACCCTCCTGCTCCTGGCCGTCCACGCGCACCGTCCGCTTGCGCGAGGTGAACTCGGGACGCTGGGCCACGTCGGTGCTGATTCCCAAATTGGGGTCGTGACGAGCGATCAGGACACCATCCTTAGTGGTGATCACGTCGAACTCGATAACGCTGGCACCCATCTCGATGGCCTTCTGGTAGGCCTCGAGCGTCTCCTCGGCCAGATAGCCTGATGCCCCGCGGTGTGCGATCACGACGGGAGGCGCGCCGTCGAGCGTTGCGAGGCCCGGCATAGAGGTGCTGGCGCACCCGGCCGCGAACAGGGCACACCCAATCGCCACGGCCCTGACGTCGAGACGGTGGGTCGCTCGCGTCAGGCAGCCCCCCGGCCTTCGCATCCGTTCACCCCGTCCGCATGATGACGTAGTGGTACTGGACAAACGATAGGTGAGTCTCATTGGTGATACACCGCGCATATCCTGCCGAATCTCGGCCTTTTCAAGTGAAGATAGCATGCCAGCGCCAGTAAGGGGGCGGTAGCTGAGAGGCGTATACCGTGGATTTGTGCCGCTTGGATTGGCAGGTAGCTATGTCCGCTGTGGGTCGTTTTCTGCCTGTCGGAATTTTACTATTTTTGCCGGCCGGTCCTAGGCATAAGCGGTCATTAAAAATTCATGCTGCGTTGAGTGAGATAGTATCGCAACTAAAGCGATTCTTAGTTTTACGCAAGTGCATTGCCATGTATGCTTTTGACTGGGGGCAATAATGAATATCTGGCGGACACTGACCAGGAAGCATCTGTATTTCGAGTTTTCCGCGACGAAGAATACGCGGGTCTTCATTTATGAGCGACCTGGCATGTGGATGACCGAGGCCGACCTTGCTTTACTCTTGAAGGATCTGCAAACCGTTGCCCGCAAGACGTTGCCTGAAGGGGCATTGCGTTATGGTGTGCTGGGGGGCGATCAGGAGCGGCTGAGAGCCTGCATCATAACGCTAGTGCGAGATCGCAAGACCGACGCGCCCATTGCTTTCAATGTTCTCAGTTTGATACCACTCCTGCTGCATGGGGAATCTATCGACCTCATGCACCTTGGCCTGGTGATGGTCGATCCAGGCGCCCGCAGCAAGGGGCTGTCCTGGGTGCTCTATGGACTGACCTGTTTCATGGTATATCTGCGCGGTGGCTTACGCCCCATTTGGGTCTCGAATGTCACACAGGTGCCCGCAATCTTCGGCATGGTCACCACGAATTTCACCGGCACATTTCCCGGCCGGCCGGCCGATCGCCGCACCTACGAGCATACTGCGCTCGCTCGCCAGATTATGACTGAGCATGCGGATGTTTTTGGCGTGGGTGACGATGCCGACTTTGATGAGGAGCGATTCGTGATCCGGAATTCATATACCGGAGGGTCCGACGATCTAAAGAAGACCTTTGAGGATTGTGCCAAGCACCGCGATCCTGAGTTCAACGATATCTGTGGGCGCGAACTCGACTATGGGCGAGGTGACGATTTCCTGCAGATCGGTCAGCTCTCAATGGCATCTGCCCGTACGTTCATCATGAAGAATGTACCTAAGCGGTCTCTCACCACCTTGGCGGCATCCTTCGCCTTCATGCTGGTGCAGTCGGTAATTTTGCCGTTTGTCCATTGGCTGGACGCCTCACGCCCCTATAAGAATCTTCGTCCCGCGAGGTCTTCTTGATGTCATTCTCCTACGCCGAGTTCACCACCAGAAATATTGGTTTTGTCACGCCTGATCAGCAGGATCAGTTGCGCAAGGGTCGCCTGTTCATTGCCGGTGTCGGCGGCATGGGCGGAGCCGCATTTGCTTCGCTTGTGCGTGCTGGCGTGGGCCATATCGGTATTGCGGATATCGATCATTTTGAGATTTCAAATCTCAATCGGCAGGTCGCGGCAACCATGGAGACGGTTGGTGTCTCCAAAGTAGCAGCGACCGTCGACATGGCTAAGCGGATAAACCCGGAAATCAAGCTTAAAACGTTCGGAGCGGAGTGGACCTCCTTGCTCGACACGATCACGCAAACCTATTCAATCATCATCAACGGTACAGACGACACGCGGGCCACCGTGGCGTTGTACAGGGCGGCGCAGCATGCGGGAGCGACGGTGATCGACGCCTACGCCGCAAGCTTGCCATCGGTCTATTTGGTTCGACCAAACGCACAGCGGCCGGAAGAGCGCCTGGCATATCCCACCGTCGGATGCCCGCCGGAAGACATTACCGACGAGATGGTACAGACCTGTGTGAGAAAGGAACTCGAATATGTTCTCACGCATTCGTCGAGCCGCAAGTATGTGGACCTCAATATCGCCGCCGAATTCGCCGCCGGCAAACGCAGCCGCTTTTCGTTTGCGCCGATGGTTATCACCACCGGCAATCTGATGGCCTATGAAGCGCTCGCTTTACTGTTGGACCAAACAACGAAGACGGACGATCGAGGGTATTTTTTCAATCCCTATACCGGACGGACCGAACGGCCTTTGCCCTGGCCGGCCGCGGTTCTGATGGGGCTGCTGGTGCGCCGGTTTCTCGGCAGGATACTGGCCACGTGACCCTGACAGCGGATCAGATCGTTTATACGTTCGCCGACGGCATGGCGCTGCTATGCACTGCGGGGCTGGGAATTGTGTTGTTCAGACGACATCGTCTGCGAGCGGAGAGTTACGTCCTGAAAAGCGCAATCGCGGTCGCTGCATTGCTCGGCTTGCGCACAATGGATCGCTTCTCGGACGCCGGCCTTGTCAACGTTGCACTCGAACTGGTCGTCGCCACACTGCCGGTTCTGGTTCTGCTAATGGCAGAGAGTCTGATACGCCGTCATGCCCCCGTCTGGATGAAACTCGCCTGCATCCTTGGGAGCGTGTCAATCGGCCTGCTGGCAATCCTCAGGCTCAATTTGCTCGACATAGTCCGAGTCCCGGCGATGGGTGTCGTGTTGGTCTTGTGCCTGGCTCTCGCTCTGGGCTTATTTATTTTTCGCGATCGTGGTTCGCTGATGACCAATGAAAACGAGCGGGTGACCAGCCTGCTGCTCGGCTTTGTCATTCTCATCCCTTTTGCAGCGACCGATTTCCTAGATAACCGCTACGAGCAGCTAGTCGGTATGGGCGCGCTCGGTGTTCTGAGTCTGACACTCGCTGCAATTCGCGGTGTGAGTGGCAGGCCCAGGCTGTCTGGGTATCTGCTCGATTTGTCTGCCGCTGCCGGCATCTCGCTGGTCCTTTTGGCGTTGACGGGCGCCTTGTTCGAAGTCTCTTCGCGACAGGGACTCGAACTATGGGTTTGCCTGATGGCGTTTGCGATTGCATTGATGTGCTTCGGCCATCTGCGACGATTAGTGAGGGATAAAGCCATGTTGCCGCTGTCCGGATTACTCGCACATGCGCGCACCGGGAGCATCCACGAGTTCCTGAGTGATCTGCAACAGCATCGCTTGCTCAAGAGCAGTCGCCTGATCGAAGGCGACGAATTGAAGAAAGATGTACCACCGGAAGTGCTTGAGTTGCTGAAAATAGCGCCTGTCGTCTCGCGGGGGGTTCTCGAAGAAATGCGCACAAAGGGAAACCTACCACCGGATCGCGGCGCCGCTTTGTCATTGCTCACAGCTTATCAGTTGACGCACGCCGTTAATATTGGAACGGCGCCGCCCCGCATTTTGTTGTGTGAAACCACAATGCTCGGTTCCGATCGGTCTGAGGAGGACAACCTTCTCCTGTTGTCACGAATTGCATTACTAATACAAGGAAGCGGTAACGATGGTTGATCTACGTCGGGAGGACTTTGGAGCTTTTTTTGAAGCGCCGTTTTCAGCCTACGGGCCGGACAGTCTCTATGTCTCACCCATGAAGAGTGACCTAAAGCGTTTCCTTTCGAAGGATGAAAATCCATTATTCAAGGGCAAGAGCGAGTTGACCTATTTCACTGCACATCGCGACGACGAAGTTCTGGGACGAATAACCGCGCATGTTCACGCCGAGAGTAATGAGGCATACGAAGTCAACCAGGCCTACTTCGGATATTTCGACTGCGCAGATGATGACGAGGCAGCCAAGGCGCTCCTCGACGCGGCAGAGCGATGGGCACAAGCGCGTGGCCTTGCATCCATCGTCGGCAACTACAATTTGACCGCTATGCAACAGATTGGGGTGGTCACATCCGGGTTCGAACACCCGCCCTACACCGATCTGGTCTACAGCCCGCCTCATATTCACAAGCTGCTAGAACGGGCCGGGTATCAGCCCGAGTTTCCAATGACTACATTTGAGACGCGGTTCGATGACTCCTACCGCGCTGTGGAACTCGATCCGGCGAAAAAGGACATTCTGAATGATCCGGATTTCGAGTTCGCGCCGATCAACACAAGGACTATCGCCGACCGGCTTGAGGACGCGCGGGCGATTCTGAACGCGTCATTCGCCACGAACCCGCAATTCGTGCCGGTGACGGAAGAGGAGTATCACTTTCAGTCAAAGGACATGAAGTGGATCATGGACCCAAGAATCTCGGCCGTGCTGCACCACAGCGGTAAGCCCGTCGCCTGCATCATTTGTATCCCAGACCTCAATCCCCTGTTGCAGAAGGTGCGATCGCGGATGGGGTGGTCATTCCCGTTTCATTTCCTCATGCACCGCCTAAGGCGAAAACGCGCCGTGTTGATCTACTCCGGGGTGATCCCGGAGCTGCAGGGCCAAGGCGTCAATTCGCTTTTGCTCCACAGGGTGACGACCGCCATGTGCGACGCAGGGTATGAATCTTGCGGAAATACGTGGATTAGCGATAGCAATAAGGCAATCCTGCGCCAAAAGGAGAAGATGGGTGCGATCCCGTTGCATCGCGTGCACCTCTATCGCAAAAGTCTTGAAGCGGCGACCTGACTTTGACGCCTGAACTGCAAAAGACGGTGGTGACGGAGGCCAATCTTGCCCCCTCCGTCCACAATACGCAGCCGACCCGATGGTCGTTCAGCGAACGGGCAATCACGCTTTATGTCGATGAAAACCGCCTTCTTAAGGTCGGCGATCCGTCGAGACAGGACGCGGGCGTTTCATGTGGTGCAGCATTGGAAGGAACGGCCATCGCGTTATCCCGGCACGGCGCGGGAATAGTATCGGTCGACGACCTTTGGGAAACGCGAGGCGCAGGGCCGCGCCCCGAACTAACCATTGCCGCCAAATTGACGCTGGGCGAAGCCGATATCGACCCGCTCGCGCCGTTCGTCGATCAACGATTCACCTGGCGAGGGATTTTTGACCCGGTCTCTGAAGTGGTGATTAAGTCCTTGTCTGACTGGGCGACAAATAATGAGACCATCACACTGGTTAGCGACCGGTCGGACCTGGCGTTTATCGCCGACCTCAATGATACCCTGAGCCTCGCGGTCTTTCGTGACCGACTCTACCGAGAAGAACTGGTCTCCTACATGCGCCTCTCGAAGCGTCATCCCCAATGGTCGGTGGATGGCCTGAATCTGGACGCGATGCAGCTCTCTCCCATTGAGGGATGGGTGGCGGGGTTTACGCTGCGCCATCCAATCTTCGAGGGCATCGATGCGCTGCGCCTCGCCAAGATGATGATCAGTGAGCGTGAGAAAACCCTATCGGCCTCCGGTATTGCTTTCTTTTCCGTGCAGGATGGAACGTCACCGATCGATATGGGACGCGCCTTCTATCGCTGCTGGCTCAACTTCACACGAATTGGCCTCGTCGCCTGGCCGATGGCCGTCCTTGCCGACGACCCGGAAGCCGCGAGAACGTGCATCGCTCATTTTAATATTCCGCCTGGACACAGGCTGATCAACGTCTTTCGTTTGGGCGGACCATCTTCCCACCGTAGACCCGTGTCTGCCCGCCTCCCGCTGAGCGATTTGATCATCGGCTAAAGCGCTTTCAGATACTCAAGGAGCGCTCGCTTCTCAGCGTCGTTCAGCGGTGTGAACTCGGCTTCATGTCCGTCATTGCCGAGCCCGAACGCGGTCGTATCCACCTCAGCAGGTGTGGACCAGGGCGTCACGTCCGGCGGGTAGTGCCATTCGCCATCGACACCCATAGCACCGGCAATACCCACGGTGTCGAGATCGACGGCGTGCCCACCGACCTTGAACTTCTGCGGTCGCTCATCGGCGTACATTAGCGCCCGCAATGTCGGCACGCTGCCATTATGGAAATAAGGTGCACTGGCCCAAAGGCCGGTTAGGGGCGGTGCGGAATATTCCGTCGACGTTCGCGCATGAATGTAGACACCATAAACCGACTGATTGAGGGCGTCGGCAACGTCTTGGCCGAAAAGTTCCAATCGCCGTGGATCGGTGCCCACATCGCCAAGCCAGTTTGGGAAACTGACGATGCGCGGACTGTCGAGATTGTCGTCATACACGCCGTGGCAGGATGCACAGTGTGCCGCATAGACATCGCGGCCTTCCGCCAGCAGAGTTCGATCCAATTGCCTTGGAAAAGGCTGCGGACGATAGTCGGCCATCCAGGCCATAACGTCTTCCACATCACCGATATGACTGATCGCGGTCTCGGGCGTCACACCCATGCTGGGAACCGTGAAATAGGCAACGATCGCTGCAAGCCGGCGGCGATGCGCCGGCGTTATGTTTTCCGCCTGGATCTCCCTCGGCTCTTCATGGCCCGGCGTCGTGTATGCGCCGGTATTCAGGAACCGATCGCGATAAAGCCGGCCACCCAGATCAGGTACCGAATTGAACACGCTCTTCTCAACCAATGAGCCTGGCGGAATGAGGTTCAAACGCGCTCTAAGCGAATCCAAACCGTTCGTCGCACCCGCTAAGGATCCACGATAAGGAAGCAGGCGGCCGATCGTCGCCTCGAGTTCGGCAAGCTGTCGGCGCAGCAGGGGCAGGATCGCAAATTCCAGGGTCAATCGTTCCCGGACCGACAGGTCGGGATGCAGCTTCTCGATCGCGTGCCAGAGGAGATCGTCCTGCGCTTCATTGGTATAGGTGCGCAGGGAGTCGTAGAGGGCATCGGTGTAGGCCTGCAAATTGATCGACGTATTTGGCGCGCCCAGCCACACGTGTGTCGGATCGGGCCGGCCATTCTTGTCGTACATGACGCTGCTGTGGCACGCCGGGCATCCAAAATTGCCGATCGTGATGGCGATGGGGGGAAGCAGGCGACTGGCGGTGCCGACATTCTGGCCCAGCGGATAAGTCAATTCCGGTCGCGGAAGATCAGCAGGCCAATTGCCAATTTCCCGCGGTGTATGGAAGCCAAATCCGCGAAAGATTTCGGAGACCAAGTTCGAACTGACGCGATCAACATTTCCATCTGCCGCATGCAGCGCGAGCGCAGCCGTGGTTACCGTCCAGGGTGCTGCCGAAACCCTGAGCGTGTCCGACGACAGCCCTGAGAAATCGCCAAATGCAAAATAGACCAGTCCCCGATCCGCCGAACTCAGTTCTTTGACATCAAAAGGTTCAAGCGCCGACGAACGCGCTGCGATCCTGCCCGTGAACATTCCGATCGGATCGCCATCGATAACCAATAGAGCCAGCAAGCCGACCAGACATAGGCCTAAAGCGTACCGGATAATTGCCCGTGCGATAACCATGTCTCCCATCTTATATCAGCCAAGACACTGCAAACTGTACCGTCAGTTGAGTGATTGGTCATGCATCCACGTGAGTGACACAACTCGATACGCCGGATTGTGCCAACTGCCCATAGTTTGGTGGCCAGGGGCGGAAATGACAACACGGTTCAGCCCTGCAGGCTCGCTCATCCCGACAAAGGCCCGGCACAGGGAAAACACGCCGCGCGGGTTTCGTTTGTTGGTTAGTTGGAATCAGGCCCTAGCCCAAAATGACAGCAATCCACCGGTCAAACACGACGGGGTCATACTGCTGTAAACTTTGCACGCCCGCACAATAGCTTTGGTATGACGATGAATATAAACGCTGTCTGCAACCTGAAACGCGGTCGCGCTGCGCTGGTCAGTCTCTTTTTGTTGCTGCTGATGCCTTTGTACGCGTCAGGCCAGTCTTTAGAGGACTGGGTTACTGTTAACTGCGAGCCGTGTGAAGCGTTCATGGCTGAACGAACCGGTGTTTATATCCTCGAAAAGGGCGAGGAAGCGTTGATGGGACGCGCCTGGTTGGCGCAGCATGCCAAAAAAACAATAGATATCCAGTATTTCATATGGAGCACTGACAATATCGGAATACTCGCGACTGAAATGCTGTTGCGAGCAGCCGATCGGGGAGTGAGGATACGGGTTCTGGTCGACGATTTTCTGATTGACGCCAAAGACACGACGCTGGTTCTGCTTGCAGCCCACGCCAACATCGATATTCGAATTTACAACCCGAAATACACCGTAGGTACCTCGCTTTTCCGCCGAATCGTAAATTCCGCCTTCACTTTCCGCGACACCAATCAGCGCATGCATGACAAGACAGCTATTTTTGACGGCCTGGTCGGTATAACCGGCGGCCGCAACATGGCTGATGAATACTTTGATTTTGATCACGAGTACAACTTTCGTGACAGGGATGTCCTCCTTCTCGGATTAGCTGTTCAAGATATGAGTATCAACTTCAATGAATTTTGGGAGAGCCCCCTGGCAGTACCGGTTGAGCAGTTGCTTGAAGATTTGGATAAACGGTTATCTGAAGACGAAGCGCAGCATAGATACGAGGAACTGCATGCATATGCCAGTGATCCGACAAATTTTGAACCGGCAATACGGAATGCAATTGAAGTCATGCCGAAATACTTCCCTCAATTGTTGCAGGCGATGGTTTGGGAGGACGTTCAATTCATAAGCGACCAACCGGGCAAGAATACCGGAGAATCCGGATTGTCCGGCGGCGGTGAATCGACACAAGTGCTTGTTTCTGCGATAAAAGGCGCAACGCGCTCAGTACTTATTCAGTCCCCGTACTTGATTCTGCCGGAGGGAGGTATTGAACTGTTCGTTGAACTGCGCAAGCGTGGCGTAAGAATTCGTATTTCAACTAACTCATTGGCGTCGACGGACAACCTGGCCGCCTTCAGTGGTTACCACAAACAACGACCCAGACTGATCGATGCAGGAATCGAGCTCTACGAATACAAACCGCACCCACAAATTCAGACGGAGCTGGTTGCGCGCTACCCACAACTGGCACACAAAAACCCCATTTTTGCGATTCACGCCAAGAGTATGGTGATCGACGATACCAAGGTCTTTATCGGTACTTTTAATCTCGACCCGCGATCTGCAAATTTGAACACGGAGGTCGGCATACTAGTTGACAGTCGGCAGTTGGGTCAGCAACTAACGCAAAGCATCGAAAGGGATATTCAACCCGAGAACAGCTGGAGGACGACGTCCAGTTTTAATCCGGACCGGGAAGTCAGTCGCGGCAAGCGGTTCAAACTCGGGTTGATCAAACTGTTTTCGATAGATCCGATCCTGTAATCGGCTCACACAAATGTGGGAAGCACTGTGGGTGGCGAAATAATATTTCAATGCGTAACTCACCGCAAAATCAACGGTTTGGCAATCGTAACGACGCTTCTCGCTAATTCGAGGCACGGGCACCGTAGGGCTAACCGCCACATTTGGAGTGCCGGAAAATTGCCGGGATCAGTCATGACTTGTTATGACTTGTTATGCACTTACGTCCACGGGCGTCTCCAGTATGCCTATTAATAACAACTACTTATAAACACCCAACTGCCTTCGGGAAGCAGTGCTCTATGTGCCGGTATCAAGCGCGCGCTATCTGTCGCGCACCGACATTGAGACGTCATTGCAAAACGAT
>SMVB01331498.1_pt1 | contig 11291 bp, 10 predicted proteins | sample 2456461 | NCBI WGS metagenome assembly SMVB01 (sample SAMN11095934, study PRJNA526329) | marine sediment metagenome | biome: Marine sediment; feature: Surficial sediment; material: Deep marine sediment; isolation source: Hadal surficial sediment | place: Pacific Ocean | collected 2014-05 | depth...
AGCGCGTCCAGCACCGTTGAGTCCGGGTGGACGTCGACCTCGTATTCCTGCCACCAGGTCTTGCCCCCCGAATCAGAAGGATCGAATCTCTTTATCTTCAGATTGACCTGCATCTAGTAGACCCTCTCCACTGGTTCCCACCGGGTGATAGTTACGGGCGACGTTTCGACACGCGTCCCGTGCTCCTGCGAATCGTCCTTGTACACAAGCGTGTGTTTCAACCAGTTTTCATCGTCGCGCTCAGTCATATCAGTGCGGTAATGCGCTCCGCGGCTCTCTTTTCGGGCAAGCGCACCGGCCACGATGGTGTCGGCGCAATCGACCATGAATTCGAGTTCGAGAGCGAACATGAGGTCGGTATTGAACACCTTCCCCTTGTTTTCAACCGAAACGCCCTGCAGCCGGGACTTGATGTCGACCAGGTTTTCGAGCGCGCCTTCCATCGACGCCTGGTCGCGGTTCACGCCAATCCCCTTCGTCATGCCGTGGGCCATGTCGTCCCGCACCGTTGCAATGCGTTCGCCCTTCGGTCGGTCGAGGAGCGCCTGCAACCGGGCTTTCTCCGATGCCAGCTCTTCCTCCGCCCGGGAGGCGGGCCCCACGCCCTTGATGTATTCGAGCGCATGCACGGCCGACCGCCTGCCAAAGACGACAGTATCGAGCAGCGAGTTTGCGCCGAGGCGGTTGGCACCGTGGACGCTGACATTTGCGCACTCTCCGGCGGCGTACAGGCCGGGCACGTTGGTCGCGCCATCGACGGTCGTCTTGATCCCGCCCATGATGTAGTGCATGCCGGGCTGGACGGGCACGGGCTGCTCGGCCATGTCGATGCCCAGGAATTCGACCGATATCTCCTGCAGGTACCCCAGTTTCTGTTCGATGAAATCGCGGCCCAAATGCGTCAGGTCGAGCAGCACGTTGCCATCGATTCCCCTGCCCTCGTCGATTTCAGTCTGCTCGGCGCGAGAAACGACATCCCGGGAGGCGAGTTCCATGTAGTCGGGAGCGTACTTGTGCATGAAGCGCTCACCTTCGGCATTGAGAAGGTGCGCCCCTTCGCCGCGGGCGGCCTCCGACATGAGGATTCCCGTGCGGGCGAGCGTTGTCGGGTGGTACTGGATCATCTCCATGTCCATCATCGGGACGCCCACCTGGTATGCCAGCGCCAGGCCGTCGCCCGTGCAGATGAGTGCGTTGGTCGAAGGCTCGAAAACACGGCCCGCCCCGCCGGCCGCCATGATGACGGCTTTGGCCTTGATCGTGTGCATTTCGCCGGTCTTGATATCGAGGGCAACAACGCCCCTGCACGCACCGTCCTCCATGATCAACTTCGTGACGAACCACTCTTCGTAGACGTTCAGTCCCAGCTTTATCGACTGCTCGAACAGGACGTGCAAAATCGCCGAACCGGTGATCGCGCCGACGAAGAACGTGCGCGCCACCTTCTGGCCGCCAAATGCACGGGTGCCGAGCTTCCCATCTTCGCCGCGGCTGAAGATGACACCCATCCGCTCAAGTTCAAGAACAGCCTCGCCGGCCTCCTGCGACATGATCTCGACGGCGTCCTGATCGGCCAGAAAATCGCTTCCCTTGATCGTGTCGTAGGCATGGCCCTCCCAGTCGTCGCCCCGGTCGGTCAGCGGGGCGTTAATGCCGCCCTGCGCGGCGTTCGAGTGGCTGCGGACGGGGTGCACCTTTGAGATCACTGCAACATCGACACCCGCCCGTGTCACCTCGACGGCCGCCCTGAGCCCGGCGAGCCCGCCACCAATAATCAGAACGTCATGCTCGTACATGGGTCGGCCTCGTGCTGCGGAGATTTTTACCGTTGGTCATTTATCTTGATTCGTTCTCGTTGTGATGTAATCCGCATACACATGCTGCGCCGTGAGCAGAGCAGCTATCGTCATCTGGTCCTCAAGCTCGCCTTCGATAATCAGCCGGTGGACATCGCCGAGTTCGATCTCAATAACCACGATGTCCTCGCTCTCGTCCGCGGGCAGCGGGTCGGGTTCCAGTTCCGTCGCAATATAAGTGTATGAATACTCGGTCGAATATCCCGGGGCGACCCATGAGCCGCCGATGGGGATTAGTTTTCCGGCACTGTATCCGATCTCTTCACGTAGTTCCCGTCGTGCTGTCGATTCCGGGTTTTCCCCCGGTTCCATCGTTCCGGCAGGTGCCTCCAGCAGGACCGTTTCTGCCGACTGCCGAAATTGCCGGATTAAGAGCACCCGGCCCTCCGCAGTGATGGGTATCAACACCACAGATCCGGGGTGCTCGACAATCTCACGCTCAAACTCGGGACCGTCACCGAACCGGGCTGTGTCGACACGCAGGGATATTCGATCTCCCTCGTACTTACGGCTGACCGACAAAGTGGTTGGGCGTTTTGGTTCCAATTCGTTCTGATTTTACCGAAGATACCGGTGGCTAGTGTTGGCGACGGCGTGACGTTTTGAGGGAACCCTTTCGCAGTCCGAGTCGCCTGGAAAGGTCGCCCCAGAAATCGGCGGGGGGCTTGCGCCTCAAAAACGAGGCGAAATTACCCGCCTGCGAAACAGTTACGGTCTCACCAGCAGCCAGCGGCCGGTCTACAAAGCCGTCGACGCTCAGGGTCGCTTCATGGTCGGTCAGGACTGTGAGTTCGAGCTTCGACGATTCTCGCAGTATCACCCCGCCAAACTGACTCATGTGAGTGGCGATCGGTTTCACAAGAAAATCCCGCGATTGCGGGTCCATGACCGGACCGCCGAGTGCCAGGCTGTAACCGGTCGAACCGGTCGCGGTCGCAACGACTACGCCATCGCCCCGGTAGGTCGCCAGGTGCACGCCATCGACGACCGTGCTTACCTCGATCACTCGCAACACCGCGCCGCGTGCGACCGTGATGTCGTTGAGCGCGAGCACCGGCTGCGAATCCGTGTCCGAACGGGCCCCGATCGCCGCACTGAGCATGTATCGCCGTTCCACCCTGGCGTTGCCATCGAGGTACCAGGAAACGTCGTCAAGCGCGTTACTCGCCTCGATATCGCTCATGAAACCGACCCGGCCCATGTTTACGCCCAGGACCGGGATGTCGAGCGGCGCGGCCGCGTGCACACCCCTGAGGATCGTGCCGTCGCCGCCAATAGTGATAATCAGATCGGTGGATTTCAGGTCGTCCCCACGCTCCTCCAGCGTGTCCTGCGTGGCGAGCCACCAGCTGCGCCCGTCGGCATATTTGCCGGCAAGGTCGTTCGCCAGCTCACCTGCCCCGGCAAGCAGACCGTGGTGGACGATTCCTATTTTCTCGTAGCGTGGCATTTTGGGCGGTTACTCAGAAACTATCTCAAATTGTGCAGCCCGGGGTGACCGGCTCCTTCTCCCGGTGTGGGCACGGAGTGATCACAGTATCCAATTATCTATCCGGGAAGGATCGAAAGTGCACTTTCGGCAAATTCGAGGACCAGGAACGGAGCAAATCCGAGCACCCCGGCGCCAACGGCCGCAATGCTGGTCGCCACAAGAATGGGTACATCGCCCTTGATAGGCGTGGTATCGGCCGGGTCCTCGAACACGATTGCACGGATGACCCGCAAATAGTAGTAGGCGGCGATAACGGTGTTGACCACGCCTATAACTGCAAGCCAGGCAAGGTTGGCGTTCAGCGCAGAACCGAACACTACGACTTTAGCCATAAATCCGACTGTCGGCGGCATACCCAGCAGGGAAAGCAGGCCGAACACGAGCAGCGACGCGAGCAACGGCGAGCGCTTGATCAGCCCGTTCAATCCCTCGATCGAATCGTCTCCTGTGCGCGACGTAATCGCGATCACGGCAAAGAAGACTGCGAGGTTGGTGAACGCGTAGCCGGCAAGGTAATACAGTGCGCCCTGCGCCCCGGCCCCCGCGAAAGTGGCCCCCACCTGGTTCGCAGGGACCGATGCCACCCCGACCAGGATGTACCCGGCCTGCGCAATAGTTGAATATCCGAGCAGGCGTTTTATGTTCGACTGCGAGATCGCCAGCAGGTTGCCGACCGTCATCGATGCCGCGGCGAGAACTGCGAAGAGACCCGACCAGTCCTGCATCAGGCCGGGCTCGCCGAATGCCGTGTACATGATTCGCATGATGACTGCGAAGGCCGCCGACTTGGACGCGACCGACAGGAAAGCGGCGACCGGGGTCGGTGCGCCCTGGTATACGTCTGGCACCCACATCTGGAACGGGACGACGGCCATCTTGAATCCGAACCCGGCAACAATCATGATCACTGCCAGGAGCACCGCGTAGGAGCCGAACGGCACGCCGGCCTGGGTCGGCAGCACCAACAGGCGTTCCAGAATCACTTCAAGGTTCGTGCTGCCAGTAAAGCCGTAGATATAGACGAAGCCATAAAGGAGGATGGCGCTGGATATCGCCGATAGGACGAAGAACTTTGTGCCCGATTCAACCGCGTGCCGCGTGCGGTGTATCGCGGCCAGCGCGACCACCGGGAGCGCGGTCAACTCGAGCGCGACATAGATCGTGATCAGTTCCGTTGCGGATACGAGCAGCATCATCCCCGTTACCGAGAACAGCACCAGCGCAACGAACTCGCCGCCGTAGTCCTTCATCCGGTCACTTGAGATGTACTTCGTCGACGCGAGGACCGTGCCCGCCGTGACCGTAATCAAGAGGAAGTTGAAAAACAGTGAGAACCTGTCTGCTTCGATCGTCCCGAACAGCGCCGGACCGGCCACGGGATCGCCAAACCATCCGAACCAGAGGTTCAGCGTCAGCACGAACGGTGCGATCAGGCCAATGAGAGCGACGGCAGAAACCTTCGCCATGCTGCGTGTTACGAGGTCGACCGTCACCACGACCAGCGCCAGCAGGGCCATCGAAATCTCGGGGGAGATTGCCCAGAAGTCCTGAACAGTCATCACTTGAGCACCGCCTGGATTCCGATATCGAACACCTCTGTAATCACTGAAGGCCAGATGCCGATGATGAAGATCGGCGCTGCCAGGGCGATGACCGGGACCATGTCGACCCAGCTCGCATCTTCAAGGCCGTCGTAAACCTCATCGGACAAACCGGGTTTCGCCGGGCGTGCGCCGAAAAACACACGCTGCACCATCCAGAGCGTGTACCCGGCCGCCAGGACGACTCCGAACGCTGCCACCCCGGTTGGCCACGGCCAGACCGAGTATGTGCCCAGGAACACCATGATTTCCGCAACGAAGCCGGATAGCAGGGGCAGCCCGAGCGACCCGAAGCCCGCGACCAGGAAGAATATGGCGATCAATGGCATTTTTTTCCACAGTCCGCCAAGGTGTGGGATGTGGCGCGTGTGCGTGCGGTCGTAGGAAAGTCCGACCATCAGGAATGCCAGCCCTGTGATGGTGCCGTGGGTGAACATCTGGACCGCGGCGCCGTTGATCCCGCCGGCCGACGTGTCGGCCTTCGATGCGCCTATTGCCGAAATTCCGAGCAGCACAAAGCCCATATGGCTCACCGAGCTGTAGGCGATCAGGCGCTTCATATCGGTTTGCCGGACCGTAATTATCCCGCCGTAAATCACCGATACCGCCGCCAGTATCGCCATTGGTCCGGCCACATCGTGAATCGTAAAACCCTTCGTTTCCTGGAAGAAGCCCAGGTTGATCCTCAGCAGGCCATAGCCGGCCATCTTCAGCAGCACACCTGCGAGCATCACCGAAACTGCCGTCGGGGCGTCTGTGTGGGCGTCGGGCAGCCAGCTGTGCACCGGCCAGAGCGGCAGCTTGATCGCAAAGGCAACAAAGAAGAAGCCGAATATCAGTGCCGCGGGAATTACAAGGTCGGCCGCGGCCATAAGTTCCGGTATCCCGGTGATTCCCAATTCCGGAATCGTCACCATCGCCAGCGTGTTGACACCCGGTGTCACGTAAATGGCAAGGATGCCAACCAGCATCAGCGCACCGCCCGCAAGCGTAAACAACACAAACTTCATCGCCGAATATCGAGGCCGACCGCTCCCCCATATCGCGATGAGCATGTACATCGGGATCAGCTCGAACTCGAAGAAAATGAAGAACAGGAGCAGGTCGAGCGATAGGAACACCCCGAGTACCGCGGTTTCCAGCAGCAACAGCCACAAAAAATACTCGCGGACGCGGGTCTTGATCCGCCACGATGCGAATGCAGCCGCCATCCCCAGGATTCCCGTCAGCAAAACCAGCGGGGCACTCAGGCCGTCGACACCCAGGATGTAGGACGACCTCAGGGCATCTACCGGTATCCAGCGCTCGAAGTAGTCGATCATCTGGACGCCGCCTTCGCTGCGGTCGTAACCGACGAATATCAGCACCGTCAGCACGAACGTGACCACGGTCGCACCGATGGCGATCCAGCGAATCTGCTGGTCGGCCTGTTTGCCGCGTGCCAATACCGCGACCAGCACCGCCACTGCGGCAGGCAGGAACACAGTTACCGATAGCAGACCATCAAACATGGACTACCAACGTTTTACTCTCTGATTCGTATTCAGTTGTTCTTGAGCTAATTTTCACGTGCTTTTTCAGCCCCAGAGCAGGAACCCGGCAACGATTGCGACCACGCCGATTACCATGCCGACGGCATATGTCTGCGTCTGACCGTTCTGGACCAGCGCGCCGCTTTTGCCGATACGGCTAATCCAGGTGTAAAGGTGGACATTGGCGTTGTCGATCCAGTGTTCATCGAACCACCGCACGCCATCGGCGATGTACCTGTAGAAACCCCTGCGTACCAGCTGGTCTTCGTACAGCTCATCGACGTAGTACTTGCGGAAGATCAGCCTGTAGACCGGCTGCAACCTCGCACCCACAGCCACCGGGGAGATCGATCCCCTGATGTACATCAGGTACGCCAGTCCAACACCGGCCAGGGCGAGTACGGTCGATGCTCCGGCGACAACAAAATTGAACGTCGGCTCCGCGCCAGCTTCGACCGCTGCATGTTCGGTTGGGAACACCACCTCGTTTTCAACAGTCACAAAATGTGCGAATGCATGTTTGTCGATTGGGCCGACGTCTACAGTTGGATTCGAGAAGAAGCCGACAACTATTGCCAGCACGGCAAGCAGTGCGACCGGGCCGATCATCAGCCAGGGCGACTCTGCAAGGTGGGAGTGTTTGTTGCCGACCGGTGCGGGCTCGCCTGCCGCTTTCGCCTCTTCATCTTCACGTTCGCCCCCGCCGCGCCATTCGCCGTGGAAGGTAAGGAATATCGCCCGGAACATGTAAAACGCCGTCATGAGCGCGGCAATCAAGCCAAGGGCCAGTACGATCGTCGCGGTAGTGGTGCCCACTTCGGCAGCGTGCCCGAGGATCTCGTCTTTCGACCAGAACCCCGAAAACGGGAACAGCCCGGCAAGGCTCACGCTGGCGATGATCATGCTCCAGTAGGTCCAGGGCATGTGCCGCTTCAGGCCTCCCATGTACTTCATGTTGAACGTGCCGGATGCATGATGGACCGAACCTGCGCCCAGAAAGAGCGCGGCCTTGAAGAAGGCGTGGGTGAACAGATGGAAAATCGCCGGGGCGTAGGCACCGATACCGAGGGCCAGCATCATGTAGCCAAGCTGGCTGATGGTCGAATAGGCCAGCACACGCTTGATGTCGGTGGCAACAAGGCCCATCGTCGCCGCGAACACGGCGGTAAAACCGCCGACCAGCGCAACCAGCGTCATCGCATCGGAATATTCAAACAGCGGGAAGAAGCGTGCGACGAGGAAGACCCCGGCCGTGACCATTGTCGCCGAGTGGATCAGCGCCGAAACGGAAGTCGGACCCTCCATGGCGTCGGGGAGCCACGAGTGCAGTGGGAACTGGGCCGATTTTCCCACCGCGCCCGCAAAAAGGCCCAGTGCGACCCACGTCGCCACCGCCACTGCGATCTCTTCAGCCGCGATTGCGTTGTAGAGCGTTTCGATATCCATGTATGCCGGGTTGACCGAGTAGAGATACAGGATTCCGAGCAGGAACCCGAAATCTCCGAACCGGGTCATCAGGAACGCCTTCTTCGCCGCTGCGGCCGCCGAGGGGCGGTCCATCCAGAAGCCGATCAGCAGGTACGACGAAATACCGACGAGTTCCCAGAAGACAAACATCTGGACCATGTTTCGCGACAACACCAGGCCGAGCATCGAGGCGGTGAACAGCGACATGTATGCGTAGTAGCGGGTGTAACTCTTATCGCCGTGCATGTAGGCCTGTCCGTAGATCTGGACAAGCAGGCTCACCCCGCTGACAACGATAAGCATGATTACCGTGAGCTGGTCGAGGATCAGGCCGAACGTCAGGTTCAGGCCGCCAACAGCAATCCAGTCGCGTTTTTCGAACAACAGGGGGCCGTCGGACATCACCGTCAGGAGTGCCCAGATCGACAGCACGAACGAGCCGCCGATTGCGGCTACCGTGATGTAGCCGGCGTACTTCGATTCGGAACCGATGAAGGCGCGCACGAACACCCCGTTCACCACAAGGCTGATGACGGGTAGAGCGATTATTAGCCAGGCCAGGCCTTCGGTAATCACAGTGTCCCTGCTAAAGCTTTCTCAAAATTTCGTCGGCCACGTGTTCCCGGCCCTTTGGCACCATCACACGGAACGCGGTCTCCTCCGCCCAGTCGAGGATGTCGCCCTCGGGGAGGATCATCGTCGGCAGACCTTCTCCCTCGAGGAGGTCCTTCCACATCTGCGCGGAGATCAGGTTTGGCGTTCTCTTGTAGTCGATCCACATGGTTATCTAAATTCGAATTCCAGCTATCCGGTTCACGTTCACGGAAAACACGATCAATGTTTCATTGCAGAGGCATCGGTAATTTCTATCGATTCCCGTGCCCTGAACATTGCGAAAACAAGCGCAAACGCCAGCGCTGCTTCACCGGCAGCAACAGAGATAATGAAAATTGCGAAGGCGTGGCCGGTCAGCGCCGAACGAATGGCTTCGGCAGTAATCGGGTCGTTGCTGAGCAGGGCGGCCGAGGGTGTAAAGCGGCTGAACGCGACCGCCGCAATCACAACGCCGTTAAACATGAGTTCGAGCGACATGATTACGGTAATCAGGCTGCTCCTCGAAACGACTCCGTATGCACCCAGCGCAAATAGCGCAGCAGAGACGAGAAGCACGTTTTCGATAGTCATACCGACGCCTCCGATCCCGCTGCCTCGGCGTCCGCGTCTGCCTTTTCTTCCGCCGCGGCCTCCGAATCGGGGCCAGGGTTCCGCATGAGCAGCAACCCGCCGATCAGCGTGGCCACCAGCAGCAAACCGATGATCTCGAAGGCGAGCACGTACTCGCGAATGAGGAGAACTCCGAGCGCGCCGGTGCTATCGACAAGGACGCCACCGTTCTCGACCACAAGCTGGGTCGTTCCTTCCGGTGCGGTAATGGCGACCGTCGCATCGTCGCCCGTGCCGATCTCGACATATCCCTCGGTGAGCGCGGCGATGGCGACGGGGTCGGTAATGTCGTCCATCGTCGCCCAGTCGGTGTTTACTGCCGTAAATGCCACCGCAGCGAGAATGAGCACGGCCACGGCCGCCCCGACCAGCCGACCCTTCACCGGTCGACTGCCCAGGGTAACGTCCTGGATGAACATCACCGCGAACGCCATCAATACAGAGATTGCGCCGACATAAACGAGGATCTGGACAACGCCGACGAATTCGGCGCTGAGCACGAAATACAGGATCCCAACGCCAAGAAACGAACCCGCGAGCGCAATCGCCGCCCTGAAAACATCGCGCTGGGTGACAACGATCAGGGCGAACCCCAGCGTCATCGCCGAAGCACCCCAGAATGCGACGTTAGTCAGTGTCGAAACTTCCATCATCGCTCGTCGACCCACCGCTTCTTCAGTTCCTCGTCCGATGGGCGCTCGTGGCGGCCCGCGTCGTGATGGTCGTCGATCGTTTCGGTGTAAGGGTCGAATGCCTTTTCTTCAAATTGTGGACGGTAGAACGAACTGGGCTTTTTCTCGGCCGCATTCAGCTCAGCAAGGTTCAAGACCAGCTCGTCCCGAACATAAGTCGACCGCTCGAACTTCGTGCCCATGTGGAGGGCGTCGTACGGGCATGCCTCGACGCAAAGGCCACAGAACATGCAGCGCCCGATATCGATGTCGAACACCTCCAGCTTGTAGCTCTCACCTTCTTGCGCGTCGATCTTTCCCGGGACACTTACTATCTCGATAATCCCGAGCGGGCAGTACTTGGCACAGCTGGCACAGGCCGTGCAGCGGTCTTCATAGAACGTAAATTCGTTTCCCCGGAACCGGGGCGATTGCTCAAGCGCCACCGGAACGGTCGCAAGGCCCGCGATTGCCTTGATCGAATCGCCCGGCCTTTTGACAAGGAACCTGAACGGGTTCATCCCCGCTTCTTTGGCCGCGCCGAACAGGCCAACATGACGGTCCGGGTACTGAACGGTGACGGGCGCCCTGAAGAAATTTTTCAGCGTGACCAGGAACCCGCGGGCCAAACCAAGTCCGATCATCAGTTGCCTCCCTGTTCAACGTGAGAGTCAGCAGCGCTACTCATACGGTCCTGCGTACCGGTGCCAGGTGCGCTCGAAACGTGAACGGCCGAAACCGGTATTTGTTCGGTCGCAACCGGGTAAACCGGCGCGTCCGAGTCCGGTTGCGGGTCGTCGTAGCCGGGTGTCCCGAGCAACTTGCTCACCGCCCAGATCGAGATTATTGCGACCGGCCAGTTCACAGCCGCCATGATCCACAGCCGGGTTGTCGTTGGCTCCGGCCAAATGGCGATCAACACCGCAGTCACGACGATGTTGATCAGGGTGAGTTCAAACAGGCCCTTCCAGGCGAGTTTCAGCACCTGGTCGATGCGCAGCCGGGGCAGGGTCATGCGGAACCAGATGATCACGAACAGGACCAGTATCAACTTCGCACCGAACCACAGGTGCGATGGAACTGGCTCCCAGCCCCTCCAGCCGCCCAGGAACAGGACCGTGACAATCGCCGATGTGCTGATCTCGGCCATGAACTCGGCAAGAAAGAAAATACCGAACTTCATGCTTGCATAGTCGTTCAGATACCCGGCCGCCAGTTCAGATTCGGCCTCGGTCAGGTCAAACGGTGCCCTCGCCATTTCGGCCATCGCGGCGATAAAGAACACAAATATTGCGAGCGGTTGCACCAGGATGAACGGGATGGACTGGGCCTGGATGATCTGCCCGAGCGACATCGAGCCTGCGAGCATGATGACGCCGACCAGCGCGAGCGCCATCGGTATTTCGTAGCTGATGAGCAGGGCCACCGAACGGAACGCCGAGAGAATC
>SMVB01190712.1_pt1 | contig 11287 bp, 7 predicted proteins | sample 2456461 | NCBI WGS metagenome assembly SMVB01 (sample SAMN11095934, study PRJNA526329) | marine sediment metagenome | biome: Marine sediment; feature: Surficial sediment; material: Deep marine sediment; isolation source: Hadal surficial sediment | place: Pacific Ocean | collected 2014-05 | depth 0-1...
CGGGAGCAGGTGGGTGGATCCCAAGCCGGGAAGAATCCCGAGTCGGGCGAAGACGAAACCAAGCTTTGCGTCCTCGGCCGCAATCCGCACGTCACACGGCATTACCATCGTCATGCCGACACCGATGGCGTGGCCGTTGATCGCTGCGATGATCGGCTTGGGATAGTCGCGCATCTCGAGGGGCAGTTTGCGAAGGAAATCCTCCTCACCGAGGCGAGGACCCTTCGAGGCGTTCTCTCCCCGGCCATGGGCCTTCAGGTGTTCCAGGTCCACTCCTGCGCAAAACGCGCGGCCCGCGCCCGTCAGGATGACGACCCGCACAGTCTCGTCGCGCTGCAGACTTCGAAATGCAGAAGTGATTTCGTCACCCATGGCGGTCGTGTAGGCGTTGAGTTTTTCGGGACGATTCAGCGTGATCGTAGCGATGGCGTCGTCCCGGTCGAGGAGAATGTCGTTGTATTTCATCGGAGAAAATCTCGTATTGGGCGCTTCCAGATAGATCGGAAGCGCGATGGTACGGGAACGGGTCTAACACATTTCATGGAAAGTGCCTTCGGTAGAGATGCCTTGGGTTATCGTTTGGTTGCGCGGCTCGGTGTCGCATGGAGGTCCTTTGAGCCGTGCCGTGTCTTGATCGAAATTGCTTTTGGGTCCTGCCTCGATCGGGTTGGAGTCGTCTCGTCACGCTGGCTGTACTTGCCGTGGCGGTCGGATGTGGGAATGAGGTCGAGATCGATTATGACGGCCCGATCGCAGACTGGCCCTATTGGGGAGGCGATCAGGGTGCCACTCACTACTCGCCGCTGGATCAGATCACGGTGGAAAACGTGGCTGCTCTCGAGGTCGCCTGGACTCATCGCAGTGGCGACTTTTTCGATGGTTCGGGCGATTCCAAGGTGACCGCCTTCCAGAACACGCCCCTGGTCGTGAACGACCTTCTCTACTACTGCACGCCCTTCATGCGGGTCTTTGCGCTCGACCCCGAGACGGGCGAAGAGAGGTGGCGCTTCGATCCTGAGCTCCGGGCGCGGCATGGCGAGGGGCCCTATCCCCTGATCTGTCGGGGTGTCTCGTATTGGGAAGACTCGACGGCAACGCCGGGGGCGGTCTGCGAGAAGCGAATCTTCTTCGGCACCGCGGATTCCGAGTTGCTCGCACTGGACGCCGACACCGGCAGGCCGTGTCCAGGCTTTGGCGACGACGGGCGCGTGGCCCTGCGTGAGGGCATCGCAGATGCGCCAGCGTGGGAATACCATCCGACGTCACCCCCCCTGATCATCGGCGATCGGGTGGTCATCGGGGCGCTCGTGGCGGACAACGTTCGGGTCGATGCGCCCGCCGGAGTCGTACGAGCCTTCGATGTACGCAGCGGTCGGCTCGAATGGGCGTGGGATCCGGTGCCGCCGAACTGGCCCGTACAGCCGGATTCGGAGACGGGTGGACGTTATGCCGCGGGAACCCCGAACATCTGGTCGATCATCACGGCCGATTCCGAGCGCGGGCTGATCTTTGTACCGACCGGGAACCCATCGCCCGATCTCTTCGGGGGGCTGCGAAATGGGCTCGACTACTACGGAAGTTCGACCGTAGCGCTCGACGCCGAGACCGGAGACGTCGTTTGGCATTTTCAATATGTCCACAACGACATCTGGGACTTCGACACGCCGAGTCCACCGACCCTCTTCCAGATTCCGGGTGTGGGCGGCGGTCGCCCGGGGCTGCTTCAGACGACCAAGATGGGCTACGTCTTCCTTCTCGACCGGGAATCGGGAAAGCCGATGTACGAGGTCGAGGAGCGGCCCGCGCCGGGTGGCGGCGTGCCAGAAGAGATGCTCTCGCCCACACAGCCCTTCCCGACCCATGTGGCCGCGCTTCATCCCCTCGATCTCGATCCCGAGGATGCGTTCGGTTTTACACCGTTCGATCGAGCGCATTGTCGCGATCTGATCGGGTCGTATCAGTACGACGGGATCTTTACTCCGCCTACCGTCGAGGGCTCGATTCAGATGCCGCATACCGCCGGCGGGATGAACTGGGGCGGGGTCGCACTCGATGAGAAACGTGGCTTGATGATCGTGAATCAGATCCATGCAGCGATGGTGAACAAGCTCATCCCGCGGAGACTGGCCGATCGGTTGAATCCGTCCGACTTCGTGTATCCGAACGAGTTCTATCCGATGCACGGCACACCCTACGCGGTCGAACGTTTTCTACTCGAGTCTCAATTCGGGGCACCCTGTAATCCGCCGCCCTGGGGCAGCCTGACGGCCGTCGATCTCCGCTCGGGCGAGATCAAATGGACCCGGCCGCTCGGCACGCTTCGCGAGCTGGCGCCTTTTCCGGTCTGGCTCTTCTATTCGGACCTTGGCGCGCCCAATTTCGGTGGGGGCATCTCGACGGCCAGTGGGCTCTATTTCATCGGGGCGACGATGGACAAGTATATTCGAGCCATCGACGTGGAAACCGGCGAGGAGCTATGGCGGGATCGTTTGCCTTTCATCGGTGCCGCGGTCCCCATGACCTATCGACTCAGCAAGAGCGGGCGACAATACATTGTGATGGCCGCAGGCGGCAACCCGATTTCGGAGATGGGCGACGTGCTGGTCGCGTACGCACTTCCGGAATGAAAGCGTTCAGGCGAGCAGTTCCGCCGCTCGTTTTCGTAGCTCGAACTTGAGAACCTTGCCGGAAGCGTTGCTCGGAAGCGTCTCTACGATTTCGACGTATCGGGGAACCTTGTAGTTGGCCATCTTCTCTCGGCTCCAGGCGATCAATCCTTCTGCATCCAGGGCAGCGCCGGGAACCGCGACGACGAACGCCATCCCCACTTCGCCCATGCGCTCGTCGGGAACGCCGATGACGGCACTGGCGGCAATGTCCGCATGCTGGAAGAGCAGGTTCTCGACCTCGGCGGGATAGACATTGAACCCGCCCATGATGAACATGTCCTTGATCCGGTCTGTGATCTTGAGATAGCCCCGTTCGTTCATGACTCCGATATCGCCGGTGTGAAGCCAGCCGTCACGATCGATGGCCTTCGCAGTTTCGGCCTCGTCATTGAAATAGCCGCGCATCACGTTGTAGCCGCGTACCCAGACTTCACCTGGCTCGCCGCGCGGAACCTCTTTGCCCTGCGTGTCGACGCAAATGACTTCGGTATCGGGAAGCGCACAGCCGTCTGAATTTGCGATCGTCTCGGGGTCGTCGCCCTGTTTGCAAGCGGTTACGGTTCCGCAGCTTTCAGTCAGCCCGTAGGCCTTGATGACGGATCGAAAGCCAAGCTCATCACGCATGCGGTGGACGAGCTCGACGGGGGTCGGTGCGGCACCGGTCACCGCGAGCCGGAGCGACGAAGTGTCGAAGCGGTCCCGTCCATCGAAGGTCAGAAGCGTCTGGTAGATGGCGGGTGGACCGGGCAGGACTGTGATCTTCTCATCTTGAATTCGCTGCAGCACGGTTTTCGCGTCGAATACGGCGTGGGGCAGGGCGGTCGCGCCGTGGATCAGGCATGCCAGCCAGCCGGCCTTGTAGCCGAACGAATGGAAAAAGGGGGCGGTGATCAAATAGCGGTCGCCGGCCATGAGACCGACATTCTTGCCCCAGATGTCAAAGACCTTGAGGTTCTGTCCGTGCGCAGTCATCACGGCTTTTGGATTTCCGGTCGTACCGGACGTGAACAGAAAATCCGATAGATCCTCGGGCAGGACCTCGGCGGCTCGCGTGCGGGCAAGCTCTGGCGCGACCGTCTCGCCCTGCGCGACAAATTCGTCCCAGGCCATGCCGTTCTGGCTTCGTCCCTCCAACGACACGATTTCGGTGAGATTCGGGAGCTTTTGGCTGGCGATCGAGTCGGCGTAGTTCATTCCGAGGAAATCGCCCACCGTGCAGATGAGGCGTGCCTCGCTCTTCTCGAGGACATAGCTTGCTTCGCTGACCTTGAAGCGCGTATTGAGCGTCACGAGGACCGCGCCGACTGATTGCAGACCCAGTGCGGCGACGACCCATCGCCAGCTGTTGGGGACCCAGATCGCGACACGATCGCCGTGTTCTATTCCGGCGGCCATGAATCCGCGTGCCGCAGCTTCGGCGGCAGCAGCGAGTTCCGCGAAAGTAAATTTTCTGTCCCCGTCTTCGAGTGCCGACGCATCGGGCCAGAGCGCTGCGGCCCGTGACAGCGTCTGGGGAATCGTCATCTTGTCCCATGAAACGGGATCTGGGGTGTTCTCCGTCGTCGTACTGGAAGTCATTGGCTTGAACTCCGTCGAGAGAATGACAAGAGGGATTGAAACACGGGGGTCAGGGGCGGCCGAGGATCGCGATGCCGCAGACCGTCGGATGGCCGCCAATATTGTGCGACAACGCGAGCTTCCCCTCGAGGTCTGGAATCTGTCGCTCGCCCGCCTGGCCCCGAAGCTGCAGAACGTTCTCGTAGATCATGCGTACGCCGGTCGCGCCCGTGGGATGGCCGAAGGTCTTGAGGCCGCCGTCGGTGTTGACCGGGAGACTTCCGCTCCGTTCGAATGTACCCGCGGCGATATGTTCCTTTGCGGCGCCCTTCTCACAGAATCCGAGATCTTCGTAGGTCAGGAGTTCCGTGAGTGAAAAACAGTCATGGACCTGGGCTATGCCGATTTCCCGGCGAGCATCTGCGATGCCCGCCATTGCGTAGACGTCGTCGCGTGCCCAGACTGTGGGCTTCCACGACAGGAAATCGTTTTGCGGATCCTTCTGCGGATTTGGCCCCGAGCGGACCGTGACGCCCTTGATCGAGATGGGATCGCTCCTGTAGCGGCCGGTGAGGTCAGAGCGTGAGAGGATCGCCGCGGCGGCACCGTCGGTTTGCGCGGCCGAGTCATACAGGCCGAAGGGCCAGCAGATGATCCGAGCCTTGAAATAGTCCTCTTCCGTGATCGTCCGTTTCAGGAAGGATTTGGGGGCGAGACAGCCGTTCGCGTGATTCTTGATCGCAATCTTTGCGAGGTCCTTACGGCTGGCGCCGTATTTTTTGAAATAGGTTGCCGCGCAGAGTGAGAACCATCCGGCCGGAGTCTGGGGCAGGTCGCGGACGCGGTCGACGACGACCGACGGACCCGAGACGCCGCGGTCCTTGGGCTTGTCGTAGCCCACGACGAGAACGGTGTCGTAGAGGCCAGCGGCGATCGAAATCACGCCGAGCCGAATCAGGTCGGTTCCGGTCGCGCAGTAGTTCGTCGCGAAGCTGACGGGCTTGTTGAATAGCTTGAGGGCGTCGGCACATTCGTGAGGGCCCTTGTTCGAATAGATCGAGCCCGTGAAGACCGCATCGATTTCTTCCTGCGGCTTCTCGATGCCTGCGTCGGCGTAGGCTTCGTATGCCGCGTCGACGATCATGTCCGAGGGAGACTGGTCCCAGTTCTCACCGAACTGACAGCAGCCCACACCGACGATCGAGACCTTGTCGCGGATCGAATCCCTGTTCGCCATGACTCCGTTGCCTCCCTCTAGCGCGCACCGGGCTTCGGAATGCCCTTCCAGTAGTAATTGGGCCGTCCGCCGGATTCATGAATTCGCCGGAACACGAACTCGAGTTCCTGACCGATCTTCATGTCCTCCGCGGCGATCTCGACGACCTGCAGCTGAATCCGTGCCCCATCGACATCGGTGATGGCGACGATCGTCGGCGGCTTCGGTGAGGGAAAGAAAAAATCGAAGGTGTAGGTGACGACCTTCCCGATCCGGTCCGACAGGCGAACCTTTTCGAAGTCGTCCTTTGAATAGCAGCTTTCGCAGATGCGCTGTGCCGGGAATTGGATCGCGTGGCAACCACGACATCGCTGTCCAAGGAAGCTCAGGTCGTCGTCGCGCTCCCGAAAGAGGATCGTCGCCGAAAGCCCTGGATTCGTTCCGGCTTCCCACTCGGTCGCCGCGAGGCCTTTCGCCTGGATGTACTCGTCGTATCGGGAAACGACGCGACGCCGAGCCAGATTCCAGGAAACGTCGCGGCGGGCCGCGAATTTTGCGATCCGATTCGTGGTACGGAAAGCCGTTGCGTCGGCACCGTTTCCGAAATTCACCGTCAGGATTCGTTCGGAGGGCTTGGCGCTTTCGAGAGCGGCGATCAGTTGGAGGGGAAGAAAGGCGGTCCCGGCGTTGCCGAGCTGCCCGAAGAGCGGCGATTGCAACGCGTCTTTTCCTACGCCGGCCGCCTTCGCGACTCCCGCGTGCGAACGAGCGTCAGGGGCATAGAACGCGACTCGATCGTAGTCTTCGATTTGCGTGCCGGTCCGTTCGAGAAGCGACTGGATCACCGACATCATGTTCGGTGTATACGACTGCTGGATGACGAAGCGGTCTTCCCAGGTGTGGACATAGTCATGGCCGGTCGGTCGCCAGATGTCGGTGACTTCGTCCGCGATCGCGGCGAAGCCATCGAGGGTCGCGATGGCCTCTCCGTCGCCGATCAGAAATGCCGCCGCTCCATCGCCGAATCTGGCTTCGAGATTCGACCCCGGCGCGGCGAGTCGCGCGTCGCTGGCGATCACCAATACACAGTCTGCGGAACCCGCCTTGACCGCATCGAAAGCCGTGCGCAGGGCGGAAGTTCCCGCGCGCGTCGAGCCCGTCTGGTCCGCGGTTTGCACGTCACGTCGCAGATCGAGGACGCGTGCTGCCAGGGCGGCCGCTTGCTTCTCCTGGAAGGGGAGGGTCGTCGACGCGAAGATCAGCATGTCGACGTTCGAGCGGTCGATGCCCGAGAGGCAATGGATTCCGGCGGTGACGCCGAGCGTGATGGCATCTTCGTCGTGCCAGGCGACGGCTTTTTCCGGGTCGTGTGGCTTGGGCGAACGCCCGCCGATCACGGAGAGTGGCAGACGCGTGGGCGGAATATAGGCGCCGTAGGAGAGGATTCCGATCATCGCTCTGTCCGGTTGAGACGTTGCACGGGGCTATGCCTTCTCTTCGGCCTGGCTCTCGCCCTGATTGTCGAGGATCTCGGCGATTCGTTCGGCGTGCTCGTCCTGGGTTCCAAAGACGTTTTCCAGAACCCACGCGCGCTTCAGGTAGTAGTGTGCGATGACCTCCCAGGTGAATCCCATGCCACCATGGACCTGGATGCAACTCCGTGCGTTCCGGATCGCGCCTTCGCCTGCGGTCAGTTTGGCGGCGGAGACCGCACGCTCGACGTTTGCGACCTCGGGGGTGTCGAGGGTTGCGCCCGCATTGTAGGCCCCGGCGCGGGCTGCTTCTTGGCGCACGAACATCTCCGCGAGGATGTGCTTGACCGCCTGGAATCCACCGATCGGCCGACCGAATTGTTCTCGGTTCTTCGCGTATTCGTTCGCGAGGTCGAGCGCGCCCTCGGCCAGACCGAGCTGCTGACCCGATACGATGGCGGCACCCTCGAGCCGCATGCGGGCAGCTGCACGTGCAGAGCCAATCGGTTCGCCCTTGGGCAGAGAGTCGATGTGATGTACCGGAGTGAGCGGGTCGAGCGGGATCTCGGCCTTCGAGGCGATGAGGCGACGTGGGTCGAGTCGTTCGATGCCTTCCGGGCGAATCACCAACAGAACATCCAGGCTATCGAGATGCTCGACGACGATAGGCGTGGCATGGCTGCCACAAAGGTCGAGGCCACCCACGACGGTCTCGCCGCTCGCGGCCCCGTCGATGATTCCCGCCGCGAGATGGCTCCAGACCAGTGGACCGGGAACCAGGCGCCTGCCCAGCTCTTCGAAGACGAGGACAGCGTCGGAATAACCCAGCCCGACACCCCCTTTTTCTTCAGGCAGACGCAGGGCGAACACGCCCATCTCGGCGAGTTCGCTCCAGAGCGCGCGGTCGAAGCCCTGCGATTTCTCCAGGTCCGGAAAGCGCTCGTTGGGAACCTGGCCCTCGCAGAAGCTGCGAATGCCGTCACGCAGTGCCTTCTGGTCCTCGGTCGGTTGAAAATCCACGTGGTCTCCTAGCGCGTGTCGTACGGGGTGGAACTAGGCCGTCGTCGGCCTGGGTTCCTTCTGTTGGCCCAGGACCCGTTCACCGATGATGTTCTTCTGGATCTCGCTCGTTCCGGCGGCGATCGCAAGCGAGATTGCATTGAAATGCCGGGATACGAAGAGTTCCGACGGCAACCCGCCCAGGTCGGAGCGCGACAGCCCCGCGCGACCGAGCAGGCGAACACCCAGCTCGGTGATCCGCTGGTAGATATCGGTGTAGTAGAGCTTGATGGCCGAGGATCCCAGGCCCGGGACACCCGATTCCTTGGCTTCGCAGACGGAGAGCTTCACCATCGCCCACAGCGAATCGAGCTGGCCCGACAGATGTCCGATCTCCCGGCGCAGCGCCCTGTCTTCCCACGCGCGACTGCCGTGGCTCGTCACTCGTTTGGCGGCCTTGATCAGGTCCTGCACGAAGGCCTGTAGATGGATCATGTCGCTCGCAAAGGCCGTGCCCCGCTCGAAGCGCAGCGTCACCATCGTGACGCGCCAACCATCGTTCTCCTCACCGATCCGATTCTCGATCGGAATGCGCACGTTTTCGAGGAAGACCTCGGAAAATTCCCCCTCGCCCTCGAGGGTCGGGAGTGGCCGGATCTCGATACCTGCGAGGTCCATCGGCATGATCAGCCAACTGATTCCGCGATGTCTGGGTGCGCTCGGGTCGGTTCGAACCAGGAGTTCGCAGTAGTCGGCGACCTGGGCAAAGGAGGTCCAGATCTTGTGTCCGCTGACGACGTAGTCGTCTCCGTCACGCTCGGCCTTTGTCTGTAGTCCGGCAAGATCAGAACCGGCGACCGGCTCCGAGAAGCCCTGACACCAGACCTCCTGGCCTGAAAGGATGTTGCGGATATGCTTGGCTTTCTGAGCTTCGCTGCCCTCCGCCATGATCGTGGGGCCGCCATGCAGGACGCCTACGAAATTGACTCCGACATAGGGTGCATTCGCCTTGGCGATCTCTTCGTAGTAGATGAGCTGCTCGATCAGCGTCGCATCGCGCCCGCCGTATTCCTTGGGCCAGTTGATTCCAGCGTATCCGCTTTTGAAGAGCTTGCGCTGCCAGTCCGTGTCGTATCCCCGGCGTGCATCCCAGTCGTTCGAGGGCGGCGGGGCGCCGTGTGCGGGCACTTCACTCGCGAGCCAGGCGGCGAGCTCGGTCCGGAATTGCTGCTCTTCTGTCGTGTACCGGAGGTCCAACCCATGTCCTTCAATGCAAATACGATCCGCAGCGTATCGAAATGCAGAAGAGCCGTCAAAGGGCAGAATCGGGTGGGGACGGGACGCAGGTTGGCCGCGTTGGAATCTAGAAGCGGCCGATATACTGAACGTAGTCGTCGAGCACGGGAAGGACCTCGTCGCGGGCCGCTGAGGGAATCCGCAGAACCGTCTCGGTGACCCCCATCTTCTCGAAGTACCTGAGCTTTTCGTCGCCGGGGAAGACGCCCATCGGGACGATGTGAAGCTCACTCGGGTCGCGCCCGCGTTCCGCGAAGACGTCGCGTAATTTGTCGAGTTCCGCTGACATGCCGGCGCCACCAAACGGCATCCAGCCGTCGGCATATTCTGCGATGTGCGAAAAGAGGATGGGTCCGGCAGCGCCGCCGATGAGGATTCGCGGTCGGGGTCGTTGGATCGGTTTCGGCCATTGCCAGGAGGGTGCGAAGTGGACGAATTCGCCGTCGAAAGAGGCGACATCGTTTGCCCAGAGGGCCTGCATCGCCAGCACTGTTTCGCGTACGCGGTCGCGCCGGCGATGAACCACGATTCCGTGGTTTTCCATCTCCTCGTGATTCCAGCCATAACCGATCCCGAAGACGAATCGACCCTGGGCCATCCAGTCGAGCGTAGAGAGCTGTTTAGCGAAGGTGATCGGATCGTGTTGAGCAGGCAGGCCGATTCCGGTACCCAGCAGGATCGTCTCCGTGACCGAAGCGGCTGCGGCCAATGCGATATAGGGATCGGGGCTTCGCAGATACGCTTCGGGGAGGAGATCGGTGCCAGCGGGGGGCGGCGTACGGCGACTGGTTGGGATATGCGTGTGTTCGGGGAGATAGAGCGAGTGGAAGCCGCGAGCCTCTGACTCACGCGCGACCTCGACGGGATGCATGGCCTTGTCCGTCGCTTGGATCGTGACGCCAATCTTCATCGCTTCGCCTCTCTCGGGTCATCGCGAGGGTCTTCTATCGGTCTACAGGTCTACAGGTCTATAGGACGTTGGCGACTCTGCGTCGAATCGTGAGGAGGCGATGGTGCCGCCTTCGAGGGCGTGCATCGCAGGCGAGATTGCGCTGGCGCCACAGCGCCTTACGATAGGGTGCCCTGTCGTGGGTGTACGACCGTGATGCATACGCAGGCAGCCTCGCCGGGCGTGTGCCGGCGCCGACGCAGATTCGACTGAGGAGCTCCAGAGATTTGGCCACTCCCCCCGCCTTCGACGCGAACTATTCGCTCGACGATCGCTATCGGACCCGATCAGGCCGTGTCTTTCTGACCGGTAATCAGGCGCTCGTTCGTCTTCCCCTGATGCAGCGGCGTCGCGATCTCGAAGCGGGCCTCAATACCGCGGGCTTCATCTCGGGTTATCGAGGTTCGCCGCTCGGCATCTTCGATATGAATCTCTGGCAAGCGGCTGAGATTCTCGAGGAACACCAGATCCGCTTCCAGCCGGGGCTGAATGAAGATCTCGCCGCGACGGCCGTTTGGGGTTCGCAGCAGGCGACGCTGCTAGACGGCCCGAAGGTCGATGGTGTTTTCAGCATGTGGTATGGCAAAGGCCCCGGTGTCGACCGTGCGTGCGATGCCCTGAAGCACGCGAATTATGCCGGTACGTCGAAGTATGGTGGGGTTCTCGCGCTGATGGGTGACGATCCGGGCGCGAAGTCTTCTTCGATCGCACACCAGAGCGAGCCTGCGATGATTCATTGCGGGATTCCTGTGCTCAATCCTTCGAGTGTGCAGGACTATCTCGACTTCGGCCTCTATGGATGGGCACTCTCACGTTATTCCGGATGCTGGGTCGGATTCAAATGCCTGACGGATACCATCGACAGTTCGGGTTCGGTCGAGGTCTCTCCAGATCGTGTCCAGATCGTGACGCCCAAGGATTTCGAGATGCCGCCCGGCGGTCTCAGCGTGGGCTGGGGGAATCTTCCGCTCCAGGTCGAAGCGCGGCTCTTCGAGCAGCGGCTGGTTGCCGTTCGCGCATTCGCGCGTGCCAACGGCCTCGACCGGGTCGCGCTCGAAGCCAAGCGTCGTCGACTCGGAATCGTCACGACCGGGAAGGCCTATGGTGACCTCCGCCAGGCGCTCGAGGA
>SMVB01244481.1_pt1 | contig 11285 bp, 13 predicted proteins | sample 2456461 | NCBI WGS metagenome assembly SMVB01 (sample SAMN11095934, study PRJNA526329) | marine sediment metagenome | biome: Marine sediment; feature: Surficial sediment; material: Deep marine sediment; isolation source: Hadal surficial sediment | place: Pacific Ocean | collected 2014-05 | depth...
AGCCGGCAGATTTTTTCCTGACCGGAGTGAACATACTGACCACCGTCGGCCATGATATCCCTTGTCTACATTGACCGCAGGGACTCCACAAGCTCCTCTTTGCTTACCCGAACTGCCCATGTGCCCCAGTCAATCGCCTTGCTCGTGGCCTTCTCATCCTTGGTGAGATCCTGGACGTTCCCGAAAATACGATACGAGTCCGGCAGAGCAGAACTGATAATCCGTGGCGAGACCGCGTAGTTTTCCGTATCTGCCGACGACTCCTGCCAAGAAAAACCCGGCACATCCACGGCACCTATGAATACGTCTAAGTACATGTCCGTTTCAACACGATAACGAAATATAGCCTGAGAAACTGCGGTGATACATTGCCCAATGACTACCAGCTGGGGGATTTGCTGAATGAAAGATGATTCGGCTGGAAATTTTATGGACGAAGTATCGCTGATCCACCTGTTTTATATATACACCCCGATACTGCAATGTGCAACAAAAAAGAGACGGCTTTCTATTAGAGAAATGTGTGTGCATTTAGAGGTCAAGTACGTACGGCAAAAAGTGGGCCCGATTTGGGTGCGATTTTAGTCCAAAAATGTCCACATTTGTCCATATCACAAACAAAAAAGGCTCTTCAAAAGAAAGAGCCTTTATACTGTTTTTATTAAAGTTATCCTTGTGCGTCGTCGGGGAATCGAACCCCGAACCTTGGGCTTAAGAGGCCCCTGCTCTGCCAATTGAGCTAACGACGCCTTTCTTCAATTACAAATTAAGAATTACGAATTAGAAAATATACTGTGAAGTATAGAATTTGTGAAATTTGTAATTTGAGATTCGCAATTTGTCATTCGGTAATTGTGAGGGTAGAGGGATTCGAACCCTCGGCCAACGGCTTAAAAGGCCGCTGCTCTACCAGCTGAGCTATACCCTCATGGCCTGGTTAAACAAAAGCGGACGTAATATAAAAAAATTAACCTAATGAGTCAACAAAAATATCGACTGATTAGTTATCCAGATAACAGATTTCGGGAGTCAATTGACCACCTTCCGAAACTGTCAAAAGGCCAACTGCCGGGCGAAGAGAGAACCGCTGTTTCCCGGCCGACCCCGGATTAAACAGAAGCACTTCACCGCTTCTTTCTAATTTCGCTTCATGCGAGTGACCGTAAATAAGCAAATCTAATTTCTTCTTGCCGGATTTCTGCACCGCGCCTGTCGCCCGGGGATCAGGGAGTCCAAAGAAATCATGAATAATGCAAATCAAAGCTCCGTTAATATCCAGAGTAAGTACAGCAGGGTATCTTGCTCTCAAAGGAAACATATCGACATTGCCATGAATAGCCTGCACCGGTGCAATGGCTTCCAGGGTTGTGATGATGTCTTCGGAGCCAATATCACCGGCATGGAGAATCTGCTCCACACCTTCGAAGATAGGGAATACTTTCGGATTGATATAGCCGTGGGTATCAGAAATAACGCCGATTTCCATTCCTGCCTTTCTCTCATAAAAAACGGAACTTAAAATACTTAAAGTGGATTAGAATAGCAAGTGGAATAGATGCTGGATGCTGGTGTGAAAACTGCCATTTAAATGCCTGAGACGGCCAGCGACCGCCAGATAATATGAAAAAAGAAACTCCAAAAAAGAAAACCCGCAACCAGGAAGAGCATCTTGCGGAATACACTATCGTCACCGATGTGCTGGACCTGCACGGTTTTTTTCCTGAGCAGATTCCGGAAGTTGTTGAAGAATTTATTACGAATGCAATTTCTCTGAAGCTGCACCGGCTGACGATTATTCACGGCAAAGGCAAAAGCAAGCTCAAGTATCTGGTTCGAAAGGAACTTGAGACCAATTGCAACGTACTCGATTTTGGTGATGCAGCACCGGAAATGGGGGGCTGGGGCAGGACAATTGTTATTCTGAAGGATGAAGGCTTGCAGAGCCAAAAATGACGCGAAACAAATGAGTCACAAATGGCAACAGATGAGACGCTAGATACTTGTTGCTTGCCGTTCCAAAGTAATCTTAAAAGTATCGAAGGCCTGTTGTCCGTACAAACAAAATATAATTTTCTCTAAACCGGTATCCCTCTTTAAATAATCAATTGAGTTTGAAAGCATGATGTCAGCGCAGCGCTCGATAGGAAACCCAAAAATACCGGTACTGATCGCCGGAAAGACAATGCTTTTGAGACCGTTATCATCCGCTACTTTGAGGCTGCTCAAGGTGGCACCTTTAAGCTTCTCGTCTTCGTCGCCCTCGCCCATGCGCGGGCCTACTGCATGAATCACGTGTCTGGCTTTCAGATTGCCGCCGGTAGTAAGCGCTGCGCCGCCGACAGGACAGCCGCCGATTTTGTCGCACGCCTGTTGAATCGTCGGACCGCCTTTGCTGCGAATAGCGCCGGCAACGCCGGCACCTAAAATGAGGGACGAGTTTGCCGGGTTGACAATGGCATCCGATTCCTGTTCGGTAATATCTCCTGCAACGAGTCCTAAGATTTTGTGATTGATTTCAATTTGCATTGTTAGCCAGTGCAACGTTTCCTAGACAACCGGGCAATATACAGTGTTAAGGTGCTCAGGTGTTAAAGTGTTTACGCATTTTATCAAGTTATCGATTTCAAGATATTAGTACCTGAACACTCGAACACACAACACGAGAACACTATTATCCACATTGCGGATGATATCTATCTAGAGATCATCCTTCTAGTTTGACTTTTCTTCCAGCTCAAATTTATTCATAAGCATTCGTAAAGTCAAAGGCAAAATAAAAAAGGCCGCTTTAAAAGCGGCCTTTAGTTCTTAAAGAAACTTTGCTACTAAAGTAACTTCACTGGACCGCCACCAAATTTCTTGCGTTTCTCATCAACTTTATCAAAGAAATTCTTGTCAACGGTTGTATTGATGAGAATCAACGAACCTTCGGATTTTATTTTGATGCCGTTTAACATATCGATCGCTTCTTTATCGTCCATGACCATGAGCTTCGCCATCGCTTTGAAACCGTTCATCGTTTCAGCAAGCAACTCTGCTTCTTCTGCCGTTCCGAAGTCTCCTTTTATATAAAGTCTGGCATCTTTGTCGACTCGGGTGTGAAAAATTAGAGACTGCATATTTTCGATTGATTTTGTCCCCTTAAAAATAGAGCCCTGCTGACGGATTTTTTGCGTCCATCCGTCAGTCATTTCACTCAAATTTATGACCGCCCATAACTGGTCATTGCCCGGAATCTCATTGATGAATCGCGCCATAGTTTTATTGCTCAGCACATTTTTGCCGCCGTCTTTAGACAAGTCGACAACATTCTTTATCCATTCCACGTCTCCAATTGCGACTGTTTCAGAATTCAGGAAAGTGAACTCGGTATCATCGTTTCCACGATCATTATCTTCAATATTATATATTTTATGACCTCGGTAATTCGCCTGACGAAGTCGATGATAGCGTTCTTCCTCAATATATTCAACAATTTTTTTCTCATCAAACCTGCCGCGAATGATGGCGCCGCTCACATTATCGTGCCAGTCCCCACCGGTACTCCCGAACCACAGTTCGTAAATATCTTTTTCAGGATCCATTCCGGTCGCCTCTAAAAAGTCGCGGTATTCTCGATCGTCGCGGTTAACGCCTATTTCGTCTTCAAACCTAGCGCTTAACTCTGCACCAAAAGAGGTTTGTTTTATGCTTCTAAAATTTGCATAAAAAAGGATATTCGTTTCTTCAGGCATTAAAGATAAATAGTCGGTTGATTTTGCCGATGAGGTCACAGCGGATACTTCGCGAGGCCCCTCTCCACCTGAGCATGCTGTCGAGAAAATCAAGATTGACAATAGAATTGATAAATAAGTTTTTTTCATCATAATACCTCCAATGTTTTAAAAATCTTTTTTTGAAAAAATACCAATAGAAACAGCGAGCATAACGGTTGCAGCAATTGCGGATGTCCAAAGCGCCGTCCAACCATCGAAAGGTTTCCCGCCAACCAGAGAAAATGTTATAAATCCCATGTCATAGGTTTTAGGCAAGACATGATAAATACTTTCCAAAAAGTAGTATATCTTTTTTGAAAGCAAGGCATAAAACCGATCTTTATTGGGTGTAAATACGGCACTAAATAGGATGGCGGAGTAGGCGATCATTATTGTAACACCTGTGCTTCTCGAAACCAGGCCCACCAAAGCCATCAGACTATACATAAAAACAAAAGAGACGATCACCATAGGAATGGCATAGAGGTAAGCGAAATACCAGACGCCCGTTTTTATGGATAGAATTAACCAGGAGCCGCCAATCAAATAGATAATATTTAACACCATGATTGACTGAGCACCAAGATAACGCCCGATGAAAAGCTGCGCTCGTGAAAGTGGTTTAGATATCAAAACCTCGATATTGCCTTTTTCAAGCATGCTGGGGACTAAACTCGCAGTAGCAAATATCGAAAAGAAAATGCCGCCACAAAACCCAAAAAAGACCGCAATAAACGATTCAACAACAATAATCATTTCCTGCAGGTCAATTGCTTTATTGGTGCGCAGGTCCTCTCCAAAAATCTGCACCATGGCGAAGGCGCCATCCACAACATCCACGTCTAATGCCAAAAGAAAGAAAATGTGGTTAATCGTCGAAAGCAGGAAAAACACCACGAAGGTTTTTTTTGCCAACGATTCACGAAAAGTAAGGGCGGTGTAAGCAAAAATTTTTGAAAGCAGCTTCATTAGTTATTTACGTTTTTCTCAGAAATATTCACCCAAAGACGCTAAGATCGCGCAAAGAATAATTTATGTCATTTTTCCAGTCCCAATACAATTCTGCGAATACCATTCTCAAGAACAGGGACATCAAAATTCAACAGCAGACCCAGTTTGTTTTGGTCAATTCATTCTCAGTCATAAATGCTAAATAGTCTGAGGCAAAATACCCTGGCGTATTCTCTCCGTCTCTGCGGGAAACTCATTCTTCTACAATATCTTTCTTCAGGATTTCGATAAAACTTTCTTCAAGACTTTGTTTGTGAGGAACCACACCTTTAATATCGATGTCGTTTTTCCGCAAATGATCAATAATAGCATTCAGGTTTTTTTGACTGGCCACAGTTACCTGAATGGAGCTGTTCTGTTGATCCATTTCTATCGTGTGCGGTTTAAGTCCAGCCAACAGAGTCTTGGTTACTTTTGAAGTTTGAATACGAAACGTCTTCGAAGGTGAGGTAAGTTCTTTCACCGTACAGTGGCGTATAAGCCTTCCTTTGTCCAGAATCGCCACTTCATCGCAAATCATTTCCACTTCAGATAAAAGGTGAGAATTTAAAAATATGGTTTTGCCTTCTTCCTTGAAATGCAACAGAACTTCTCGAATCTCTTTTCTGCCAATCGGGTCAACGCCGTCGGTGGGTTCATCGAGAAAAAGGATATCGGGATCGTTCATCATCGCCTGCGCCAATCCCAGCCGCTGCTGCATTCCTTTGGAGTATTTTTTGATTCTGGTGTTTGCCCATTTCTCAAGATTAACCAGTTTCAGAAGCTCAGTTTTATTTCTCTCCCGTCGGCTTTTCCCTACGGCAGACAACCGTGCAAAATAGTCGAGTACTTCACCACCCTTTAGAAAATCGGGGTAACGGTGATTTTCCGGCAGATAGCCGATTTTTTCTTTAATGCGGATGTCATTAATCGGCCTTTCCAGAAGCTTGGCTGACCCGGAGGTTGGAAAAAGAATACCGAGCACAATTTTGATTAAAGTGGTTTTGCCGGCGCCGTTGGGGCCTAAAAGGCCAAAGATGATTCCTTCCTCGACAGACAGGGTCACATCTTCCAAAGCTATAATTTTACCGCGATTAAATCGCTTGGTTAAATTCTGGGTATCCAGTGCTAACATGATGAGGTTTAAATTTTAAACAGCAAACTGATGATTTTCTAGATACGGTAAAAACAAAATGCAAGTTGCAACTGAACTTGACTAAGGGATCGCTGCTCCGCTAAGGAATAAATACCTTCTTTATTCAAATAAAAGCCCGGTGCGGCCGAGTGGTTTTTATTAGTCCTACAATATACTAAAAAAAACTCTGCATTCAATCCATTCTTCACTCTCGAAAACAGAAGTCACACTATTTTGCCACTGTGTCTGTACACGCTTCGCACTCGCACAATTCACGTAAGAAATCGAACGAGTAAATTCCTTCATGATGGCCGTCGCTCCAGGTGAATTGCACCGCGTACCGGCCAATTATTTCGGCTTCCTTCACTTGCATGTTGTCAGGAATGATTTCATTTGAAGTAAGCACTTTTAACGGATCATGGCTTTGATTGTCCCGGGTATTTTTGCAGGTTGCACACGGGCACTGCTTTCTGAGGTTTATCATTGAGAAGATGCTTTCATGCCCGTCGTCCCAAATAATGGTCAATTGATTTTCCGTGGCTTTTTTTATATCGATGGGCAGCATTTTATTTTACTCGTAAACTCAAATCATTTATTTATCAAAGATGCAAAATACCCGGCCCCAAAGCCGTTATCAATATTTACGACGACGACTCCTGGCGAACAAGCATTGAGCATGGTCAAAAGAGGAGCAACCCCCTCAAAACTGGCACCGTAACCGACAGAAGTCGGCACGGCAATGACAGGTTTGTCTACCAGACCGGTCACCACAGAAGGCAAAACTCCGTCCATGCCGGCAACGACGATGAGCACATTTGCTTTATCGATTTTTTCTTTGTTGCCGAGAAGGCGCTGAATTCCGGCAACGCCAACGTCGTAAAGTTTTTCCACCGGGTTGCCGGTTACCGCAGCGGTGACTGCTGCCTCTTCTGCTACCGGCATGTCCGAGGTGCCGGCGCTGACAATCAGAATTTTCTTTCTGGTTAATTTCCTGCCATTTGATTTTGCATGTTTAACCACAATTGTTCTGGCAATTTCGTTGCACTCGGCATGCGGAAATTGATTTTTCACTGCTTCGAAAATTTCATCCGACGCACGGGTAGCCAAAACATCGTGGTATCTTGCTAACTTCTTAACAATAGCAACCACATGTTCGGGGCGTTTATTTTCACAAAATACAACTTCCGGGAAGCCTCTTCGCAAAGCCCGGTGGTGATCGATCTTGGCAAAGCCCAAATCCTCGTATGGAAGATTCTCTAATTTTTTTAGAGCGGCCGCAACAGCAATGCGCTCTTCTTTGACGCCGGTTAATATATTTTTAATTTGCTGTTTGTACATCGAGACCCAGCCCAACATTCAATGAGCCGCTTTTAAATTCAGCAAGATCAATTTCTTCAAACCCAAACGATCTAAATTTTGCTGAAATTTCATGAAAGTTTTCTTCGATAAGAACGAGTCCTTTTTTAGTAACCTCAATTCTGGCTTTTGGGCCGAAATGCCGCACGCGCAAATCTCTAATAGATAAACTTTTTAAAAACTTTTCGGCGGCTTCAATCATCGCCAGTTTCTCTGCAGTGACTGAACTGCCGTAAGGAATTCGCGATGACAAACAAGGGCTTGCCGGTTTATCCCAGATTTTCAGGTTTATTTTTTTTGCCAGAAGCCTTACCTCTGCCTTGGTCAATCGAGCTTCCTTAAGCGGGCTGAGAACTTGAAATTCTTCAGCGGCTTGCAGACCGGGGCGGTAGTCGCCTAAATCGTCGAGATTCGTTCCATTTGCGATAAAATGAAATTTCTCGCGTCGGGCAACCTCTGCAAGCTTCGAATAAAGTTCGGTCTTACAAAAATAGCAGCGGTTGACTGGATTTTTAAGGTAGCTTTGGTTTTGCATCTCATCTGTTTGAATAATCAGATGCCGTGCACCGATTGACTCTGCAAGTCGTTGAGCTTCTTTCAGTTCATTTCTCGGCACTGACGGTGAATCCGCAGTTACCGCCAGCACGCCGTCGCCCAAGACGTCATGAGCGACTTTTAAAAGCAAAGTGCTATCGATGCCCCCGGAAAAAGCGATGATAAGGCGTTCAAATTTTTTAATAAATCGCCGTAACTGCCCGTATTTTGAACTCTGATCCATTGTGCTAAAATTTCACCTTGGGTTTGCTTTTGGGTTTTTCAGGCTTTGGGATGTCTAAAATAATATCATCGAAGAAGGTCAGTGCACTCCTGTTGGTGTTATCGGTATCAACCATAATCGCTACGGCGGTCAAAAATTCAGGCGCTTTGCCAAAAACTTTGCGGTAATCCTTGACAATTTCCCGGCTTTCCGAAACCCAGTCTCCGCGCTTCTCTTTGCCACTTTGAATCACAATGATGCCGACACTGCTGCTGTATGGGCTTCGGTAAATAGCGCCCGGCGGTTCTTTGGCGGCCCAGACATAACAAATCGCCCGTGAGCGCCAGTTAACCAGGTGTGGTTCAAATACCAGGAAAATCCTGGCAACATAGTCATCGCCAATTTTTTTTCTCTCAGGCGTGTCATCCGGCAGCGTTTCCTCTATTTTCCAGCGCCAGGATATTTTTGCCCGTCCGGTAGGTTTGAGATTCAAGGAATGCCAAAGGGCGGAACCCGACCGATCGGTTGTCACCTGAAGCACGGAGTCGGCGTCTTCTTCAACCACTTCAAAGATTGCGCTAGGTCCAGCGAATTTTCTTTCGATCCATTCTTTTTCCCAGCCTTCCCGGAAATCACCCAGTATTTTTATTTTAGAATCCTGCGCCAAAACCGTTGCGGCAATCATCAATTGTGCAACCAGTAGAATTTGTAGTTTCATTGAGTCCTCTTTAATAAGATTACACTATTATTTCTGAACTTTCGTACTCTTTTCAAAAAATGGCTAAATGACGCGAAGCGAATGACAAATAACACCCCTCTTAGTCCCCCTCTAGTGGGATGTCATTAAGTCATTAGGTCATTTAGCTTTGGCGTTGTTTTAGACAGCTGCAAAAAAAATCACCTTTTTCAACGACAGCGAAGCGTTAATGACTGCTGACAATAGCACCATGCTTTGGACCACGACAAAGCAGGTTATTAAAGATTTTCGGCTCCGCCTCGCTATGGATACAGGCTGCTAATTACCCAGCTATCGTTTTCTTTGTTGTAAAGCTGGCGCACGTGCAGCCGGTTCTCCTGCCGCTGCCAGAATTCTATTCGCTGCGGGATCAACCTGAACCCCGACCAAAAGGAGGGCCGCGGCACCTCTTTTCCCAAAAACTGCTCTTGGTATTTAAGAAACCTAAACATCACGGTGTGCTCTTTTGGCAGAACGGCGCTTTGTTTTGATGCCCAAGCGCCAATCTGACTGCCGCGGGGGCGGGTGGCAAAATAACTATCCGCCTCATCCTCGGAAACCAACTCAACCGGCCCTTCTACTCTCACTTGATAGTGAATAGGCTCCCAATAAAAACAGAGGGCTGCAAATGGATTTGCTCGCAACTCTTTTGCTTTTCGGCTGTCAAGGTTGGTGTAGAAAACGAAACCGCTTTCATCAGAGCTTTTTAGCAAAACCACCCGCACTGACGGTTTGCCGTCCGAGGTTGCCGTTGCAAGGGTCACGGCTGCCGGCTCTGGAACATCCATCTTCTGCATTTGTTCGAATAGTTCAACGAAACGCTTAATTGGGTTTTCTTCGATTTGCATCTATCTCATCAAATGACAAAAGGAGTGGATCCAGCAGTTATTTCTTTTGAAAATATAAGAATTGTATTGGTGTTATGCAAATATTTTAGACACTTTCTGATAAGAGCACCGACCGCAAAATTGATAGTTTCGCTCGCAACTAAGCCAATTTTTGGTGTAAAATAAAAAATCTGATCGCCGATGCCAACTCCAGGGACGAGAGACATACCACCCCCGATTGCAATATTATCAGTAACGCCATAAGCAAATCCAGGGAATAATACGTAAATATCTGCAAAAAATCCCTGACCTTTTTTAAGCGTTCGCCCGGTCGGTAAAAAAATACAACCTCGTCTGGTTTGGATTCGGGAACCAGTATTTCCCACCTTTTAGAGAAGTTTTCTCAGTTGTGGTTAAATCTTCAATTCGAGAAATAGGAATGGTCATTTCTCCCCATTGCATTTCGAACTGAATTTCGGTTTCACGGATTGCTATGATGCGGCCGATTAATTGAGAACCATCCCTGGTTTTCAGGATTTGTACCTGATTGGAATCGGGAATGGCAAGCTTGGTCTTAATATCTTGTTCCGTTTGCGCAAGTAGGGACCCAACGCAAAAAACGGATATACAAATTATAAATCTAGTTAGCCCAGGCATCGGTATTCTCCAATGTTTGTAACTTTTAATCTTTTCCCCGGCTAAGTAAATAATCTCTTCCTTCTACTAAATGCAAGAGAATTTATGACCCGGTATAAAAAAAGTGGATACTTTAAGAGTACCCACTTTTGGAGTCAAAATAATTTTGTATAAACGAAAGGCAATTTCAAATCGCTTTTCCTCTGCCTTTAAATTCGAAGTGCATTTTTGGCGCAATCTCAATTCGGGGTGCATTGCGTAGATGCAGCCTTATTCTTTTGTGCAGGCCGCTGCCAAAAAAGTGCGAGTTGTGAAAGTCCGAGCCTTCTAATTCGACCTCCACATTTTGACTTTTACCTTTACGCACAAACTGAACACTGGCGACGTCACCGTCCTCATAATCTTCGAGCGCCTCGATGAGGTCTTCATGACTTGAAATTTTTTCATCGTCGAGCATTGTGATAACGTCGCCGGCTTTCAGGCCTGCGGCTTCTGCGGGGCTGTCTTCTGTAACTTCAGTTATCAGCACGCCGTCATCCTCATTAATTTTAAAATACTCAGCCAAATCTCCGTTTAGCTCATGTACCTGGACCCCCAACTGCGGTCTTCCCATAAAAAATTGAAAATTATTGTCGGCGTTCCAAGCAAACGAATGTCGGCGTTTCTTTTTGCCAATCGTCACTTCAACTTTCTTCTCTTTGCCTTCCCGCATGATGAGGAGACTGACCTTTGTGCCCCGTTCGGTTTTACGTACCGTCCTCGAGAATTCTTCCGACAGTTCAACTGCTTTGCCGCTGAAAGTAAGGATAACGTCATCTTCCCGGAGACCGGCATCATCTGCGGGGCTGTCTTCAACCACGCTGGTAATAAGTAATCCGCTGCGTGTTCCAAGTTTGTAATCTTTACTCATCGAGGGAGTCATTTCCTGAATACCGACGCCAAGCCAACCTTTTTTGGATCTACTTTGAGCCTGAACTTGACTCTGAGTCGCAAAAAGGAATGCCATAGCAACAAGTAAATAATTGAACATCTTGCAAGAAAAAATGTGTTTAAACATGCTTACCTCCATTTGTGTTTAGGTTATTAAGTTTCG
>SMVB01175456.1_pt1 | contig 11284 bp, 11 predicted proteins | sample 2456461 | NCBI WGS metagenome assembly SMVB01 (sample SAMN11095934, study PRJNA526329) | marine sediment metagenome | biome: Marine sediment; feature: Surficial sediment; material: Deep marine sediment; isolation source: Hadal surficial sediment | place: Pacific Ocean | collected 2014-05 | depth...
TCGATCGACAGCCAGGTCTCGCGGTTGTCGCGGATCGCGGCGCTGCGGGCGAGACGCAATTCGGTGCGCAACCCCTCAGCCGCAGTCTGGAGTTCAAACCCGGGCACGGTGCGCTGGATCATTGGTGTTGCAAGAGTGGCCAAGAGTGCGATCAGGGTCAGAACAACCAGCAACTCGATCAGCGTAAAGCCGCGCGCCGCCAAGTAGTCCGGCCGGACCGTATCACCAACTCGTGACATCCGCATCTTCGCCGTCACCGCCATCCACTCCGTCGGCGCCCAGCGTGAAGAGATCATATTCGCCGTGATCGCCAGGCGAGAGGTACTGGTAGGGCTCACCCCAAGGATCGATCAGCGATTTCGCCTTCTTCACATATGGCCCGTTCCAGCGCTCGGCATCTGACGGCGCCTCAACCAGTGCCGGCAGTCCCTCATCGGTCCCGGGATAGCGACGCATGTCCAGCCGATAGAGGTCGAGGACACCACCAAGCCGCTCGATCTGGATTGCGGCCGCTTCGCTGCGGGCTCCGCCGACATACTTCATCACCTGCGGCACCACGAAGGCGGAGATCATCCCCAGGATCAGCAGAACGACGAGGAGCTCGACCAGCGTGAAAGCACGTTCGTGGCGCCGGAGATTCGCCTTCAGCGTTTTGGTCAATGCTTGTCGTATCTTCGTCCGTCTTTCCGGAAATCTGGGTTTTATCTTACAATGCAATGTCATAGGTCCCCAGTATCGCAGCAAGTATAGAGGCAATGATAAAGCCGATCAAGCAGCCGAGGAAGATGGTCACGACGGGCGCCAACAACGCAAGCATGCGCTGGATACTGCGTTCGACCTCCTTGTCGTAAATGTCGGCGACCTGCAGCAGCATATCGTCCAGTCGGCCGCTTTCCTCGCCCACCTCGATCAATTGCAGTGCCAGCGGCGGGAAGCAACCGGTGCGCCGCATCGGCGTGGACAGCCCTTCACCCTTTGCCAGCGGCCCGATCGTCTGCCGCGCCGCTTGCGAGATGGCCCGATTGGCGAGCGTGCCCGCGGCGATGTCGACAGCTTCGATCACCGCCACTCCATTGGCGCGCAACGTGCCAAGGGTCCGGCAGAACCGCGCCGTTTCGATCCTGCGCACCAGCTCGCTCAGCAACGGTACGCTCAGGATCCAGGTGTCCAGCCGCGCACGCCCAGCCGCTGACATGCTGAAGCGCCTCAGCGCCAACAACGCGACCAGCAGACCGGTCAGCGACAGCCAGCCCCACTCCAGGGCGAAGTCCGAAAACGCAACCACGATACGCGTTGCCAGCGGCAGCTCCGCTCCCGCCTCCTCGAAGATCGGGCGGAACTCGGGGATCACGAACACCAAAAGCACGACCAGCGAGAGGCCGGTGAGTATCAGCACCATCAGCGGATACATCAGGGCAGAACGGATGCTCGCCTTCAGCGCCTCACTGCGCTCGAGCATGCTCGCGAGCCGCTCAAGCACCATTACCTGCGAGCCCCCCGCCTCGCCGGCGCGAACCATGCCGACGTAGAATGCCGGGAAGACGTCGGACTGCGACTGCAAGGCATCTGCCAGCGAGGCGCCATCTTTGACTAGTTTGAGGATCTGTCCAGGCAGTCCTTGCATCGGGCCATCAACCATGATTCCGTCGAGTATCGCTAATGTGCGGGCAAGCGGAATTCCGGCCGCCAGCAGGATGCCGAGTTGTTGCGTGAACAGCATCAGGTCCTTGATGTCAGCCTTCCGCCGCCGCAGCAGCGAGCGAGAAGCAAACAACCCTCGCCTTTCACTGCGGCTCGCCTCGACACTCAGCGGAACCACGCCCTTGCGGCGCAGCCCGCCAATTGCCGCCTCGCGGGAGTCAGCGGCAATCTCGCCCACCAGCACCTCACCGCCGGGCGCGATGGCCTTGTATTCGAACTGCGTCACCGGTCAGACGTCCCTTGTTGTGCGCATCACTTCCTCGAGCGTCGTGATGCCGTCGACGGCCTTGGTGACGCCGTCCTCGAACATCGTCCGCATGCCCTCCTCGACTGCCGCCCGCTGGAGCTCCTTGGCCTCGGCGTGGCGCAGCACCAGGGCGCGCAGGCGGTCGGTCATCCTTAGCGCTTCGATGACCACGGTTCGGCCGAGATAGCCGCGCCCGTTGCACGCATCGCAGCCGCGAGCGCGGAACAGCGTGATCTCGCCGGTCGGGCGATGCTGGCGCAGTCCGAACTGTTCAATGATCTCGGCCATGGCTGTATAGGGTTCGCGGCAGGCCGGGCAGAGCCGCCGCACCAGGCGCTGCGCCGCGATCCCGGTCAAGGTGGAGGTCAGCAGGTAGTCCTCGACGCCCATGTCGAGCAGCCGGGTTCTGGCGCTGGCGGCGTCGTTGGTGTGCAGCGTCGAGAGAACCAGATGCCCGGTTAGCGCCGCCTGCGCCGCGATCCGGGCGGTCTCGCCGTCGCGGATCTCGCCGACCATGATCACGTCCGGATCCTGTCGCAGCATCGAGCGCAGAACATGGGCAAAGCTCAGCCCTATTCCGGGGCGGACCTGCACCTGGTTGACACCGTCGATCTGGTATTCGATCGGATCCTCGACCGTCAGAACCTTCTTTTCGGGGCTGTTGATCGTGCACAGCGCGGCATAGAGCGTCGTGGTCTTGCCACTGCCGGTCGGGCCGGTCACCAGGAAGATGCCGTAAGGCTCGGCCAGGATCTCGTCCAGGCGCGCGCGCCCCGGGTCGCGCACCCCCAGAACGTCGAAGTCGAGTTCGACGCTGTCGCGGTCGAGAACCCGTATCACCGCGGACTCCCCGTGCATGATCGGCAACGTGGAAATGCGCAGGTCAATCGATTTTCCGCGGACAATCATCTTCACCCGACCATCCTGCGGCAGCCGCCGCTCGGCGATATCCAGTCGCGCCATGATTTTGATGCGCGAGATTACCGCCGCGCGCAGTCCGTGGGACAGGGGAGCGCTGTCCTGCAAAACGCCGTCGACCCGGTAGCGCACGCGGAATTCATTCTCGAATGGTTCGATGTGGATGTCCGAGGCGCGCGCCTCGACCGCCTGGGCGATCAGAGAGTTCACGAGTTGGATGACCGGCGCCTCGCTCGCCATATCCTTCAGACGCTCGACGTCGAGGTCATCGGCCTGTTCTGCCTGCAAAGCAGCAGAGGCGTCTGTCACATCGCCGAGCTGCTCTGCGTAGAGGCGGTCAATTGCGCGTTCGATCACGCCGGGTTCGGCGACGCAAATCATCGGCGTTTTACCGGTGGCGAGTCTGAACGCTTCGATCGCATACTCGTCCAGCGGGTCGGCCATCGCCAGGGCGTAGCCTTCCTCGGTCTCGGCGAGCGGCAGGATCCGGCTCTGTTTGAGAAATCTTGGACTCAACCGCTCGATCTCGAGCGGAGCATCGGGGATTTGGGCTGGTTCGACCAGTGGTACGTTCAACTGTGTCGCCAGCGCCGCCGCCAGATCGCGTTCATTTACCAGCCCCAGCTTGGCCAATACGTTGGCAAGACGCTCGTCGCGTCCGTTGACAAGGCGTAACGCTCGCTCCAGTCCGGATTTGTCGAGCTTTCCGGCCGCGATCAGCGCCTCGCCGAGCGCGCGTTGAAACGAATTTCTGTCTTCAACACTGGTTGTCATATGCGCTGAGTGTATCATCGCTGAGAGCGGTCCGAAACGGTCATGGAGGGGCGATAGTATCTCATTTTTGCGAGATAGTATCTCATTTTGAAATATGACCGGCAGCAAACGGCCAAGAACGACTTTGTTACCGCAGCAACGGGAAACGCATGACAACCGCATCGGCACCTATCCAATCAACTGCAACCCGCTGGACTTTTGCGTAGGTTGACCTGGGCCGTCACGAGCTTCGCGGTCAGGTGACAAACCGTCGCGGCGAACCGGTGGCGGCGCGCACTATTACTCTCGCCTGGTGGCATAATGAGGAGGGTGTGCGGAGCTTCTCGTCGCGCCAAACGCCAGCGAATGGGAACGGCGATTTCGTATTTACCGGGATCGGGTCCGGCCTGCACACCCTCCGCGTCACGAAACCGGGGTTCAGTGCCGCCGGGATCGAGCTATCTGTGGGTCTGGACAATGGTGAATTTGTTGTTCAACTCGATGAAGAGTCATAGTGCCGGTTGTGATTTTCTAAGGTAACGGCGAACGGCGGCACCTGCTACAAATGTTAGTGGCCGTCTCGGCCTGCGGTTGCGTTCAACCCATCTTTTCTTGCAGGTATCAATTGTGCTGGTCTAATGCAGCCTTGAACTCGGTAGAGCTTCGGCCTCGGGGCGTCTGTTGCCGATCAGATCCGCCTCAAAACCATCGCATGTTCACCGGGCCATACAGCCAAACAGACTGACACGCGCTTGCGCTGCGGTCCACAAGCAGGCGCGCGGCAAATAAGAAAACTATTCGGGGGCTGCCAATCGGCGCAGTTCATTGCTCGACAATTGCATTTGTACTATGCTTTTTGGTTGATCTTGTAGGCGGATTTTTCGATGTGTTCTGCGCATAAATTCAGATTTGGAATTTGCGGCTTGCCCTGCATTAGAGTACTGTCATATTTTTTGATTGCCGGGCTTTCAGTTTTTTCGCTCAACCCTTCAATCGCCGGTGAAACATACGTGCGGCCACCGCTGGCACTGTCGGTGATTGTGGAGGACGGGCGCCTGTGGGCGACCCTCCGCAACGCCCCTCTTGAAGATGCGATCCGTGCAATTGGTGAGAGCACGCCGTTCGACGTTGAGTTTCACGACGACCTGACAAGTACGGTCAGCAAGCAATTTCACGGCATGCCAGTCATCGACGCTCTGCACCAGATTCTTGAGAACAATGCATGGGTTGGCGACCATGATCAGACCGGACGCGTCATTCGGCTTAATGTCTACGGGGCGCCGCGAGCAGTGAAAGGCGACGACTCGTCTCGCTCGCCCGAGGCCGACGAGAGCAAAGTCGGTCCGCCAGAGAGCGCGCGCTCGGAAACACGATCGGATCCCGCAACTCGGTGGGACCGCCTGGAGGCGATCCAAAGGCTTGCCCGCGAGCAGCCCGATGGCGCGGCGGATGCGCTCGCGTCCATGCTCGTTGGCGACGAGGAGCCGCTCCTCCGCTGGAATGCGGCGATCGCCCTTGCCGACATTCCGGACCGCCTCGCCCACCAGGTCCTGGTCGACACGCTAGTCGATTATGCGGATGAGCCGGCGGTCCGGCGCCTCGCCGCCTGGGCACTCGGGCGGCGCCAGGACAGCAGCGCGGCGTGGGCCCTCCAAGCCGCCACTTTCGATTTTGACCTGGAAGTACGGCAGGCGTCGCTTGACGCGCTCGAGGCGATTCATGGCCAAGTTGACGAACAGGATCGGGAGCAACGGTTGGGGCGAACCGTGCAATGACCAGCAATGGCAGAGCAACAGACGAAATAGTGCCAACCTTCTTAACCATGGGGAGAACCAAAAGAGGAGGCAAAGCTAAGATCACTTCGAAGAAAGTGAAATCCATTGGCTTGACAGCATCGCTCGTTGCGGCCTTCGCGCTGACTGGCAACATGTCGCCGGCGGTCGCGGCCCCGGGCGACTTGCTGGCCACGGTTACGCTGCCGGGCAATGGCGGCAGCGTCGGCGGGTCGACGGTTCCCGGCGGGCCGTCCGGCATCGTCTACATAGCGCCGCGTGCGTTTGTCACCGGCACATGGGACATCTACCTTCCGCCGCCGGGCCCTGGTGCACAGGTGGCGGCGCTGCTGGCGACCAAAACATTCGTCGACGGTGAGGGCAATCCCGTCGCTGTGAGCTGCGGCACCTGGGACCCCAAACGGAATGTCCTGTGGGTCGCGAATACAGGCATGCCCGGCCCCGTCCACTCCGTCGATCTCGGGGACTTGACGGCGAGCGGAACTGCACTCGCAACCTTCGAATTCAACAGCAACGTCGGGGGCGCCTCCCTCTGCGACGGCATCGCCTACGATGAAGGAAGCGACACGCTCTGGATCAGCCCGGACGTCAACCTGAGCGTGTTCGAGTTCGCTTTGCCCGGCGGCGCTCCGCTGAACACGGTGAGCCCAGAGAACGCCGCCGGCGTGGCCGATGGTGCTGTGAGTGGCGTGACCATCGGCTCAGGTGATACGCTTTACATCGGCCGGAATGGGTTTGCGGAAATCCGTCTCGTCGACAAGACCACCGGTAATTTTATCTCGCAGTTCGCCACGACGAGCGGGCGAGTCGAGGATTTGTCCTGCGATCCTGTAACCTACGCGCCGCTGTCGGCGATTCTCTCCAAGGACGCGTTCAACGGCCTCTACGAGGCGTTCGAGGTCGAGGCAGATACCTGCCCGCTGCCGCCGATCGGAATCATGATCGACATCAAGTTCCTGAGCAACCCGAATGGGTACAGCTGCAAGAAACGTGGCGTTCTGCCGGTGCTGATCTTCGGCATGGATGACCTGGACGTCTTCGAGATCGACATCGCCAGCCTGAGGCTGTCGCGAGAGGACGGGGTCGGCGGCGAGGTCGGCCCCCCGACGCTTAGGAAGGTTGACCCGTACGAGGACCGGGGCGATTCCGACGATAAGGGCGTGGCCGTAGACGGTGTCGATGTCTTCAATCCCGACGGCATCGCCGATCTGTCTGTCGGCTTCGACTCCCGGGATGTCGCCGCTCTGATCGGCTGCGACGGCCTGAATAAGGGTGATGACTCCGCGACGCTGGTCCTGACTGGCGAGCTCAACAATGGGGTTAAGATCGAGTCGATTCCGGTCGGCGATCCGGGCATCGACCAGCTCGCGATCAAGAACAAGTAAGGCGACTGATTTCGGCCTAGTTGCCGAACTTGCAGACAGGCGGGGCTCCATCGCGGTGCCCCGCTTTTTTTGGTTCTTCACGCAATACCGGGGAAGGCGTTGCGGATTTTGAGGAAGAAATACTCATCGTCACTGAAGCCGTATGCCATTTGCCTGATGACCTTGATCCTGTTGTTGATGCCCTCCGGTAGGCGGGTGTTCAGCGGCCAGTTGGCGGGCACGACGCCGATGGCGTCTTGGACTAACCGCTTAATCTTAAGCATTGAGCAGAGGCTCTGAGGTCGTGAACGAGCGACCTTCACTGCGGGCCCGGAAATGCCATCCGGCCCGGAGTTTTCACGCCCGCGAGCGTGCTGAACGGCTCATCCTTCGATCAGATTTCAAACCGCGACACGACCGCAGGGCGCGCGCACCCATCTGATCCCCCATCAGATCCATTGCACGTTCACCGGGCCGTACAGCCAGGTCACCCAGAGGCCGAGCGCCAGATATGGTCCGAATGCGACCGGCTCCCTCGGCCCGGGGAGGCCTTTTGCCGGCGCGGCGATGCAGGCCGCCGCCAGCCCGGCCGCGGCACCGATCAACAGCACCGAGGCAAGCCCCTGCCAGCCAACCCAGGCGCCCGCCGCAGCAAACAGCTTGACATCACCCAGCCCGAGGCCCTCGCGCCCCCTCACACGCTGATAGGCCCAGGCAATAGCGCCGAGGCTGACCGCCGCCGCGACGACGCCGACCATGTGGTGCACAAGCCCGCCTGCCGGCGTCAGCGCTGCGACCACCAGCCCGGCGGGGATCAGCGGCAGGCTCAGGACATCCGGCAGAAACATATGGCGCTGGTCGATCACGGCGAGCGCAAGCAGCGTCCAGCCGAGCCCGGCCGAAGCCCAGGCGAGCCAGCCAGGCGCCAGCAGAATGCTCCACAACGCCACGACCAGCGCCGCCAGTTCGATGCCGGGATGGAACCATCCCAGCGCCGCCTGGCAATGCCGGCAGCGGCCTCCGTTGAAAACCCAGCTCAGCAGCGGAACCAGGTCGAGCGGGCCAAGCGCGGCATCGCATCTGCGGCAGCGCGAGCGTCCCAGAACGACGTTCTCGCCCGCCGGCAAGCGCTCGATCAAAAGGCCGAGAAAGCTGCCGATGAAAGGCGCCACGACCAGAAGAGTTATTGCGCTCGGTGACAGGATTTGAGCCATTTCGCGATCATTGCAGAACGGTTTCGCGCAGGGAAGCACCGGCAGCCCGGCGCGCTGGTGGCGGCCTTTCCCGGCGCCGCGAAACAGGCTATTCTGAGCGGCGATGATCCGCACAAGAGGAGCGACGTGGAAACCCTCCGCCATGGCCCGCCAGCGCGGTCTGGCGCTTGTCATGGTGCTGTGGGCCGCCGTGCTGCTGGCGCTGATCGCCGGCGGCGTCACCCGCGTGTCGCGCTCCGATCTCAACCTTGCCCGAAACCTCGTTGAGGCCACGCAGGCCGAACTGGCGGCCGACAGCGCGCTATGGACGGCGATCCACAGGATCATCAATGGTGGACCGGAAGCATGGCGCATCGATGGAACAATCTATGCCTGGCGCTTCGCCGATGCCGAGGTGCGCGTGCGGGTGACGGACGAATTGGGGCGGATCGACATCAACGCCGCACCGCCCGATATGCTTGCGGCGCTGTTCGTGGCGGCGGGCGCTGCGCTGGAGGATGCGACCGGGTTAGCCGAGGCGGTGGTGGAATTTCGCAATCAAGGCGTTGTAGATGCCGAAATTTCGGGCCAGGGACGGGCGCCGCGTGCCCCGCAGGCTCGCTTCAAATTGACCGACGAACTGCAGCAAGTCCCCGGCATGTCGCGGATCCTTTACAGCCGAATCGCGCCCGCCATCACCGTTTACACCGGGAGAGCCTCGCCGAGACTCGAAGTGGCGCCGCCTCTGGTGCTTGCCGCGATCGAGGCGCGCGTGCTCGTTGAGCCGGCAGATGCGGAGGATAGCCCGGCAACCGACGAAACGCCGGCCTTGGGTGACAGCCCGGCAGTTCTGGGCGAGACGACAGAACCGACGATGAGTGTTTCGGGTCTCATTCATGTTGAGGCCGAGGCACTGAGTGCCGGCGGGTCCTACTATGCCCGCGAGGCGGTGATCGTGCTGAACCGTCGCGAGGGGGTTGCCTATCGTTTTCGCCTATGGCGGCGCGGTGCCCGGGTTTTGTTTCCTGCCTTGGAGGAAGGGCGTTGAAGAGGATCGATCCGGCGCCATTGTTCGATCCTTGAATCATAGTGCGTCAAATGCAATTGGTGGCAAGGGCGTCAGGGGGCCGTGGCAGCCGACGATTGGAGCCATGGCGGAACATGGCCAAACCGAAATCTAAATCAAAAAAGCGCCGCAATCCCTCGGCCGGCCGTAGCCTCAATTATGGCGGCCTTTATTCGCAATCGCGGCGGCGGCGAGACCAGGTGATTACGGCAATCGTTGTCGTCATCGCCGGCATCGGCTTTGGTGCGTATTGGTGGGGGTCGTGGGCGTCCGAGGAGGAATTTTTGGCGCTTGCGGCAGAAGGCGAATACGCTCTGGCCGAGATCAAGACCGACATCTCGCTTGGCCGCGGGCATCGTGCGGCCAACGAAACATATTACTATGAGGCCCAATTCCCAACTTCGGGCAGCCATCACCCGGTGCCGACGGATCCCGGTTTCTACACCAATGCGCAACCGCCGGGCCAGCTGGTGCACGCGGCCGAGCACGGCCATATCGTGATTTATTACGAGCAGCCGGGACCGGACGCCTTGGCCAAGCTAAAGCAATGGGTCAACCTCTATTCCGGCCATTGGGACGGAGTCGTCGTCACGCCGATGTCCGGCCTCGGCCAAAAGGTCGTGCTGACCGCATGGACCAAACATCTGATACAGGAGCGCTTCGATGCCGCCGCCGCCGCCGCATTTATCGACAAGTTCCGCGGCCGTGGTCCGGAAAAGCCGGTGCGCTGAGGCGCCGGCTTTACCCAGCGCCTAGTGGCCGTCTTGATAGTGACTGAAACCAGAGTGAACTGATGAAGGCAATTCTCCCAAGCCTATTGCCTGCGCTGGCCATCATGCTGGCAGCGGCGGTTCCGGCAGACGCGGAGCCGTTTGAGGATGGTGTCGCCGCCGCAGAACGCGGCGACTATGAGACGGCGTTACGAATCTGGCGACCGCTTGCCGAGCAGGGCGATGCCGAGGCTCAGTACAATCTCGGTTTCTCGTACGCCAACGGCGAAAGTGTGCCGCAGGATTTCGTGCAGGCACATCTGTGGTTGAGCTTGGCCGCGTCAGCAGGTCTGACTTGCGTCCTCAGAGACCATAAGCGGCCTCAGTACGCGTTGTAGCCGAAGCAGGTTTCGTCAGAAGGGTTGCAGTCAAACTTGACCAATTTTTCGACTACAATCTTGCAACTTTAAGAAGTGACAATTCTCTCAATTACCACCGTTAATCGAAATCCTCGTTCTTAAAACCACTCGTGAGCGAATCATTGCTTGCAAAACATGGTTAATGGTGGCTTAATTCGGGCAGTGAAAAGGCAAGAGACTGATGATCCGGTGATCTAGGCATTGTCTTTTTGGGGGTTGTTATGTTGCGTCGCGAGTCCGCCTTTACCCTTACCCTGAAAACCGGAAGTGCAGCTGGCAGCCATATTGGCGAGCGGCCCGGGCTTGGCGTCGTGCCTGAACGTGCAGCACGACTCCTACGATTACATGATGAAGGGAGCAGACGATGAGTACGCTGAAATTTATTGGATTGGTGCTGCTTCTTATTTTACTGATGCCTCTTGGAGGAACAGTAGGGGCCCAAGATTGGTGCCGCGTCGCAGACGCGCGAACCGACGCAGCCACGAGGGTCTTAAACGGGACAGACAAGACGCCGTTAATGGCGGGAGCATTCAATAATTGTTCCTCGTCGACCCAGTCCACCTCCAGGCTCGAATTTGATGGTGTCCGCGGCGACGTCGCAGGGCCTGACAGTAAGGTCGCGGCAGATGTGGCGGCCTTCCTCGTCGCGGGCGGAGGTTTTGCCTGCGGCCCGGATCTCGCCTGCGAACCAGCGACGCAGTACTGCGCCGTCGTAATCGGTGGTCCGAAAGGCGTGCCGCCGGGTTACGGTTGCGTGGCCCCGCCCGAGGCAATTTTCTCGCCGACTTGTGAAAACATCCCCGACATCGGTGCCGGCTGCGAGTGCCAGGAGTTGAATGGCGGCATCACAGTGACCTGCACCGCACCGTAACCGCCGTGCGCTCGGGCGGTTACTGGCCGCGCGTCTCGATGCAACAAAAGGTTTAGATTGGCTTGGGGCGATTGTTGTCGCCGGAGGATTGGAAGGACAAAAGCGATGAATATGAGACAAACCGCGATCCAAACTTCTCTAGTTATGCTCCTACTTGGCGCGCCCTCCGCCGCCGTCAACGCTCAAGTCCCTGCCCAAAATATCAACGTAAGCAGCCTTGCGGGAGCCCAAAGCGAAGTCGGCATCGCA
>SMVB01186259.1_pt1 | contig 11284 bp, 10 predicted proteins | sample 2456461 | NCBI WGS metagenome assembly SMVB01 (sample SAMN11095934, study PRJNA526329) | marine sediment metagenome | biome: Marine sediment; feature: Surficial sediment; material: Deep marine sediment; isolation source: Hadal surficial sediment | place: Pacific Ocean | collected 2014-05 | depth...
AAGAACTTAAACGTTCTTCACAGGGGACTACATAAACTGACGTCAAATTCTCGCTTCTGTAGACCTATTTTCCTGAATGCGCTTTAATGCAGCTTGTTCTTCACTTCGGCGATACTTTTTTCGATGAGTTTGTCGCCGGTCGTGTGGTCCATGGTTTGCGCGATGATCTTGCGGGCCGCTTCGGCCGCGATATCGGCGGCAACATCTTTCACTTCCTTCATGGCCTGGGCTTCGGCTTGGCTAATTCTTTCTTCCGCAAGGCGGGCGCGGCGATCGATTTGCGCAGCGAGTGCGGCTTCCGATTCTTCGCGCATGAGCTCCGCCTCTTGTCGGGCCTGCGCCACAATGTCTTCTCTTTCCTTTTCCGCATCCCGCTGCTGGCGCTGATAGGAAGCCAATAGGGCTTGTGCGTCTTCGCGCAGCTTGACGGCTTCTTCAATTTCTTTGGCGATGATTGTCGAGCGTTTGTCGAGCACGTCGGTGACGAGCTTGGGAATCTTGTAGTACAAGAGGAGCGCCACAAAGCCGATAAACGAGACGGCCACCCATGCTTCGGGCGTCGACAGAAAGTCAAACATGTGGATGACCCTTTCTCATCACGATTGAGACCGTCTCAGCTGCGCATCGACCACGGCATCGACGGTTTCCTTGCCGACGCTTTGCCCCAGCAATTTCTCCACAACCGCACTTGCTACGTCCGCTGCAACGTCACGCACATTTACCAGGGCGGCTTCTTTTGTCTGTTCGATTCGCTGCTCCGCGTCGTGCATCATGTCGGCAATTTTTGCATTGCTATCCGCGCGCAATTTCTCGGTTTCCGCTTTGACTTCTTCACGATTTTTTGCCGCGATCGCTAAAGCTCGGTTTCTTGCGTCGGCCAACGCTTCTTTATAAGCCGCCAAGGCCTGCTCCGCTTCCTTTTTGAATTCGGCTGCTCTGTCCAAGTCATCGGCGATCTTATCGCGGCGTTCCTCAATGACACCGGCGATGCGCGGCAAAGCGACCCGCGACATCACCACGTAAAGAAACGTGAAGGCGAACACCAGCCAAATCACCTGAGGTACGAAATCCTCGAATACCATTTGCGGCATCTGGGCAGCTCCCGTTCAAGCCGAGCTTGATGCGATAACGTTCAATGGCTAGAGCGTTTCCGAACTTAACAGAATCGCGAAAACGCTCTAAGTCCTTGTTTGGTCGCATTTTCTTAACGCGAACCGGCGTCCACTTCGCTCGAAAATGCTCTAGCCTTTAAAAGACAAAAAGAATGATCAGCGCAATTACGAGAGCAAACAAGCCGGTCGCTTCGGCCAGGGCAAAACCAAGCAGAAGATTGGCAAATTGGCCTTGTGCCGCACCGGGATTTCTAAGGGCGCCGTTGAGATAACTGCCAAAGATGTGGCCGATACCGATACCGGCGCCGCCAAGGGCGATGGACGCCAAACCGGCGCCGATAAGCTTAGCTGCTTCTGGTTCCATGAATCTTCTCCTTTAAGTTCGAGACTGAAGCATGACCTCAGCCACTCGTTAATTGACTTCGATAAACAAACTAGTGATGCATGTGCAACGCATCGTTCAAATAAATGCAAGTCAGGATGGCGAATACATAGGCCTGTAGAAAAGCAATCAGAATCTCCAGCCCGGTTAGAGCGACCATAAACACAAGAGGCAGCACGCCCCAAATTCCCATCAGCACCACAAAACCGGCAAACACTTTCAACATGGTGTGACCGGCCAACATGTTGGCGAACAATCGGACGGACAGGCTGATCGGCCTGGTCAGATAGGAAATGATTTCAATCACAACTAATAAGGGCAACAGCACAGCAGGAATCCCCGGCGGCACGAAGAATTTGAAAAAACCTAACCCATGTGTAATGAAACCGATGATTGTGACGCCGAGAAAGATCAAGACAGCCATGGCAAAGGTGACGATGATGTGGCTGGTAACGGTGAAGGAATACGGGATCATGCCCAACATGTTGCAGAACAGGACGAACATAAACGTAGTGAAGATGAACGGAAAATAGCGCATGCCGTCCGTGCCGACATTATCGCGCACCATACTGGCCACGAACTCATAAGTCATTTCCGCGGCCGACTGCCAGCGCCCCGGCACCAAGGCCCGACCGCTCATGCTGAGCGTGGTAAACGCGGTAATGAGAGCGACGGCTATCACCATCCAAAGACTGGAATTGGTGAAAGAGACATCAACACCGAGGAAATCGAGTTCGACATATCGACGAATCTCGAACTGGTGCATGGGATCGATGCCAACGCCGCCTGCGTTCGATTCAGCCAATTATTATCCCCTCTCGTTGCGTGCAGACTTTAAGTGTCTTGCGTATCTTGTTTTTCTGCCCGACCTACAACGTCATCATCTAACGCTTGCTTTGCGTTCATTACTTGAGCTGTTCGTACCACATTCAAAATGCCCGCGAGGGATCCCAATGCGAAAAATATAAGTAGAAACCATGGTGTCGTTCCGAACCAAAAATCCAAACTCCAGCCGATAACACCGCCGACCACCACGCCGGCAACCAATTCAGTCACTAGCCGAAACGCCAATCCAAGTGCATTTCCCCGTTGTTCTGAAGAATCAAATTGCTCTTCGGTTCCTCGCGCTTGACGCAATCGCTGATCGAGATCTTTAAGGGCGGAAGGCTTGGGTGATTCGTCTTCTTTCTCCGGCACGGTCTAGGGTCTTTCCGGTTTTGATGGAATCAAAACCTGACCCTAAGTTGTTGTTTTATCGTGTTTCCGGACGGAAAACCGGGCCCACTTTTCCTGGAAACACTCTAGTCTCCAGAACACGATCGAGCTTGGGACCCCCGCCGGAACGCGCTCTTGGTCAAGAGCCGGGCGCAACCTAACCGTCGGTCAGAAGCCTGTCAAGCATTGGCTATTTTCACATAACTTATTGATATTAAAGAGCAAACCATGTGATTGAGAAGCCCGCGACAAAACGACATGGTGCAGTGCACACCGGCTGCTTGAATGTTATTCGGCCGCTTGCATGCGCTGGGCGCTGGTCAGGTCAACCGACACAAGTTGCGAGATGCCGCGTTCCGCCATGGTGACGCCATAGAGCCGGTCCATGCGCGACATGGTCAGCGCATGATGGGTAATGATCAAGAAACGCGTGGACATGGTTTTCCTCATCTCATTGAGCAAATTACAAAAGCGCTCCACATTGGCATCATCAAGCGGCGCGTCCACCTCGTCGAGCACACAAATCGGTGCCGGATTCGACAAGAACACCGCAAAAATGAGGGCGATCGCGGTCAAGGCCTGCTCGCCGCCGGACAAAAGCGACAGACTTTGAAGACGTTTGCCGGGCGGCCGGGCAAAGACCTCCAAACCCGCCTCAAGGGGATCGTCCGCTTCCGTCAGCTCCAACCGTGCCGTGCCGCCCTCGAATAGGACGGAGAATAACCGCGTGAAGTTTTCGTTCACCTTGTCGAAAGCCGCCAAAAGTCTCCGCTGTCCTTCTTTGTTGAGTTCGGTGATGGCCTTGCGCAGTTTGCGCAGGGCCTGTTCAAGATCGTCCCGTTCCTGCGCCATTTCGTTCAGGCGGTTTCGCAGGTCGTCGGCTTCTTGTTCGGCGCGCAAATTGACCGCGCCCATATTTTCGCGTTCCCTCTTGAGGCGTTCGAGTTTGGTTTCTATTTGTTCCAGCGTCGGTAATTCCTTGCCTTCTTTGAGTTCCGCTTTCTCCAAAAGCTGATCCGGCGCGCAGTTCAGCGTATCTCGGATGCGTGCCGCTACTTCTTCAACGCGCTCTCGCTCTCCTTCTAAGACGCCTCCCGCACGCGCGCGCTCTTCACGCGTGTCGGCCAACGATCTTTGCATTTCCTTTGCTTCGGCGTCTCTCTCCGACAAGCGATTTTCCGCGGTGACTAATGCGTCGGCCGCATGTTGCCGCTTAGCTTCGAGCTCGCTAATGGCATCGAGCAATCGCGTTTTCTTGATTTCCAATTCGTCCGGCAGATCACGTAAAGAGGCAAGCTCTGTTTGCATATGTTCGCGTCGCCCGCCGAGTGTGGTCAAATGTTGGTCCGCCGCTTCCAGCCGGTGCCGCCACTGTTCTTTTTCGCCGCTGATCCGCCGGGCCCGTTCATGCCGTATGGCCGACTCGCGGCCATGTCCTTCATGGGCCGCGCGGGTTTTCGAAACCTGTATTCTCAAACCGGCAACTTGTTGGCGCAACACCGTGACATCTTGTTGCGACCCCCGCCTTTCATTGAGGCCTAATGATTCCGTTTCGGCATCGCGCAGGGACGTTTCAATCTCTGCTATGTTTTGCTCAAGCCGTTTTTCCGCTTCCTTGAGTGCCGCCAGCTTGGAAATCGCATCCGATGATGCCGTATCCAATTTTGATAAGGTTTCTCGCGAAGCCGTCAGTTCCGATTGGGCTTGGTGCCATACTTTGCGGCAGGCTTCTTCCTGGGCGGTCTTTTCGGCGGCTAATCGGCTGGCTTGTTCAAGGCGGAACAGGAGATCCCGACAGGTCGCGCTGACGTCGACGATTTCGGCATCCAGCTCGGCCAGGCGATTGCGTTGGGCCAAACGTGTGGCGGCCGCCGTTCCCGCATCCGCAGAGGCGCTGAAGCCATCCCAGCGCCAAAGATCACCTTCTCGTGTCACCAGGCGCTGACCTGCGGCAAGCCGACCTTGAAGTTGTTTGCCCTCGTGTTTCTCGACAACACCAATTTGCGACAGCCGGCGGTTCAGTTGCGCGGGACCATCGACAAACTCATCGAGGCTTCTAACACCGCTGGGCAAAGGCTGCGCGCCGGCGGGCATGCCCGCCAACAGATCCCAATGGGCTGGCGCCGCTTCATCCATGGGCACATTCAGATCATCACCTAAGGCAGCTCCAAGGGCCGTTTCGTAACCCGCTTGCACGTCGAGCCCATCGATCACCGGTGGCCATAAGCCTGTCTCCTCGACGCTTAACACGTCCGATAAGGCCTTTGCCTCGCCCTTAAGTTCGTTGAGCCGCCGGTCGATTTCCTGAAGCGGTTTGCGTGCCGCCGCCTCGTCCTGGATGGCTTGCAATCGAGCGGTGTCGGCATCGCGCGCCCCATCCTCGGCGCTTCGCGCTTTTTCTACGGCGTCTTCAATGGTTCGATTGACCGCCTCGCTGCGGCTCAGCTCATGGGATCCGCCGATCAGTTTTTCTCGTTCTTCCCGGGTGACGGCGAGTTGGGTTTTGAGTTGTCCGTGGCGGCCTGCAAGGCCCTGAACATTTGTTTTAAGGACCGCTTCGCGCGCACTAAGATTGGCGCTCTGTTCGGTCAATAGATCGAGTTCGGCTTGCTTTTCCACCAGCGCTCTCTCGGCCTCACTGGCACTTTGGGCCGATCTTTCCAGCTCATGTTCTGTGGACGCTTCCTCGTTCTCAAGCGCGGTGGTTTCTTCGTCCAGGCGTGCCAGGATAGCCTGTGCCTCGGCGCGCATGTTCTTTTCGCGCTCGTGATCTTGAGCGATCTGCGCCAGCTGCGAATCAAGCGCCTGCATTTGCTCGCGGGCCCGAATTTCTTCCCGTTCCAGCCCATCGCGTTCGATGTTGAGCCGTTGAACCGCGGCGGCGGCCCGCGCCTCGGCGTCGCGCAAGGGAGGCAGTGTGGCTGCGATTTCGCTCTGACGGCTAGACGTCTGTGCCGCCTTGCGGGTCTTTTCCGTCACGTCGTGTTCGATGGTGGTCAATTGAGCTTCAGCCTGTTCGACGGCTTCCCGGGCATCGGTCCAACGCAAGTGAAGACCCGTGGCCTCAGCGCGCCTGATATGCCCCGATAGATTGCGATAACGGCTTGCCTGTCTAGCTTGGCGCCTGAGGGCCGCTAACTGTTCCTCAAGCTGCAATTGTACGTCTTCAAGTCTGACCAGGTTGTTTTCCGCGGCCTGCAACCTGAGCTCCGCCTCATGCCGCCGTGAATGAAGGCCGGTGATGCCGGCGGCTTCCTCCAGCAAACGCCGGCGATTTTGTGGTTTCGCATTGATCAGCTCTGAAATTTGCCCTTGCCGAACCAGGGCGGCAGAATTAGAGCCCGTGGAGGCATCGGCGAATAGCAATTGGACATCGCGAAGGCGAACATCCTTGCCATTGATGGTGTAAGCCGACCCGGCGCCTCGCTCGATACGCCGGATCACCTCCAATTTTTCGGCATCATTAAAGGCTGCGGGCGCTTTGCGTGCCGAATTGTCGATGACAAGGGCGACTTCCGCCATATTTCGCGCCGGGCGCCCGGACGTGCCGCTAAAAATGACGTCGTCCATCGCCCCGCCGCGCAAGGCTTTAGCCGATGTTGCGCCCATGACCCAACGCAGTGCTTCTAAAACATTGGATTTGCCACAGCCATTGGGCCCGACGATACCGGTTAAGCCAGGTTCAATGAACAGCTCAGTCGGATCGACGAACGACTTAAAACCCAAAAGACGAATTCGATCGATTTTCACGGCCGGTTACGTTCTAGAGCGTTTCCGAACTTAACAGAATCACGAAAACGCTCTAAGCCCTTATTTGGTCGCATTTTCTTAACGCGAACCGGTGCCCACTTCGCTCGAAAATGCTCTATCAGCTGAATCCCCCAATCACGTATGAGACAAAGTCCTAACAGGATTCGCACCTTTGTCAGTCAAAGAATATCCTTTAGGGTCTTTCCGGTTTTGATAGAATCAAAACCTGACCCTAAGTTGTTGCTTTATCGTGTTTCCGGACGGAAAACCGGTGGCCACTTTTCCTGGAAACACTCTAATCGCCCACCAGGGGTTCGAGTATGGACTGAAACTCCGAGAATGGCATGTTGGAATAGGTCGTGCCATTGATCACGAAGGACGGGGTTGCGGTAATACCGTAAGTCTCCATGGCCGCCTTTGAGTTGTCGCGAATCCGCTCTATTTCAGATTCCTGGTTGAGGCATTCGACGAAAGCGTCGTCACTCATCCCCACATTGTTGGCGATTTTCTTGAGCGCTTCGAAGGCGTTTGGGGCGCCCACCCAATTCTGCTGAGTTTTCATCAACACGTCGATGAAGCCGAAATAGCGCTCTTCGGGAACACATCGGGCCAACATGAAGCCCGCCATGGCCCGGTCGGTGGGTTGGGTCGGAAACTCGCGGAATATGAGACGAACCTTGCCGGTATCGATATATGTCTCCTTGAGGTCCTTAAGGACGGTGGCGTGGAACGTGGCACAATGTCCGCAGGTGACCGAGGCGTATTCAATGATTGTGATGGGGGCATCGGGCGACCCCATGACCATGTCGTCCGGCAATTCGACGGTACCGTCCGGCCGGGTGACGGACTGGTCATTGTCGGACTCGGAACACCCGGCCGTGAGGCTAAGCGTGAGCGCGAAAACAGCTAGGGTTCCGGTTAACCCTCTCAGTGAATTATACATCATAAGTCTCTCACATCATTTCATTATGTTGGAACTATAAGAGCCAAACTTTCACCGTACAAGCGCGTCGACGCCACCTCAAAGCGCTGCATGCTTAGGGTCTTTCCGGTTTTCCGTCCGGAAACACTCTAGCTATCCGGCTTTCGGTATTGCTGCAAGTTGCGCGCAAAGGCCGTCATGGCGTGACGCAGTCCGTCGTGCTGAATGGTCGAAATTTCTTGGTCGAGGGTGTCATTCCGGCCCGTGCCGGCGCGGCCTTTGTTGTCGCCCATTCGCTTGGGGCGAGGGTTGCGCCTGGGCAACGGCCCTTGAAGGATCTTGAGTTCGGTTATGGCGCGGCGGCCGACAAACCCGTTCACGCGTTCCAGGATCTGAGGGATTGCGTGCTGCAGTTCAAGGGCCAAAGGACCGTCCACGCGAACCGTCAGCGTAGCGCCGGCGGAACGGCCGCGGGGATAGGACAAGCGCTCCGGCAGACAATGTCCGGCCCATTGGCGGCCCACAATGTCTTGCCAATGGGTGACAATTCGATAATCCGTAAAACCATGTTGGCGGCATACGGGTCTCGCGATTTTCTGCATATAAGCGCCGATTGTCGGCGGCGGCAACCGTATGGGCCGAGTCGATTGGGCCGGTTGAGTTACCGCAGCATGCCGTCTCCGTCTTGACAATTTGGGTGGGTCCTTTGTCCTGTTGCTCAAAGGGATCACGTTGACTATGTCATTCGGGGCTGGGTGTCTGGTGGCCCGCTACGAACGCACGGCGCCGTCATCCCAACCTATTGAATAGGGATATTGCATGAATCCGTCTAGCCGGCCAAGACAACAGTTCGACGGCAACCGCCTGAGCGATCGATTGCTCAGCTGGTACGACGCCCACGGACGATCCTTGCCCTGGCGGGCGAAGCCCGGCGAACCGCCCGATCCTTATGGCGTGTGGTTGAGCGAGATCATGTTGCAGCAGACCACAGTGGTGACCGTGGGGCCCTATTACATGAATTTCATAGGCCGATGGCCAACAATCGGCGCGCTGGCGCGCGCTGACTTGGACGAGGTTCTGACCGTCTGGGCCGGCCTGGGCTATTATTCACGGGCGCGCAACCTCCATGCCTGCGCGCGGTATGTGGCCGAACACTACAATGGCCGCTTTCCCTCGGATGAAGCTGCCCTCAAATCGCTACCCGGAATCGGGCCCTACACAGCGGCAGCCGTAGCCGCGATTGCCTTTGAGCGGCCGGCCAACGTGGTCGACGGAAATGTCGAGCGGGTGATGGCACGCCTGTTTCACGTCGAGACGCCGTTGCCCCAATCGAAACGTCAGTTGCGCGACTTGGCCGGCTCGGTTCTGCCGGCCGCCCGATTTGGCGATTATGCCCAGGCACTGATGGATCTTGGCGCCACCATATGCGTCCCCCGTCTGCCCAAATGTCAGCTGTGTCCCATTGCAGCTTATTGCCAAGCCCGGGCGCAAAATGCCGCGGCGGACCTGCCCCGTCGAATACCGCGTAAGAAAAAACCGTTACGCAAAGGAATTGCCTTTTGGGGCCAAAACCGCGACGGCGCGGTGCTGCTGCGTCGCCGGCCGGCCACAGGACTGCTTGGCGGTATGTTGGAGGTGCCCTCCAGTCCGTGGCTCGAGGTTCAAGCTAGCCCGGACGAATTGATGATCCATGCCCCGTTTCATGCGTCATGGAGGAAACAGGACGGAATTGTGCGGCATAGCTTCACCCATTTTCACCTGGAGCTTGAAGTCTACACTGCGCGTCTTGTCAAACGGTCGGCCATTCCGGCCGATTTCCAATGGGCAGCGATCGACGAGTTAGAAAACCTGGCTTTGCCGACGCTTATGAAAAAGGTTGCGCGCCACGCCCGCAACGCGCTGGCGGTTTAGCTTTGACGCATTTCCGCGCGAACTTGCTGGCGCAATAAGTCAATCGGCTTGAGCTTCTTTTCCACTTCAAAATGCCAGAAGGTCCAGCCGTTGCAGGCGTCGAGTCCTTGCACATGCGCCCCGATCTGATGAATCGATCCGGTCGCGTCGGCACACACGAGACTGCCGTCGGCCCGCACTTTGGCGACGTGTCGTCGGCGCGGGTCATAGAGTTTGGTCCCTAGTTCGAGCAGGCCGCGCTCGACAATGGTGCCAAAAGACACCCTCGGCTCGGTCCGTTTGGACCGGGTGATTTCAAGATCATCCGACGCTGCCGTGACGACCCGGCGCAGGCGTTCCCGGGCGACTTTCACGTATTCCGGTTGCCGTTCGATGCCGATAAAGCGGCGGCCCAACCGTTTGGCGACGGCCCCTGTGGTACCCGTGCCGAAAAACGGGTCGAGCACCACATCATCCCGATTGCTTGATGCCAGAATAACCCGATGAAGCAGTGCTTCCGGTTTTTGCGTCGGATGGGCCTTGCTGCCGTCCTTCTTTTTGATCCGCTCTTCACCGGTGCATAGCGGAAGCGTCCAATCCGAACGCATTTGAAGCTCGTCATTGAGCATTTTCATGGCGTTGTAATTAAAGGTGTATTTCCGTTGATTGGCGTCACGGGTGGCCCAAATCATCGTCTCGTGGGCATTGGTGAAACGCCTGCCGCGAAAATTGGGCATGGGGTTCGTCTTGCGCCAAATGATGTCGTTCAGGATCCAATAGCCCAAATCCTGTAATTGGGTGCCGACGCGAAAGATATTGTGGTAGCTGCCGATCACCCAAATCGTGCCGGTCGGTTTGAGCACCCGCCGGGCCGCGGTCAGCCAGTCGCGGGTGAAGGCGTCATAAGCGGCAAAGCTGTCAAACTTGTCCCATTGCTCTTCAACACCGTTCACTCGACTGTTATTGGGCCGGCGCAGCTCGCCCTCAAGCTGAAGATTGTAAGGCGGGTCGGCAAAAATAACATCGACCGATTCCGCTTCAAGACCGTTCATGACGCTGACCGCGTCGCCTTGATAGATGCGATTGGTCCCATCGGCCGCTCTGTTAGCCGTCTGCGCGCCCCGCTTTTTGCTCGGCATTGGTCGCCCCCGTCCGTGCTCATTTACTGGAACGGGGAATCTACAAAGATAATTAGGGTTTTGGAATCAAGTGGTTAACGCCGACTCTTTATTTATTTATTTATATTGTGTCTTGATACAAGATCTTGTGGATGGGCTTGAACGATTGTCTATGGTGGGGTGTCACCCCGAACGCCGCAAGGGCGCGCTGATGTTGATTCGTGCCGTAACCCTTGTTCCGCTCCCAACCATATTCGGGGTGTTGTTCAGCCAGGCGAACCATCATGCGATCGCGCTGCACTTTCGCGACGATCGACGCGGCGGCAATCGACAGGGACTTTTGATCGCCTTTGACGATGGCACGAGTCTGACAATCCAATAAGGGAGATCGATTGCCGTCTATCAGCGCGATCCCGGGCCTTTTCGGCAGGCGATCGACGGCGCGGCGCATGGCCAACAGACTCGCTTGGAGAATATTCAAGCGATCAATTTCTTCAACGGTGGCAATTCCGACAGCCCACAATGCCATATTGGCCAGTTCCGCGAAGCAAACCTCGCGTTTTTCCGCCGAGAGCCTCTTTGAGTCGTCGAGCCCGGCCGGGATGTTCCGTGGATCGAGGATGACCGCCGCCGCCACGACCGGGCCGGCCCAGGGTCCGCGTCCCGCTTCGTCGATCCCGGCGATCGGCCCCAGCCCTTGACGTCTCGCTTCCGTCTCGAAAGCAAAATCGGGCGAGGTCTTTTCTACTTGTTTTGTTTGGGAATTGGCCATGCCAGGGCTCGGTTTGCTGAGTCGTGTAACCGACGAGCCTAAACGCACACTTAGAGTGTTTCCAGGAAAAGCATGCCCCGGCGAAGGCCGGGGTGGACCCGGTTTTCCGTCCGGAAACACGAT
>SMVB01448189.1_pt1 | contig 11283 bp, 12 predicted proteins | sample 2456461 | NCBI WGS metagenome assembly SMVB01 (sample SAMN11095934, study PRJNA526329) | marine sediment metagenome | biome: Marine sediment; feature: Surficial sediment; material: Deep marine sediment; isolation source: Hadal surficial sediment | place: Pacific Ocean | collected 2014-05 | depth...
ACCGCACTCGCGCGATGCAGACCGCCAAGAAGTCCCATGCTCCGCTCTCGACGTTCTCGAAGCGGGAACCGGTCTCTGCTACGCCAAGGCCCATTTGCTTGCCGCGTTCATGCGAGCCTCAGGCATCGTCTGCGGATTTTGCTATCAGACCTTCGACGAACGACGCAGCTTGCACGGATTGAACGGCGTCTATCTAAGCGAATTGAAGAAATGGATACGAATCGATCCTCGAGGGAATTCTCCAAGAGCCAAGCAGTTCGCCTATTTCGACCTCGAAAACGACATCCGGAGACTCGCCTTTCCCGACGATCCCTTCATCGACGATATCGTTTACGTTGCGCCGCTCCCTCAAGTGGCGAGCTCGCTTTCCGGATTCGATCGCCTCGACGATCTCTGGGGCGAGTTGCCCACGGCGAAAGCGCATTGAAACGTGCTCATTGCCAAAATGGGATCGGTCGCGATCATTCGGTCCGCATAAAAGGTTGAAAATCGAGCCGAGCCCACTACACCCAGCTTCATGAGTCGATCAGGCAGACCAGACACCGGAGAAATCCACACCGATTTACCCTCTCCCTACCTTCCTCATTCCTGCGGCCTGCTGCACCTGCCACGCTTCATCGCGAAGGCTAAGCGCTCCGTCAAAGGCGAACTCGGCAAATCCTACCAACGCAATTACAAGAAGGGCTTCGATCGCTTTCTATGCCTCCATCTGGGAATCGATCCTGACCAAGTCGAAGACATCGTCAGAACCAGCGAGGACGATGCCGAGATCGATCGGCGGCTTGCCGATATTTTCCCTGAAGATCTGCATATCGAGAAATGGAACCGCGAGCTCGTGCAGAAAGGCATGAGCCCAATGGGCCGGGAGGCGCTCGGAAACGCCAAGCTGAAAATGGGGATATCCGATCGGACGGATCTCATATCCTTTGCCGACATGATCGAATTTGACGAAGAGCGAATTCCATGATCTGAATGGATTTCCGCCTCTTTAAACGTCGACCCTATGGATGGACAGTCAGCCCGAGATTCGATAATCAGCTCCAATAACGTCGCTCTCGTCAGAGGCTGCCACGAAATCTCATTCGCTAAAACCGACGAGCCCCTTAACGAGCTGCCGCTTATCGTGGCCTACACCTTGCCCAGCGGGGCCGTCAAAACCTCGCGCGGTTTCGCCACGAGCGACGGCACCAGGAAAGCTCGGTGCTACATCGCCGAAGAAGGCCCCTGGAAATGGGAAGCGAAAAACCTCGCCGGACGCTGCATCGGAACCGGCGAATTCCAGGCGACCCGATCGCCCCTTCCCGGCAAACTTAGAATTTCCAAAGCGGACCGGCGGCAATTGCGGTTCGATTCCGGAAAGTGGTATTTGCATTTTGGCGACAACGCATATCGTTTTCTGGCGAATGGCGAAAAACGCTGGAAATCCTACATCGACCAAGCCGCCCAAGCGGGCTTCAACCGCATCCGAACCTACCTCGATCCAACTGGTGGATCCCCAAGCAAAGCCGAAGGCAAGCGACTCGACCTGCAATCCTGGGATGCGATGGAGGAGCGGCTCGTTTACGCCCTGAAACGTCACCCGGAAATTCAGTTCGAGCTCATCCTATTCGACGACGATGCCGAAGCGCTGCTCCGATTCGGCGATGGCGACCTCCTCTCCCATCTAAGGCTGCGCTATGCGATCGAACGCTTCGCTCCCTTGCCGAACGTTCATTGGAGCATCGCCCGCAACCTCTCTGTCGAAAACGAGGCCACCCGATCGGCTCTGCTCATGGCAGGAGAATCGCTTTTCGAAAACGATCCCTGGAATAGCTTGATCACCGTCGCTGGAAAACGCTTCGATCCGCCCGTATTCGCCAAAACGAAATGGCAATCGATGCTCTCCCTCAGCTCCCTCGGACAAGTTACCGGCGAAGCCATTTTGGCCGAACGCCTCCAAAACGCCAAACCGATTTTGCTCGTCGAAGATCGAGGCGAGCATCGCTACGAGCCGCGTTTCCCCCGCTTCTACTTTCGACGTCTATTTTGGGGAGTCTTGCTCTCGGGAGGATTGCCCACCTATAGCGGATTGAACACCGACGTCAGCTCCGACCGCAATCGCAATGGAATCGAAGGCTACTACGATTCGTGCAACGGGGGGCAACTTCGGTTTGGAGCTCACGACTTGCTGAAAATCAAGAAATTCTTCTCCGACACCCAAATAAGCCTCGAAAACTGGAAGCCCGACGACAAGCATTCCGGGGCGAATCCGCTCCTAGTCAAATCCATGATTTCGAGCGACGAGACCCAGTGCATCGCCTATATCGCGAATCCGGAATCCTTCGCCGGCCACAACCCCGCTCGCGACGAAGGCATGCACTCCGACCAGATTTCCGACACCAGTCCGACCTTCACCACCTTCACCCTCGAATTGCCATTCTCGAGCGGGAAGGCGAAGTGGTTCAACCCAAGCACCGGCGAGTGGAAGGGCAGCGCGGACGTCACCAAGCATTCCACCACTTTGCTTACGCCCACCCCTGGCGATTGGGTCGTGTGGGTTAAACGCGGCTAGGCTCTTTTTCAGACAGCCCATTCGAATCGCCCAATCCGACAATCTCGCCCGTCTCAGACCATGGAAAAATCGTCGCTCATTCGCTCCATCATCGAGCGCCTCGAAACGGACCTTGCCCAAGCAACCGAAGCCGCTCTCGAATCCGCCGAGTCCGCTACCCACGAAGAAGCTCGCGCCGAGAGCAAATACGATACGCGCGGACTTGAAACCTCCTATCTCGCCAGCGGCCAGGCCCGTCATGCCTTGGAATTGAAAGAGCACCTGGAAGCCATTCGCAACTTCACGCCTCCGTCATTCGAAAGCGCAAGCCCAGTCGCCCTCGGAGCCATCGTTACCACGCTTTCTTCTCACGGACGGGAGCGGTTCTTCCTCGCGCCAGGCCTCGGCGGCATCGAACTCGCGACCGAGCAAGGATCCCTCACGGTCATCACTTCCAAATCGCCCATAGGAAAGGAGCTGATCGGCAAGCGAACCGGCGATCGCATTCAAGCCGGCGGCGGCAAGTCGATTATCCAGATCGCTTGAGCCCAACCCAGCGAGAGCCGGACTCAGGGAATGATCAGCGACATGCCGGGCTGAAGCTGTTTCGCGCTGGGCAAGGTCGCCCGGTTCGCGCGCAGAATCTCTTGCCAGCGGCTACCATCTCCGTAGACCTCGCGGCTTATTTTATAGAGACTGTCCCTAGCCTTGACCACGTAGACGCGGCGCGGCCGAGGCGTTGTCGATTCGGCGCCAGGACGTCGAGGTTCGTTGCGGTTCCCTGAAGCGGAAACCTCTCCGCTCAATGCGATCTGCGACGATGATTCTTTGAAAATGCCCTTTCGGCTATCCGCCACTTCCGATTTCAAGATCTCGTTTTCGTCGCGCAGCAGCTGAATTGTATCCAAGAGTTTCAGACGATAGACCTGGGCATCCAAAGTAGAAAGCAGCTCCTTCATCGCCGTTTTCACCAAGCCCTCCACTCGAGCCACGCTCGCGTCCACCTGAGACGATTTCGGATCCCGGCGCTTGATCATTTTGTATCGGTTGAAGTGATAGATTGCCGAGACGGGGTCGTTCATGTGATCGAGATAGATAAGCCCCGCTTCCAAATGCGATTCCGGCGCATTGCCATTGCGCATCATGATGAGCTTGTCGAAATTCGAAAGCGCCTCGCTATTCAGGTCTCGAGCCAGTAAATCCTTTGCTCGCCGGTATACGGGGTCTTCGGTTTCGCTCAGAATGTCCATCGACATCCGCTCCGAACAGCCCATCCAAGCAATCGCCCCCAAGAGAGCGAAAATAAGTTTTGATGCGTAGAGGGGTCTCGTCATGGTCATGGATGCGCGAAGACTATGAGACCACCTCTGCGCCACTTTCCAAGTCTGAAATCCGCTAAACGCGTTCTCTCTACTAAATAAATGGATACCGACGAAATAATCGCCAAAGGACGGCGCTGCATAGACATCGAAGCCGAAGCGCTGAGAAAAACGAGCGAACGGCTCGATTCCGACTTCGCTGAGATCGCTTCGGCCTTGATCGACACCGTCAACCAGGGCAACAAACTCATTCTGTCCGGCATCGGCAAAAGCGCCCACATCGCCCGAAAACTGGTCGGAACGTTCAATAGCATCGGGGCGCCATCCTGTTTTCTGGACCCCGTGAACGCCCTGCACGGCGACATGGGACTCTGCCGCGAAGGCGATGCGTTGATGGCATTCAGCAATAGCGGCGAAACCGAAGAACTCCTGCGCTTGGTCCCGCTCATTTCCCGTTTCAATATACATACCATCGCCGTCACATCCAAGAAAAGCTCGTCGCTCTCCCAGCTTTGCAAAGCCAGCCTCGTCTACTCCGCCGAGCAGGAAGCCTGCCCGCTCGACCTGGCGCCCACCGCCAGCTCGACCGCTTGCATGGCGATCGGGGACGCCATAGCGATGGTGATTCTCGAAAGCAGAGCATTCAGCCGCGAAGACTTCGCCCGCTTCCATCCCGGCGGCAGCATCGGCAAAACCCTCGCGGCGAGCGTCGACGAAATCATGCGTTCGTCGGGACAATTCGCCCAACTCCAAGATACCGCCTCCTGCGAAGACTGCCTCAAGCGGATGACCAATCCCAACAGCGGCTGCATCGCCCTCACCGACGCTGACGGCAAGCTCAGCGGCGTTTTCACCGACGGCGACATCCGAAGGCTCGTCCTGACCGATTCCGGTTTCCTTTCGAAACCCGTATCCACTTTCATGACGCGCGATCCCGTAGTCATTCCCTCCGGTTCGCTCGCGGTCGAAGCGCTGCGCACTTTCGAATCCTTGAATATCGACGATTTAATTGTGGTAGACGAAAGCGGCGCCCCTATCGGAGTCATCGACGGCCAGGACCTGACAAAGGTGAGAGTGGTTTAGAAGCAAGGTACTAAGAACATGAGTTACTCGCGGCGACGCGCTTTTTGATTGGGAAATTCCAAAAACCCGTCAAGTTGCCAATCGAGTCGCTCGTTCCAACACGGCAGCTCGAAACCATTACTGTCAAAATCGAATAATGAGCCACGCTCCCCAGACGCCCACGCCAAGCGAAACGAAGCTCCTCCCAGAGCTGTTTCAATTGCTTGAACCGCATCTGAAGGCCCTCGACGCGTTTCTCGTCGCCCAAATCGACAGTTTCGAAGCTGAAATTCGCGATTACGTGGAATACTGCATCGACACGAACGGCAAGCGCATCCGCCCCTCGCTCATTTTCTTCAGCGGTTGGCAAGGAGAAGGCGTGGTCGACGAGAAACTCGTGAAGCTGGCCGCCGTCATCGAGACCATCCACCTCGCGACCCTCGTCCATGACGACATCATGGATGGAGCGGACATCCGCCGTAATCGCCCCACCGTCGCCAAAGCCCATGGAAATGCGACCGCGGTCCTACTCGGCGACGCCTTATTTTCCCACGCAGTCTACCTCGCGACCCAGTTCCCGACCTCCGAAGTCAGCGAGAAAGTCGCGATCGCCATGCGCAACGTCTGTACCGGCGAAATTCTCCAAACCATGCAGCGCGGCGATCCGGATATCGACCTACGGACCTATTACCGCGTCATCGATCTGAAAACCGCCGAGCTCTTTCGAATCGCCTGTTTCCTAGGCGCGCGCCTCGCGAACCGGAGCCCCGAATACGTCGAAGCGGCCGGAGCCTTCGGTCGGCACCTAGGCATCGCCTACCAAATCTACGACGATCTTACCGATCTGATCGGGACTGAAGACAAAATCGGCAAAACCCTCGGCACGGATATAGCGACGGGGAAAGCGACGCTACCGCTCATTCTCATGCGCGATCGCCTTCCCGAAGACGAAGCCAATCGCCTTAGAGCAGCCTTATCGGGCGAAGCGGACGCCGATATTCCCTATTGGCTCGAGCAATTAAGCCAGCTAGGGATTTTCGAGGAGGTACGCCAAGCGGTATTCTCCGAAATCAGCTCCGCGCGAGAACAGATCGAGCCTTTCCTGCCCAACGAAGACGCCAAGCTATTGCATACGATTAGCGAACTCCTATGGAACCAAGTGGTAGCCCTTAGGTCCGTTCAAGCGGCTACCTGAGATCGCCTCGAATAATCGTCCCATTTCCTCGATTTTAAAGCGAAGGATTCTAGACATTTACCAAGCCATCGTATAGGGTTCGCGAAACTACTCCCATGAGCATCACCAAAGCCATCACGAAATCGCTCGTTTCCTCGCCAGAAAGGCGCGTGGAAGCGGACGAGGATCTCGTAATCGTACACAAGATCCAGGCTGGCGACGTCGATGCCTTCGACGCGCTCATTCTCAAATACCGGGAACGCGTCTACTCGGTCATCTACAATCTGACCTCCAATCGGGAAGATGCCTCCGACCTCGCTCAGGATACCTTCATCAAAGCCTTCCAATCCATCAATCGCTTCAAGGGGAAATCCAGTTTCTTCACTTGGCTGTATCGGATCGCGCTGAACACCACGCTCACTCACTTACGGAAAAACAAGCTGCGACGTTTTCTCAGTTTCGAGAAGATGGCCGACGAGGACCACACCGCCGGATTCATCGAAAACATGACTACGGAGTCCGACTCCGACAAAGCCGCTCTGATGAACGAGCTGCAGGAAAAGCTGAACGACGCCTTCCAGAAACTTTCCGTCAAACACCGAACCGTCATCACGCTTTTCGAGATCGACGGCCTCAGCCACAAGGAAATCGCCGACATCGCCGGCACGTCGATCGGAACCGTCCGATCCCGTCTCCACTACGCGAAGCAATTTCTGCAAGGCGAACTCAAAGACTATCTCCGCTAACATTCTACTCCCGCTTGCCCACCTATGTCTTCTAATAAGCCAACGCCCGAAGCCGATCAGCGCCTAAGCCAGCTTTTACGTTTGAAGCGCCAAGAACGTCCCGAAGCCGCTTTTTGGGATAAATTCGACAGGGAACTGCGCAGCAAACAGCTATCGGCCCTGGTCCGGACTCAGTCCTGGTATGAACGACTCGGCAAGCTTTCGATTTTGGTGGCTCGTAAATCAGCAACCGCAACGGCAACCGTCAGCGTGTTTGCCTTAGGCATATTCGCAGTTTCGAAAAGCGAATATTTCGCCAACAACGAGCTGGATGCCTCGCAACCGGCTTTCGCCTCGACGCAAGAAGCGCCCCCTCAAAGCGCGGTCGTAGCGGCTCCCCTCTTCATCGTCGAAGAAAACTTCGTCGCAGTCCAAGAGATTGCAAGCATGGGTTTCATGCAACCGATCGACGCTCAACCCCACTACGAAATCCATACGCTGGCTCAACCAGCCTCGCCTTCGAACTACCAAATCATCGCTGCCCCCAAACAGTTTATCACAGGCAACGCCTCGACCGAGTCCAGTCTCGGAGCTAAAGTCATTCGTACCAGGAATAGATTCTAGCAAATGCTCCGTCCGCTACTTAGACGCGCCCCTAGGGCTGGGCGCATCATCGTCGCTATAAGCGGGTTGCTAGCAGCGATCCCGAAGCCGTATGCGGCGGAATCTGGCTTGCGCGATTTGCAAGCCACCATCCAAAGCATCTACCAAGAGCATGCAAATGCCGTTGTACGCGTAAAAGTCGCTACGGAAAAACGCACCGATGGTGGCGAAACCAAAGTCGAATTGAGCGTGTTTTCGGGGTTTTTCATCAGCGAAAAAGGTCAAGTGCTGACCAGCTACATGCCATTGAATGAAGCGACTCGCGTTTGGATCGAGCAAAACGGAATCTCCTATTTGGCAGACATTCTCGGATCGGATGCGCGAACGAACATCGCTCTGCTCCAAGTGATCAATCTCCCGAAATCCTTCGATTTCATCGAGCTGATAAAAGACAAGGAACCTCAATCCATCGGGGTCTTCGCATTCGCGGTCACAAGCCCATTGGACTTCAATCCGACCCCTAAATTCGGTCTTGTTACCGGTTTCGAAAGTCACTTTGCCGAGTTTGAATTCCCCTTCACCTACACCCGCCTCAGCATTCCCATCGGCCCCGCCGAAGGAGGATCGCCCGCCTTCGATGCAAACGGTGAATTAATCGGCATCGTGATGGCCACCTTGCCCGAAGTTAACTCCTCCTTCATCATCCCGACCAAGGCCCTCGCTCGAATAGCTAAGCAACTCGACGAATATCAGAGCGTCAGGTATGGCGTCATTCCCGTCACATTCGAAGAAAAAGCCGACAGGTACAACCTGAGCAAACGCGTCTTGATCAAATCAATCGTTCCCGGCAGTCCCGCTGAGCGCGGAGGGCTTCGCGCCAAAGACGAGGTCGTCAGTCTAGACGGTATTCCGGCCGACAGCCTCAACGAAGTGCGGAATAGCATATTCTTCAAAAGCCCTGGTGATTTTATATTGTTCAAAATAAAACGCGACGACAAGGAACTTGAATTCGCTATTCTACTAGAGCCTCAAGAAGATCACATCCAATCTTCGAATACAGAGAACGCGTCTCGATAGCCCGTGGTCCTATGGCAGTCTTCCAAACGGAAATCAAAGTCATTACGCGCGGGCAAGGCACCTACGAAATATCGGACAAGGCGAACAACGCCCTCAGCGCTTCAGGACTCCAAAACGGAGTTCTCTCGATTTTCTGCCGCCACACCAGCTGTAGCCTAGTGCTCATGGAAAACGCGGATCCTTCCGCTCGACATGATTTGGAAGCCTACATGAAACGTCTCGTTCCCGAGAACGATCCGCTCTTCACGCACACCTGCGAAGGGCCTGACGACATGCCCAGCCATATAAAAATGGCCCTGACTCGAAGCTCCGAAACGATACCTTTTTCCAATGGACGATTGCTCCTCGGGACTTGGCAGGGATTATTCCTGTGGGAACATCGCGATCAAGATCATACGCGATCATTGATAATCACTCTCACTGGCGAATAGGATTTTCGCGCAATAGGGCGCTTGGCTATCGTCCTATAAAAGCATTGCCATATGCAAAACAGGCCCTCTTCCTTCCGGAAGCGAGCCTGTCGAAATACTAGCTAGACTGAAAAGAAGACTTATTGATTACGGAAGGTATCCATATCGATTCCAACTTCCGTCATTCGCTCCTGCGTAAAGACATCTTCGTAATCGGCGTCTTCGCTAGGCAGAATTTTCGCCGTGATGAAGATAAGCAGGTTCATTTTCTGCCCATCTTTTTTCTTATGCCGGAACGCAGCTCCAATCCCTGGGATCCTACTGAGAAATGGTACTCTGGTCGCTTCGTCGATCGAGCTAGCCTGTAGCAATCCTCCCAATCCCATCGTGTATCCATCTCGCAAGGCAATCTGGGTCTCCATACGACGCGTCGAAATGATTGGGATACTCGCGCCGCTGGCCCCGCCGAATGAGCGTTCGCCAATACGGTTGCTCACCTCGGGAGTGACCTTCAACGTAATGAGGCCCTTGTTGTTAACCGAAGGTTTCACTTTAAGAATGACCCCGATATCCTTATAATCGAACCCGCTCACCTCAAATGTGCCGCGCTCTTCATTGTATTGGTAATTAGGAATCGGAAACTGTTCGCCAATCGAGATTGTAGCTTCCTGATTATTCAAGGTCACGACAGTCGGATGAGAAACCAAACGACTATTTCCCTGCGATTTCAACGCGCTAAAAATGAAGCCGATCTGGCTCGAACTGAAAATCGCGTTGGTCATTTTAGTCATGTCTCCGTTATACACAAGCGACTTTAAATTGCGAACAGCGTCTTGTTGAATCAACGAGTCGGAGGATGTGGTCGCATCGAGCAAAGTTCGCCCGGTTAAATTATCGATAAATCGACCATTGTAAACTCCAGGGTCTCCCGAGACGTTCGCACCGCCAACCGAAAGATCCGTCGATCCAAAATTGCTTTCTCTATTACTTTCAGTGCCCATCGAGTTCAAACCCTGGCGACCGTCTAGATAGGAATACCTGTGGCTCAAATTATCCGCAGTCAGCTCGAGATTCTCCAAGCTGTTCCAACGCACGCCAATATTGCTGACATCTTGATTCGTCACTTCGATAAAGCGTGTTTCAATCATCACCTGCAAGGTCGGTTTATCCAATCGATTGATCACTTGTCGGATGCTACTCATCCTAGATTGACGTTCGGTCACGATCAATGCGTTCGTGCGAGTATCAATCTGCACGCGACCTCCTTTTTCCGCATCGACCATACTTGTAACCGTGTCAGCAATCTGACTCGCTTCCGCATAGTTCAGCATGAATATTTCCGTAACGGGAGGCTCGAAATTCAACGTATCCTTAGAGATGACCTTAATAATGTTTCCCTCCTCGACATAAGTGAACCCAACGGGATCCAGCACTACATTGAATATCTGTCTCCACGAAACATCGCGTAATTTGATTGAAGTCGTTCCCTGTAGGCTCTCAGGAATAACGATATTCAACATATAGAGATCAGCTACATTCCGCAGCACCGTTCTGATTTCCTCATTAGGAAAATCGACGGAGATCATATCTGCCTCGCCCAAGGAAAGTTCGCCCCCAAGAGAAACTCCAGCGGATATGCCTCCTGATTCTTCATTCCGACTCGGCGAATCATCACCAAGAACGGCATCGTCGAACTGTCGTCCAACATCACTCTGACTCGGAGGAGCCGGATTAACGTTATTCTGTCCCAAAGCCGCAAATTGCAAGCATCCGCACAGGATCGTTGTTATCATTATTCGCATTGCAGTGTTCATATCTCTACTTTAGTTTAATTTCCACTTCCGCACCTTCGAAACCGAGACTATATCCGCTCCGAAGCACATTCACTATTTCCAAATTATACTCAACATCCTGATACATCACAGGGACAGAGCCGCCGGCTTTCACTTTAGCATTCTTCAGCAGCAGGTAATACTCGCCCCCAACGGCGATAATCCCAATTGGCTTTACGTTATTCGCGAGCAAGGGGATCAACTCTTGGGGAGATAGAGTCTCTTCGACAATTTCAACGACGACCTCTTCTACCACGACCTCAACCACCAAAACCGAAAACGGATTCCCCAAGTCAGCCAGCAGGATTTCGTCGGCCAGCTCTACGTTTCTGTCGAGCAATCGCTCGGCCAATCCAATCTTACTTTGACGCTCCTCAGGCGATTTCACTGCGGACTCAGCTCCCAAAGCGATCAATCCCACCAGAGTAAACGCTCCCAGTTTTCGTATATATCGATCCAATTCCATTACGACTCAGTCCTTCCTAAAACCAAGAACGACACATCCATCGAAAGAGCTTCACCTTCAGACTCCTTTGGCCGAGATAATCTAA
>SMVB01017431.1_pt1 | contig 11281 bp, 7 predicted proteins | sample 2456461 | NCBI WGS metagenome assembly SMVB01 (sample SAMN11095934, study PRJNA526329) | marine sediment metagenome | biome: Marine sediment; feature: Surficial sediment; material: Deep marine sediment; isolation source: Hadal surficial sediment | place: Pacific Ocean | collected 2014-05 | depth 0-1...
ACAAAACAAAGACTTAGAGCACGTTAGGGATTCCATCTTTTGTCAACGTGCTCTAGTGTTCGGTTCGCGTCCTGATGGTGGACGCGTAGCCGCGAAAAGCAACTATAGGACCATGGCACCCCCTCGACCGACCGACAACAAGCTCTTGGAATACACATTTCGGTTTGCCGTACGCGCACACGTGGCGCTCTATGGACTGACCGGCGGGCGCATCGGTGGCCGCAGTTTTAATGCGCCCGTGCTCCTGTTGACCACGAAAGGCCGCAAAACCGGCAAACCACGAACCATCCCATTGCTTTATCTGAAACAGGACGACACCTACGTGTTGGTGGCTTCTTTTGCTGGTGCTGAGCGCCATCCGATTTGGTATGTAAACCTCCAAGCGGACCCTCACGCGACAATTCAAGTGATGACGAGGGTCATGTCAGTTACGGCAGACACCGCCGACCCAGCGATGCGCTCTAACCTGTGGCCTAAACTTGTCGCTATGTATCCCGATTACGAGGTCTACCAAACCCGCACCGACCGCGAAATTCCAGTCGTGTTGTTGAAGCCGCAAGCAAAGGCCCGTTAGGATCTTTCCGGTTTTGATGAAATCAAAACCTGATCCTAAGTTGTTGTTTTATCGTGTTTCCGGACGGAAAACAGGTGGCCACTTTTCCTGGAAACACTCTAGGCAGTGTCGATCTGAAGTTTGTCCTCTGTAAGATCATACATCAGCAGAAATGGAATACTTGCCAGCGCAAAGAAAGGCGCCAATAGCCCAATACCAATATAGATCGCTCGTATGGCACTTTCTGATTGTTGAACCGACTCGCCGGTCGATTCGACAAAGCCCATGAAGCTAAGCAGAAAACCAATGATAAGCGGTCCAGTCGCCAACGCAATTTTTTCTACAAAGCTATAGATACCTGAAAAGATACCCTCCCGCCGGAGGCCCGTCCGCACATGATCATAGGCGATGGCATCAGGCAACATAGATTGGCCGGTGAGCAAAACACCACCCGTAAATATACCGAGAGCAATACATCGTAAGGCATAAACGATAAATGGCTCGCTCAAATCCGCAAACCACCAGGTCAATCCACAAATGCCATATCCAGCGATTGCTATAACGAAAAGGTGATGTTTCTCCATTGACTTCGCGAAATAGGTCCAGATTGGCAGGGTGATGATGCTGGCGCCATTAAGGATCAGACCATAGGCACTGAGCAGCGAAACGATCCCCAATGCGACCAACCATCCGGGTATTGTGGAAGAGTCCATGCCATACTTTACGAGAAATGGAAGTGTCGCCGTTGTGCAGGCAAGTCCAGTAAGTTGAATGAGTTTAGCGACCGACAAAAGAACGAATGGTCTGTTCGCAGCAGCGGTTTTAATTTGTTCCATTAATGTATAGTTCGGAACTTCAAAACTTGTGAACTTAGCATTGCGCGTGGCGAAAACTGCGAAGATCATGGATGCCATAAGAAGGAATCCCATGATAACCGCCATGGTTTCGTAACCTCCACGGCCACCGCCGGCCAATTTGACAATTGTCGGTGCTAGCCAAAGACCGGCAAAACCAGCCGCAGATACGAAGATCACGCGCCAAGTCATTAAACTGGTCCGCTCATGATAGCTTTGTGTCATTTCCGCAGGCATGGCGAGATATGGCAAATTGAAAATTGTATAAGCCGTGAAATAAACCACCATGACGACCGATAGGTAGGCGATCAACAGCGATTGACTTTCAAAATTTGGCACATTGAAAAGAGAGATGCAGGCCAAACCAGCTAAAATCCCGCCGGCAAACATGAATGGACGACGTCGGCCCCAGCGCGTATTTGTTCGATCGCTCCATAAACCGATAAGAGGATCGGTGGCTATATTGAGAAGCCGTGTAAAAAACAGAATCGATCCGCCGATTGCCGGGTCAATGCCTAAAAATGTGCTCATGAAGAACAAAGCGAAGAAAGACGTCAGATACATCATGGTGATCGACCCGAATGATCCGAAGCCCCAACCCACTTTAAGCGAAGTCGATAATTGATCAGCCATGTCTAAATTCCGTGCAATGAATATTGTTGATTAGACGATCTTGGCAACTCATTTGAAGCGTGATTGTCAAGCTGTCGCCGCATAGGTCATGGAAGAGCGGTATTTTGTCTCGCGGCGGAGCATAAGGCACAAAGGTTTGTCATGGCAGCGGAAACTTTGGCAAATCTCATTGAAATCCGCCTTGTGATGTGACTGATCGGATGCTGAAAAGCGGCGCTGCCGCCGGTACGGTTGCCACCACGTCGGACCGGCTAAGGCCGCTCAACCCGGTTGAAGTCGGACAAAGATTGAATGTGGGGGGACCGCTAGAATCTCAAGTGAGGCCATCGGCTGTGCGCCCCATGGTCTCCCCTGCGCCCTATCCCCACCATGACGCGCGACCGCGCTTATAATGACTTATTACCCCCATGATCTTATGGAACGTCCCGGCTTGCACGAGGTGAAAAATGGCTAAAAACAGCTCTGAACCGCCAAGATATATTGCGATCGCATTGCAGTTGAAGTGCTTTGCGCTCAGTAAGATTAAAGCAGTCGACGCGGCCCGCGCACAGATAATGAAAAACGTCCAACGTGCTGCCGATTACGTGACCGCTTGCACCCGCTTCGCAAAGTTCTTTCATGGTATCGATTGCCGATTGATTGTCTTGCCTGAATTCGTTTTGACCTCCTTTCCGATTGGAGAAAGCCATGATGAATGGCGGGCCAAAGCGGCCTTAGAGTCGAATGGGCCCGAGTTTGAGGTGCTCCAAAAAACCGCCCAGGAAAACAAATTATTTCTGGCGGGTAATGCCTATGAGATCGACCCGCATTTTCCCGAGCTGTATTTTCAGACTTGTTTCATAATCGGTCCCAATGGCGACATTATATTACGCTACCGCCGGTTGACCTCGACATTCGAACCGACACCACATGATATCTGGGATCGATACTTAGACGTTTATGGTCTGGAAGGGGTGTTCCCGGTCGTGCGAACCGAAATCGGAAACTTGGCGGCGGTCTCATCCGAAGAGATCCAATGGCCTGAAATAACTCGGTGCCACGTCATGCGCGGAGCCGAAGTGATTATTCACCCAACCTCGGAAACCGGAACGCCACTGTCTGTGGGCCGGGATATTTGCAAGCGTGCACGGGCTGTAGAGAATATGGTCTACGTGGTGTCCGCCAATACAGCCAGCTTGGAGGGCATGCCGATTCCGGCGTTTAGTTGCACCGGCATGTCGAAGATTATCGATTTCACCGGCAATGTGATGACGGAAGCAGCCCCGGGGGGCGAGAGTCATGCGGCCCGCTCTATTCTCGATATTGGTGCATTGCGGCAGGCGCGGCGCAGTCTGGGTATGACGAATTTCCTATCTCGCCAGCCGTTCGATGCCTATGCTGAGAGCTATGCCAACACTCAAATTCATGTGGCCAATACCATGCTTCAGAATGGCGAAATCAAGGTTCCTCAAGATCGGGAATTCTTTAATGATCGCCAAAGGGACAACATCCGGCGAATGGAAGAACAAGGCGTGATTTGATTGAGGGCGATTTGTTACACTCTCGCTCCGCGATATACTGATTCTTTGGCGTGTAAGATCCAATGGGCTTCCGGGGAGGATTTCCCATGAACATGAACGTTTCTCGTCGTCATTTTTTGCGCAGCAGCGGCACCGCCGCCGCCGGGCTGATGGCTCTTCAATATGGCACGACTACGGCGCTGGCTCAGTCCGGCGAGGATGAGACCTATCGTAGCTTTGAAGATGTGCTGCGGCAAAAGTGGACTTGGGACAAGGTGGTCCATTCCAGTCATGGCACCAATTGCACCGGCAGCTGTGCGTTCAATGTTTACGTCAAAAACGGCGTGGTCTGGCGTGAAGAGCAGCAGGGCGAATATGGCCGCAGCGGCGATGATGATACACCTGATTATGGCCCGCGCGGTTGTCAAAAGGGCTTGCGCCACGCCAAATATATGTATGGAGCCCAGCGGGTGCTTTACCCGATGAAACGGGCCGGCGAGCGCGGCGAAGGCAAATGGCAGCGCGTCACTTGGAAACAAGCTCTCGACGAAATCGCCGATAAATTTATTGATTACCAAGTCGAGCACGGTCCCGAATCGATATCGTATAATTTGGGCACCCAAATGGTCGTGAAGCGGTCCTGTATCGCCGGGGTTCTGCGCTTCGGTAATGCCACGGGCATCCCCATACCGGAATCCTTTGCCGGGGTCGGTGACCAGCCGCTCGGTGTCTACATGACCCTTGGTCTCAACACAATCGGCGACACCATGGCCGCGGTTTACAAATCGCGCGCTTGTTTAGTTTGGATGACCAATCCCGCCGTCACCCGTATTCCCGACGCTCATTTCTTCTGGGAAGCCAAATGGAACGGTACCAAGGTCACCGCTATTTCACCCGAATTCACGCCGACGGCGATGCACGCCAATAGATGGCTCAATCCCAAGCCGGGTACCGATGCGGCTCTGGCCATGGCGATGGTGCAAACTATTTTGGAAGATCAAAGCTATGATGTGGACTACATTCGCGAACAGACCGATCTACCGTTCTTAGTCCGCACCGATAATGGCATGTTCTTACGACCGAGCGATGTCGCCGCCGAACAGGCCAAGGCGGAAGACGATACCATCTTCTTTATGTGGGACGAGGCAACCGGCGGCATTGTTAGGGCGCCGGCAACGGGAAATGACAAAGGAGACGCCCCCTCCATTGCTTTGGGCGATATACAGCCGGCAATGGAAGGCACGTGGACGATCGCGGGGCCCGATGGCGATGTGGCAGTGACCACCGTCTTCGAGCTGCTCAAAAAGGAAGCGGCGACGTTTACGCCGGAAGCAGTAACGGAAATCACCGGTCTCAATGCCGAGGCTATTCGAACCGTTGCGCGCGAATTTGCGGCGGCCAAACCGGCCATGATCTTTTCGGGTTATGCGGCATCGAAATGGCTGAATGGCGATCTGTTGCAAAGAGCTATGCTGCTAATATTGTCGCTTACCGGCAATATCGGTCCCGAAGGCGGCGGATTTCAGGTCACTAATTTGGCCAAAAAAGACGGCATTTTGGCTTATGTTGCGGCCGATATACCGCCGGCTATTCGCATAGTCTCTGGGGCCATGTGGGACTACGAACAGGGCAAAATGAAAGCGGTGACTGCCGAGGTTTACGGCCAAGAGCTGGCGGACGAAATTGACGGCTATTATCAAGAAGGCATCAATCGCGGCTATTATCCGTCCCACGCCCCGGTGCCTTGGAAGATGGCCTTTTACGCCGGCTGCAACGGCGCCAATTGGCGCGCATCGGGCAAAAGATGGCGGGAAACCGGCTTTGCCGCGCTCGAAACCATCGTTACCATGACGCCGGATATGAGTGTGACGGCGCTCTATTCCGATTACGTTTTGCCTATCGCGTCTCATTATGAGCGTCAGGATATGTTGCAAGAGCCGCGTACACCTTACGTCCAGGTGATCGATGCCGCGGTGCCGCCACTTGGCGAATCCCGAGATGATTGGACCATACTGAAAGGGTTGAGCGAGGCAATCAGCCGGCGCGCGACGGAGCGAGATATCGAACCCATTGCGGACATGTTCTACGGCAAGCCGGTACCTCGCGACCTCAAGCGGTGTTACGAACTTTACACAATGAATGACACGCTTAAGGAAACGAAAGACGTCGTTCAGCTTTTGATTGATAACACGCCGGGTCTACCCAAAGTTTCGTTTGATGAATTGGCGGCAAAAGGTTTGTTGCGCGTGAACGATTCCGAGAGCGTGATTTTTGGTGAAGGGTCGCCTTATAATTCCGAACTTAATCGGAGTGTTTATAAAAAGACGCCTTACGCCACACTAACGGCCCGCCAGCAATATTATTTCGATCACGAATGGTTCTTGGAAACCGGTGAGACGTTACCGACTTATCGGCCACCGATGCGTGTTGAGGGATATCCCCTGCAATTGATGATGGGCCATGCCCGCCATGGTGTGCATTCCATGTGGCGCGATGATTCTTTCCTCTTGGGTCTGCAAAGGGGCGAGCCCGATATTTATCTCAGCGTGCCCGATGCGGCAGCCCGCGGCGTCGAGGACGGTGATCTTGTCCGCGTGTTTAATACGCTGGGAGAGTTCATTGTCCAAGCCCATATATCGTCGGCTATGCAACCCGGTATGATGTTCATGTATCATGGATGGGATCCGGTCATGTTTCGCGGACAACAAAATTTCGGCGCCGTCGTGTCAACCGGCGGCCTGATGAAACGAACTAATTTGGTGGGTGATTATGGTCATCTGAAATACCGTCCACTCTTCTTTACGCCCAATCAAACATACAAAGACTTCACGTGTGATTTTGAGAAATATGTCGAGGGCGCGGCGCAAGAGGAAAAGATTTAACGGCGCGGCAGGTACGTAAGCCGGACGACGAATTAAAGGAGACGGAGAATGGGTCAGCAGATCGCCATGGTGATGGATCTGAACAAGTGTATTGGCTGCCAAACCTGCACTGCGGCATGCAAGTCCTTATGGACCGACGAAGAAGGCCAGGACTACATGTTGTGGAACAATGTGGAGACCAAGCCGGGACGGGGATACCCTAAGAACTGGGAGACCGATGGCGGCGGCTGGAAGGACGGCCGGGTGCGCTATGGCCGGACCCCGGCCTTGGCGGACCATGGCGCGGAAGTGGAGCTCAATCACAAAGAAGTCTATTTTGACGGCACGGCAGACCGGTTGCAAAGAAAAGCGGCCAATTTCGAAGGAACCGAGCAGAGTATACCGTCGGATTACGGTTCCAATTGGGACGAGGACACGAGCTCGGGCGAGTATCCCAACAATTATCACTTTTACCTGCCGCGCATGTGCAATCACTGCACCAAGCCGTCTTGCCTGGAGGCGTGTCCGGTGCGCGCCATCTATAAGCGCGAGGAGGACGGGGTTGTTCTGGTCGATCAAGACAAATGCCGGGGCTTCCGCCAGTGCAATCGGGCGTGCCCTTATGACAAGGTCTATTACAATTACGTGACCAAGACGTCGCAGAAGTGCATTTTCTGCTTTCCCCGGCTGGAGCAAGGGATCGCACCGGCCTGCGCCCGGCAATGCCCGGGCCGGCTTCGCTTTGTCGGCTATTTGGACGATGTGGGCGGGCCGATTTTCAAGCTGGTCTACACTTACAAAGTAGCCCTACCGCTGCATCCCGAGTTCGGCACGGTGCCTAACGTTTTTTACGTGCCGCCTCTATTGCCCGATTCGTTCGACGAGAACGGCAATTTCAGCGACGATAGCCGGGTGCCTTTATCTTATTACCGAGAATTGTTCGGCCCCGATGTGGATCAAGCCCTGATCACCCTAAAGGCCGAGATGGCGCTCAAGCAGCAAAACCAACCCTCGGAACTGATGGATCTCTTGATCGCCAAGGATTGGAAATCCCTGTTCAAAATTACCGACGTCCAGGAACTCTAGAGCATTTTCATGAGTCAATTAATCTCGGAAATGCTCTAGTAAGATGAGCGCGAACTCTGTCTCTTACTGAACGGCGGGGACGATATGCTCGCCGATCAACTTGATGCCGGTGGCCGGGTCGTCATGGACCCGAAGTGCGATCTCGTTTAAGCCCGCAGCCTCCAACTCTTTCATACGTTCGATTTCACGGTCGATGTCATTTAAATCTCCGGTCGACGAAATTCGGTCAATCAGCTTGTTCACAATATCTTCGGGCACCCCTTGAATATTGCCGGAGCGGTCGCCGAAGGCTCTCCAAAAAGCTCCCATGTGTTTCTGAACCAAGTCGCTTTCTTCTTTTTCCAAAACTACTTCCGTGTAATTGGGATATAACATTCCACGCAAAATAAGTTCCCGGCGTGCCTCGCGCATAGACTCTTCCTTGTCCTCCTTGATGTGCCAAGCCCAAAAATTGCTGATGGCGAATGGTTCGCCAGACCGGCCGTGCTCGGCAAGACCTTTTTCGGCTAGTCCCGCCACGTTGCGTATCATGGATGGAACAAGGTCGCTTCCCATCAATCCGTCGGCCAAGCGCGTAGCCATGTTGATCATTTTTGGTCGGCCTGCAGCGACATAGATCTGCGGTGGTGTATCCGTGGCCCAACGACGAGGTTGATAATTTTTGACTTGGTAGAAATCTCCATCATAATTCAAAACTTCGTTGGCCGTGGCGCCTCTTAAAATCTCGATACATTCGCCTACATTCTCCGCCAATTTCTTTCGCTTTCCGGCCATGGCTTCCAACACGCCCCCGCCACCGCCGACCGCAATCATGGCGCGCCCCCCGCTCATTTCATTCAGCGTCAAAAGTGAATTGCACATGATCAACGGATGCATTTCCATCGGGCTTACCGCAAGGGGTCCCAGTTGAACTTTTTTTGTAGTGTCTGCGGCACCGACGAGGCTCATGAACGGGTTTCGTTCCGATGCGTAGCTTGCCGACCAAACAGCTCTAACGCCATAACTCTCAGCAAGTGCGGCGAGTTCAGCATTCTCTCGAGCGGATGTAAATTCATTGAGAATGATGTCAATCTTCATGGCTTTCCTCTGTTATTCTGATGGTATCTGTGTCATCTGGTTGCCCGGAATTGTAGGTGCGTACGGACTCAGCAGAGCATATGTTGTTGCAAAATTTTCTATTGGATGGCGGCACCGTCATTGAGGCGTGATATTATCTCACCAATCATGCGCTTTAGTTGAATTGACCGGCCAGGCCATTCGATATCAAATCCAAGCCACGGACATGTGGATCTTCCATCGGATGGGCCGTCGGCGCCCAGGATTGGTTTGCTTGTTTCGAGCAAGTGAAGGATTCTTTATTTTCTTGATATAAATCAAATGCTTATAGAGTGTTTCCAGGAAAAGTGGACCCGGTTTTCCGTCCGGAAACACGATAAAACAACAACTTAGGGTCAGGTTTTGATTCCATCAAAACCGGAAAGACCCTAGACAACGCATTGGATTTGAAAATCACGATATTGTGACGGCTGCCGTGCGGCCAAAGGGGTCCACGGTGAAGACCGCTTCCAAGGGCAGTTGGCAGATATCCCATTTCACGAGATGCTACGCAATATTCTGCGGCAAAGGCTTAAAAGGAGACAATGCTCATGTCATTAGAGCGCATTCAGGAAAAGTGGACCCGATTTTCCGTCCGAAAACGCGACCAAACTAGGAATCTAGAGCATTTTCATGAGTCAATTAATCTTGTGCTGGCTGTCTTATTGGGTGTCTTAGTCTCTTTTGGAATTATCGGGCCGGCCTGGGCCGACTTGCGGGCAGACAAGCCGACCATATTGATCACTGGATCCAATAGAGGCTTGGGCTTGGAGTTTGCGCGTCAATATGCGGCCAAAGGCTGGAACGTGATTGCCACATGCCGTCGTCCTGAAGAGGCAGAAGATCTGAAAGCGCTGGCGTTGGAGCAAAGTCAGGTCGTCATTGAAAAAGTGGATGTGACCAGTGATGCGGACGTTGCCGCCTTGGCGTTGAAATATCGCGACCAGCCTGTCGATATTCTGCTCAACAATGCGGGAATTTATGGCGATGTAAAGAAACAAAAAATGGGGGCCTTGGAGTTTGACGAACTTGAGAAAGTCTTTGCGGTAAACACGTTTGGCCCCCTGCGTATGTCGCAGGCATTTCTGGAAAACGTTGCCGTCAGTGAGCAGAAAAAAATCATTAGTTTGGGGGGCGGTATTGGGACACCGCGCATTGGCCCTCTGGTACCTGATGATTACTTTTTCAAGATGAGCAAAGCAGCTCATCTGATGGCCATGGCCACGTTGCAAGCCAAAGTTCGCAAGAGAGGTATTATCGTTTCAATGATTTCACCGGGTATGGTCGCGACGCAACATTTGGTCGATTCCGGGTACACGGGAAAGTCTATCAGTGCGGCAGAAAGCGCCGCCCTCGTTATCGAGCAAATCGGTCGGTTGGATGACTCATTGGGCGGAAAATTGATCAATTATAATGGCAAGATTACCCCATACTAGAGCGCATTCACAAAAAGTGTACGCGGTTTTTGGGTTCGAATGCGCGACAAAACAAAGACCTAGAGCACGTTAGTGATTCCATCTTTTGTGAACGTGCTCTAGCGTCGACTCAAGGCAGCACAAGGGCGTCGGAAAGAATGAGGGTGTCACATTTCATTCTGCCGCCGATTTGTGCCTCTCTCTGGCCCCTATGAGCGGGATTGCATCAATCGCCCAATTTTTGCTGAACCGGCGTTCCGGACAAGGAATGGCGTAAGCCGTCTTATCTTTGGTCCGATTGACTGTTCCAACATCGATGCGCCAGCCCCGAGATTGCCACTCTCGCAGTTTGTCGCGATAGCGCGCGATGGCCGCATCATGAATGACGAACACTTCATGGGTGTTGGTCGGAGGTGTCACCACGGGCCTCACGGCTTCCAGCACATCACGATCTTGTTCCGCCACCACCCGATTGCGTTCTATAAACCGGGCATCGTCTTCTCGATCGGTCAAGAAATTTCGCATGTTCAAAAGAACGACTTTTGTATGATTCTCATCAATAGGTGTTTCGAATAAATATTGATGTATGAAAACTTCTTTCGTTGGATGAATGTGAGTCCAAAGTGTCGATACGCCGTGATGTCCCGTGCCGCCCTCTATCACGGCATTGACTTCCCGCTTCGAAGCCTCTCGCATTTTTTCATCATGCAGGGGGGGGTGCTTCACGTTCGGCGCGAAACCCTGTCCCCCATTCCGTCTCAATCAGATCGAGGGGTGGAAGTTGGTAATCGTCTCTCATTCCCTTAAAGCCATGAGTTGGATGCACATATTCATTGTGGGCATTGTCGATGCCATTCTCGATGGATCGTTTGTAATCGATCGCCCATTCGAAAACTTGATGCGTGAAGGTCCAGCCATCTTGATCCCATTCCTCGATCTGCAAAATAGGTGGCCGCTCTTGTTCCGGAAGATCCCCCAAAAAGGCGAAGATGAGTCCGTATTTTTCCTGTGTCGGATAGGAATCGACCTTGGCGCGGGCGGGAATGTTGGCTTTCCGGCCCATGGAGGGAACGCGAATGCACGCCCCGGTGCCATCGAATTGCCAGCCATGATAGGGGCATTCAACGCAATCGCCTTTGATCTTGCCGGTGGCCAGAGATCCCCCGCGATGCGCACAGACGTTACTTAAGCAACTGACATGACCCGCAGTGTCGCGAAACAAAACGAAATCTTGCCCCAGCATGCGAACATATACGGGGGTATTCGTTACATTTTCACTCAGTTC
>SMVB01363979.1_pt1 | contig 11281 bp, 10 predicted proteins | sample 2456461 | NCBI WGS metagenome assembly SMVB01 (sample SAMN11095934, study PRJNA526329) | marine sediment metagenome | biome: Marine sediment; feature: Surficial sediment; material: Deep marine sediment; isolation source: Hadal surficial sediment | place: Pacific Ocean | collected 2014-05 | depth...
CACCCTTGCTGCCATCGGTATGGTGAATGTCCAGCCAGCAGATATCGTCACGGATAATACCGGTGCCCATATAGGCAACCAGGTGGTTCTCCTGTTCACTGACCAGGTCGCGCACCGATTCAATGGCCGCTCTGGGCCCCAGTGCGCTGATATTGGTAATCTCAGCATGCTCAGGCAGCGCTGATAATGGGGAGGCTTTCAAACCGCGCACCGTATTGAGTTCATAGAGCCACTCCTTCTCAGTCTCGCTGGCCAGTAGCGGGTGGTAGACCGCATGGCTGTTATCGGCCTCCAGGGTGTAAACAAAGGGGGCGACCGCCAACGCCAGAAATGCCTGCAATACCCTTTCAATCTCCTCCGGTGTCAGCAGGTGTTTACGGCTATAGGCCCGTTCCTGGGGCAGCCAGATCATGGCACCATTTTTGAATATCTGCGGCAATTTGAAATTGTGACCGGCCAGAATATCCCTGCAACCATGCAGCGCACGACCCGTAGCCACAGTATAGGCAATGTTGCGCTGTGCCAGTAATGCCAGGGTTTCCCGGGTATAATCGGTGATCTGTGAGTCGCGGTTAAGCAGGGTGCCATCGAGGTCGAAAACTATCAGTTCCATGTCTTTCACTGCAGTACACTGTGTAGCATGGATGATACTAAGTGCGGGAGACAGGGGGAAGCGCGAACTGCGCCTTGCCCGCCGAAAAACTGTGACAAAACTTAAACGAGGAGTATTGTGAAACTATTCACCGCGCTACTATTGGCCCTGCCCCTGTCCGGCATTGCCGCACCCGAACAAGCCGGGAATTTCGATTACTATTCCGCTAACCGAACCATGATAAGCCATGGGGTGCAGGCGGTGTTGATGTGTAACGGCCTGTTCACCTCACACCGCACGCTACAGCAGGTGTTTGATCAGGAACTGGCCTACCTGCCCAACAAAATTGGTTCGGCCAGTGGCGGCGACTATAAAATTGATTACAAGCGCCGGGCGGTAACCGTTGGCAGTAGTACCACTGGCCCTGCGATACATGCTGCTTTTCGAGAGGGCCTGGGCTGTATTGTTATGTCACCCCAGCAATCGCTATCCGACATTGACTCCCTACCGCAACTCACCCTCCCCCCGCTACCCGGTGACCCCGCCACTATTCCATGGCCGGATGGCGACCTGGTGACTGAAACCGAACTGCCCGCTGCGATTGACCAGGCGGCGCTACAAGCTGCTGCCGACTGGGCCTTTGAGCGCCCGTCACCGGAGCAGGACACACTCAGCCTGATTGTCCTGCATCACGGCAAGATAATACTCGAACGCTACGCGCCCGGTGTCGATATGCACACCCGCACCCGTACCTGGTCAACAGCAAAAAGTATCGCGGTGACGCTGATCGGAGAACTGGTCGCACAAAATCGCCTGCAGCTGGATACACCGATAAATTTGCCCTGGCTGCCAGAACTGGCAACTGACAGTGCCGACCCACGCAATCGCATTACACTGCGGCATTTACTTAATATGTCCAGCGGGCTTTACCCTGTGGACAGTTTTGACATGGAGTACGCGACGGGGTCCGGCCTGGCATACTGGGCGGGCGCCAGTTCCGTAGAGGGCGCATTGCGCCGCGGTGCAATACGCGAGCCCGGCAGCTTCTGGGACTATGAAAATTACGACACCCTGCTGGCGGTTTATGCAATGAAACAAGCCCTGGGCAACGAGGAGGCCTATCACCAATTCCCGCGCCGCGCACTGCTGGACAAAATCGGCATGCGCAATACGCTACTGAGCACGGACCGATTTGGAGATTTTATTCTCAGCAGCCAGGTGTATACCAATGCCAGGGACCTCGCCCGTTTTGGCCTCCTGTACGCCCAGGGCGGCAAATGGGGCGATCGGCAATTGATCTCAAAGCAATGGATAGACTTTGTGCGAAGCCCCGCTCCCGCCACGGCGCAGACGGGGAATTTCTACGGCGGTCAATGGTGGCTGGTGCCCGACAAGCGCCACGATGTACCCGGCGATGCCTATGCCACGGCGGGCAACCGGGGGCAGTATGTCATTGTGGTGCCCTCTCACGACCTGGTCATTGTCAGGCGAGGACTGGACTACGCCAAACAGGGCTTTGACCGTTGGGATCTGACGCGCGAAGTACTCAAGGCTATAAAATAGGTGCGGCGTTAATCCGGCAGGTTCTCGCCGCCATCATCCATTACCGCCGGGCGAGTCCAGTACCCAAACTGGGGCGTCCAATCCGCCGTGGAGACACCCGCCAGGCTTAACAGGTTCCACTGCGAACAAAACTCATCGCCCGGGCCAAACTGGGCAGAGTTTTTGCGAAAAATATTGGAGCCCTCTCGCACATAGCACACCACGCCCGGTGCATTGTCGCTGCCTGCGTTTACCGTTTGTTCTTTAATATATTCACCGCCCCCATGAGAAACAGACCGAAACCGCCAGCCCCGCGCATTGGAGATTCTGCGCTGGGTTTGCGGGTCATCCTTGGACACCAGCACCAGAGCGAACTCGCTCTCAATATGCGGCACAAAACCGTTCAGCCCATCGGCCCACAGGGTGCAATAGCGACACGCCTGGCCCATATTGTGAATAACAAACAGTACGGTCTTGTCACCAAAAAGCGACAATAGCGTCACATCGCCCTGTGGCCCGTTGAACGTATAGTCTTTTACCGCAACCGGTTTCTGCGCCCTGCGCAGCTGTGCAACCTGTTGGGTAAGCTGGTACAGCTCCGTTTCGGCATCGCTCAGTTCGCTCATGGTCTATCTCCATTGCAGCCCCATTTATACCAGTATAATGTACTAATTTGGTAACTGCATTGCACCAGTGACCACTTCTCTAGTACAAAAAGGAGACCCCCCGGCTATGCCGGGGAGGCACCCATAGTTTGACAATTCCGGAAGTCCCATAGTAACTCCCAAGTGTGAGCCGCCAAGCAACACACAAGGAAGAGACCATGAGACAGGTAAATAGTTTAAATCACACACGGTGGGAGTGTAAGTACCATATAGTGTAGTGTTCATTCCCAAGTATCGAAGGAAGGTACTATTCGGTCAGATTCGAGGGGAGTTGGCAGATGTTTTCCACAGTCTGGCCAGGCAAAGAGAAAGCTTGATCGAAGAGGGTAATCTAATGTCGGATCACGTGCATATGATGATATCGATCCCGCCGAAATACGCAGTGTCACAGGTTGTGGGGTACATCAAAGGAAAAAGTGCTATCCACATTGCCCGAGCTTACTCGGGTAGAAAGAAGAATTTTGTAGGACAGCATTTCTGGGCGAGAGGATACTTCGTCTCCACAGTTGGTCGTGATGAGAAGGTAATCCGAGATTACATCCGGCATCAAGAACAGGAAGATAGACGGATAGACCAGTTGCAGTTGGTATGAAAGAAACTGCCCCCTTCAGGGGGCTCAAGGAGCCGAAGGCTCCGTAATGTCCGCTTTGAGCGGCTCACAAACTAAAGCCCCCGGCTTTGCCCGGGGATACTTACTGACGTTTTTCCCACAACGGGAATTAACGACACCCTTGCCACCGGCTCCCAAATAGGTGAGAATTGCCCCGAAACTGCCTGGCGGGACTCCAATCACAATCCCGCGGTGCAGTCCTTATTCCAATGTAAACAGTACCGCTGATTTTTCCCATGAAATCGGCCAGGAGTTTTTTTGCCCAGGCAAGCGGAACCACTCTCAATAGGCGAACACCTTAATTTGGAAGAACTTTTTCCAATATTGAAGGATCAGACCTACCGTCTGGTGCGCTCCACCGGTGATTTCACGGTGGGCATGGCAAACATCTACCGCTCCCTGCTGCCCTTGATTAAACTGATCAACCGCAAAGCTGATATCTCCGAAAAAGAGTTGGGGAGGGAGCTGGACAAAATTTTCCTGGCCTTGCAGGAACATCCGGTGACGTCTCATCTGCAAGATTTGACCTCCCGTTTGCGCAGCGACAATATCCTGCCCAACGAGGCGAGCACGGAGAACCTGTTAAAGTTCGTAGTAGACCAGGTGAGCGCCCGCAGTGTGGTCGCCATACCCGCAGAAATTACCGACGAATTCTGGAAGTTTTTTAATGAGCTGATGGCCGACCCTGAGTTGAAGGGCCTCGGAGAAATCAGCCTGGACGTACTGCGTATTTTTATCAACGCCTATGAGCCCCTGCTCGTCCAGATCATCAACCAGCTCAAGGGCCTGCGCCAGGCCAACGACGGTCGCATACGGGACATCCTGCAAAATACTCAAGTGGTACGCCAGGATCTGGAGATTTTCCGACGCCAAATCGGCGCATTGCGTTATATCCGGGAATTTTTTGCCACCGACCCGGAGGACTTTAAAGAACAGGCCGAAGTAGTCGCGCAGATGGTGCGGGAGTTTGGCCCGTTTTTCATCAAGATGGCACAGGTAGCGGCGGCCAGTTCGGACTTTCTGCCTGAAGAAATGACCGAAGCACTGGCGGTCTTCCATGAAGACGTGGCGCCAATGTCCGCAGCCGAAGTCGAACAGGCCTTCCTGGAATGCTACGGCGAATTGCCAAGCCAACGCTATTACGGTTTCGATGCCAGCAAACCCCTGAAGTCAGGTTCGATCGCATCGGTCTATCTGGCGCAAAAACCGCTGGTTGACAAGAAGGGGCGGCAGGTCTTGACGCCGGTTGTGGTAAAAGTAGGTCGACACAACTTGGAGCGGGAATTTCTAATCGGAAAAACAGTCATTAAGCTGGCTATCCTGAGCAGTCAGTACTGGGCGCCGCACTCCAAACTGACGCCATTTTTCTCCTCCTGGCTCGGTCAAGTCGATGTATTTGTAGACGGGTTCCGCAAAGAATTGGATTTCGAGGCGGAAGGGGCGAACCAGGCACGCTTTGCCGAGCGGGCCAGATTGACCCGCGGCTGGCACGTACCCATGGTCTACCACAGCACGCGGCGTATTATCGAGATGGAGTTCGTCGATTCGGCAGCCAGCCTTAACAGTGCCTTCTCACCTCCACATGGGCGCAATGCCAGTCGTTCACGGCGCAAGGTCGGGCGCGCATTCCTGCACACCATGATCTCGCATTTTTTCATCTACCGTGAGTTCCATGGTGACCTTCATCCGGGAAACGTGTTGGTCACGGAGCAAGACCGTTTGTACTTCATCGACTGGGGTAATACGGTAGACATTAACGCCATCTGGAAGCCAGCGCTCAACTACCTCCAGTCCGTTCTCACCGGCGACGCGCAAGCCATCACCGACGCCATGATCGCACTCGGGTCGGACAGCGAGAATATGTCAGCCTGCCGCAACGAACTCGTCAAACTGGTGGAGCAATCCCTGGCGGATGCAAACATCAAGCCCCTGGGATACGATTTTCTGTTGACGCTTTACCGGGAAGGTCAGGACGGACTGGCCCAACGGCTGGAGCTCGCGATCAAGCTGGCAACCGCCATCAGCCGCCAGGGTATCGTCATTCGCGCCGAATATATGCACCTGACACGATCACTAACCGCAATGATCGGATCATATCTGGGCATTTACCGGGGTCTGCCGCGCAACGTGCTTGTGCGGGATATCACCCAGGTACTGGTACAATTCCCGGCACTGGAGGGCATGCGCCAGCTATCCGGCTACCAGAAAAAAATTCTTAGAAAAATCACTGCCCTTCCTGCTTCCTGCTTCCCGGGCCATTAAAGATATTGCGCCCGATCGACACCAGGGCAGTTGCAGGCTGCACCACACCATCAATTTCGCGCCGATAACGCCTCAGACAATTAGCTATACCCGATTATCCGCGCACCGAGGTACGCAGGAAACTCTCTCTCCGCTGTTCGATTTCTACTTCGGAGGCGGGTGACAAAGCCGCTGGGGCAGAGGTTGTCCTACCGGCCTTTGAACACCGGGGCACGTCGCTCAACTCTCGCGCTAATGCCTTCAGCGAAGTCATCTGAGCCCATGAGTTTCCCCAGGGCCTCGTTTTCAAGATCCAGGGCCGTGGCGATCGCCTCAACATGGGGCTGATGGATGATACGTTTCATCTCGCGGATGGACTTGCCCGCCCCCTGAGGCGGAATGAGTAGCCGCGCTTTTTCTCATACAATAGCCAGCAGTTCATGGTGTGGCACCACCCCAATGACCAGACCCAACTCCAGTGCCTTCTGCGCATCAATTCTCTCGGCGAAAAACAAAAGTTCCTTGGCCTTCTGAAAACCCAGTAGTCGCGGCAACAAAAAACTGGAGCCCAGCTCGGCCGAGATTCCCAGTTTGGCGAAGGGCAGTTGAATCCAGGCATATTCGCTCATATAGATCAGGTCGGCAGCCACCAGCGCCAGGGTAAAAGCGCCGCCTATCGCCAAACCATTCACCGCTGCTATCACGGGCTTGTTGCATTGAAAGAACTTCATTGTCACTTTTTTCTGGGCGATGTCCGACATGTCTATTTGCTGCATAATTTCGTCCGCTACACCCTCAAAGGCGTCGGGGCTGAAATAGCCGCCACTGCTAAACGCCTCTTTTTTCGGGTCATTGGAATGGGGGTCTTTGGCGCCGGTGATTATCATGACTTGGGCCGAGTCATCCGCGTCAAAATGGTCAACCGCCCAATAGATCTCCAAAAACGACAAGGGGCTAAGTGCGTTTTTCCGACCAGGTGTATTGAACGTGAGCGTTACTATGCCGCAGCTGTCTTTGTGGTAGACAATATCTCTAAATTCGTTGGGGTCCATTTCTCGCATCCAGGTTCCGTGCTTTGGAAAATTAAGAGCCCGCCCTGACCGCGAGGCGCATCACAGGCTAACTCAGTGGCATCATCGTGCATGAATCTAACAGGCCAGACACCGACCGTCTATTCATGAAAGCCGGTATCTATTGCCGCGCTAAGGTCCTGTATTATCGCCTCGCAGGATTCCCTCAACTTCACTGCCGCATTTGCCAGCGCCTTATCTTTCTCCGTATCGGGAACCCAGGGCTCTACAGGGGTCGGTTTATTATCATCGCCCATGGCAACAAACACCATGATGCAGCGAGTGGCGCACTGGTAATCCAATTTTCTGGGATCCGTGGCGCCAACTTCCAAGAGTATATGCATGCTGGATGTACCGGTGTAGACAAGCTTCGCTCGGACCCGCACCAGATTACCCACATGTATAGGCCGCAGAAACCGAATGCCACCTACTTGCACAGTCACACAATAGCGCTCACTCCAGCCGGCGGCACAAGCATAGCCAGCGTGGTCTAGCCACTTCATCACACTACCTCCGTGAACATTGCCGGAAAAATTGGCCGATGTAGGTTCAGCCATGAATGTCAGTGTTACTTCTCGATGCCTGGAAGACATTGTCCGTACCTCAAATTGTTTTTGAACAAGGGAGAATCTTACGTTGTTATCCGTGTGATTGCCCACCATCCGGGCGGTGCCCCCTTCTCCTACTTGCCTCATCTCAGCTCTGGATTCTCAGCTCTCAGCTCTCAGCTGTGACTCCCACACTGTTTTGCATTTGTGTACGTGAGGTCGCCAAAAAAATTGCTGCCGATATTCCCGCGGAAGAGAAAATCATGCACATCACAATAATCTGGTAACGCGCTGCAATCTCGGGAGACACGCCCGACAAGATCTGCCCGGTCATCATCCCCGGCAGGGACACCAGCCCCACGGCAAACAGGGAATTGATTACCGGTATCATAGCTGCGTGATAGGCGGTGAGACGCGCCCTGTCCCAATCGATATTGTGGGCCAGTTCGGCACTGAGTCGCTCCGCTGCCAGGCTGACTGCGGTCATGGCATTGGCGAAGATCATGCCCGCCAGCGGCACCATGTAGTTTGGCAGATACCAGGGCTGCAACTGCAACACCCACTGGCTGATAAGCAGCAGCGTCAAGCCACCACCCACAGCAATAGAGAGCAGTACAGGCAGAAATAACTGCCGGCGCTGCTGACCCACTTCCCGCAGCGCTATCCAGCTCGCCGCTATCAACATCACCGAGAGCACCAAAATAATCAGGCCGGCGCCTTGCGCGCCGAATATGTATGCCAATACATAGCCAATGAGCAGTAGCTGTACCAGCATACGGGCAACTGCATACACCGCGTTGCCCAGCCCGAGCGACCACCGCCAAAAAATAACCAGCGTAATAACAACCGGGATGAATGCAATAGCCAGTTGCAGGTTGGGAATAGTGAGCACCGAATTATTCATAATTTGTTTAACCCCTTTTCTCTTCCTGCTGCGATACATCATGGAACATTAACCAGGAGAAGTACCGTGATCAGATCAAAAAAGTTTCTATTAGCCACAGTGGCAGCCAGCCTTTTGGCCTGTGCCGAGCAGAGTTCCAACACTGAAGATAATCAGAACCAGGTTGAAGCCACTACCCAGGCCGTAATTATGCATCACGAGGCCATTGCCGAAACTGCCGCTCAGGGGACGCACAAACTGAAGCAGTACAATGAGATGACCCTGCCAGGCGCCAGAATTTCTCACGCTGTCACGGCCGACTCCATGGCCGCACTGAGCTGGAGCCCCACCCTGCCGCCCCCCGGCATGCAGCAGGTGGACACAGAAAACTACCAACACTATCAGAGCAATGGTGTGGTGGTGGTTGGCGAGCACCCCGTCTCTACCTTCAGTATTGATGTGGATACCGCCGCCTATTCCAATATCAGGCGTATGTTGGTGCAAGAGGGACGCCTGCCGCCACACGACGCCGTGCGTGTAGAGGAGATGATCAACTACTTTGACTACGGTTACACCAACCCCCAAAGCGGTTCGGCCCCCTTTGCTATCAGCACCGAGGTAGCGCCCTCCCCCTGGAGCGACAATAGAAAGCTACTTCGAATTGGCCTAAAGGGCTTTTTGCCCGTGGCAGAAAAACGCCCCGCTGCAAACCTGGTTTTTTTAGTCGACGTCTCGGGTTCCATGCGCACAGCGAACAAACTGGGCCTGGTCAAACAATCCCTGCGCTTGTTGCTGAAGCAGATGACAGCCCGGGACAGCCTGTCTCTGGTTGTCTATGCCGGGGCAGCGGGCACGGTACTGGAGGCGACGCCGGGAGACCAGAAAGCAAAAATTATGGCGGCAATCGATGCTCTGCAAGCGGGTGGCAGCACTCACGGCAGTGCTGGCATCGAACTGGCCTATGCACTGGCCCAACAAAATATGATAGAAGGCGGTATCAATCGTGTGTTAATCGCCAGTGATGGCGACATGAATGTGGGCACTGTGGATATCAACGCACTAAAAAACCTGGTGGCGGAAAAAAGAAAAACCGGTATTTCCCTGACCACTCTGGGTTTTGGCGCGGGCAATTACAACGACGCCTTAATGGAACAGATAGCCAATGTGGGCAATGGCAACGCGGCCTACATTGACAGCCTGCGCGAAGCGCAGAAGGTGCTGGTTAATGAAATGCAGGCCACTTTGCTCACTATCGCCAGCGATGTAAAAATTCAAATCGAGTTTAACCCGGCAGTGGTGAGCGAATATCGTCTGATCGGTTATGAGAACAGGATGCTGCAACGAGAAGATTTCGCCAATGACAAGGTCGATGCCGGGGACATCGGTGCGGGTCATACGGTGACCGCCCTGTACGAAATCTCACTGCTGGGAGATGGTGGCGAGCAGGTGTCGGCTCTGCGCTATCAGGATAACGCCAACGCCTCAACTCACTCTAAAGATGAAATCGCCCTGATTAAACTGCGCTATAAGAAACCAGGCGAGCAACAAAGCATCGAGCTAACCCGCGTGGTACACACTGCAGATATCAGCGACGCCTTAGGCAATAGCAGCGAGGACTTGCGTTTTGCCGCCAGTGTGGCGGGCTTCGCACAACTACTGCGGGGCGGTCAATTCACCGCCAACTGGAGCTATGGCGATGCATTAATCCTGGCCAGGAGCGCCCGGGGCGAAGACCCCCACGGCTATAGAGGGGAGTTTATTAGTTTGATTGAGCTGACACAATCGTTATCCTCACAGATATAAGCGATTACCATAGTCGCCTGAAACCCACTGACAGGACACGACGCACTGTTCAATAGACTCAAGAGTGATGAAGCATTGATGATGGCCTACCAAAACGGTGATGCAGCAGCCTTTGAGCTTTTGTATCGCCGCCACAAGGACGGCCTTTTCGCGTTCTTGTTTTGGCATTACCCCAGAGCGGCGGTAGTCGAGGAATTGGCACAGGATACGTGGATGGCGGTTATCGACGCGGCCCGTCGCTATCAGCCAAGGGCCAGGTTTCGCACCTGGTTGTACCAGATCGCCCACAACAAACTGGTAGACCACTGGCGCCGCCAGGACAACCGACACGCCCCCCTGGATACTGTCACCGAAACGGCCTGTGCAGAGGCTGCGGATAGCATTGAGCAACAGCGCAATGTAGACACACTAATGGCTGCCTTAGCGGGCCTGCCACAAGAACAGAAAAACGCGCTATTGTTACAAGAGCAGGGCTTCTCGCATGCCGACATTGCCGAAATCACAGGGGTGGGAATGGAGACCATCAAAAGCCGTTTGCGCTACGCACGCAAGCAACTGCGCGAGCACTTGGGAGAGGAACCATGACTAAAGCCAAGCTGCCCTTCCCTCTGTCTCCCACTGAGTTGGACGACAAGATTCTGGCCTATGCCCAGCGCAAGGTGCCCGCCCGCCGGGCTTACCGTCCACCCCTGTGGCTTTCTGGTCTGGCTACCGCCTCTATTATTGGTGTGGCGGTGCTGCTTGCAATTCCCGAGCAATCAGAGATCCTGGCGCCGACGGCTCTGCCTGAGCTTGCCGCCCCGGCTAAAGCCAAAACACGGCGAATTTTGCAAACTCAGCGAGAGGAGGCAATGACCGTTTCGGCCGACGCGCTCAGTGCTTTTCCCGCCACGGAAAACGTGATGGACTCGGCTACGACTAGCGACGAAATGCTCGCAGTGCAACTCACTAGTGAAGACTTGCGCCAGCAACTGGAGCAGCTCTCGGCACTGGTCAGCAATGGCAAAACCGAGCAGGCAGAGACCGCCTATGACGAGCTGAAGCGGCGCTGCAAGGACTGCGCCCTACCCGCCACCCTGGAACAAGCTTTGGCGGACTACCGGGGCGGCAACTAACCGCCCGCCAGCTCCTTGATAATAATACTCCAGTGGTCCAGAGCATCGTAAAATCCCTTGATAGGCATGCGTTCATTCAGGCCGTGGGCGAACATCTCGTCGGGGTCCATAAAGCGACTGCTCACCGCCCAAGTTGGGATGCCCGCCTTGCGAAAATGCATGCCGTCGGTGCCACCTGACTCCATATAGGTGATGAGTTTTACCTCGGGGTA
>SMVB01116969.1_pt1 | contig 11278 bp, 10 predicted proteins | sample 2456461 | NCBI WGS metagenome assembly SMVB01 (sample SAMN11095934, study PRJNA526329) | marine sediment metagenome | biome: Marine sediment; feature: Surficial sediment; material: Deep marine sediment; isolation source: Hadal surficial sediment | place: Pacific Ocean | collected 2014-05 | depth...
ACGTCTCATCAATTTTTCTGTTTATCCACGAGTTGGTCTTTTTGCAACCACGGCATCATTCCCCGTAATCGTGCACCAACTTCTTCAATGGGATGTTCTTCTCCCTTTTTCAGAAGTGCATTGTACACCGGACGGTTCGCTTGGTTTTCCAACACCCATTCTCTGGCAAATCGACCACTTTGAATTTCATCTAAAATACGTTTCATCTCTTTCTTGGTTTCACTGGTCACAATACGTGGTCCGCGAGTCACATCGCCATATTTCGCCGTCGTACTAATCGAATAGCGCATGTTGGCAATGCCACCTTGATAGATCAGATCCACAATCAGCTTCACCTCGTGCAAACATTCAAAATAGGCCATCTCCGGAGCATAGCCTGCTTCAACCAACGTTTCAAAGCCCGCCTGGATTAATGCCGTCACCCCACCACACAACACCGCCTGTTCTCCGAACAGGTCTGTTTCCGTTTCTTCTCGAAATGACGTCTCAATCACACCGGCACGAGCCCCGCCAATGGCACTGGCATAGGCCAACCCGACTTTGGTCGTATCACCACTTGGATCTTGGTGAACAGCCAGCAAACATGGCACTCCGGTCCCTTTGGTATATTCCGAACGAACAAGATGCCCAGGCCCCTTTGGAGCCACCATAAATACATTAATATGAGAATCCGGTTGGATCTGACCAAAGTGAATATTGAACCCATGACCAAAGGCCAGATAGGCGCCTTGTTTAAGATGAGGTGCAATATCAGTATTGTAAATTGCCGCTTGCCGTTCATCCGGCGCTAAGATCATCACAACATCCGCACATTTCACCACATCGGCCACAGGCATGACCTTCAAGCCAGCCGCCTCGGCTTTATTCCACGAGGCACCCTCTCGGCACCCCACCACAACCTGAATGCCGCTATCCCGTAGATTGAGAGCATGAGCATGACCTTGGCTCCCGAACCCGATGACTGCCACAGTTTTTTTAGCCAAACTTTGTTGATCCACATCCTTTTCATAAGAAATCTTCATCATGCACTCCTCATTGAAAATTTTACCTAAATCGAGCGATTATGTATGGCGCTCTGCGCCACAACAGTCGCGTTCTGTGAGACGCACTACCCTCTTGGCGCCAGCGTTTTTGAATAGCCTCGACAGACCAGACGAGTCTGCTTGCATTTTTCACAACCCCTAGCAGCTCAAGGTCTTGGCACATCTTATCCATAAAAATCGCTCAACTGAGGTATGAGAAAAGCCTTTTTAGGCTCCACCACCAAAAACCTGTAGAACAACCTTTGTATCAAGACCTAGATTGGGTTGACCGGATTAGTTTGCTTTCGCAAGCGGTCGGGGTTGGGCTTGCACAGGGCGTGTGAGTTCTCGTCCGATCGCAATCCGGCCAGTCCGCACCAATTCTTTAATCCCAAGCGGTTGGAGTAAATGAATAATGGCTTGCACTTTTCTCACATCGCCCGTCACTTCAATCGTATAACTTGTCGGGGAAGAATCCAGAATATTGGCTCGGAAAATATCCGCGATGCGTAGCGCTTCGGCACGATCTTCTGGCTTGGTATGGACCTTAATCAACGCGGTTTCACGCTCCACAAACTCATTTTCACTAATATCCACGACTTTGATCACATCAATAACCTTATTCAACTGCTTCATAATCTGTTCAATAATACGATCATCTCCAGTCGTCACAATCGTCATCATGGAGACGGAAGGATCCAAGGTGGGCGCCACCGAAAGGCTTTCAATATTAAACCCTCGTCCACTAAACAACCCGGCCACCCGAGATAATGAGCCGAACTTATTTTCCAACGTTAACGAAATAATGTGTTCCATATTCCCTATGTCTCTAAGCTGTGAGCACCGTATCGGAATCTGCTTGAACAGCCTTCTTATGTGTGGATTTTGGTCTCTTTAAATCTGGAGGATCCTCTAACAACATTTCATGATTACTCCCACCAGCCGGAATCATGGGGTAACAATTTTCATATTGGTACACCAGCACATCAATAAACACAGGCCGATCAATGGATAGGGCTTCATGAATACCGGCGTCAACATCTCCAACCTTATCAATACGTACGCCAGCCGCACCATAGGCTTCGGCTAATTTCACAAAGTCAGGCACATGTCCCAGATTACTGGAGGCATATCGTCCTTCATAAAATAAGTCCTGCCACTGGCGAACCATGCCATGAAACCGGTTGTTGATCACAAACACCTTCACAGGCAATTTATCAATCACGGCCGTCGCCAACTCTTGTAGATTCATTTGAATACTGCCATCCCCTGTAATACACAAAACCAATCGATTAGGAAATGCCGCTTGAGCCCCCATGGCAGCAGGAAAACCAAACCCCATCGTTCCCAACCCCCCGGAGGTCAAAAAGGTCCTGGGGTTTTTGAGTTTAAAATACTGTGCGGCCCACATCTGATGCTGCCCAACATCCGTTGCCAAAATCGGATCACGGTCAGCCGTCAATTCATACAACCGGTCAATGAAATATTGTGGTTTAATTTGCGCATCCGGATCTTGGTTATACGACAGAGGATGCTCCCGCTGCCAAGCCTCAAGCTGATCCCACCAAGGCTTGCGCTGTTCCTTTTGATTCCCATTGACTGTCGCACGAAGAATCATATTCAGCTCACTCAACACCCGCTTACAATCCCCGACAATAGGAATATCCACATGCACATTTTTCCGAATCGAGGTGGGATCGATATCAATATGAATCACTTTCGCTGTCGGGCAAAACTCGGACACTTTTCCTGTCACCCGATCATCAAACCTCGCACCCACTGCAATCACCAAATCCGAGTAATGCATAGCCATATTGGCCACATACGTTCCATGCATCCCTAACATACCCAGCGATAACGGGTGATTTCCAGGAAATGCGCCTAAGGCCATCAACGTCATATCCACTGGAATCTGTGTCATTTCAGCTAACTCTTTTACTTCAGCAGATGCCCCGGAATGTTGCACACCTCCGCCAATATACAGAATCGGCCGTTTCGATTTCATAATCGCATCAGCCGCCTGCTTGATCTTCCACTTGCTCCCGTCTAAGGTCGGACTATAGCCACGAATTGAGACAGATTTCGGGTAATGAAACTCGCCCTTATCCATTGAAATATCTTTGGGAATATCCACTAACACCGGTCCTGGCCTCCCGGTTGACGCGATATGAAACGCCTCTTTAATCGTCTGAGCTAAATCGTTAACGTCTTTGACCAAAAAATTGTACTTGGTACAGGGGCGGCTCAAGCCAGTGTTATCAGCTTCTTGAAAGGCATCATTCCCAATCATCCCGGTTGGCACTTGTCCGGCAAAACAGACAATCGGCACAGAATCCATATAGGCATCCGCTAGGGCCGTAATCACATTGGTCATCCCTGGACCAGAGGTAATCAACGCCACCCCGGGTTTTCCCGTAACCTTGGCATAACCTTCTGCCATAAGCCCTGCCCCCTGCTCATGACGGGTCAGAATGACGCGAATATCTTTTTGTTGATGCAGCACATCAAAAATTTTCAGGACGACACCACCCGGCAAAGCAAAAATCGTATCCACACCTTCACGTTTCAATGATTCGAGAAAAATTTCTGCACCAGTCAGTTGCATGATACTCACCTTTTGATTAAAAGACAGTTGAACGACAAGCCACGAATACCGATTTCCCTGGAAACTTTCAGCTTCGTGGTTTTCGCTATACCGTTAAAATGAATTTTCCCGTAGAGGGAATCACTCAAAAATAAATACCTATATAGTAATTGTAGCCGTTTTTTTAAGTCAACAGCAATTGTATCAGGATTTGCACCATAACGAAACATGAGAAAGAAACCCAAGATCCGCGATGGGTTTGGTTCAACGAGGCCCTGTGGCGAAATCCACGTGTTTTCCCCCTCACTTTGCTGCTTCAGTAATGATCTGACCGGGTCCGAGGGTACCCTCTCAGGCTTTTCTTCCCTGATAGGCGATCAACTGGTCTTTTGTGGGCAGACCACTCCCTTTATGCTTCCTTCTCCTCTACGGCTTCCTGCTCCGGCTTACGCCTGGGCGACTTCCGCACAGCGCGTCCGAATCTCCTCACATAATCCCCACAACCATTGCGGCACTTTGAGGATCACCGCCCCGGCATGCCGGACCACTGTGCCCGCCATCTGATACAGCCGCCACCGCACGGTGCGCACTTGGCACTGACTCCAGGCCTGAGGTAAAGCCAACAGCTTCAACAACACAAACAGGTTGTCAGCCAACACGCCAATGCGGAAGAAGACGGCATTGGCCGCGAAGGTCCCACACGGCAGTCGTTCCATTCCAAAGCCCCGCTTCAGTTCTTTGATGCGATTCTCGCTGGTCTCGCCCCGTTGGTTATACCACCGCACAATCTCCTCGGGAGTGCCTTCGCGATTCGTGGCAATCAGCGTATAACGCAGGCTGGGGGCCTCGGCGGCCAACAGGTCCTGTTGCACGGGGCGGCGCAGGACGATAAGACGAAAGGCATGCGTGGTCTTGGCCATACAATGTAGGGTTTCGGCGAGGTGCCCATCGCTGTAGGGTTGCCACTGTGTGTCCGGGATCGCGGCAATGGCGGCCTGCACGGCGGTATCCTGTACGCCGCCAATGGCAAAGGTCACCTTGTGCTCCTCACACCAATTCAACAGCTCCGCTTGGTACGCCGCACTATCCGCCCGCACATGCGCAATCCGTTTGCCTTTGGGCATCTGGGCCGCACAGGCCTGGGTGCATTCAAGATTCCGGGAGGCTGGGGCCTCATTGCCTTCACGAAATTCCTCTCCAAGCACCAGGCCATTTTCGGCCAAGTGCCCCAGCCTGGGCATGTAGCCCCGCTCCCCCTTGTACGTCCAGTGGGCGTCCTGCTTCTCCGCGACAATCTGCGTGGCATCAAGATCGAGGGTATCGTCCGTGATCGAGTCCCGCTTCAACGCTCGCCGGATCTGTTGCTGATTGACGACGGCTCAGCCGGCCAACCCCGCCTTCTCTCCCATGCGCCGTAGCCAATCGCCTGGGGCATCGGCACGGGGGAGCACGGGGAAGCGCAAGACCGTCCGCAAGCCTGCGTCCTCACGAATCTGGCGCAGATCTTCCCAGGTCCGGCCGCCGCCGTGCACCATCAGCAGGAGGGGCTCGACAAATTGGGAAGGGTGATAACCAATGCGGCTGCCAGGGGCAGGCAAGGCCGCATCAAGTTGCTGGGGGACATGCATCGCATGCAGAAACTCCCCAAAGAGCGTCAACCCCCCATGGGCAGTGAGTTGCTCGTCGGTGGCTTCGAGTTTGAACGGGAGAACGGTTTGTGGCATGAGTCGTTTCACCTCGTTGGTGAGAAGTGGCACAATGGGTGAACACCCGTATCGTAGCAAATCAACAAGGGTTTTTGATGCTCAAAATACATCCATCGCGGATCTTGGGAGAAAGACCTTCAAACCCATCCATCCCCTCACAAAATGGAGCATTTTTCTGAAATGTGGGAATCCGATCTTCGACAATTAGCCCAAAAGCATCTCCTACGCGAATTAACAGTCTTGGACTCCCCTTCAGGTCCTATCATGTCTGTCAAAGGGCAAAGGACCCTCCTATTTGCCTCTAACAATTATTTAGGGCTGGCCAACCACCCTTTACTTAAACAAACGGCCCAGAAGGCTATTGAGCAATTTGGCGTGGGTGCCGGAGCTTCCCGGTTAACTTCCGGCACGCTGACTCCCCATCACGACCTGGAATTGGCCTTAGCTGAATTCACCAATACAGAGGCCGCACTCACCTTTTCTTCCGGCTATGCGACTAATTTGGGAGTCATTCCACATCTGGCCAAAACCGATGGGATTATTTTCGCCGACCGTTTGTGCCATGCCAGTCTTATTGATGCGTGCCGGCTCAGCCGGGCCACCTTTCGAGTCTTCCACCATAATGATGTGGACCATCTCCACTCGCTTTTAACGAAACGCCCTCCCAAGCAACCCACCCTGCTTATCACCGAAGGCGTATTCAGTATGGACGGAGACCTCGCCCCATTGCCCGAGCTGGCCCGCCTCGCCAAGGAATTCGAAACCATCCTTCTGGTAGATGATGCCCATGGCACCGGCGTGATGGGGGCCACCGGGCGCGGAACCATGGAACATTTTGGAATAGAATCATCCAATGTGTATCATATGGGCACAATGAGCAAAGCTTTAGGCACCAGCGGAGGGTTCATAGCAGGGACGAAAGAATTCATCGCGTACCTGGTCAACACCTCACGATCATTCATCTATAGTACGGCTCCTCCACCAGCCATGGCCGCCGCCGCCCGAGCCGCCATACACCTTATTCAGCAAGAACCGGAGAGACGTGCCAGGCTTTGGCAGAATCGAGAGCACATGCATCAAGGATTACTCGCCATGGGCTGCCACATGACCAAGACAGAAAGCCCGATTCTCCCCATTATCGTCAATGACCCTGCACTCGCTGTTGAGATGAGCCGCAGACTCAAGACACAAGGGATTTTCATCCAGGCCATTCGACCTCCAACCGTGCCAAAAGGTACAAGCCGCCTTCGGATCACTGTCACCGCAGAACACACGAGTGAACAGATAGATTTGGCAATTGAAGCCATCCAGCATATTGGACAATCTCTCAAGATTTTATAGACACTCTCTCACATTCTACTCAACATTATCTTCTATTACTGTTCTCTTCCCCGAAACTCTCCTTCTTGACCAAAATCAAAAGGCTCGCAAACCAATACACAAGAATTCCCGCCATTTAAGAAAATCCTGCCCCATTCCGACAAGATGAGCAGTTAATCCCAAGGGTCTACCGTTCTCTTACTCAAGAAATGCCGTCTCACAAGACGTGAGAAGCATCCCTCATACCGCAACAAGGCAACGCACACCATGGTCAAGGATCTCATTAAAAAAAAAATATTCGAGGGGAAATTTGAAATACAAGGAGAAATTGCCAAGGGAAAAACAGGGACGATTCTATACGGCTATGACCTCGAGTCACGACAGGAAGTGGCAATCAAAATCTACCATTCCCACATTAACGGACGCGTGATTCGCGGGAAATCCTTTATCGAAAAATCCAAACCCCTTCTCCAGCTAGACCACCCGAATCTCATAAAAATTTTCAATGTTGAAGAAGACAACGAGACCCCGGTCATTTTCATGGAGTTTTTTGATGCGCCAAATCTCCATCAAATCATTCATGACAAAGGCCCGATGCCCGTTCAAGACATGCTTCTGCGGGCTCGGGAAATCACGGAAGTCCTTGTCCATATTCATTTTCAAGGCATCATCCACGGAACTCTTCATCCCGGCCATGTCTTAGTCGGCCCTCAGGGTCAAGTCAAGGTTCTGGACATGGGCCTATCATGGATCCTGATGGACATGTTGCCCAATTGTGACGTGGAACTGCTCAGACCCTTACAGTACTTGCCTCCGGAAATCGCGAAGGAAGAACTCCTCGAGGTCAGTAGCGATCTGTATTGTTTAGGATTCATGATGTACGAAATGCTGACCGGTACCGTGCCCTACGCCGGCCTGCCAAAGACGTCCATCATGGGAAAACTGGCTTTCGATCAAACCGACCCCGTTTTGGACTTTCCATCTCAAATTCCAGAAGCAATCTGTGACCTCATCCGCCAGATGACTCGCAATCACGCCAAGCAGCGTCTACAGGATACGACCCATGTCCTGACCATTATCAATCAACAATTAGCCAAACTGCCATTGAGCGAAGAGCATGGAATCTCAGCACCCATAGCCTCGCAACCACAGGCTCCATCTCCAAAAGAACCAGCAAAATCCGTGAAGACACGAACCCTTTCGACAATACCGGAATCGCCAACACCAGAGCCAACACTCAAAAAAACACCACCGTCTCAACATCGTCACATGCCTGTACATGACGCCTCCGGCAAAAAAAACACGCTATTCAAAAAACTGGGGATCACACTTGGCCTTATCGTCTTGATTGGGATGGCTGGAGCACTAGGGTATTGGTATCGTGATTTTTTTGAGCCTCAAATCCCTGCCCTGCAAACACAACCAAATAATCCTTCACCGGCAACCCGTCTGTCTGAAGTTACGCCTCTCAAAAGTCCGCGGTCCGTCACTCCAGACCAAAAAATCCCCCGAAACCAAAAGCCCCTACTCAAAAAAGAGGCCAGTACGAAAAAACAATCCCCATCTATACCTACTAAAAAAGAAATCGGGCGTCGTCCACAATCGAGTCTCACGCCGCTTTCTAAGCAATTCGGGATAAAGCCGGACAAACCCGGCAGCACACAACCACCCCGCTCCCCCAAAACGAAACAAGGCAATGCTCTTGCGCCAAACAAGAAACAGTCTGGCGCAATTTTGCCGCCTCCCGTCACGAAGAAACGACAACCTGTAGTCACGACATCGACTGACTCAAGAAATAGGCCACTGACATCCCACACATCAAAGAACGTTCCTCTTCAGCAGCCAACTTCCAAGCCACCCAATGCCTCAAAAGCTCAGCAAGACAAAGCTCTGGCACTAACGAAGAAACAGACTGAGGCAACATCAGCGCCTGTTACGGGAAAAAGACAAGCAGCGATCAACAATTCAGCTGACTCAAAAAATACTTCTCCTCAGCAGTCCATGTCCCTCATCACAACAAAAGAAACCGTTCATTCTGAAACAGAATCTGTTCAATTTCCTACCTCATCAGAAGAGATATATGACGAGCTGACTGACAAGGAAATTGCCGAACTCCCCCTCTCACTTGACGATCCCTCCATTGACCTTTCCTCGATCACCGAACCCTAAGGACCTGTCAAGAAATACCATGCCCATCTCGCATCCTATCGTCGGGCCATCTTTGAACGCGCCTCAATCGAAAAAACCTCAACATAGCCGGGCTATGCCTCGGCTTCTTCTCAATCGTTCCGTCCAAATCTGACCCAAATCTAGGCGCGAGGTTGTTCATGTTATTTCTTGACAGGTCCTTGCTGTCTCATCTACAACTGCCGTACAAAAAATATCTCTTGCGCATTTTTTGGGCCGCGAATCTTCGCTATCAATTGTAGGCCAAGACTGTGCGACGCAGGTTAGCCCAATCGTTATGTTAAGAGGACTTTGGGGTGGCAAAAAAAGAGTTGACGGTGGTAAAAGAATTGTTGTCTTGGTCATATGCAAATCTTGCTATGGCTCATACAGCAGTGGATAGAAAGCAAGAAAAATATGCAACGTTTAATTATATGATCCGAGCGAAGTTGTTCAAAGGTCTCATGGAAGGATCAATGAATATAAGAACCCTCTTTGATGATGAAAAAATAAAATTGTTGTCAGGTAACAAATGCAGCTATTGTGGTTCAAATAAGAACTTGGGACTTGACCACATTTTTCCTCAGAAATTTGGAGGGAAAGATGCAGGAGATAATTTGGTTTATGCCTGTAAGTCATGCAACAGTTCGAAGGGGAAAAAAGATTTAATGGAGTGGATGTGCTACAGAGACACATTCCCTCCGTTGATGATTCTAAGGCGTTATTTGAAATTGGTCATCAATTACTGCTTAGAAAATAATTTGATGGAATGTAGGATAGAGGATTTAAAGAATCAGAATTTCCCCTTCAAAATTGAGCATGTTCCAGTAAAGTACCCAAAACCATGTAAATTAATGTTAGTTGTGGAATGAAGCACCCCAGAAGTTGGTTCAAGTGGTAAATGTTTTAACGAGTTGTTTTGGGCGTGGGTGCTCAGCCTACCATCATGGCATAAAAGACGTGGGAGGCATGGCAAGAACTGTAGAAGAAATTGAAAATGCTGTCGCGCAATGAAATGGGGTCATTGCTTGATTTAACATATCATGGAATCGAGATTGATGCGAAGTGAAGTAACGGCTCTAATTTCCATGGCATGTAGGAATGTGAGAACTGACCTCACAGGTTCGTATCACTCAATGAATATCCTAACGCAGGCTTGATTCCGAATCTGGCGGTTCAGGCCTTGAATGGTGTCCACAGGTGCCTCTCAACTATGCTGAACGGACGAGGTTGATTTCTCAGGATGCATAATTTCTGCGGGAAGATCCACGACACGGCTGAAAAAGAGTTTGATGACTTCCTGATGCAACCCGACGATTGGAACGTCATCCACCATTCATCTTGTTGCTTGATGAGGACGTATTGGTGTGCGAAGAGCCATTGTCTTATTGAAGCGTATTCCTGAAGTTCATCTTTCCATGCAGTAGGGCAACGATGAATATCTTGTTTTCGTCCACGCGGTAGATGATGCCATGTTCGCCAACTTGATGCGACCTGTACCGTTCAGGAATATCGGGGCGGAAATGGCCATACAGCGCAGGATTTCCAGCAATATGTTCAATGCCCGATTTCATCATTGTTGAATATTTCAAAACCAGCTTTTCACCGTATCGTTTGAGCGTATAGCGTTGAATGGCTGTGAAGTCCTTTTGTGCCCGCTCCGAAAGCTGCACGGCATATTTGCTCTTAGCCATTGTCGCGTAAAACTTCGTCTGTCAGTTGGTCAATTAATTCGGGGCTGTACGGTTTGACACGTCCGGCTTTAATATCGGCTTCGCCTTCGGCTAGGGTCGCATTGATCGTCGCGATGCGCTTTGAATGTGTGTCATTGTTCATGTGCAGGCGAAGCGCATCCTTGACTACTTCGGCATACGTGCTATACAGGCCGGTGTGAATCAGACCTTTCACATACGCTTCGTATGGATCGCCCAAATCAATATTTGGCATGTCATGCCCTCCAATAATCAGAAAATGAATATAATTTAAGTATTTATTGTATCAATTATGCGTGAAAAAGCAATATTCCCAAGGAGACTCGACTGAGTATTGTCTTTTGTTCTTCCTTTGAGGAGCCTGTCCAAGATAAGCGAGAGATGCTCATGATGAATGTTTCAAGTAAAGAGACAAAGGTTGAAGTATCGACCATTCCCATCCAGAGCCGGTAGACTTCCGCTATTTGTGTTCTCTGTAAGAAGAACCTGTGCATTCTACCTCATTTTCAGGAGCCATTTGGGATACGTCGATTGGTGCTCAATTGATGCGCACGATCCATAGTTGGGTTCAGAGGGGATTTGTGATGGGCTGTTTTTTTATCTTGTCTGGACTTAGGCCTTGAGTGAAAGTAACTTGGACATTTTGCAGCCAATCTTCGGGCCATCTTTGAACGTGCCTCAATCAAAAAACCTCACCATAGCTCTGCTATGCCTCGGTTTTCCTCAATCGTTCCGTCCAAATCTGACCCAAATCTTGTTGCGAATGCG
>SMVB01111331.1_pt1 | contig 11277 bp, 11 predicted proteins | sample 2456461 | NCBI WGS metagenome assembly SMVB01 (sample SAMN11095934, study PRJNA526329) | marine sediment metagenome | biome: Marine sediment; feature: Surficial sediment; material: Deep marine sediment; isolation source: Hadal surficial sediment | place: Pacific Ocean | collected 2014-05 | depth...
GCGCTACGCGATTCTCTACCCGCTTCGGTCGTCGCACAGATCGACACGGTGCTTTCCGCGATTGATGAGGTCGTATCCAGATTGCGCACGCAGCTCGACGTCGTTCTGGAAATCGACGGCCGCGTGACCCTTGAGAACGTCGAGGCGGTTGCCGTGTTGGAGCGGCTGGCCAAGTATCAAACGGAGGTCCTGGCTGATCGCCTGTCGCGCCCGTGACAGGCCCTTGTGGAAGATCTTCTCGGAGGATGGCAGCACGCAGCCTCCTTCGCGCAAAGCGCGCATCGTCGAGGCGGCAGAGATCTCGGCCCGGTACATCGAGGAACAGTCCGGCTACGCTGTCCTGCACTTCGGTCTCTTTCTGATTCTCACTTTTGCATTTCGGGCCCTGGCTCTCCGGCTCTCGAAACTGGCAGAGGATGATGATTCCCTCAAGGCGTCGGCGAAAATATTTACCAGAGCCTCGTTGCCGGCCGCGCTGATCGCCTTGATTTTCACGGATGCGATCTACCCGCTGGCACCTGCAAGCCTCGTGGTTTTCTCTACCATTCTCTCGATCCCGCTGACAATCTATCTCATGCAGCTCCACCTGCCGGAATCACTGCATAAGATGCTTTACGGGCTCGGAGCGCTGGTGCTGTTCTATGTCTTGGTACGGGCGGGTTTCCCGATCGGCTCGATTATCGAAAGATTGGGGATGTTTTCGGTCGCAACAGTTTCCCTGGTCTCCGCAGCCTGGTTCCTCCGTCCCGGTGGGGCCTCCGACGTGCTCGAACTCAGCAAACTCGGAAGAATGATCATCTCCGCTTGCCGAGCAGGCCTGGTCATTCTGTTGATTTCCGTAGTTGCCGATGTGCTCGGATACAAGGAACTCGCCCACCATGGCACGAAGGCCTCGATGATCGCCATCTACTTCGGCCTCTATATCTATATCGGCACGTTAATCCTGGTCGGCGGAGCCGTCACATTCGTTCAGACTCGTATCCCGCAACGTTCCAGGACGATCAGTACCCATGCTGCCGTCATCAAGAAAGGCCTCAAAAACCTGGTCATCCTCGGAGCCGGCGCCTACTGGCTGTACGTAGTCTTCGACACGCTCGGATTGAGTGATCCTCTGATGAGAGCTGTAACCGACCTGATCGGCCGGCCATTTGGCATCGGCGAGGTTCAGGTTTCCCTCATTGATTTCCTGGCATTCTTCATCACGCTCTGGATTTCGCTCAAGGGCGCTCAGATAATTCGGGCAATCCTTGACGAAGATATCCTCGGCCGGATGGACCTGGCACGAGGCCTGCCCATCGCTATCTCGGGACTCACCTTCTATTTCCTGATTGCGTTGGGCTTCCTTTTCGCCCTGAGTGCTGCCGGCGTGCCACTCGACCGGCTCGCCCTGATGACCGGCGCACTCGGGATTGGAATCGGTTTCGGGTTGCAGGACCTCGTTCGAAATTTCATATCCGGTCTCATACTTATGATAGAACGCCCCGTGAAGGTTGGCGATTCGATCGAGTTTGGTCCGCTGGCCGGCACGATCACGAAGATCGGCATCCGGTCCAGCATCGTCCGGTCCTGGGAGGGAGCAGACGTGATCGTGCCGAACGGCGACCTCGTCACCCAAGTTGTCAAGAACTGGACGATGACCGACGACTCGCGCCGGATCGACGTGAATCTCACGGTTGACTACGAATCTGATCTGGAGACGGTGTCCGGAATCCTGCTTGACATCGGAAACGCATACGACAAAGTCGCGAAAGACCCCGCGCCGGCCGTCGTGTTTACCGGCTTCAAAGATCGCGGTCTGGGATTCTCGCTCAGATGCTGGGTCCACGACCCGACCGGCTGGATAGGCAAGCGCAACGAGCTTTCTGCGCTCGCTCACAAGCGTTTGACAGCGGCGGGCGTAAAGTTTCCTGCGGCGGTCGTTCCGGGCCCTTAATAATGAAAGAACGGAAGTCTGTTTTTTCTAGCCCGGGGTCGCCATGCCGGCTATGCCCTCGATGTGTCTTGGCTTCGTGAATGTTGACCAGTTTCATACGGGCAAGGTCGGGTACCGTGTCAGGCCTGAAAGGTCTCAACGGCATTGGACTGGAGAAGTCGTCGATCTCTCGTGACGAGAACAGCCTTGTAGACGCGCGCCGTCGCTGCCAGAAACCGATCCGCAGGGTCGTCGTGAGGCAAATCAATGCTTCGGCTCTGAATCGCTATCTCCGTATTGAACGCCGCCTCAATAATGGGGAATGCGTTGAGGGCTTCTCTCGTCCAGGACTGCGGATCCGGCCTGAGGTCGAGCCGACCCCGTTCGGCGAGAATCAATACTTCCCAAACCGAAATCGGAGAAAGAAAAAGTTCGTTTCTGTCCGACTCAATCAACGCGCGGATAGCGGATCCCAGATCAGGTGAAGCGGTGAGGTACCAGATCCAAACGTGGGTATCGAGAAGCAGCCGCATCAGTCAGAAAGGGCCTCCCAGTCACCCGGGCCCAATGGATCAACAATATCACCAATTATCTTGGTACGATCAGCCATGATCCCGAACGCAGTGCCTTCTCCGAGACTGGGAGGTGGCGGCGATACCACGGCAATCAGTTTCCCATTCTTCGTGATCTGGATAGACCTTCCGGTCAACTTCACATCTGCGAAGAGCCTGAGGCATCGCGCCTTGAATTCTGATACGGAGATTGTCTGCATTGGATGAAATTACCATAGTCATTGACTATAGTCAATTCTTCCACTGCCGGTTAGTTTCCGAACCCATGTGATAAACAACATCACAACTCAACGCTCGGGCTGTCAGGGCAGATACTAGAACATTCGTCCACTTCGCCCTTCAGGCTACCTGGGGCAAGCCCGGAACCCGGAACAGATACTCCATAACTGCCCTGAATACCGTCGAAACGTTGGAACCGTTTGCCACGTCCTGCATTGGATCGACGGCTTGCGGGGTCCCCACGCTCTGCACGCCGGCACGAGCAACCATCCATTACAACAAATACAATTCGGAGACCAACGTGAGCTTGACAAAAGCGTCTTCGTTGGCCGTGGTCAGTCTTTTTCTCACCTCGTTGATCGCCGGCTGCTATCCAGGCAGCGGCAGTTTTACGGCGGATGAGACCGACATAGTAGCCACGGTTTACGACACAACGGCCGACTTTTCGGCAAACAAAACCTTCGTCGTTCTTGACTCGGTTGTGCATATCGAGGATCCTGACGAGGATGACCCGGTTGACATCCCCCGGAATAACGACGACCTGATGATCAACACCGTCAAGGAGAACCTGCGGTCGTTGGGATACACCGAACTGGAGAATCCAAGTCAGGAAAACCTGCCCGACATCTTCGTTACCGTATCAGTGACGGCCACCGAGTGGACCGGCTACGTCACCTATCCGTGGTATGGGTGGTGGGGATGGTACCCGTGGTATCCACCGGGATGGGGACCCGGATATGGGCCTGTATATCCGTGTTGCACGAGTTCGTATAAATACACGACCGGCACGATCCTCGTCGACATGTACGACGTGGACAAGTCAAGCGACAACGATCTCATTATACCGTGGAATGCCACGTTGGACGGCCTCGCCGCCGGCGGGCAGGGATCAGCCCGAATCAAAGCCCGGCTCGACCAGGCGTTCAATCAATCACCATACCTGAAGGTGCAGTAACGTGAAAAAGTACATCCTGCTTAGCGCGGTGCTGCTTGGCTTTGGGGCGACTCAACTCAGCCTCGCCCAAGCCAATCTCACCTCGATTTCGTACGAAGTGTCGCTTCCCTTGAGCGATACCAAAAACGCGATCAACAGCACGAGTTTTATCGGGTTCATGTTCGACACACGTCGTTTCGTTCAGCCCAATACCACGGTCGGTGTTTCATTTGGACTACACGTGTTTGACGAAAAAGTGACCGACCAGGTGGTCCGGATCGAGGGCGTGTTCGAAAGTTCGCGCAATCTCGACATCTGGGGCACCCAGTACCGCTACATCAACTCGTGGCCGCTGATGCTGAATTCGTTCTACTACTTCGGCGACAGGAGATCGACTGTACGCCCTTATATGGGAACCGGCGTCGGGGCTTTCATCGCGCGCCGTCGGGTGGATGCCGGCCTTTCGTCCATTGCAGAAACCAAGTGGCAGTTCGGAATGAGCCCGGAAATCGGCCTGCTTTACAACATGGGCGAACTCAACCTGCTGTTAAAGGGGACCTACAACTACGGCCTGGCGTCGGGCAATGCCAAAGCATTGCAGTACGCGACGTTTGCGGTTGGCTTCGCCTGGACGGGCTATTGAAATCGTTGAGTCAACGGTCATCGGGCCCTCCAGGCTAGACTTAGAGACGTCTTGGATTTGCAGGGTGTGCTGGCACTGGAACGTCAGTCGGCAAAGGGACCTGCACGTGAGGTCGGTTGATCCGGATGTTCTGAACACCGCCAAACCACTGAACGGACCGAGACCTTCGAACCCGGTGATCAGTGAACAAAATACGGCGTGAATTACTCGACCTCCGTACTGGCGTTCTTTTCGGGCCTCATACTGGTATCAGGATGCGGCATCATCCATATCCAGGAGCGTCCTCCGACCGGTCTTGACGAAGAACGGGACTTCGGCCCGTCGCTGAAGGAAATCAGGATTGAAGGCCTAGGCTATACCAGGGAACGAACGGTTCTCCAGCAGTTGTCGTCAAGGGTTGGCCGTCCATACACGAAAGAGATCGCCTACAAGGATTTTCGAAATCTCCATCAGCTCAAGATCTTCAGCTCGATCCACTTCGCAGTTGAGCCTGACGGTGAAGGCGTGATTCTCATTGTGACGGTGACCGAAGTGAACCCCTATACCCCATCGATAAAAATCGGAATCACGGATGAAAACGGCGTCAGCTTCGGATTTGGAGGATCGTCGGCAAACCTACTGGGAACGGCAAATAAAGCAAACGCATCGGTGAACTTCGGAGGACAGTCGGGCGTAAAGCTTGGCCTCTCTTCGCCATGGCGAGCCGGCCGCCTCCTCATGAATGACCTCAAGTTTTCCTGGCAGATCCGAGACAACCATGCCGACAACTTTCGCGAGAATGCGCTGGAAATCACCTCGCTCGCACAAAGAAACATCGGGAGAAACTTCCGTGCCGGTGCTTTCTTTGATTTCTATTCGATCGGCTCCGACACGACCGGGATCACCCTAAGCGATAAGAACCGTGACAACGTGCCGCGTCTCGGCGCGTTTGTCGGGATTGACAGCCGGAATTTCCCTCGCGACCCGACGAGCGGCTGGTTCGTATATCTCGATGCGTCGAAATCCGGCGGCTTTCTGGGCGGACAAGCCGACTACTGGAGGACCAACCTGGATGTCAGAGGGTTCTGGTCGCCACTGAACAGGCACACATTGGCCTTCTTTTCCTTCTCGACTGCTACCACGGGGACGGTCGGCGTCGACATTCCGGTCTGGGATGACTTTCACATCGGGGGCACCAACACCGTACGCGGCTGGACGTTCGGCGCCCGGGTCGGTAAAAACCAGAACATCGCAACCATCGAATACGGCTATCTCTTGCTCGAACCCAAATTGGTCGAGATCGCGTTCATCAAAATGGATATGGGTCTGCAACTGGCGGCATTCTGGGATGGCGGAACAGCCTGGAACACCGAGACACGCCCGGATGACAACTTCATCACTGGCGCCGGGGTCGGAATCAGAATCCTCCTGCCATCGGTGAACATGCTCCGCTTCGATTTTGGAATCGGCCAACCGAGTGTCGCCGTGACGCTTCACATCGGGTCGAACAGCAAGGCGACATCGCAGCGGTTGAGAGTCCGATGAGACAACGGACAACGGACAACGGGCGGCGAGCAACGAGCAACGGGCAACGGGCAGCATGTAGAAGAGGCAGAGGACGGATCGCGAAGGTTTTGGCCGGAAAAGAACAGTGTCCTATCTTGACAGCCCCATCAACCAATCCGTTACCGAATGACTGACCAGACTATCCTGCACGACTTCTTTTCAGACATGTGGCTCCTCGTGCTCGTCCGCGGTATCGCGGCAGTATTGCTCGGCGTCCTTCTGATTTCACAGCCCCTCGTCACGATCAGCTTGCTCGTCCTCTTTATGGGCGCGTACTGGCTGGTCGACGGGATCATGCTGGTGATTTCCTCGATCCGGGGCCGAAAACACACGAAGGGCTGGGGCATGGGACTTTTCTTTGGCGCCCTCAGCGCACTCGCCGGAGTGTTCGTTATGGGAGCACCGGCAATCGCCGCAGTGTTCACGGCCACATTTCTGATTTACCTGCTCGCGTTCGCCGCCATCACCTCCGGCATATCAAACATCGTAAGCGGAATTCGTCTGCGAAAGGAAATCGACAACGAATGGGCGATGGTCCTCGGGGGTGTGCTTTGGGTCCTGCTCGGATTTTCCCTGCTCAGTCAACCGATCCTCGGCATCGTAACGGCCGTCTACTTCATCGCCGGCATCTCGATTGTCGGTGGCGTTGTACTCATCTATCTGGCCTGGAAGGCGCGGGCCGTCGCAATACGAATGGCCGACGCTACGTGAGCAATCGAGCTCGACGCGGGCATGGGCCCGCTCAGAAGATCTCGTTCAGGAATGTGGTGAGTTCAATCCAACTCTCTTTATCGGCCTGTTCGTTGTAGGCGAGAGGCATTTCGAATTGCTCACCTCGTTCAGTCGCCCCGGGATCCGTGAATCCGTGTTTCGCGCCTTCGTAGTTGACGAATTTCATCGATACCCCGGCATCCGTCATCTCCTGCTCAAACGCCGCGATCTGCTCAACGGTTGTCCACGGATCGTCGGCGCCGTTCAGTACTAGGATTTTCGCCGTCGTCGTTCCCGCTCCGGCCTCGGCTCCCGTCACCAGTCCCCCGTGGAAACTAGCAACGCCGTCGAGATCAGACCCGACCCGCGCCATATGCAGCACCACGCCCCCTCCAAAGCAATAGCCAATCGCGGCTGTCCGGTTCGGGTCGGTCGTTGGATGCTCTTCGAGCAAACGCTTTGCCTCCTCGAATCGGGCAACCGCCAAGTCCATGTTGTTGACAATCTCCATCATGAACTTCTGTGCCCCCTCGGGGTGCTCGGAATACTTGCCATCCCCATACATGTCAAGCGCAAAGGCCGTGTACCCCATTTCTGCAAGCATATCCGCCCGCATCCTGACGTAGTCGCTGTGCCCCCACCACTGGTGGACGACGATCACTCCCGGACGTGCTCCCTCCTGGTTTGCGTCGTAAGCAATGTATCCAGTCAACTCCACGCCGTCTAGCTCGTAAACAATCTCCTCGCCCTGAATGTTGGACTTGTTGGACTCAACCTTCGTAGTAGCGTTATCCTCGCTCTCGGCCGCATTATTCGATGTTGCTTCAGGCCGCTCCCCGGCACACGCAAAGGTCAACACCGAGAGCCCTGCCAGCAGTATCTTTTCGATTCCCTTCATGACTTCATTTCGTTCGGTTAGATCAGGTCCGAAATTTATACATGAGAGAGATCAGAAAGATGCGGAAATGGGCATCCGCCGGCCGACGATATCCCCGGCCGGATTATCGGAGAAATACTGGGCGTCAAGGCGCTCAATCATGCGGTGAACTATTTCTCGGGAGTTGAGACGGATGTGCGCGACGACGTACTGCCAGGCAACAAGGCAGATCTCCGAATCTACCCAAATCCTGTCAGGGCCGGCCAATCTATCTCAATCGTACATCCCGTACATGCTAGACCGGGCGGTGAATCGACGCTGCGGGTATACAACGTGAACGGTCAATTGATGAAAGCCGACGTGGTCGACACCGGCTCGACATTCGAAATCAGCTCGACGGGGCTGTCTCCCGGATTGTACCTCGTCAGAGTATCTTTGAACGGAATTTCTACAAACAGCAAGTTTGTCGTAGCAAATTGATCGACGGCCCAACCAGTAACAAATCAAACACAAAACATCATGCCACACCAAGGTGACATTCAGATAACGATCCTCTTTACATGCGGGCCCGAAGACGTCGCCGCCGGCGATGCTCTGTTCGCTGACCACGCGGGATGGATGGAGCGCACGCACCCACGGGATGGTGACCTTGCACTGCTCGCCTACAACATCGTCAAGGGACCGGAACTTTCGAACCCGCTTGACCCTGGATCAGAACCGACGGGCAACACTACGTTTACGCTGATGGAGGTCTACGCCACACAGGCGGGAGTTGCGAATCACTGGCGCATGGGAACCACCGAGTGGGATGGATTTCCGGCCTTCGCGGACTTTGCCGGCAAGTGCAAAGTCACGTCACACCACGGGTCCAAGATCGTTCAAAGTCTTTGACGTTCTGCTTCGGATTTATCTCCAGGTACGAGCCACCCGGTACGAGCCACCCCATTACTTACCCCCACGGCCCGGTGATTGCAAGAGTCCGGCCCTCGGCCTGGAAATTGACGAACAGCGTCGAGCCGTCGGGTGAGAATGTGGCGCCGGCAAGCTCAGATGACGTGTAGGAGTTCCGGGCGAAATCGAAGCACTCGCCTTCTGGTGTGACCGTGATGAGTCTCGCCCCGCCGGATCTATCTTCGCACAAGATGAGATCACCCCACGGCGCAACCGTAAGGTTGTCGCAATATTTCACGATCTCCGAATCGTTTGGCTCGATGAAAAGCTCGAGATGCCCAGGATGTGTCGCTTCAGCGTCTGTGCCCTCGACCGTGCTCGGTGTGTATTTCCAGATCTGTCCGGACTCGTTCGAACCACCGTTAGTGCAGGCGAAATACACAGCATCGTTTCCGTACCACATGCCCTCGCTGCGGGCGAACCGCGCCGCGCCTGACTCGAACCCACGAAGTCGGAGTCTGTCATCTCGGGAATCAATGTCCTCGAGGTCAATCCATTTGACTGCGACGGATTGACCAACTGAAACCAAGTCCGCCTCCCAGTTCCGCGTATCCAGGCTGGGCCAATCGATGGCCGCCAGCGCTTGCAGCGTTCCACCGGCCGCTAGATTTCCAGGAGTGCCAGGAATATACCTGTAGATGAGTCCATCGAGGCGGTCCTCCGTTTGATAGACAATTCCCGAAACAGGGTCAACCGCAATCGCTTCGTGGTTAAAGCGACCCATCTCTTTGAGCGGAGTCGGGTCTACTATCGCTGCCACCGTTGATGCCGGCACCTCAAAGTTGTATCCATGATCCAAGAGCCAGTCACCGCCGGCAAGGATCGTCGTTTCCTCGCAGCTGATCCACGAGTTCCACGGGGTCGGCCCACCGGCGCAGTTTCTGATCGTGCCGATCAGGCTCAGGTAATGAGACTCGAGTTCCTGGGTGCGTGTATTGAAAACCAAGGTCGTCGTACCACCCAACGCAGGTAGATCAGATGCGCCGCCGTCGTAAATCTTCTCAGGGCTGATCCGGGATAGAAGGGAACCATCCTCTCCAAACGGTCCGGACGAATGCGGCCGGCCGGCGTTGACCTCGTGATTGCGGATGAGGATCACACGGTCGCCAGGTCCTTCGAACGCCGCCATGCCATCGTGACTCGATGGGACGTAGAACCCGTCATCCATTACATCACCGGCCGACGAAATAAGACGATGTCTGAAGCCTGCCGGCAAGTCAAGAATGCCGGTCGGGTCGGGGACAGGCGGACCATATCGTCCTCCAGCGTTCGCCAAGACAGGGGCGCGATTGCCTTCTGTGCACGCAACAAACGTCTGCAAACCAGAGAAGCCAATCGTCACTGCTGCAGCATTCTTTAGAAACGATCGACGGGAAACAACCATGTTGGATCGTGTTAGTTCTTCGGAATTCGCGCCGAAGGTAAAACTCGACGACTTGCCGCTCGAGCTGATCGGTGAGACGATCGCCGCAACCGGCGTCGAAAACCTTGAGGCTTGCGGGCCAGAGACCCTCGAGCTAGAAGCCGAAGCCAGTATCAACAGGCACAACGATATCAATGCACGTTTTTCATGAATCCAGTTCGGCCAAATCGTGGTTCACCATTTCCTGAATCAATTCCTCAAGAGTGTGGACGGGCTCCCATCCGAGCACGCGGGCTGCCTTGCTCGCATCACCGAGCAGCAAGTCGACCTCGGTTGGGCGATAGTACTCGAGCGGCAGCTGGCGTCGGTGCCCGAACTGACACAACCGATCGAGGATCTTGAGCTTCTCAAACAACATGCCCACATCGTCTCCGTGCTGCTTCGGCCGATATTTTCCGGGACGGAATGGTCCGCGGAGGCAAAGGCCCTTACCGATCCGTTCGGTGAGTCCTATCCGTATCGCACGCGCCGCTTTGAGCAGTTGCTTGGACTGGAGGAGCTCGATGGCCCAAACGAGGTCATTAACGCGACCACCGTTTGGCTGCGCACCATGTACGGCTATAAAGCGATCCTTCGGAAATTCTACGACGTTGACCTTCACCTCGATCGGCCACTCATACTGGTTATCCCTGATCCGAAGACGGGGCTTAATCGCTATGTCAAGCTCATCGCTACAACGCAGTTCGTAACCATCAATCTCAGGGGCGATCTGCCGGAATTAGCTCCGGCGGATATCGATCTATTATTCCGAAGCACGCATGATTTTACCACGTGGGCGGAACGCCTGCCTCCAGATCGGTTCGAATTTGAGGGAATCGCGATCATCACGGTAACGGATGTGACCAACGAGACGGCCACGGCGTCGATCAAACACATCGTTCTGACGAGTGACGCAAACGTGACGGAGGAGAACTTCGATCTCATCGAGAAAGAGGTGAGAAACCTGTACCGTGAGAAGTCGCTTCGGCTGGGATTGGCGTCAATCCAGGCGGACGGGGAATTTAATTTTCTTTCGGAGAGGCGAATCTGGAACAGTCTCATGATCCGTGACGCGGTCCGCAGCGGAGGTCTGGACTGGACGGGGACCATCTACGAACAGTCACTGTTCAACGGTAATTCGATTGCCATACCAGACATAAGTAGCAGTACTCTAAGGGATAACCTGAAGAATCACTTCAAAACGAAAGGCGTCAAGAGTCTTTTCCTCCAGCCCCTTCAGTACGAAGGCCGTACCGTTGGGCTGCTCGAGCTTTCGTCAACGGAGGCGGGTGCCGTTAACTCCTTGACGGAACTCAAAATGTTGAACATCAAATCCATTTTTGCCCTGGCCGTCTTCCAGAATCTCGAGCGGTTCGAGAACCGAGTCGACTCAATCATCCAAGAGACGTATACCGCCATCCACCCGTCAGTTGCCTGGAGATTTCGGGAGGCGGCAATAACGATGATGGATCGCGAGAAATCGACGGGTTCTCTCGATGCCGAACAGATAA
>SMVB01184012.1_pt1 | contig 11275 bp, 11 predicted proteins | sample 2456461 | NCBI WGS metagenome assembly SMVB01 (sample SAMN11095934, study PRJNA526329) | marine sediment metagenome | biome: Marine sediment; feature: Surficial sediment; material: Deep marine sediment; isolation source: Hadal surficial sediment | place: Pacific Ocean | collected 2014-05 | depth...
CAACCAATTCATCACAATCACCCGGCGCCCAGAAAGTATCGATGACTTCATCGTCGTCGTCCAATACATCGTGGGTCACGTGCGTGATGCTCATATCAGTTACAGAACCAGCAATAACTGTACCCATTTCGATCATTTCAAAATGACCTTCAGCAGCTCTTTCGATGCCGGCGGGGCCACCGTCACTATCAAACACTGCATTATCATTGTAAGCGAGACTCAGGAAAGCTTGATTTCCGCCAAAATCGCCATACAGATACGGAACGGTACAGGAATCGTCGATGATGGCCAGCGTTGGTACGCCTGCATCGTCATAGATAGCCGCTCCCCATACGTCCCATGGGGACAGGTACAGGTTGAAGTCAAGAACTTCGCGGGAATTAAAACCTTCGAGGAAACGAACCTTCACTGCCTTAGAACTATCAGTGGTATTTACCACGGATAGAATGGTCTGGTTTCCGCCGTTGGATGTATAGTACGGATAGATCAGGACCTGGCCCAATCCATCCGGATTCAAGTTGACTGCTTGTGCGGTGCCTGCTATTCCGGCAATTCCTGCCAGACCAGCCAGCACAGCAGCTGTCATATTTTTTCTATTCATTACAACACTCCTAATTTTGTGTACACAGGGCTTGCGAACATTACCGCAACATTGCGATCTGCCCAACTCCAAAGGCATTCGCGCCTTACTTGCGGCCATTCGCGGCACAATATTACGATAAGTAAAGGACTAAAGCAACTTAATCGGGCCCGTGAATTGTATAATTTTGTATGCTTTGCATCATTACCCGAATTATTTATTTTTCCGGCAGAAACCACCACTGGCCGTCCGTTTTTACCCACTTTTCACTGATTGCCTGGCTACTGTCCCATTTATCCAAGCCGGGCGCCGGCCGGATTACCGTGAAGCCCACGTCGAATAGCACGGTACAGCTATTCTCCAGGCAGCTGTGCTCCTTGTATTGAGCAGATGTCCAGTGAACGCGCCGCGACCTGAGTTCATAAGTGAAATCAGCCAGGGACTTTCTTGAACGATATCCTGGGGAGTAAAACTCATAGGCCGTTTCATAATCACCCGTCAATACGGCATTCCAGCGATTTTCGGCTCGCTCGATGGTGAATTCCCCGCCGCTTCCGGGTGCGCGTGAATTGCCGGCACAAGCGGAAAGGAACAGGGTTGCCACTAGGACAGAAATCATCAAGCCCGGATTAGCCCGGTATGGCCACACTGTAATTTTCTGCTTACCTAATTTATACATATTTTCTCATATTCCTGTTTGCCGGGGGCGTTGTCATTTGCTTGCTTCCACCGACCGGTGATTGTATTCAAAGTTTTTATTCAAGCCATCAATATGGCATTGCCTTTATTCGAATTCAATATCTTCGGTTTTAATGAGGGTTGATATTTTTAGTGGAGGAACACGCGAGAATTCTTTCTCCATTTCTTCACTGACTCTTTGCAGATCCGCCGAAGATTCAATCACCGTCGGAGTAATCATTACCAGCGTTTCGCTACGCACATTCGCCTTGGATCTGGAACCGAACAACGCACCAATGAACGGCAATCGGTTGAGGAACGGCACACCGCTGCGGCCAGTGGAAGTCGACTCCGATATCAGCCCGCCTATAAACACCGTCTGGCCGGACTGCACCGCCACCTGGGTAGTCACTGTCTTGTTGTTGATCGGCGGGTTGCCACTGAGCGAAATATCCGGATCGCGCGCACCCGGCCTGCTGATGTCCTGGGTAATATCCATATAGACCAGTCCGCCCGGATTGATGCGTGGTGTTACGGTCAGGGTGATGCCGGTCGACACATATTGGGCATTGCTGACCACGTTGTTGCTGCCGGTTGAAATGGAAGACGACTGGACCGGCACCTGCGTACCTACTGTGATGGTTGCCGTTGCATTGTTGCGCACCAACAAAGAGGGGGCAGCCAGGGAGCGAACATCCGTCACTTCATCGAGCGCAGCAATCGTGGCCTGCACGAATGGCAGACCTGAACTCAGTGGTGTTGCAATCGATGTGAGAAAATTAAATCCACCCGACTGGGCGCTGCTACTGCCAAATGCCACCGTCTGGATATAACGATCTGTACCATCGAAACCATCGGGTATCAGGTTGGGGTTATTGGTCAGGAACCAGTTGACACCAAACTGAAGTTCCTCGTTCAGTTCCACGTCCAGAACCTGGGATTCAATCAGGACCTGCAAGGGTTCAATGTCAATTCGCCTGATGGCTGCAAGCATGGAGTTGTATTGAGTCTGGGTAGCCTGGATCAGCAGGGAGTTGGTTTCCACTACGGATGTAATCCGGATTTCGCTATCGCCAGCATCAAGCACCATACCCTGGTCCTGTCCGTCAGTCTGCTGCGGGGTGCCCACTCGCATTGAATTGAACTCCGATACGGTTCCGATTTGCACTGGCTCCAGGCCGGGCGCCAGGGTGCCTTGTGATTGATTCCGATTCGGCTGAGCGCTACTCTGACCCCCAAACAGATTCGTCAGGTATCCCGCCAGTACGGGCGCCTCGAGATTCTTTACGCGATAAACGTAGAGTTGTATGCCGGCACCTGCTGCGCCCCTGTCCAGGATTTCAATCCACTCTTCAGCCTTGTACAGGTATTCATCCTGGTAGGTGATCACCATCACCGAACCCAGTCGTTCCAGGGGCACAAAACGAAACATGCCGGCCAGGGGCGAATCCCCGTCTCCACTGAAAATCCCTTCCAACTCTAAGATGATGGCACCAACATCAACGGTTCGCAGTGGATAAATGCCCACAGACATACCGGCCAGCCAGTCCACATCAAAAATTTCGACCGTCTTCATGTAATTAAGCAATTCTCCCCGAGTACCCGCCAGGAAGATCATGCTGCGGACCTGGTCGACCTGGACAATGGCTCCGTCGCGAACATAGGGCTGCAGGATTTTTTCCATCTCGATCGCGGATATGTACTTGAGAGGAACCGCCCGTACCTCGTATCCGCGTGCAGTCTCTGCAGGACCTATCAGCGGCACCAGGTGCCCTTTGATGGCATCTGCCACAGGCAAAATATGGTATCTGCCTTCATTAAACACCATGGTGGCGCCATTCCACTGCAACAACAATTCGAGTATGGGCATAAGCTGATCGCGGGTAACCGGCTTGGAGGTAGAAAAAGTCACTTCGCCGCTCACCCCAGGTGCGATCAGGAAGGATTCCTGCAAAACCTCACCCAGGACTGTGTGCACAACGGACTGAATGGACTCACCCTCAAAATTCAGTACGATTTCGCCTTTCTCAGACACCACGTCCGGGCGCCGTTTAGCAGCCTCAACATTAATAAATTCGCCGGTGCCCGAATAAATCTCAATTTCGGTAACGCCCGGATCTCCGGGTGCTATTGCCGAGAAAATAACCGTATCGGAACCTTCCGGAGCGGGGGTGGCGCTCTTGATTATTTTCCCGGTGCTCTGCGGACGCATGGGACTGTGCTGAGTTGAGGAACAAGCGGCCACGACCAGGATCACAGCCATCGCCAACAATACCCTGAGCCGGAAGCGCCGCATGAACAAGCCGAATCGCCCCTGGACCACTTTATTTTCAATTGTTTTATTCATTCTTTGATTTTTCCTGCCGTTTCTTTCCCATCATGGCCTGGATCGCCTGCTGGTAACTCATTTTTGCTTCCTTCTCATCCTGCTCGTTTTCCTCTGCGGCCCTGCGCAACTCTTCACGCCGCTCGGCAATCCTTTGCCGGATCTCCTCTGCGCGGCTTAAGGGCTGATCCACTCCTTGCCCGGCCCGTCTAACTCTGGCCTGCCTGTCTTCTGATGCGGTCGGGTCAGGCTTTGGAGGCGCCGCAATGGCGACACCGTGGACTTCGAGCTTTAACTGAACTTCCTTGCCATCCCCCGATGAAAGTGTCACTTCCCGGTGGTCTATCCTGCTGATCTGCCAACTTCCGAAATTACCTTCCAGGGGCCGTCCCTCAAAGGCCACCAGCGACGATTGTCCTGCCGTTTTCCCTTGCTTCAGCCTCAGCGTAGCCATCCGGATCGAAGGCGTGATAATAACGCCGGTCAGTTGCACATCCGGAGCATCAACCTCCTCTGCCAGTAATTCATCACCGAGACCATCATCCAGATCCGACTCAATCGCAGGCAAACGGGAACTGCGAAATAACGGGCGCTCTGTAATCACCGCATATTTATCGATCGTTTCACTCGCTGCAAGTTCCGGCAGATCAAGTTCAGGTGCTGTGTTTTCATTTTCCGTGCCCACCGTTTGGGAAGAGGGCGGCAAAGTCCAAATCACCGCCAACAACAAAGATATAACCAACAAGCCAAGGCAAACAGATGCCAGGGCGATACCGAAGGGGTTGTCCTCAAGCCAACGTGTCATTGCCGCAGGTACCCCGACATGTTAAAGCGAATGTCCAGCGTGTTGGCGGCGGGGGCCGGCTGCTTATTTTTTGTCCGCCTGCGGGTCCTGGGCTTGATCACCGTCACCTGGTCCGCAATCACCATGGGTACGCCGGTTTCCAGCGAATGCAGTATTTTTTTCAAATCTTCAATATGGCAACGCATGCGCACGTTGACTGTAACTTTCTGGAATCGTTCCTGTACCCTGGGTTTTACCGGCTGCCGGCTGACAATCTGACAACTGTCATCTGCCTGCGTACTGATCATCTGGCTCAGGCGTTCCGACATACCGGCCGCTGCCTCGTTGAAGTCACCGCCCTCGAGAAACAGGTTTTCGTCTGACTTTCTGTCTTGCAGTGATTGAAGCTGCCCCTCGTACAAGGAGCGCTGTGCTGCAACCCGCTGAAATCGTCCGAGTTGTACCGACAGGTCTGAAATTTCGCTGCTGTATTCACGGTGCTTCAGTATGAACCAATGAAAACACAGCAAATAGACCATCAATAAAGCGATGACCAGGAGCAATAATGCGGTCAAACGATTGTTACCCTGGTCTGCAACAAGCGCCATCAGCTTTCTTCCACCTTGCTTATATTGGCGTTGATCTCAAATATTTCGAGGCCAGTCCTGGCGTCAAGCCGGGTGGAACCGCGAAAAGCTGCGTCATCCAGCAGTTCGGATTGGTTGACCAGTTCGATCAAGCGTTGTGCATTCTGGGATTTACCCTGCATCTGGACGTTGGCCTTGTTGATCACCAGTCGGTCCAGATACGTGTCTTCCGGCAGCAGGCGGGTAATATCCGCCAACAGTTCAATAGCAATAGGGGACTCACTGCGTCGAACCGTCAGGAATCCCGCTGCTTCACTGGCATCCTTGATCTGCTCTTTGATACCTTGCACCCGGCGGGCTTCACCTTGCACTTCCGCGATAGCCGATTCCAACGCTACAAGCTGATGCATGCGGAGATACAGTGACTGGGTCATCACCAGCGCGAGCAGAATAATCGCAGTCCCGACCAGAATCAGATTCAGCCGCATTCTTCGATTAACCTCTCGAACTCTCTGCCCGGCGGGTAATAGGTTCAAACCCATGGTTTTGTCCCCATCCAGCACGTCCACACCGGTTGGCGAAAGGCCACGTGAGTTCAAATATTGAATGGACTTGTCTACCTGTCCACGCGGAGCAACATAAATTTCAAGTTTTATCTGACCCGTGTCTTCATTGCGATCCTTGATTTTCCATCCAAAATAAACATCCGATGCTTTAAAAGGGGTCTGACGGTCCATCTCGAACGCCAAAACCTGGGACAGATTGGACTCTGTTGCCATCGGCAGGGTTAATTCTTTACTCAGAATCGTGCCATGTTCCAGTAACAGGAAACGGGGCGATTCCGACAGGTCATGCTGCATTAACAGTGAGGAAAGCTGTTGTTGCTGCAATGAAACATCCTGGCTGATCAAAAATGAATCCAGAACTTGCTGCCGCCGGTTTTCGTCTACGCCCACGACCAGTGAATCACCTGCGAGGACGAAGGTCACCCGGCGAAATGCATGCTGAAGTTTTTGCTGCCATTTAAGCGGCAATGCCTGATGAAGCTCATCAAACCACCAATGGAGGAACTTGCCAACCGGTCCCGTCCGAGCCCGGCCCCACAATTCCTGCAATTTGATTTGAACCTGATTTGCCATAATAGGGCTTACCAATACATGATTTCAATGATGGAATCCTTCACGCCAGCGCAGGATACGAAACGGACTGCCCTCCGGGCTTCCGCCCAGACGAATGGTCGCTTCGACCTGATCCCAGATACCGTTCGGCATGGTTGCCTTGGCCAGAATACTATACGTGAGCCCCCGCCCCCTTGCCATTGCGACCTGGCCGTTCGGCAACGTGGTTCCAAGGCCGCCTGCCGCTTCCTGAGAGTGCCTTTCTTCGACGAAGTTCAATGCGTCTTCATAAGTCATATCAGGCAACGCCAGCAAGGCCTCGACAGGTGCATAGGCCGGGTCGGGACTGCCTGATTTTGAAAACACCGTGAGTCCCGGTTCGATTTTAACAAATAGCTCCCAACTCACACCCAGCACCTGCAAAAGTTCATCAACCATCACAAAACCATGATTTCCCGGGCCAACAGAAAACCCGGCGGACAGGTAGGTATCCAGTTCTGCACCATTTGGCCGTTCCAACTCGTCTATATCGCTCCAATCCTTTATGGCGGCGGCAAGGTTCATCGCCTCGTTCTCATCCAGGCCGTTGCCGACGAACATCAACTGTAATGACGCCTCATCAATCATGTTGATATCCACTTTTCCACGTTCATCCGTCACTTTGATTTCGATGATTGCATCCTGGAACCTGAGCTCGTATGGCCGGCCATCAGGAATCCAGCGGGTGAATTCATCCGGATCACGGATTGAAAGCACGGCCAGATTCAGCCCTGCCTCAGCTGCCAGGCGCGCCCGGGTGCCCCACATCATGGTGTGCGCTTCCAGCACATCCATCCTGGCCATCAGCGTGTAAGCACCCGTTGAAATGGTCACCAGCAGTAAAATCCATAGCACCATGATCAGTGCTATGCCCGACTGGGGTTTGGCAAACCTGAAACCGCTGTTCCCGGGTCGCACTCTGCGTTTCATTGTTGCTGCTTCCTGTCCCGGATCATATCCTGAATGCTCGTTCTGTAGTCCTGCCCATCCCCCTGGTCCCTGGCCAGTTGACGCAGGGCTTGTGCGTCAACGCGTACAGATGCATTCAACAAGGGCCAACTGACGTACACGTCTTCATTGAACTCAATACTCAGTGAAACTGCCAGGGGCATTTCCTGCGGAACATCCCATTGATTGCTCCAGCTTAAAAATTCACCGTCCTCATCCAGTGACAGGAACTGGAACTCTGCCTGATCGATCCCATCGAGTAGAAAAATCGGGTCGCGCTCATACAGCTTCTCTTCCTCAAACCCCTGGAGCAATGCATGAGAAATCACCAGGGCAAGCCCATCGTCGCTATTCTGGAAAGACAACTCCTGCACCTGGGGGCCGCCAAAACCCAGGTAGCCCGGCATCGGAGCCACAAAGCGAATTCGGTTGGAGCTCCCTTCAAAAACGGTTCGGTCGACCTGGTCTTCACTTGTTTCAAACGCCAGCGGAACCATCTGATTCAACTGTTTCCTAACAAACTGGTGCGCCATCCGGATTCGGCTGCTCTCTTCGAGTATGGCCTGCCCCCTGTCGGTTGCCCGCGTGGAAGCCCTCAGGCCGCCGTAGGCCAGTACCATCAACATGCTCATCAAGGTCATGGCCAGCAGCATTTCAACCAGGGTGAAGCCCCGTTCACCGACTGTACTGCGCCCGGGTGAAGTACGTTTCATCCGCTGCTCAACTTTCGGTTAATCATCATGGCGCGAACCGTGCTGAAATGATTTTCTTTGTCCCGTGGCGGCTCACCCCAGCTGATGACCAGATCAACCTGCAGCAATTCGATACCGGTCATCTCTCCCAGCACAACGCTGCTTGGATTTTCAGCTGGATCATTATACTGGCCGATGCTCAATTCCCACTGATACATGCCGGACTCTCCGGCATAACTCGCGCCCTGTTCGACCGGGAGATCCAGTCCAAGCTGATCCATCACGGATTGTGCGATCAATGTTGCTTCCGTGTACTCCCTGGCCCGTACCGTATTACGCATGGATCCGGACAGGATTTCCATGACGACGGTAAAACTCAAAGCAAAAACCACAAAGGCGAGAAGCACTTCCAACAATGTAAACCCGCCGCTGGTCTTAATGCCCGCCCTATTGCTTCGACAAAAGCCTGCAAATTGCGCCCGTCTACCGGATGGCCGCTTCCGCCATCCCGGGCTCTCGCGACATTCAAATCCTCTGTGCATCATGAGGCAGCACGGACGCGGCTGGACACCGTGCTGGACTGCGGTCCGTAGCGGTGGTCTTGGCTTGAAGGAAACCCAAATCCAGGCGTGACTGAACAAGCCAGAAGCGGGAGACGAGCGCCATTTTCAGGCTTCATAACTCATCTTCCCTTTGAATTGATGCCTCACCGGTCAACCAGGCGACATTGACTCGATAAATCCGGCCATTGGCTTCCAGCAATACATGGCCTCCGGTTGATCCGCCGTCCGGGAAAAAACGAATTCCACCGACGTTTTCAGAAGTCAGTTCAGATCGCGCAGTCGTCAACTGAACATTCATACCTTCAGGCAATTCGACCGGATCACGCTTGGGAGCGGTGTACATGCGGTTTTCCGTATCCACAAGGAATACCTGCTCCGACTTTACGAGGATGGCATGAGTGCGCGTGTAGCGCAGCGATGAGGCCAGCTTTCTTGCGGCATTGCGCATCTCGGCCCCGCTGACACTGCGTGAAATTGAGGTTCCAACCAAGGCCATGATCAGGGCCGCGATGACCAGCACAACCATGAGTTCCACCAGCGTGAAACCTCCAGCCCGCATTTTCCGGCCAGACCTGTTCCAGTACCCGATACCAAATTTTCCCAGAGGTCTCATGCCAGGGTGCTCATGATGTAGTTCTCATATTGGGAATATGCACGGAATATTTTGCCGGAAATCGCGACAATGGGAGATATGCTCCCTTTGCCTACTCCCAGCTATTGATATCCGCGTTCTTGTCTTCGCCACCCGGGCGCCCGTCCGCACCGAGTGAAGTAAGATCGTAATCCCCATGTTCACCCGGATAGCGGTATACATAATCCCTGCCCCAAGGATCCTTCAGCATGGACGCTTTGACGTAAGGACCGGTCCATCCTTTGACTTCGCCGGACTCGGTGACCAGCAGGTCCAGGCTGTCCGGCGTAAAACCTGTGTCCAGGTAGTAGGTGTCCACGGCCATTGCCAGGCGAGTGATGTGCGATTCCGCCGCTTTGGCCTTGGCCTTTTCCCCCGTACCGATAAGACGCGGTAACACCATGCCGCCAATAAGAGCCAGGATCATCAGCACCAGCAACAGTTCCACCAGCGTAAATCCGTGCATACCACCTGCGGCCGGGTAAAGCGATTTGTCCTTTTCCCGCCGGCGTAGCGTATTTACAAAATAATTCCTCATTGCTCCAGACTCCCAATAATTCCCACAAATTTTAAAACATAATCGAATTTCCATCTCCTGAACTGCCGCCTGAACCATCCATTATCCCACCAGATCGTTGATACCCAATATAGCCAGCAGTACAGACATCACAATCGTACCGATCATCATGGCCAAAAGCAGCGTCACTACGGGCGTAAATACGGCCAGCAGGCGGTCGATCGTATTGCGCACTTCCTTGTCGTAAGTGTCCGATACCTTGAGCAGCATTTCATCCAACTGACCGGTCTCTTCACCCACGCTCACCATTTGCAATGCCAGCCTCGGAAACCTGCCGCCCTTCGCCAGGTTTGGCGCCAGTCGACCCCCGGTTTTGACCTCACGGGTCGCATCAGCGACATCCTTTCTCAAAACCGTGTTATTTATGACATTGCGCGCGATAGAAAGTGCCGAAAGCAGGGGAACACCATTGCTGAGCAGCGTGCCCAGGGTTCGCGTCAAGCGGGCAATTTCCAGCTTGGCCACCAGGTCGCCAACCCAGCGCATCGACAACACGCGGCTATCCCAGGCAAAACGCCTCTCCTGGTCTGCCAACATACGCTTGAACTGCCAGACAAACAGGGCCGTTAACAGAATGATAAGCCACCAGAAGTTCTGTAACACAGCCCCGACACCCAGCACAATTTTTGTAATCAGGGGTAAATCCCCTCCCAATTCTTCGAAAATAGGCGTGAATTGCGGGATCACGTAGACCAGCAGGAGAATCAGGGAGCCGGCAGCGAGAAACATCAACATGATCGGGTAAATCAATGCTGAAATTACAGCATCCTTGAGGTCTTTTGATCGCTCCAGGTATTCGGTCAGTCGGGTCAGGGTGATATCCAGTGTTCCACCCACTTCTCCGGCTCGAACCATGTTGACAAACAACCGGTTGAAGGCACCGTGTTGCTCCTCAAGAGCTTCTGACAAGCTGCCCCCTTCGCGAACCCGATCCCGGATTTCACCCACCGTGCGGCGAATGCGTTCGTTTTCCGACAGATCCATCAGGACATGGAGTGAACGATCCAACGGCAGCCCGGCGCCCAACAGGGTAGACAATTGCTGCGTGAAATCACCCACTTCACGTGCATTCATGCCCCTGCGGCTGAAGCTCAGGTTGGAAAGGTTGAACCCTCCGGCACCGGATTCATGTGCATGTATGGGGATGTTGCCGGCTTCCTGGAGCTTGAGGACGACCATATCTACACTGGCCGCTTCCATGGTGCCCTGCACCGTTTCTCCGTTAGCCGCAACCGCTTTGTATTCAAACAAGGGCATCAGGCTTCCTGCGTGACTCTCAATACTTCATCCAGGGTGGTCACGCCCTGCAGGCATTTGTTCAAGCCATCCCGGTACATGGTCCTCATGCCTTCGCTCACAGCCAGTTTCTGAATTTCGCCGGCCGTTCCACGTTGCATGATCAGCCTTCGAATCGGATCGGACATTGAGAGCAGCTCGAGTATCGATGTCCGGCCACGGTAACCGCTTGGAATCTCTGCCGATGGAACGGGCCGGTAAACGGTGTACCTTTGCTCCCCGCTCAATTCAGCCAGGCCGATTTCCTTGGCCATTTCAGGCAGAACTTCATAAGACTCGCGGTGTTTCGAGTCAAGTGTTCTGACCAGCCGCTGGGCAAGTATGGCGTTGACGGTTGACGTCAAAAGGTAGTCCTCGACCCCCATATCCATCATTCGGGTGACACCACCTGCCGCATCGTTGGTATGAATAGTCGATAGAACCAGGTGGCCGGTCAGCGCCGACTGGATGGCAATC
>SMVB01353534.1_pt1 | contig 11275 bp, 11 predicted proteins | sample 2456461 | NCBI WGS metagenome assembly SMVB01 (sample SAMN11095934, study PRJNA526329) | marine sediment metagenome | biome: Marine sediment; feature: Surficial sediment; material: Deep marine sediment; isolation source: Hadal surficial sediment | place: Pacific Ocean | collected 2014-05 | depth...
AAAGACTGCGTGGATGTAAGCTTTGTTCTTAACCAGCCTGCCTACACTGTTTTGTTTTACTCTGTGGACGGCCGGACCGCACCACTTCGCTGCAAAGCACCCGGTCAAAAGCAAAGAGGTAAACAACACTACGGTCTCAATGTACCTGCCGGTAACAACCCCAACAGGCCGACTGTTGGATTTTATGTGCTGGCGTTCAAGGATCGTTCTGCGGCCCGGCAGATACATGATGCAATCCGAAAAAACGCACCCAGGTGTGGTGGTCACCCGCAGCCAACTGCTGCCTGGGTCACCTCCTTTCACCAACTGCTTGTTTCTAACAATGACCAATACCGTGGCAGATCCGACTGGCGGTCTATTCACCTTACGCGAATCAACTCTCGGATTGCCGAGTTATAAATGACCGGGCTATAAATTACCAGGCTATAAATTACCAAGCTATAACTAGACAGGAACGGATATTGATGAACAGAGGACCAGAGGCAAGGAGACAACAATGAAATTTATAATAGGCATTTTTATCGGTGTCGTCCTATCAGTCAGCATGATGAGCGCATCGGGGCCACGCCAACAAATGTTAAACGCGGTGTTTAGCTGGATCGAAAAAATAAAAACCCTGCCAACCAGCGCTTCTGGAGATGCAGAACCATCATTGGTTGAGACAAAATCAGGGGATCCCGCGACAGGGACACCCTTGCCAGAATTTTCCCTGCCGAGGCCATATGGAACTACGCCCCATGGAACTATACCCAATGGAAGCATGCCCTATGGAACCAGTTCTCCGGGAACAGTACCTTCAATGACAGTACCTTTTGTGACAGAGCGATCTTCTCCAGAACGATCACTGGCTGATCTGTCTCCGGTAAAACCACCTTTGACGGCTCCGTCTGTTACAGAGCCATCCACCACAGGATTATCCAGAACGGAACCATCTGTTACAAAACCATCCAATACAGGGTTATCCCTGATGAATTTGTTGACCAGAGATACATTTCCTTTAGAAACCAGTCAGCAGGAAATCGGCACGGAAACAGAAATGCCGACCTCCAGGCAATTTCAGGTCGCCTGGTCGCCCTTCAGAAGGCAGACTTCAGCAAATGGTTTTGCAGCACAACTGAAGCATCACCTGGCACATGATTTTCTCGTCATTAAAACGGGGCCTGGAAGATATGAAGTGGGTTTTCATTTTGAATCCGATACCGACAGAACGGTTATCCTCAGCGCAATCAACGATCTGACAGGATTCAAAATCAACGTACCACCCAGAATTACGCAGTTGTGAAAATTACACTGATTCTTCTTGCCACATTACTTTGCCCTGCTGTGAAGGCAGAACCCTACCCTTTTAGTGGCTGTTTTGATCTAGCAAGCCGTCAACACAATATCGACCTGGACCTGTTGCTGGCGGTAGCATCAGTCGAGAGTAACTGGAATCCAGACGCCAGGTCCTCTGCAAATGCTCACGGATTGATGCAAATACGATGGCCCGTGACCGCAAGACATTTAGGGACTAAACGCGTTGCTGAACTTTACAACCCTTGCCTGAATATTGATCTTGGCGCCAGGTATCTTCGGGAACTGTTCGAGCATTACAACCAGGATTCCCACCTTGCTCTTGCAGCTTACAACTATGGTCCGACAAGAATTCAAAACGACAGTGATATCCCGGATAATGTGCAAGACTACGTCAAACGTGTGAACCGGAAACGGGCAAAAATATCCAGCGACATGGCCCGCTCCGCTCCTGGCATCCTGGAGAATCGGGAAGCTATTGAGGTCATAAGGTTCAGCAACCTCTCAAGAGCCAAACATTACGTCTCATCCTTGCAGGCGCAAATCCCTGGTTTAAAACTCAACCTCAAGCAACGACAAGGTAAAAATATCATATACCTTGATACCAACAACCTCACCCCGGATGCGCGCTATCGATTAAATACGCTGGCACCCGACCTATTTCAACAAGTGCAATCAGCAGGAATCAAATAATGAATCCTTATCTTTTACCCATGAGAACGATTTTACTGCTCGGCGCCTGCCTGATCTGCGGTTCTGTATCTGCAGCCGAGTTCTATGACAGGGCGCAGGTGATAAGATCCGAACCCATCACGCGAATCGACGAGTATCGTCACTTATCGGAAGACTGCCTCGGAGGCAAACCACAAACCGACAACCTGGTTGAAATACTCGATTGGGATCTGGGTACGGGGCTGTGCGAGCGGCTCGAACGGATCGAGACAATTACCGGCTATCGAGTGTTCTATCGATGGGATAACCAGATGTTCAGCCAGGTTTTACTCGAGGACCCCGGTGAGACAATTCCGGTTCGCGTGGTCTTGAATTAGTTTGGTAACAGGATCGGAGTATATGATTTTTAGTTTCCCCGATCCGATTCCTACAAACCGGGCCGCTTGATTCAGGTTACTTAATCTCGATTAATTCAACTTCAAATATCAGTACCGAATTTGGCGGAATACCTCGCGTACCACCCGGCCCGTATCCCAATTCAGGGGGAATGAAGAACCGTGTTTTACCGCCGACCTTCATCAGCTGCAATCCTTCTGTCCAGCCCCGTATAACCTGGGTCAGGCCAAACTCTGCCGGTGTTCCACGTTTGATAGAACTGTCGAATATGTTCCCATTGGTCAGCTTCCCTTCATAGTGAACAACAACCGTGGCATCAAGATGAGGCCTGGCACCCTTACCTTTAAGGAGGCGCTCATACTGCAAACCGGAAGAAGTTGTCTTGATGTTGGGTTTCGACTTGTTTTCCGAGAGGAATACTTTTGCTTTTTCAAGGTTTTCAATCACGGCCCTGTTTGCATCCGATTCCTTTTTCTTCACCATATCCTGCTGCCTCTTTCGAACCGCAGCTATCACGCGCTCCTGCTGTTCCGAGGTCAAATCGGGTCTCTCACTATTGATTGAATCCACCAGCCCTCTACGCAAGCTGTCAAGGTTTACATCAACATTTCCACCTTCTTTAAGCGTTCTCCCGAAGGAATATCCGAAAAAATACCCCAGTTCTTCCAGCAACGTTTCATCGGTCGTTTCTGCTGAAATTTCTTCATCAACTATACCTTTGGAATTGGTAAGGTCCTCTGCATCAACAAAAACGCTGGGGAGGACAGAAAATATCAGTAAGTATTTGATTAATAAAAACTTTTTCATCTTTCCCCGGTTTATGACAACGTAAAAGCGTCGCATTATGGCACAACGACATTCCATTGATGCCAGGAAATTTACAAATTGTCGCTTAAATACGACCTTCGGTCAGTTCCATTCATCGTAAGTCCTTGATTCCAAACCTTGAACACAGCAAACTTGGTATCTCTGCGGAACAAGGAATTCTGTGACAAATGGGAGTGGCGTAAGGTCAAATTAATTCTGCAGATAGAACCTTGTTACGTTTACCCGGTCACATATTCATTAACGCAAACTGAAATCTGAAAACTATTTATATGATGTATCTGCCTGGCAATATTTCAAGTCACTCTGTCTTGAGAACAACGATTTTAACTGTCCTGTTGATCAGCACTTCCTATGGTTATGCAACGGTCAAGAGTGACATTGTCAAACCACTAGAACCGAATAAAGAGCACCGCCATACAACTCGCAACATTGTCGAAGCCCTGGCTAGCAGGCATTACGTTTCTACAGTGTTGGATGATGAACTTTCAGATCGAATCTTTGAGAGTTACCTGGAGGACCTTGACCCGAGCAAAAGCTATCTGCTGGCGGAAGACATCGCGTTATTTGAATCCTATCGTTACCAGATGGACAATGCCTTAAGACGAGGTGATCTCAACCCTGCCTTTTATATTTTCAATCTTTACCATGAAAGGGTCATCGCGCGTTTTGAAAAAGTTATCACCTCCCTGGAAAAAGGAATTAGTCAGTACGATTTCACTATCTTCGAAGAACTTGAACTTGATAGAGAGGATGCTCCCTGGGCTTCTGGTATGGCTGAACTGGATGACCTGTGGCGAAAAAGAATCAAGAACTCCGTACTAAACCTGAAATTGACCGACAAGGAACCGGACAAGATTCAGGAACTATTGCTGAAACGATACAGGAATCGGCTTAACCGTACGCTTCAAACCAACAGCGAAGATGTATACCAGTTGTACATGAATTCTTTTACCAAGACCTACGACCCCCATACTCAATACTTTTCTCCCAGAACCAGCGAAAACTTCAATATCAATATGAGCTTATCCCTGGAGGGAATTGGTGCGGTGTTACAAATTGAAGATGAATACACCAAGGTCGTGAGCCTTGTTCCGGCTGGACCTGCCGACAAGTCAAAGCAGATCAAACCCGATGACAAAATTATTGCTGTTGGCCAGGATGCAGAAGGAGAAATGGTCGATGTTATCGGCTGGCGTCTGGACGAAGTGGTACAACTCATCCGTGGCAAGAAAGATACCATCGTCCGGCTTGAAGTGATTCCCGCAGGGTCCAAAGATAGTTCTGAATCAAAAATTATCCAGATTACGCGGAACAAGGTAAAACTGGAGGAACAATCTGCCAAGTCAGAAATTATTGAGATCGAGCAATTTGGGTACACACACAAAATTGGTGTCATTGATATCCCGACTTTTTATATCGATTTTAAAGCGCTTCAACAGGGCGACAAGAACTTTAAAAGCACGACAGCCGATGTGAAAAATCTCCTGGTGGAATTAATAGAGCAAGGGGTTGATGGTATCGTTATTGATCTTCGTGACAACGGCGGCGGCTCACTCCAGGAGGCTAAAACCTTAACTGGATTGTTTATCGATAGAGGGCCAACCGTTCAGATTCGTAATAAAACCAATCGGGTCGATATCTTAATGGATAACGACATCAGGACAGTTTACGACGGCCCCCTGGCTGTCCTGGTCAATCGACTGAGTGCATCCGCATCTGAAATATTCGCCGGCGCCATACAGGATTACAAGCGAGGATTAATTATCGGGTCCCAGACATTTGGCAAAGGCACGGTTCAGTCCCTTGTACAACTCAATAGAGGGCAGCTTAAACTCACCCAGGCAAAGTTTTACCGAATCAGCGGCGAGAGCACCCAGCACAAAGGCATCATTCCTGACATGCCGTTTCCAGCAAGTTATGATCCAGAGTCGATCGGTGAAAGCACGCTGGACAGACCACTGGAATGGGACAAAATTGAACCGACAGGTTATCGTATACGCAATTCCATCGGCAACTATTTGCCAGACCTCCTAGTGCTCCACGCCGAAAGGGTAAAAACTGATGCTGATTTCAATTATCTGAAGGATGCATTTAATTATCGCCGGAATAAAAGCCATGAGACCAGCGTCAGCCTCAATGAAAAAGTGCGGATCAAGGGAAGAGAAGATGCAGATAAATTCTGGGTTGCACTTGAAAACAACAAGCGCCTGGCACACGGCCTAGACCCAATAAAATCATTAGACGAATTGGAAGACGATAACGAACCTGTTCTCGCAGAGGCATTCAAAGTCTCATCTGGTGGAGGTATAACGACACCAGATGAGAATAGTGACCCATCTGGTAATAAACTCAGCGGAAATGAAATGGCTGTTGTGACCGATGATACTCCCGCCATCGAAAATACTGCCGTGGATGAAGTCGAATCATCAGCGAAACCTGAAAAACCTGATGCCTATCTGGTGGAATCCGGTAACATTCTGTTAGACATCATTTTCATGCAACAGCGTACAGCGGCAAAGAATAGAGAACTGAACCCGACGTGACGGGCGACCAGCCCTGACGTAAAACGCGGGTCAAAGGAAGGTTGTCATATCGGCTAGTTTCTTCTTGCCGATAGCCGGTACTTTTGCATCTTCTGCAGGGTAACCCACCACCATCAGCAAAAACGGTCTTTCCGACCTCGGTCGATCCAATATCTGGTTCAGGAATCCCATTGGACTCGGCGTGTGCGTCAGGCACACCAGTCCGGCGTTGTGAATAGCGACAATCAAGAAGCCTGTTGCAATACCCACTGATTCCGTTGCGTAGTAGTGCTTGACCTTGCGACCATCCGGTAATAACCCAAACCGTTGCTGGAATATCGCGATAAGATAAGGCGCTGTCTCAAGAAATGGCTTATTGGAATCTGTACCGAGAGGCGCCAGCGCATCCAGCCATTCTACAGGCGCTTTTTCTTCGTAGAACGCCTTCTCTTCCTTCTCAGCCGCTATTCGCAATTTGTGTTTTATGGCGGGATCTTCAACCACCACGAAATGCCAGGGTTGCATATTTGCTCCGCTCACTGATGTACCCGCGGTTCTAATGCAATTTTCGATTATTTCCCTCGGCACCATACGGGGGGAAAAATCCCGGACTGTTCGACGACGCTTCATATCCTGATAGAAAGACTCAGCCCTCTCCGCCATTTCCTTTACGGGATACTCACGGTATTGGTCATGATCGATCAAAACCAATTTACTATTCATGCCCGATTGACCAGGATCAAGATTAAATATTTCTGATATTGGTACATTGGTCACTCCTTATTATCGTGAGTTCAGCTATCGTAACAAAAATCACACTACCGTCCATTCGCTGCCATGACCCCGGCAATTGAAGCGCTGGAATCCAGAAGCTACCGTTTTACGCTGCACTTGTATGCCAGCAGCACTGGCGGTGACTATGTGGCGTTAATGCCGCTGAAAAACTGGCGCTCGACCCGGAGCAGGTCTTTAAATCACTGGTCATTGATGTAGAGGATCAAGACCCGGTCATTGCTCTCGTACCCGCCTCCAAACAGCTAAATTTCAAGCGACTGATTTCGGGGTCTTCAATTTCCAGCTCCTCACAAAACTGGCTGACAATTTCTACAGCGGGCCAATGTGACGGACTGTCCGTCCCCTTGCCATCGCGATCAATTCGGCAGATTCCTTCTCCAGGAATCCGAGTGTCGCGTCTACAGGGTTATCGTATTTGGCATCTATTTTTTTAATGCCCACTCCCAACAATTTTTCCACATCTGCCTGGGTCGCATCCTCGTCAAGCAGGTTCCATTCAATCAACCGTTGGCGTACCGCCGGAAAACGATTCCATTCATGTTCCGCCTTCCTATCCTCATCCACATGGAGAATTGACAGATCTGAGCGGAATTTTACGGCGAATGCCAGCGCATTGTCGAAGGCATTATCGTCACTTGCTTTCTGCGAACTGGGATGAAGTATAGATTTAAACATATCGATACCCTTTGTGACCGATAGAAACGGGGTTTACTTGTTATTAAGGTGCTTCTCCACCATGTCATAGGCGTGCTGGATTTCTTTAAACCTGTCTTCTGCTGCGTTGGCAAATTCCGGAGGCAGACCTTTAGCCTGGACTCTGTCGGGGTGATATTCCATCGCCAGTTTCCGGTATTTCTTCTTCACGACTGAAATCTCGTCCCCTTCCCTGCAACCAAGAATCTCATAAAAGGTTTCAATATTATCTGGCACACCGCTAAAACGACTTTTCAGTTGCCTATAGTGATCTTGAAGGCCAAATATTTTGACCGCTTTCAGGATCATGATTTCTTCGGCCTCATGGAATTCACCGTCCGCATGGGCGACCAAAAGCAGCAATTCTACCAGCGAACCAAGCATCTCCGGTGAGTTACCGAACTCCGAATAAAACTGTCCGGCAAAATCCTCGAATTGCTGGTCCGAATCTTTCGCCGCATTGAAGATATCGATAGCAAACCTTCTGGCCCTTGAATCCAGTTGCAGATTATCCCGCATCACCCGGTCTATCACTTCAATCTCATGAGGCGTGACCACACCATCGGCTTTTGCGATTTTACCCAGCATCGAAAAAGTCGCAGCGAAGTAGATACCCTGCTTGGATTCCAGCGCGCTAAGCCCACCGCCACTGCTATCCATCGCATGATGACCAATAACCGCACCTAACACTGCCCCAATAGGACCGGCGATAACGAACCCTAATCCACCGCCAAGAATTTTACCCATCCAACTCATTGGCTAACCTGCCTGCTGCTTCGGCTGCAGAAACCTGCAACCAACTTAACAAGGAGAGGAACAACCCCTTTAGGTAAGTTATGCCCCATACCGGAAACAATTTCGAGTTCACAACCCGGGATGCATTTTGCTGTATCCTCGCCCCCGGCGACGGGTATCAGCGGATCATCCGCACCATGAATGACCAGGCTGGGAACTGTAATTGTGCCTAACAAATCAACCCGGCTACCCGCCGCGATGACCGCTGCCATTTGTCGAGCTACTCCGCCCGGATTGTAATTTCGTTCACGACGACGCCTGGCAATAGCCAACCTGTCTTCAAGTGACTCGGGGTAACCAGGGCTGCCACATATCTCAAGTCCTTCTGCCGTCAGCAGGTCAATCGCATCAACCCCACCCGCAGGATCAGGTTGTGCTGTCAATGATGCCATCGCTTTATCTGTGGCGGCGGGTAATCCCGGACGCCCACTGGATGACATCACTGACATCATGCTCAGCAATCTTTCCCCATGAGTCGCCGCCACAACCTGGACAATCATGCCGCCCATGGATATGCCCAGGATATGGGCTTTGCTGATGTCCAACACATCCATCACACCAATGACATCGTCCGCCATATCCTGCAATGAATAGGCAGGTTGTGCTTCACCGCTTGCAATGGCGCCCATATCCGGCACGCCTGATTGATCAAAATTTTCCGACAGACCGACATCCCTGTTATCAAAACAGACAACACCGAAGCCTTCACTAACCAGACCATCCAAAAAAATTTCCGGCCAGTCGATAAGTTGGGTACCCAGACCCCTGACCAGGATCAAGGTCTCATTATCCTTATCACCTCTCTCCTCGTATTCAATCTGAATACCATTTGCTTCAACCCGGCTCATGCTTTTTGCTCCACCTCTTCGCTCAAGGCTGCTCACCCCCCATTAGCTGCAAGAGTTCTTTGGTCTTCTCCTGCATCAATTCCTGGTCCGCTCGCGATTCCACATTCAATCGAACGACAGGTTCTGTATTCGACATGCGAACGTTGAATCGCCAGTTCTCAAATTCAATACTCAATCCATCTGTACGATCAATATTGGTTGATTCGCTGGCATATCGATCTTCAATTTTTTTCAACGTTGCTGGAGGATCACTGATTCGCCTGTTGATCTCGCCGCTCACTGGAAAAAGAGACATCCTCTCATCAACCAGCTCTGCCAGGGTTTTATTCTTCGAGCTCATCAATCCCACGACCAGCAACCAGGGCACCATGCCACTGTCGCAGTATGAAAAATCCCGGAAGTAATGGTGTGCACTCATCTCACCGCCATAGATCGCGTCTTCCAAACGCATTCTTTCTTTTATAAAGGCATGGCCGGTCTTGCACTGGATCGCCTTACCGCCTTTTTCACGCACGATATCAATCGTATTCCAGGTGAGTCTTGGATCATGGATAATGCTGTTGTCTTTATCCTGGTCAAGAAACGCCTCAGCCAGCAACCCAACGATGTAGTAACCCTCAATAAATCGACCGCTGCTATCGAAGAAAAAACATCGATCAAAATCTCCGTCCCAGGCAATTCCCAGGTCAGCATCGTTTTCTAAAATCGCGTCAACCGTCGCACTTCTATTTTCAACTAATAGCGGGTTAGGTACGCCATTGGGAAAATTACCATCCGCCTCGTGATGGACTTTAATGAATTGCAAAGGCAAGAACCTCTCGATCCGGTCAATCACTGCACCTGCGCCGCCATTACCCGCGTTAACCACAACCTTAAGAGGTTTGAGCGTCGCGATATCGACATATTCAAGTAGCTTTGCACTGTAAGCTGCACGGTGATCAAGGGAGGTCAAAGTCCCCTTTCTGGAAACTGTCTCAAATTCATTTTTTTCTGCCAGCAACTTGATCTCATCCAGGCCTGAGTCACCACTTATCGGCCTGGAACCTTCACGCACCAGTTTCATACCATTGTAATCTTTGGGGTTGTGGCTGGCGGTGACGACAATACCGCCGTCCATATTGAAGTGAGACGTGGCAAAATAAATCTCTTCTGTGCCACATTCGCCAATATGAAAGACATCCACACCACTGTCACGGAGTCCATCTACCAGGGCATCACATATACCGGGACTCGACAATCTAATATCATGTCCCACGACCACCTTCCCCGGTTTCAGCCAGGCAGCGTATCCACGACCCACCCGGTAGGCAATATCTTCATTGAGTTCATCCGGGATACGACCTCGTAAATCATAGGCCTTGAAACACCTGATCGCCCCGGTCATCTAAATCTATCCATCAAAATGAAGTCCAATACCAGCTAATCCAAAATAAAAAAACCCGACCACGGGTCATTCGAACAACCAGTAACCCGGATGAATCAAGCTCCAAATTCTACACTATTAACGGGTAATGATCGGGCTATAGCGGAACTTGCAGACGAAAGGACCTCAGATTGATGCCGAGTTCCACATCCTGTTTCAATGTCACCAATTGTTTACAGCGGGTAGCCAGTATCGATTCGGCCTGGACAAGGAGGACTTTTTTATCATCTTCATCCGATGCCAGTATTTCTTCGAGAGATGTATAGCGGCGTAATAATTCTGCGGCTGTTTTCTTGCCGACCCTGGGAACACCTTTTATGTTGTTACTGGCATCCCCGGTCATCGCCCAGAAATCAATTAACTGGGAGATGCGTACGCCATAACGTTCAACCACATCAGGTCCGGTATATTCGACCTGCTTAAAGTGATCGAAGATCCGCAAGCCTGGCCCAATGAGCTGAAGAAACGATTTGTCTGTGGACAAGATGATGGCTTCTCCTCCTGCACCGATTATCCCTGCGGACAGTGTTGCAGTAACATCATCCGCCTCATAATTTTCCAGGGAATAATTCTTTACCCCCAATTCCGCAAATTGACGTTCAAACAGGGGTAACCCTTCCAGCAGAGGTGTCGGGGTAGGTTTTCTCCCGGCCTTGTATTCCGGATAGAGCAGATGTCGCCAGGTAACATCGTGGCGCTCGAACACAACAACGGCATGGCTGGGCTGATGGGTTTGTAATGCTCTCTGCAATGACCTTGTTGCAGAGACACTGACGGCTTCAATATCCGACTCCGCACCGGGATGTGCTTCATAGATGCGTCGAACCAGGTTAAAACCATCGACCAGTAAAACCCTGGTGGACACCCTGTCAGAATCCGATCGCCGCGCCTTCTGCGCGCGGATCTTTGATACCGTGAATAACACCATCCTTATACAGGATGGAATTAGCGTCCCCAATACCCCTGCCATACCTGGTCGCCTGGATATTGAGATGTTTCATCGACTCAAG
>SMVB01089271.1_pt1 | contig 11273 bp, 7 predicted proteins | sample 2456461 | NCBI WGS metagenome assembly SMVB01 (sample SAMN11095934, study PRJNA526329) | marine sediment metagenome | biome: Marine sediment; feature: Surficial sediment; material: Deep marine sediment; isolation source: Hadal surficial sediment | place: Pacific Ocean | collected 2014-05 | depth 0-1...
AGAAGGTTTTAAAATACCAAAACACAGAGCGCGTAGCCGTTACTTGACAAGCGATACATGCCTGGTTAGGACTTCGTTTGCACCTTCTACTCGAATAAAATAGCTGCCCGCAGGAAAATTCGAGCCGTCGAAAACGATCTGCCTAGGCTGACGCGGCGGGAGATCGCCATCGAAGAGCGTGGCAACTGCCCTTCCTAGCACGTCGTACACGTTAACAGACAGATGCCCCCCCTCGCGCAAGAACACGTCAATCTTGGTGTGAGTACGGAACGGGTTGGGGTAAGGCCGTTCGCGAACAAACAAATTGTCTTCCGGGAATTGAGTGCTGGAAGCGACTGGCACCGTCACCTTAAACATCTTCCCGTTGAAAAATCCAGGTATGTAGAGTTCACCGTCTCGATCTTCCCCCAATGCCACGACGTTGCTCGTCTCTTCGAGTAACGTCACTTCCGGATTGGCAGTGTCGCTATAGTCAATAGCCCACAATTTATTATAGAAATCAGCGAATACGTACAATCCATATAGTTCCGGTATGTCTATACCTCTATAAACATAGCCACCTATTACCGAGGCGTTGCCTCCATTGTGATTGTAGGTGTAAAAGGCGGGCGCATAGTTCGAAGGGTCGCACGGTTCTCCGTTGAAGCATTCGGGGCCTTCCATGATCGGCCAACCATAGTTCTGGCCGGCTTCGACACGGATCACCTCCTCCCACGTAACCTCGCCCACATCGCCAAGCCAAAGGTCGCCAGTAAGCCGATCGAAGGACGAGCTATAAGGATTGCGAAAGCCATACGCCCATACTTCCTCGCGCCATCCGTCCGTGTTGCCAACAAAGGGATTATCGGGCGGAATACCGTAATTGAGGCCTCCCGAAGGATTATCCACGTCAATGCGAAGAACTGAACCCAGAAGTGTACCTGGGTTCTGAGCATTGCCATCTGCGTCCCGTGGCGTTCCTCCATCGCCTAGAGGAATATAGAGGTAGCCCTCTGGGCCAAACGAGATTTTCCCTCCATTGTGGACAATCAGATTGGGTTGCGCAATTTCCAGTAAGACCATTCTACTGGCAGGGTCTACCCTGGGAGGCGTTCCACCTGCACGAGTATATCGAGCGATTACCGTCCGGTCGGGGTTCGGAGTCACATAGTTTACATATACATAGCCATTGACGGCGTAATCAGGATGAAAAACAACGTCATAGAACTCACCTAATTCATTTAATTATAAATCAAGAAATACGTACGAAGTATCTACGTCAGGAGTATTCTCAAATACTATAACCCTCCCCCGCCATTCAGGTACATACAGATAGTTCTGTCCGTCATTCGCAAACGTGAGGCCAATGGGGAATTCGAACAGCGGCAGATTCGTGAAGACCCGGGATAATTCAACCTGCTCCAACTGGGCCTCAGCCGGATTTGCCGCCAGCCCTCCGAACACGATCGAACAAAGGGCAACTGTAAGGAAATGATCACGCATGGGTATCGTTGTGCGCATCGTCTTTTCAGGATAGCTTTACAAGCTAATGATTTTATAAGCTAATGGCGTCCTGGTGGGAAAAGAGGTCCTATTTCGATTCTCCTCGTGAATTGTAGCGACAAGACGACTTACCGTGACAAGCGCGTAGCTTTCGGATATAGCATAGAGACGAGCCAACGATCCCGAATGCCTGCACGAAGCCTACTCTTTTTTCTGTTCGGAGCCCTTCTCTCTCAGTGCTCGACAGAACAGAATTCCGCACCTCGTGCTGACTACCAGGCGCTGCGAGAAAATGTCGCAATACTTATTTCGTCTCGCGACAGCCTCTTCCGCTCAGAGGACTCTCCCCTACTTGAGGCCGACCACGCCATCTTTGAGGGCCTCACCTACTTCCCGTACGACTCCACGCTGGCCTTCCGGCTTCACCTTCAGCCCGTTCTCGTACGCGATACCATCCGAATGACCACCTCTACCGGCGAGGCACGGCCGTTCATTCCGTACGGCACGTTCCGTTTCGATGCAGGCGGGCGTGGGCACACGCTGACCGTCTTCAAGCCCGTAGGCGAAGGCGCAACGCCCGGCCATCTGTTTCTTCCGTTTACCGACCAGACCTCCGGCCGGACAACCTACGGCGGTGGCCGCTACCTCGATCTAACCGAAGATGCTACGGGGATCTTCACGCTCGATTTCAACCTGGCCTACCACCCGTATTGCGTGTACAACCCGCAGTACAGTTGCCCGGTACCCCCGGCTGAAAACCGATTGGGGGTTGCCGTCACGGCGGGCGAGCGGCTGCCTGATATCCTCTAACAAAAACGGGGCTGCACAGTTGTTGTGCAACCCCGTCCTCGGCGGATTGAAGAAGATGCTGGCTGATCAGCGGCCTCGTCCCCGGCCTCCACCCCAATCGTAACCACTGCGATGTTCGAGCGCATGGACCAGGCGACGATACTCGTGGCGCTGATGCGGATCGAGCAGGCGCTCAATGCCACTGTCCGTACGGTTCCACCATTGGCTCACGCTCCTCGTACGATTGTGGCGCGGGAACGGATACACGTGGTGATGATTGTGCGGTCGCGTGTGGCGAAGCAACTCGCGGGTACGGTCCCGAAGAAGATGCTCGATGTCCCGCTCCTGGCGGCTGCTCAGGTGAAGCTCGTGATCCAGAAAGTCGGCGTAGCGATCCGCGTCGCGGCGAATGCTGCGGTACTCAGAGGTATTGGTGTGGCGGTCGTGACCATAGTGGACGGTTCTGGTTGATATGTGGCCGTAGGATCCGCTCCGGTACGATGCGCCGTAGGCCGACATGCAGCCAGTTGCACCAAGACCAAATACGACGAGAAGGGCAAAGGTGGGCCATTGATAAGTACGCATGGCTCGCTCCGGTTTGTGAATGGAAAAGGATGGGCTCCGGTGGGTGAAGCCGCGCCTCTTCCCCTTCTGGTATCAACCGACGGTCCAGCAGCCAAATCTTGCTGAATCAATCCTATTCAGCAATTATCCGTCCTTTATCCTGGACGATCAGCCTTGTTTGGATGGCACATATTAGGCTATGCGTCGGCTTCTGTTGCTTCGCCTTCCACTTCCTCGGCGATCTCTTCCTCCGGCTCATCTTCGCCGCCCTGCATCTCGTCCAGATCCAACTCGCGAGGCCGAACCTGTGTCACGGCTTTTCGTGATTGTTCGAGTTCTTCGCGCATGTATGCGGATGTCGGAGTGTTTGCCTTTGCCAGCTCTTCGGGTGTTCCTGCGAACAGAATCTCGCCACCATCCGCCCCGCCATCGGGGCCGAGATCAATGATGTGGTCGGCCTGTTTGGCTACGTCCATGTTGTGCTCGATGACGAGGACCGTGTTGCCCTTGTCCACCAGCGCTTGGAGTACGTTGAGCAGGTGCAAGATGTCCTCGAAGTGGAGGCCCGTCGTGGGCTCGTCGAGAATGTAGAGTGTCTTTCCCGTTCCGGGCCGGGAGAGTTCTTTGGAGAGTTTCACACGCTGCGCCTCGCCGCCTGATAGCGTCGTGGCCTGCTGGCCTAGTCGGATATAGCCCAGACCCACGGCGTCCAGCGTCCGCAGCTTGCGAGCGATGCCAGGCACGGGTCCAAGGAAGGCCAGCGCCTCCGAAACGGACAGGTTCAGCACCTCGGCGATGCTCTTGCCCTTGTACTTCACCTCCAGCGTCTCTGGGTTGTAGCGCCTGCCCCTGCAAACCTCGCACTCCACGTACACGTCGGGCAGGAAGTTCATCTCGATCTTCACGATGCCCGCGCCCTTGCAGTTCTCGCACCGCCCGCCTTTCACGTTGAAGGAGAACCGGCCCGGCGTGTAACCACGGATGCCCGCCTCTGGGAGCCGTGCGAAGATATCCCGGATCTGCCCGAAGAGTCCCGTGTAGGTAGCCGGATTGGAGCGGGGCGTGCGCCCGATGGGTGACTGGTCGATGGCGATGACCTTGTCGATGTGCTCCAGCCCCTCGATGTCGCCGTACGGAAGCGGCACGGCGACGGCCTTGTGGAAGTGGTGCGCGAGGATTCGGTAAAGCGTCTGGTTGATGAGCGTCGACTTTCCTGAACCCGACACGCCCGTCATGACGGTGAACGTGCCGAGGGGCAGCTCCATCTCCACGTCCTTGAGATTGTGCCCGCGGGCGCCTTTCAGAACAAGCGACCTCCCGTTGCCCTCGCGGCGCTCTCCCGGAACCGGAATCTGCCGACGGCGGGAGAGGTACGCCCCTGTGAGGCTTTCGATGGGAGTCCCATTATCCGTAGGGACATGAAATATCGTATCCACGCTTCCGTTAACCAGCGATTCCGGCGGCCCGGCACCCAGAACATAGCCGCCGTGTTCACCTGCACCTGGGCCGAGATCCACCACAAAATCGGCCGCCTGAATCATGTCGCGGTCATGCTCGATCACGAGCACGGAGTTACCCAGATCGCGGAGATCCGCAAGTGAGTCGATGAGCTTGTTATTGTCGCGCGGATGGAGGCCGATGGAGGGCTCGTCCAGGACGTAGAGTACACCGGTCAGTTGGGTTCCGATCTGCGTGGCGAGGCGGATACGCTGGCTCTCTCCGCCAGAGAGCGTTCGCGCCGAGCGGTCCAGCGAGAGGTAGTCGAGGCCGACGTTCAGGAGGAAGTCCAGCCGTTCGCCGATCTCCTTGACGATGGGTGCGGCGATGATAGCCTGGCGGCCTTCCAGATTCAGTTCGGTGAAGAAGTGGCGGAGGCTGCGTAAATCCATCTGGACGAGATCGGCGATGGACGAATCGCCCTCGTACGTTTTCGTATTGCCGATCCGGTAGCTCAGGGACTCGGTCTTGAGCCGTCCGCCCTCGCAATCCTGGCAGGCGCGCATTCGCATGAACGCCTCTGCCCACCTCCGCTGCGTGTTGGAGCCCGTATTCTCGTACGTGTGCCAGATGTGCTGGTAAACCCCACCGTAGCGATGCTGGTAGTTGACCTCGCGACTCTTGTAGCGGTACACGATGACAAACTGCTCATCGCCCGCGCCCTCCAGAATCACGGTCTTCTGCTCGTCCGCCAGGTCGTCCCAGGGTGTGTCGAAGTCGAAGTTGTAGACCTCGGCGACAGCGTTGAGCTGCGAGAACGCCCACACGTCGCGCGGTTTGCCGAGAGAAGCGATGGCGCCCTCGTTGATGGTCTTCGACGGATTGGGGATGACCAGTTCCGGGTCAATTTCCTTCTTCACTCCGAGGCCATTGCACTCCGGGCAGGCACCGTACGGCGAGTTGAAGGAAAACGTGTTGGGGGATGGGTCTTCGTACGAAAGACCGTCTTCAGGGGCTGTGAGGTGCCGGGACAGGACATGGTCGCCCATATTCAAGTGAGGATCGTTATCCACCCGTACGGGTGGATCAACATTCGCCCCCTTTGCAGGCGTTTCCGGTGATTCCCTCGCAGAAAGAACATGCGCGATGATCGTCCCGCCGCCCATCCCCAGCGCCAACTCCACTGATTGCGCCACGCGCGGCCGGATGCCCTCCTTGATCACCAGCCGGTCTACCACCACCTCAATGTCGTGAATTTTGTAGCGGTCGAGCTGCATCTCCTTCTCGATCTCCTGTACCTCGCCATCTACGCGCACGCGCTCGAATCCTTGTTTGGCGATCTGCTCGAACAGGTCGCGGTAGTGGCCCTTCCGGCCGCGTACGACCGGCGCGAGGAGGAGCACTCTCGTGCCTTCCGGCCATTCGACAAGCGTGTTGATAATCTCGTCGTCGCTCTGGCGACGCATCGAGCGGCCGGAAACGTATGAATAGGCGTCGGCGGCACGGGCGAAGAGCAGGCGCAGGAAATCATATATCTCCGTCACCGTGCCAACCGTGGAGCGCGGGTTTCGGCTCACCGTTTTCTGCTCAATGGCGATGACCGGCGAGAGCCCGTCGATGAAGTCCACGTCGGGGCGCTCCATCACGCCCAGAAACTGCCGCGCGTACGCACTGAGGCTTTCCATGTACCGCCGCTGGCCTTCGGCGTAGATCGTGTCGAACGCGAGGCTGGACTTCCCGCTGCCACTCAGCCCCGTTATCACGACCAACTGGTCGCGCGGGATGTCGATGTCGATGTTTTTGAGGTTGTGTTCGCGTGCGCCGCGAATCGTGATCTGCTCGTCCATCGAAGGGCGAAGAACTAGAGGGGGGAATCTGAGGCTAACCCACGGCCCTTGCCTCCCGTTCCAACCGGACCATGCAAAACAATTGTAGTGGCGCTGCGCGTAGCGCCACTCAGCCCTTGTGCATCCTCCAAGGCGCGTCTACAGTTGGCGATAGTTCCGAGTATGCCTAGATCTCGTGCCTGCACCAGGCCACAAAAGTTGCCGAAAAGGCCCTGGAAGAAGCGAAGCACGCCGAAGACTTACTGAGAAAAAGCAGCCCGTTGCCAGGCGTGTCAGGATTTACTTCAGGTGGTGTTGGAAGAATCGGGGGTGCTTGAGGAGAGCGGATTGTGAGTTGGTCGGCACTCACGACCTAATCCTACACAGTCGGCAAAGCCGCCAGTTCTTCTTCCGTTTCATGCTCCAGCACTGGCGCGGCGACGGTCTCGTCGTTCTCAATGTCGCCGTCAATGAGGTGGACGATACGGCGCGCGTGGTGGGCGATGTCGTTTTCGTGTGTGACGACGAGGACGGTGTTGCCACGGCGGTAGAGCAACTCGAACAGCCGCATGATCTCCTCGCTCGTGGTCGAGTCGAGGTTGCCGGTCGGCTCGTCGGCGAGGAGGATCGCCGGCTTGTTGACGAGCGCGCGGGCTACGGCTACACGCTGACGTTCCCCGCCGGAGAGTTCCATCGGCCGGTGGTCCATCCGGCCGGCGAGGCCGACCGACTCGAGCGCGTCGGCGGCTCGGCGGCGGCGCTCCTTGCCGCCGATGCCCGCGTAGATGAGCGGCAATTCCACGTTCTGGAGGCAGTTCTGGCGCGGCAGCAGGTTGTAGGTCTGGAATACAAAGCCGATCTGGCGGTTTCGCACCTCGGCGAGCTGGTTGTCGGAGAGGCGGCTCACGTCGCGGCCACTGAGTTCGTAGCTGCCCTTCGTCGGCGTATCGAGGCAGCCGATGATGTTCATCAGCGTACTCTTTCCCGAGCCGGACGCCCCCATGATGGCCACGTATTCGCCCGAGCTAACCTTCACGGAGAGCCCTCTGAGCGCGTGCACAAGCTGCGTGCCCATCTCGTAAGTCTTCCAGACATCCTCGATCCGAATGACGGTGTCGGTGGCTGAGGCCTGTGGGCTGTCTGTCATGGGTTGAATATCGTTAGTAATCAGTGATCAGGAGTCAGTTGTCAAGGTTCTCCGTCCTTCTCTCATCCTTTCCGAAATCCGAAATCCCATATCCGATATCAAAACCCCGTCCTCCGTCCTCAGTCCTCAAAATCACTCGTCCCCGTCCTCGCCACCGCGCTCCTCCCGCTCAACCACGGCGTCCCCGTCTTCCAACTCGGTGCGCAGCACGCGGAATGGCCCGGTGATGACCGTTTCACCGCCGGTGAGGCCCGAACGCACCTCGATGTGCGTGGCGTCCTGGATGCCGGTCTCCACCTCGCGCATGACCGCCTTGCCTTCCTCAAGAATGAACACGACGCGGCGGAGGTCCTCCTCGTCGGGGATCGTTTCTTCGTCGGAAGCCTCTTCTTCGTCGTCATCATCACGTTCGCGCCGCGCGCGGCGCTGCGCCTTGCGGAGAATCTCGTTAAAGTCGCGGACGGTGACGGCCTGCAGCGGCACCACGACAGCGTTGGGAATGGTCCGGGTGTAGATGTCCACGGTCCCGCTCATTCCAGGCCGAAGGGTTGGCGCAATGGCGATGGGAGCCGGCGTTTCTTCCGCGGCCACAGCGGCCACGGTCGTTGCATCGCCGTCGGCCTCCTCCGATATAGTTGACCCCAGGATGCGTATCTCAACCGGGAAGTTGGTCACCTGCTCCTGGGTGCCCATGCCCGACACGCGCGCCGAGTTGGCAATCTGCATCACCGAGCCGCGAAGGGGCGCGTCCGGGAATGCGTCGATCTCGATCCGCGCCGAATCCGCGAGTTCGATGTTCACCACGTCGTTTTCGTTGACGTCCACTTCGAGCATCATCTGATCGAGTTCGGCGATCCGCATGATCTCGGTGCCCGTCATTTGGGCCGTTCCCACCACGCGCTCGCCAAGTTCGACGTTGAGCTGGCTTACCGTACCGCTGATGGGCGCGTAGATGTTGGTTTTGCCGAGCTGTTGGCTGGCCTGTCGGAGCGTAGCGCGGGCGCTCTGGACCCGGTAATCGGCGGCGCGCCTGCCGGCGACGGCAATCTCGCGCTGCGACTGCCCGCCTGCCAACGCGGCCTGTGCGGCGTCAAGTTCTGCTGAACCCACGGCGCCACGGTCCACGAGTTGTTCGGTTCGCTCATATTCCGTCCGCAGGCGATTGATCTCCACGTCGGAGCGTCCTACGTCGGCTCGGGCTCGTTCCACGTCGGCCTGCGCGGTCAACACGCCGGCCTGCGCCTGCTCGCGCTGTGAGGCGTAGAAATCCGGCTGGACACGGATCAGGAGCCGGCCGCGCTGCACCACATCGCCCTCCTCTACCCCAAGGAAAACAATCTCGCCGGACACGTCCGAGGAAATCACTACCTCTACCTCCGGCCGCACCTGGCCGGACGCCGTTACGGTCTGCGTGATCGCTCGAACCTGCGTCTCAGCAACCTCCACTTCCGTGGTCTCCTCTCCGCCGCCTATGGCCTTGACCACGATGGAGATGAAAATGATGAGCAGCACGGCGCCACCCAGAATCATGAGCAGCTTGCGCGTCGGGTTGGTTGAAGAGGATTGTTTTTCTGATTTCGCCATGTAGATCGTTGATCGGAGCGTTGGGGGAATTACTAGAAGAGGCTTCCTTCGAGGTCGAGATCGCCGAGCGCGAAATCGATGAGCTTGCGGCGGAAGACGAACTGGTAGACGGCCTGGACGCGGTTGGAAAGCGCCTCGGTGTGCTGCGCGCGCGCTTGGGCGAGGGCCACGAGCGTACCCGTGCCCAGTTCGTAACGGTCCTGCTCAGCCTGGAGGGCAGCCTCCGTGGCCTCGATCTGCGTGGCCGTTACGCGAAGCTGCGCGGCCGCGTTTCGGTAGTCGATGATGGCCTGCCGCACCTCCACCGCCACACTCAGGCGCAAGCGCTCCATCGTGAGTTCCTGCCGCAGCACTTCGATCTGCGCTAGCTGGATTTGCCGGCTCGTTTGATAGCGGTCGAAAATCGGGATGGAGATCGAAAGCCCGATGCTGCCGCCCCGATTGTCGTTGAACTGCGCGAAAATGGGAGTACTCTCCAGTTCGGGGCCCAACTGAAGCGGTACCTCGAACGGAACCCCGCCGAGAAAAACCGGATCACCGTTCTCCGTGGTGACTGGAAGAAAAACGGGCTCGGCGTCCGGTTCGACCAGGCGCTGTTGGAGGCTGGAATACCCCGTACCAAAACCGGCCTGGAGGTCAATCGTGGGGAGCCGATTGCTTCGCGCGACGGCTATGCCTGTTTCGGCGGCCTGAATCGTGCGTTTCTGCGCCTGGAGGTCGGCGCGGCGCTCATAGGCTGCGTTCAGGAGAGCGTCCAGCGAAACCTCTTCAAGCGTCAGGGAATCGCCGTCGAGCGCCGGGGCTACAAATTCGTAGTCCGCGAAGGGATCAAGGTGGAGCACCTCCACGAGACGCGTCTCGGAAAGCTCCACAGCCTGCTCGGCCTGAAGCAACCTGCCGTCCGCCCCGGCCACAGCCGCGCGCTGGCTGAACACGTCGGCGCGGGCGCGCACACCAGCATCCACCAAATTCTCGATTTGCAGCAACTGCGCACGCTGGGCTTCAAGACTTTCGCGGCGGATACCCACAATCTCCTCATCTAGCATCAGTTGGAGAAAGCGACTAGCCACCTCAAACGCTACCTGCTCGCGCGTTCGCTCCAGGCTGAATGTGCTGGCCGATCGCTGAAGCCGAGCTTGCTCAAGTGCCCGACGATTCCTGAACCCGTCGAACAGGTTGACCGACGCATTGACACCCAGATTGAGTGCTTCGCTGGTCTGCGAGACCAACTGCCCGGTCGTCTGGTCGAACGAGAGCCCATAGCGCTGGGTGGGCGTGATATACGCACTGATGAACGGCAGCGGAAGCGCATCGGCATGTGCCGAGGAAACGTTCAACTCGCTGGCGTAATCGGCAACCTCAGCCTGGCGAAGATCCGTGTTTTGGGTGAGCGCAAGGCGGATGGCCTCGTCGAACGTGATGGCCTGCTGCGCATGTACAGGAGCGGCGACCACCAGAGCGAGACCGAGAACACAGAGGAGGCGCGGCATGGGTGAGTGGTTTCTGAGCATTGATATCCGCGCCCTTTGACGGGAGCCCTTCGCACATTGTTACAGGCTGAATGCGGGCCAGGTGGACAGGCAGGGGTATGCTTGCGGGGTGATTAAGTGATGGACGTGATTAGACATGCCCACTATGCAACCCTTCAAGAATGCGCGGGGTGGCCTCGTTTCTTTCCTACGAAACACCCTCTCCCAGACACTTCGACTGCGCTCAGTGCAGGCGGGAGAGGGACGGGGTGAAGGGGACTGCGTCAAGAAAAAGAGGCGTGATAATTATTTCAGCGGCCCCTTCAGCAAGCCCGAACTCGCTCACGGGATTGGCTGACGCACGAGAGCTTCAAGCAGTTCGCGAAGCGAACCCTTCAGCAAGCTCGAGCCCGCTCACGGGATTGGCTGACGCCCATCCCTGAGGGGAGATCCTGCAACGACGAAGACCGTGGACTTCGTCCACTCGTGAGCGCATCGTGTCGGTCTCTTGAGCAAGCTCAAGACCGCCCCGTTTCGCTCACCGCACTGCGTGCGGCCTTCTTGTTGCGGAGGGGGGGGGATTCGAACCCCCGGTACCTCGCGGTACGTCGGTTTTCAAGACCGGTGCATTCAACCACTCTGCCACCCCTCCGAGCACGCCAGATAACAACTGGAGCGAGACTAAAGTAACGTCGTAACTGAGACGGAAGATGCCAACAGAACCAGATGGCCGCTAATTCCGATAAACTTGGCGGCCTCCACCAATGGAGAGGCCGGGCCACCCACCAAGAGTGCCCGGCCTCGTAGCTTCACATGTGAAGGCGTCGTTCTTCCATGCGAGGTGTGACAACGCGTGGCCTGCCCAGCCTAATTCGAGATGTCGAACTGCCCATTCATAATCTCCTTCTCCCTCCCGTCCTCGGGGCACAGAACGGTAAAAGAAAACGTGCCACGTGCACTTGTATCGTCAATCGC
>SMVB01118176.1_pt1 | contig 11272 bp, 10 predicted proteins | sample 2456461 | NCBI WGS metagenome assembly SMVB01 (sample SAMN11095934, study PRJNA526329) | marine sediment metagenome | biome: Marine sediment; feature: Surficial sediment; material: Deep marine sediment; isolation source: Hadal surficial sediment | place: Pacific Ocean | collected 2014-05 | depth...
AATCGAGGGTATTCCGGCGGTCGGGGACCTCCCCTAGGAGAGTCCTGGCGTCAAGCGTGCGTCATATCGACGCAGCGCAGGAGCCGAGCGCGGAGGCGTACGCTGCGTACGCCGCACAAGCGAGGCGACGAGCACGCGCCGAGATGGCGTGCGATTGGCGCCAGGACTAGGGCTCTAGGAAGCCCTCGGCTTGGGCCTCGTCCAGCAGCGACATCGCGAAGCTCCATAGTTTCGGGGAGCCGAACTCGATCACGTGGTTGCGTTCTTCGACCTGGCGCCGGGTGATGCCGTGCTCGCGCCACGAGCCGCCGCGGGTCGAGTAGTTGTGGAGCAGAGGCTGCATTCGATCTAGCGCGGTGGCGAAGCGCGCTTCGGGGGTGGATCTCTCTTCGAACTCGTCCCACAGAGCCCGCACCTCGGCCGACTGGTCGTCCGGCAGAAGGTTGAAGATCCGATCGGCTGCCTTCTGCTCGCGCTCCTCCTTGTCGCGGTTGCCGAGCTCGTCGTAGCAGAAGGTGTCGCCGGCATCGATCTCCACGATGTCGTGTACGAGAAGCATCCGAATGACTTTCGCCAGGTCGACAGTTTCGGCGGCATGCTCTTGTAGGACCACAGCCATGAGTGCCAGATGCCAGGAGTGCTCCGCCGAGTTCTCGTGGCGGGAGCCGTCGTTGAGATAGGTGCGTCGCTCAATCCCCTTGAGCTTGTCGATCTCGCGGAGAAAGTCGAGCTGAGTCCCGAGCCGCTTGGCTGACTTCATCGGCCGACAGTATCGAACATTCGGATCCCGAGGTGGTGCGTTCCCCCTCCTCCCGAGCCCGAGCCCGAGCCCGAGCCCGAGCCCGGGCCCGGGCTCGGGCCTTCGAGAACCCCCTCGGTTGTTCCTCGTACTAGAGGACGGGAATCGAAAGGTAGATCGATCATGTGGACTTTCCTCGTGTGGCTCATCCTCTTCGTCTTGTGCTGGCCGATCGCAGTGCTGGCTCTGATCCTGTACCCGTTCGTTTGGCTGATTCTGCTTCCATTCAGGCTGCTGGGTGTTGCCGTTGGCGGTGTCCTCGCCTTCGTCAAATCGGTGTTTCTACTGCCCGGCCGCCTGCTCACGAAGATGGCCACCTGAGACCGAGCACGGTCCGATCTAGCGAGTGCGGCCGTAGGCCGGTGTACTCACTTTTCCGCTACCATCGCTGTCGATGGCCGCCGACACCGAGTCGCTCGAAGCTTTCCTCACACGGGGGCAGCCCTCGGCTCGCGTAGCGGCCCGGATTGCAACCAACCTTGCGCGCTACCTGAGCTCGATGCATTCGGCGGGCAAGCCCTACCTTCGCTTGTCGCCGCGCACGGTGTTTGTCGATCGCGACTTCAACATTCATCTGGATGCCTCCGCCGGGTTCGGCCTTGAGGAGTACGATCCGGCGTACCGGGCTCCGGAGCAGATCCGCGGCGAAGAGACCGGCTGGCGGACCGACGCTTGGGGTGTCGGTGCGTTGCTCTACAGGCTGCTCTGCGGTCAGGACCCGTTCCGGGGCGCTTCGTCAGCGGAGCTGGAGGCGTCGATCCTCCGCGCGGAGCCCCCTGAGCTTGCCGTTCTGACCGGCACCCTGCCTCGGGAAGTCGAGAGTGTCCTGACCCGGTGCCTGGCAAACAGCCCCCTCGACCGTCATGAGACCAGTGACGCTCTGGTCAGAGACCTGGAAGACCTCTGCCGAACGTTGGTCTCTCGCGCCCCCGGCTTCGGCGGAGTGCCGATTGCCGAGGGCCGCCAAGACCGGCCGGCAGCGTCGCTGCCGCGCCTGAGCGACAATGAGCTCCTGCGACAGGTGCAGGCGAAGCGCTCCCAATGGGCGCAGAAAGAGGTGGCGAGTTGGTGGTCGATCAGTGCTCTTCCGGCAGTCGCTCTTCTCCTGCTCGCTGCGATGCTTCTATACTGCGGAGTCGGTCGCCAGACGCAGGCCAGCGAAGGTATTGGGCTCTTGGATCATCGAACTCTGCGAGAATGAACGTTCGTTGAGAAGTGTTATGACTGTTGGAACGTAGTGTGCGAGTGAACAAGAATTCGCCGCCGGGCGAGGCCTGACCAAGGTTCGAGCTCTCGGGAGGTAGGGAATGAGACGTGTAATTCCAACCAACGTGAGTCTGCTGACGCTGTTGTTCGCGTCGACCCTGCTGCCTCAGGCCGCCATCGGCCAGGAGGAGCCGTCGCAACTGCTCGACGGGTTCTTCTCCGAAGTGCTGGACGTCCGTGTCGTCAACGTGGAGGTCGTGGTCACCGACAAAGATGGCCTGAGGGTGCTGGGACTCGGGAAAGACGAGTTCCGGCTGCTCGTCGATGGGGAAGAGAAGCCCATCGACTACTTCAGCGAGATTCGTGGAGGGCAGGTGACGACGACCGCCGAGCTCGAGGCGATCGATCTGCCGGGCTCGCTGGAGCCTGGACAGGCTGTCGGGACGAGCTATCTGGTGTTCATCGACGATCAATTCTCGATCGTTCGCGACCGCAATCGCGTGTTGGGGAAGATGATCGAGACTCTCAGCGGCCGGCTGACCGAGAACGACCGTATGGCGATGGTGGCTTTCGACGGCAAAGAACTGACCATGCTCACCAGCTGGACGAACTCCGACCGCGTCCTCAAGAAGGCGTTCCGCGACGCTCGCGATCGACCGACCTTCGGGCTCCAGCGTCTCGCCCAGCTACGCATGAACGATCGGGAGAGGTCCGAGCGGACCCTCCTGAGATCGACGAGCGACCAGTTCATCCTCAATGCCGGTGGGGAGATTCCGGAAGGCATGAGCTACTTTCTGAACCCGACCGAGCTCAACTACGCCCAGCGCCTGGAAGACCAGCTGGCGAGATCGGTGTCCGCGGCGGTGGCGTCGCTGCGCAGTTTCGCAACGCCACCGGGCAGGAAAGTGATGATGATTCTGTCTGGTGGTTGGCCGGTGTCGCCTGCCGAATACACGGTCGCGAGTTACGACGCGGGCTTCGATGACATCGGCCAGGCCGCCATGTCGGGTCGGGTGAAGAACGGCAGGGGACTCTACGGCCCTCTCACGGATACTGCGAACCTGCTTGGCTACACCCTGTACCCGGTGGATCTTCCTGGCATGGACAGGCGGTCCATGGATGCGGAGTTTGGCGCGCCCGATCCTTTCAGTGGCGCCGGCGCGCCTCAGACGGCGGGCGGGCTGTTTCCACGCGAGCAACAGGCGCACGACCTGCTCCATTTTCTCGCTCGGGAAACGGGCGGCCAAGCGATGATCAACTCACAGCGAGACGTTGCTTTCGAGAGAGTCGTTGCCGACACCCGTTCTTACTACTGGTTGGGATTCAGCCCGGACCGACGAGAGGACGATCAGGCGCACCGGATCAAGGTCGAGGTGCTCGGCAAGGGGCTCGACGTTCGCTCCCGAAAGGGATTTCTCGATTTCTCGCGGCAGAGCGAATCAACCATGATGGTCGAAAGCTCACTCTTCTTTGGCAATCCGCCGAGCGCCGTACCGCTCGACCTGGAATTCGGCAAGCCCCGGCGCGCCGGCCGCGGCAAGATCGCCATATCGTTGGAGGTGGGCATCCCCATGGACAGTGTGACTATGGTGTCGTACCAGGGAAAGTTCGTGGCCGATCTCGAGATCCGAGTGACCGTCATGGATGAGAGTGGCGCGCGTTCCGACACTCCGATGGACAAGATCGCGATCAGAGGAGACCGACCTCCGGCTCCCGGCCAGATGTTTCGCTACCAGACCAACTTGACGATGCGAAAGCGCCGCCACCGGATCATCGTCGCCGTCATCGACCCCCTTACTGGCATAATGATGTCAAGCGCTTCTGAAATCGATCCCTAGTCCTGACGCCGATCGCACCCCTTCTCACCGAATGCTCGTCGCTACGCTTGTGCGGCGTACGCGGCGTACGCCTCCGCGCTTCTCTCCTGCGCTCCGGCGATATGACGCACGCTCGACGACAGGACTCCGCAGGGCCTGGCATAGCTCCAGGGCAGTTTGGCGCCGCACTCCTACGAAGCTCATGGCTGCTGGTTTGAGAGGGCGCGGCGATAGACTTGCTCCGTCTTTTCGGCGCATTTGTCCCAGGAGAATCGTTTTGCCTGCTCGAGCCCTCGGTGGGAGAGCTCTTGGCGGCGGTCTCGATCCTTGGAGAGCTTCGACAGTGCTTGGCTGATGGTTGTGTCGTCGTTCGGGTCGATCCACTCTGCCGCGTTGTTGGCGATCTCCCTGAGGGCGGGGACGTCGGCGGCGATGACCGGCGTTCCCGAGGCCATGGCCTCGGCTACTGGAAGGCCGAAGCCCTCGTAGTGGCTCGGGTGCACGAGGGCCGTTGAGCCTCGATAGACGGCAGGCAGCGAAGAGGCCTCGACGTAGCCCAGGAGATCGACCCTTTCGCCGATGCCGAGCTCGTCGCAGAGTTGCTGCGTTGCGCCGGAGTCGCCGCGGTCTCCGACCACTACGAGGCGCTCTGGGATGGACTGTGTATTGGCGAAGGCGCGTAGCAAGGCGTCGAGGTTCTTGTGGGGCTTCGGGTTGCCGACGAAGAGGAAGTAAGGGGGCCGAACTTCGAGCCGACGAAGTCGCTGCGCGAGCTCCTCTTCGCCGATCTCTTTCGCGAACATTCCGTCGACGCCATTGTGAATGACGTCGATTGCCGTCGTCGAGGCGGGGAACATGCATTGCAGATCGTCGCGCGACGTGTTCGAGACGGTGATAATGCTTCGCGCCCGGCGTAGTGCTCGGCGAACCATGAAGCGGGCGTAGTAGTAGGCGAATCGGTTGGGCAGGAACCGGGGGTAGAGGAGGTGGATGAGATCGTGGATCGTGACCACCGCGGGGCACGGTAGACGCCCGGGTAAAACGTAGTGAGTCGCATGGTAGAGATCGGGGCCGATCTCCGACAAGCGCCGCGACACCGCCACTTGCTCGCGCAGCGAGTAGCCGGCGGCGGTCTCGACGACGGCGTGGAAGTTGGCGGGCAGCCTGGACGTGAACGATTCCGCACCGCCCGGCACCAGGAGCCAGTAATCGTCTTGCGACGCGCGTTTCGCCAGTGCCGACACGAGGTTGCGCACGTAGCTGCCGATGCCGAAGTCGTGGAGCTTCCGGGCATCGATGCAGATCTTGGAGGGCACGCCCAAGGAGCATGACACGTTCGATAGAGAGGTCGGAGGTCGGAGTCTGGTAGCCTCGCGGCGGCCTGCGGACGGTCTCGAAGGCTCTCGTTTCGCCGCTACAGGTCGGACTCTGAAAGACGGATAGGCGCGGCTCGGGCTCGTTCCGAGCGTGTGAGCGCGATCTCAAGAAAGCGATCGAGGAAGAGTGCGAAGCCGTTTGCGGAGGTACGCTTCGGGGTTGCGAGCGCTGGTTCGTTGGCTCCGTGCAGTTGCCGATCGGATCTTCGAGGAGCCGGCCGACGATGCCTTGACGGTCGCTGTAGATATCACTCCGTTCTGGGAGAACCTGACCGGTGTGGGTTGGTATCTCCACCAGTTGCTCGACCAACTAAAGGACGAGGAGGGGTTGCGAATCCGCCTCTACGGGCCGACGATGTTCATCGACCCCGGCGACCCGCCAGCAGTGGCCCCGTTGCCGGTCGGCCGGGCGATCGACCATCTGTACTTTGAGGTGCCGGACGACCTGCTTCTTTCTCGCGGGAGGATCATCCCCATTCTGCGGCGTGTCGAGCCGTGGCTCGTGGCTGCCGCCGGCGACCGCCTCTTGTTCGCCCCGAACTTCGTCTTGCCGGAGAAGTTCTGCAGGGCTCGTGGACGGCTAGTGATGACGATTCACGATCGTGCGATGCGGCGCTTCCCCTGGACCCTCGAGCAGGCGACTCTCGACTCTCTGAACGACCATCTGGATCGCAACATACGCCAGGCCGCCGCTGTGATCACCGTTTCTCGAACGGTGCGCCAGGAGCTCATCGACGAGGGAGAGATCGAGGCGGAGCGCGTTACGGCGATTCACCACGGTCCCGGGCACTTGACGTCGATTGCCGAGGGCCGCCTACCCGGCGGGCTACCCCAGCGCTTCGCCTTGCACGTTGGCACCATCGAGCCGCGCAAGAACCTCGAAACCCTGGTCGCGGTCTGGAGGCGTTTGACCCAAGTGATGCCTGACGCGCCGGCTCTGGTGCTGTGCGGCGGTAGCGGTTGGAGGAGCGATGATCTCCGGCGCCAGCTCGCCGAGGCAGAGAAAGAGGGATGGGTGCGTGAGCTCGGCTACGTCGACGATGCGTCCCTGGCGGAGATCTATAAGAGGGCGATCCTGCTCGTCAGTCCCTCTCTCTATGAGGGATTCGGGCTGCCGGTCATCGAGGGCCTGGCAGCAGGGCTGCCGGTGATCTGCAGCGACATACCCGTATTTCGCGAGGTTGCGGGCGATGCCGCTGTGTTCGTCGCGGCAACCGATGTCGATGCTTGGCTGGCCCAGGTTCAGCTGCTGCTCGCAGACGAAGAGCGCCGCAGGCGCCTCTCGGATCTGGCTTTGGCTCGCGCCCGGGAGTTCGACTGGCGTCGTGCCGCAGACGAGACTCTGGCGGTGTGGCGAATGGTGGCCTCGCGCGATTCGGCCTTTCGAGGTTCGCGCTGAAGCGCCTACTGGTCGCACTACTGGTGGTGGCGGCGGTCGCGGCGCACGTCGTCTTCTGGTACGTGCCCAGGGAGCGCCCTGCAGCTGTGGACGCCGACTCTCTTCCGGGGCGGCTGCTCTTGGCCAGCGAGCTCCCCTATCGGCTTTGGCTGCCGTACCCGCATCAGAATCTGGGGCGGCTCGAGAGCTCGGTCGAGGATGCTGAGGCCTGGGTGGCGGCGGTCGGTCGTCTTCTCGGGTCCCCGGCGACCGAGCTGCCGCGCTTCGGGCCGTTCCGATTCCCGCCGGCCCGTGCGATGACGATTGCCTCCGACAGGGAGGGGAAGCGCTCTCAGGTAGCGGTCAGCGTCTATCCGGCGATTGCCCTGGTCGCCCGTCTCGCGGGCCGTATCGCCGGCAACCCGCTTCTGGCAGGAGGAGAAGTGTTGATCGACGACAGGCCCTTCTTCGTCCACTGGCGAGGATCCACTTGGCTGCTGGGATCGGAGCCCGACCCCAGGTTTCCAGCGGTGGCCGGACCCGGGCTGCCTGACTCGCTGGCGTGGCTCGTGGTCGAGGATCTCACTTCCGCGATTCCTCCCGGTCGGTATCGGCTTCGGCGCGGCTCCGGGGATCTGAGCCTGTCGTCGTTCGTCGAGACGGGCGCGGCTCCAGGCTTCAGTCTTTCGAGCTCACTCGAGCTCGGGCCGACCCTGACTCGTGACTGGGCCTTCCTTGGCCTACGCGAGGGCGGCACCTCCACCGCGAGTTGGATGCTGCTGCTTCAGCAGGAGATCGGTGACTCGCTGTCGCTGCCCGACGGAGGGGTTCTGTATCGCGATACTGACCGTCGCTGGTCGTTGCCTGGTGAAGGTCTGGCGCGCATTCTCGATCTCGACCTGGAGCGTGGCGATACCGCGGGATGGAGTCTCGTCGCCATCAGCTCGCGAGGTCGTGCAGCCGCGGAAGAGCTGGGCTCGGCTCTCGAAAGGTCGCCCCGGGATTTCGATCTCGAGCAGTCGTTCTGGGTGCGGCCTTCGTATCTGATTCCCATGGTTGAAACCATCCATAGAGTGCTGGATGCGGTTCCCATTGTCAGCCGCAAGGAGGTCGACTACTGGGCCGACCTGACGGTGGCACTCGCTCCCCTGATGCCTTTCCAGGCGATCTCGCTGGAAGTCGAAGCAGGGGGTCACCAGGCGGAGCTCCGCTTGTGGTCGACGAGCCCATGGCTGCATGTCAATTGACAGCGCCCGCTAGCCGGACTTAGTGTCGGCTCGTACCTGGTACCGAACATGTTGATTCGCCTGGACAAAGAACGCGCCGAGCCTCTCGAGTGGCAGGAGACCCTCGAGTTTCCCCCGGAGCATCTTGGCTCCGGGTTGCTCGAAGCGGTGGGACCGATCGAGTGCCGTGGGAGGTTGCAGTTCGTGCCTCCCGGTTTTCTTCTGCGCGCAGAGCTTTCCTACCAGCAGACCCTCGCTTGCATCCGCTGCCTGAAGCCTGTCCGCGTGACTTCCGAGGGAGACTTCGAAGTTCTTCTGATGGTCGGTGCCGATCGTGCGGGGGCCAGTGTGGGAGCCATCGAGCTCGAGGAGACGGACCTCAATGTTCTGAGCGTCGACGGGGAAGAGATCGAGACCTCCCCGATCCTGATCGAGCAGATCCTGCTTCAAGTACCGATGAAGCCGCTGTGTCGCGAGGACTGCCGGGGCATCTGTCCGCGATGCGGTAGCGATCGCAACGAAACCCCCGGTTGCTGCTCTGAAACAGGATATGATTCGAATTGGTCGGAGTTGCAGAGCCTGCGAGATCGACTCCCGACCGACCCCAAGCAATGACCGAGGGCCCCCACGAGGCCCGAAGCACTGAATGAAGGACAGAGATGGCCAATCCGAAGAGAAAAACGTCCAAAGCACGCCGCGACCGTCGGCGGTCGCACGATGCGCTCCAAAAACCCTCCGGCTCGGTCTGTCCCGAGTGTGGTGAAGTAAAGCTATCCCACCGCGTCTGCCCGCACTGTGGAAGCTACCGTGGTCGCGACGTCATAGCCACCAAAGACTAAGCACCACGCAACAGGCGGCCGTCGAGGCGCTGGGGCTCAGGAAGGGCTCGGTGCACTGTCGCTCTGGTAGAGTCTTGGACTCTTCGCCGTGCATATTCGGCTGGCGACCGAATTCCAGCCTTCAGGGATAGTTGAGATTTGTCTTCTTCCATTTGCATCGCCGTAGACGCGATGGGTGGCGACAACGCCCCTCGGGCGGTGGTCGAGGGTGCCTGTGAAGCGGTCCGAGAGAGTGACGTTTCCGTCATGCTGGTCGGCGATGAGGATGCCATCAAGGACGTGCTGGGCAACGCCCGATCCGCAATCGATCGCCTCGAGATCGTTCACACCGATCAGTTCGTAGGTATGGACGAGCCGGCAATTACGCCGATCCGCAAGAAGCGTCGATCGTCGGTGCGACTGTGTGCCGACCTCGTGCACAAGGGGCAGGCGCACGGCATGGTCACTGCCGGCAATACCGGTGCCGCGATGGTCGCCGCCAAGATGGTGATGGGCATGATCGAGGGCGTCGACCGACCCGCCCTGTCGATGGTCGTGCCGAGCCCGAAGGGCCGTCCCACCCTGGTCCTTGACGTGGGAGCGAACGTTGACAGCAAGCCGCGGTATCTGCGCCAGTTCGCCGTCATGGGGCACTCCTACGCGGAACAGATTCTGGGCACGAAGAATCCGAGCATCGGCCTGCTGTCGATTGGCGAAGAAGCGAGCAAGGGCTCGGATCTCACCCGCGAGGTTTTCAAGATCATGGAGTCCGGTTCGCTGAACTTCGCCGGCAATGTCGAAGGCGGCGATGTCTTTGCAGGCACAGTCGATGTCATCATCTGCGATGGCTTCGTGGGCAACGTGATGCTCAAGGCGTGCGAGTCGCTCGCCGAGCTCACGATCCACCACATGCGTGAGGAGATCTCCAAGAGCTGGCTCTCCAAGGCTGGCTACCTTCTGGCCCGTCCGGCCTTCGAGAGGCTGCGCCTCAGAATGGACTACAGCGAGCACGGTGGAGCGACTCTTCTCGGCGTCAACGGTGGCTGTTTCATCGGCCATGGCCGGTCGAACGCTCACGCAGTCAAGAACGCGGTGTTGGAGGCGGCCGCGTTCTGCCGCACCGGTCTGCATCAGAAGATGCGCGAGAGGATTGCCGAGCTGCACCGCTTCGAGGAAGCGCTCGTGCAGTCCGAGGAAGTCGGTTGACCGCGCCGGACCCGTCTTCGCTAGCCTTCGTTTTTCCGGGCCAGGGTTCACAGACGGTGGGCATGGGTCGGTCCTGTGTCGATGCCTTTGCCGAATCGGCGGCTGTTTTCGAGGCGGCTGACCGTGCCCTGGGATTCGATCTCAGCACCCTTTGCTGGGACGGTCCTGAGGAGGATCTGCAGCTCACCGTCAACACGCAGCCGGCCATTCTCACCGTCTCGATTGCGGTGCACAGAGCTCTCGAGGCGCAAGGGTTGGAGCCTCGAGTCGTGGCCGGCCACAGTCTGGGTGAGTACTCGGCGCTGGTGGCGGCGGGAAGCCTGGCATTCGAGGATGCGATCCGGCTAGTGAGAACCCGTGGTCAGCTGATGCAGGAAGCCGTGCCGGTGGGAGTGGGCGCGATGGCAGCGATCATCGGCCTCCCGAGCGCCGAGCTGCAGGCAATCGTCGAGGCTGTTGGCTCGCAAGACAGTGTGTGCGCCGTTGCCAATCTCAACGCGCCCGGTCAGACGGTGATCGCGGGTCATCGCCAGGCGGTCGAAGAAGCGGCGGACGCTGCCAAGGCTGCGGGCGCCAAGCGGGCGCTGATCCTGCCGGTGTCGGCGCCCTTTCACTCGCCGCTCATGCGGCCGGCGCGAGAGGCCATGGAGTCTCATCTCCGCGACGCCGAGATTCGTGATCCGCGGATTCCGGTGGTCACCAACGCCGACGCCGCGCCGGCGACCACAGCGCGGCAGGTGCGCGACGCTCTCCTTCGCCAGATCGACCAACCGGTGCGCTGGGTGGAGTCGGTCACCGCGATGTTGAGCGGCTTCGGAATCGACCGCTTTGTCGAGGTCGGTCCGGGTCGGGTGCTCAGCGGTCTCATCCGCCGCATCGCGAAAGATGTGGACATTGAGGGCGTCGAAACCTGGTCACTGTCCGAGCCTGACGGTGTCGCGAAGTTCTTGGAGGAATGCAGTGTTTGATCTGAGCGGAAGAGTGGCTCTGGTGACGGGTGCTTCACAGGGCATCGGCGAAGCGATTGCCGAGCTCCTTGCTCGCCGAGGAGCGCGAGTCGTGGTGGCTGCCCGATCCACCGACAAGCTAGAAGCACTGGCGGCCCGGCTCACGGAGGAAGGACTCGAGGTACTGCCCCTGACACTCGATGTCTCCGATGCCGAGGCTGTGCCAGGGGCGCTCAAGGCCATCTCGGACGAATTCCTGCCGGTGCAGATCCTGGTCAACAACGCCGGTATCACCGAGGACAACCTCTTGGCTCGCATGACGCTCGAGCAGTGGCAGCGGGTGATCGACACCAACCTCACCGGTCCCTATGCCCTCACACGCCATCTCGTGCGTGGCATGATGCGCAGCCGGTGGGGACGGATCATTAACATCGCCTCGATCTCGGGCATCATGGGCAATCCCGGCCAGGCCAACTATGCGGCTTCCAAGGCAGGTCTC
>SMVB01140658.1_pt1 | contig 11268 bp, 8 predicted proteins | sample 2456461 | NCBI WGS metagenome assembly SMVB01 (sample SAMN11095934, study PRJNA526329) | marine sediment metagenome | biome: Marine sediment; feature: Surficial sediment; material: Deep marine sediment; isolation source: Hadal surficial sediment | place: Pacific Ocean | collected 2014-05 | depth 0-1...
ACCTACACCGTTCTTGGAGGGCTATGGGGCTCGGCGGCGACCAATCTCATCCACTGCTCGGTGATGCTCATCGGTCTCGGTCTTGTCCTTTGGGTGGGCATTGGCCATTTCGGAGGCTGGGAGGAAGTGGTGAGTCGGGTCGATGCGACCCTCATCGCTAGCGGCGAAATCGAGCCGTCGCAGTGGTGGAGCTTCACCGGCGGCGGTTGGATGCTGATCATCGCCATGTTCTTCTCGGCCGCGGTGCACACGCCCGCAGCCTCGATCTACGTCAACTTTGCGACGGCCGCCAAGGACGAGAAGAGCGTCATCCCAGCGTTTCTTATCGCCGGCGCCATCGCTTCCGTGATGCCCTTTCTGGCAGGAGGCATCGGCATCCTGACCCTTGCCGAATACGGCACCGAAGCGACGTCGAGCGGCTACGCCCTGCTAACCCGATTCGCCACCCAACTCGATCCGTTGATCGGCGGAATTGCCCTCGCGGCGGTCCTGGCGGCGGTGATCTCTTCGGGCGGTCCGATTCTGTTGTCGAGCTCGACGATGTTCGTGACCGACTGGATTCCGGGGTCAGGCAGCTGGTCTTCCGAGAAGAAACTGAAAGGATTTCGAATCACCACGATCGTCTACGGTCTGATCGCGGCGACCATCGCGTGGCAGGGACAGATCGGCTCGATTCTCCAGCTGCTGCTCCTGGGCTTCGCGCTCGTCGTGCCGCCGGCGATAACGGTGGGCTACGTCATCTATTGGAAGAAGACCACCGAGAAGGGCGCCTTCTGGGGCATGATGAGTGGCTACGGGATCGGCCTGCTCTGGTATGGACTCATCCGTTGGGCTCAGTGGGTCGGCTTCGAGGTGCCGGAGGACTCCGGCTTGCTGGCCAACCTGTTCCACACTCTCTTCGTCTTCGACGGCAACGGTATCGACCCGTCGTATGCCTCGACCCTGATTCCGTTGGTCACCGTACCGGTCCTCAGCCGCCTTACGGCCGGAGACAAGGCCGGCGAGGACCAGAAGGACGAGTTCTACGAGATTCTGGCCGGGGAGAGAGAGAGGCAGGACTAGACAGTCGGGCGCGTCCTGGGGGGAGCCGTCCCCACGAGACTGTCTGAGGATTCAGACGGCCGCCGTACGGATCTCAGAGAGTGAAGGGCTCCCCGTCGAGAATCGGCCTCTTGGCCAGCTCCTCGTAACTCGGCTGCCGAATCGCTTTCTGAAGGCGGCGGGCGCCTTCTCGATCGCCGTGCACCAGGCGTGCCTTTCGCAGAGCCGCTGTATCCGCCGGTGAGGGCGCCCCGACTACGGCGGCAATGTCCATTCTCCTAGAGTACCGGCGTGCGGTTTCGATCGAAGAGCCGACGGCCTCTCTATCGCAGTCAGAAGGGGAAGCTCCAGCAGCCGGCCCTACGGGTAGTAGCCGCTCAGCGTTCGTACCGTCGCCTTCGGGCGGTCCACCTTGAGCTCGATGGTTCGGAACTTGTTGTCGCGGTTCGAATTCTCAGATTGGTAGGCGATCAAGTACTGCGAGCGCAGGTCCTGTTCCACGAGCCGGTAGATACTCGCTAGCTGTTCGATGTCTCGGATGAAGTAGCTACGGCCTCCGGTTTCGTTGGCCAGCTGGATGAGGCCTCGGCGGGAGTGTCCGTCGCTGACGCCGAAGCCGATGCTGTAGATCGTCACCCCGGCCCGGCGCGCGTACTCCAGGGTCTCGTCGAAGCCGAAGCGGCTGACCTCGTCCTTGCCGTCGGAGAGAAGGAGAACGGCGCGTTGTCCCTTGATGCCGCTGAAGTAGTAGAGGCTGAACATGAGGCTGTCGTAGAACGCCGTCTGGCCCTCGGCGGTCAGGCCCTGGAGGGCGCCGCCGAGCTCGGTGTGGTCGTTGGTGAACTTGACGGCGAGATTGGGGAAGCGGTTGAAGGTGATGACCGCCGCCTTGTCGCGCGGCTGCAGCGACTGCTGGAAGAACTGCAGCGCTGCGCGGCGCGCGCGATCCAGGGAGCCGGCCATTGACGCCGAGCTGTCGATCAGGATAACGGTGTGGATGGGCAGGTTCGAGACCTTCTCGAATCGCTTGATCGTCTGCCGCCTACCATCCTCGAAGACCGAGAATTCTTCGCGCTCGAGGTCCTCGATCAGGCGCCCCTCTCTGTCGAGCACCGCGGCATAGAGCTCCACGAACTGAACGCCGATCTCTTCGAGGTAGTCGGGCGAGTTGACGAAGACGAGATCCTCGGTGCTGCTGCCGCTGACCAGATGCGCCACCGCGCGGACATAGGAGATGCTCGAGTTGGTCGGCAGGCGAATCGGCTGCACCCAGGGCTCCTGATACAGCGTCGCGACAAGAGTCTCGTTGAGAAAAAACTCCACTCGCTCTAGCGTTTCTTGGGGCGGCATGTCGATGACGGCTCGTGCCTGGAGACTCTCTTCGTACTTTCGCCCGCGCCGAGGCTCCACCAGGCGCACCCCGAAACGGTGCTCTCCGGCGTTGAGGAGGATCTCGTCTTCCGCAACCACTCGACCGGCCCTGTCGAAGGCCTCGACGCGCAGCTTGCGAAGCCTGGGAAACGGACCGAGGTCGATCTCTACATTGAAGGGGGGTCGGTTCTTGGTCAGGATCGGGCGCTCATCGAGCACGAAACTCACCTTCGTGATCTCGTCGCCTGACGGAATGGCGTCGAAGCGCATCTGGCCCGAGTGCAGACTTCCCAGCGGCGGAACCAGGCGGATGGCTGTTTCGTCGCTGCCGATTACGGCCGTTGCCTCCCGAAAGAGAGCCATCGACTCGTTGTCTTGGTCGTCCTCCACCAACGCCATCTCGTCGAGCAACGGAACCGTGAGCTTCGTTTCATGGCGGAAGAAGGCGTGGCTGTTGAGATCTTCCAGCTTCAGGATCAGGGTGTAGTCGCCCGGACGGAGATAGCGCTGAAAGGCCAGAGGGATCACTGGCATTCCGGGGTCGTCGGCGGGAAAGCCGAACTTGTAGCGAAAGCTCTCGAAGAGCTCGTCGTCGCCGATCACAACCTCTCCGGAGAGAACGAAGTCGTAGGACCGGTAGCCGGCGAACTCGCCGATCGTGGCGGCGGCGACCGGTATCTGGACGGCACCCTGAACGAGGGTTCGACTCTGGTAGCGACCGAGAAAGGCATAGTCGACGAGTGCCGAGAAGCGCTCAGCACCTTCGGGCACGTCGGTCGTGTAAGCGGCGAAGGTCGCCACCCACTCTTCACTACGTGGCTTTGGTTTTCTGACCACCCGGCTGAGCATGAAGTCGTAGCTGGCGTTGCCTTGGATCGCGCGCATGATGCCCGCCAGACGGTGGCCGTTGATGCAGTCGCTGGCGCTCCGAAATATCTGGGTCAGCACGGCGACCCCGGGTCTCCACAGTCGCGCCGGGCCGAGCCCCCGGCTACGCACGAAGACGAGAATGAACCCGGTGTCGATTTGGTCGCTGTTGGCGTACATCCACACGATCACAGGCACTCGCGTCTTGCTGCAACGAACCTCCATGGTGGTGTTCGGCGGTCCATGCACGAGCAGGATGCGGGCCCGGTCGTCTGAGAGCCCGTCGTACTCGATCTGGACCGTGAACATGCGCTCGTCCCAGCGCTCCCGGAGCTCATTGCGAGCCGTCTTCGGAAAGGGATCCCGCACCCTCCAGAACTGGCGGATGAAGGCCTCTCGATGGTGATCGCGAGTCAGGCCCAGAAAAACCCGCCGTTCGGCCAAGCTGATCAGAGGATCGACTTCCTCGAGCCACTTCTCGTACCGAGGAGCAAGCGGCTGTTTCTCCGAGGTGGACTCGGTCGAGTCATCGTCGGCTTGGCCGACCGCGCCGTTGGCGATGGCGGGCGCCACGAGCAACAGCTGCAGGGAGAGGGCGAGAGTGGTGAGTCCCATCGTGCTCCTGTCCAGACGAAGCGGTACGATCCCCTGGAGAGTATCTGTCAGTCTACAACGCATAGGCAGCGGGTTATAATGCGCCTCTCTCGCTGGCGGCGGTCGACTCGGCAAACCGGGCAGGCGAGGTGCGACGTAGGAATCGATGGGTCCGCCTGAGGAGGCCGGCCACGAGAAGCGACCGCTGAGTTGCTGGTCCGAACGGTTTCAAGGAGAACGTAATGAACCGAAAGCACTTCAATACTCTTGTCCTGCTCATCCTCTGTGTCAGTGTCTTTCTCGCCGGCCAGTCCTTTGCTCAGTTGCCTCCCGAGGCGGTGCTCTTGGACAAGGTCAAGATTCCAGAGAAGATCCAGTCCACTGACCTCTGTCCGGTCTCTCTGCAGCCGTCGGTCGAATCGGCGCCGACTTGGACACACGATGGAGTGACCTATCGCGGTCATGATGCAAGTACGCAAGCCGAGTTCGAGAAGGATTCGGCGAAGTACGTCGCCAGCGCCAAGAAAGAGCGCTACGTGCAGAACTTCATGCTGGCAATGAGCACCATCTGGTGCCCGATCACCGATGAAGTCACCCCCGGCGGCCGCAAGCAGGTCGAGGGTCTGGGGTACGAGTGGGAGAGCTGTTGCTCCTTCTGCGATGAAGAGATGCTTCCTGAGAATTTCCACGAAGCCTTGACGCAGCTACGCAAGCGTGGCGAGGCCAGCTACGAGCTGACAGGCGGGATCTACACCGAAGGCGCCAGTAGTCCGGTAGAGGGCGCTATAGACAACACTATTTAGTCCTGTCGGTTGGTTGGATGCTGGACGATGCCTCGGCTGACCAAGATCTATACGCGGACGGGGGACGAAGGGACCACCGGGCTCGGCATCAGTCGCCGGGTGTCGAAGGATGATGCTCGGGTCGCCGCCTACGGTGACGTCGATGAGCTGAGCTCGCAGGTCGGCGTGGCGCTGGCCTTGGATCTGTCAGCGGAGCTTGGTAAGGCCCTGCTACAGATCCAGAACGATCTCTTTCATCTCGGCTCCGATCTCTGCATTCCCGAAGAAGACAAGGCGACCTTCGAGGTACCGACGATCGAGGCGCGCCACGTAGATCAGCTCGAGGCCTGGATCGACGCCTGGTTGGAAGAGCTGCCCACTCTCGACAACTTCATCCTGCCAGGTGGCACCGCGTCCGCTGCCGCAGTTCACTTCGCCAGGACAGTCTGCCGCCGAGCCGAGCGCAGCTTGGTGACCCTTGCACGAGCCGAAGAGATCGGCCCGTTCGCGCTGATCTACCTCAATCGCCTGTCTGATCTGCTCTTCGTCGCTGCCCGACTGGAGAACAAGAGGAAGGGGCAGGCAGAGACGCAGTGGGATAGCCGGGCGTAGCGAAGGGTCGCCCCTCCCGCCAGCTCACGCGTTTTCAACCGTCTCCCTCAGCACTTCTTCGATCGTCGTCAATCCACTCTTGATCTTCTGAACTCCGCTGTCTCGTAGGCTGATCATGCCGTTCTGCATGCTCAACTGCCGCAGCTCGTGGGCGCTGGCGCCGGAGAGCACGAGCTCACGGATGTCGTCGCCCAGCTCCATGACCTCGAAGAGTCCGACCCGGCCCTTGTAGCCGGTGTGGCTGCAGCGGTCGCAGCCCGACCCTTCGAAAAGCTCTACGCCTTCGAAGTCGGCGGCGCTGTTGCCGACGCTCTCGAGGGCTGCGGCAGGCGCATCCACCAACGTCTTGCACTCGGAGCAGATGCGTCGGACGAGCCTCTGGGCAACAACGAGATGCAGAGAGGTGGCCACCAGGAAGGGCTCGACGCCCATGTTCATCAAGCGGTTGACCGACGACGGTGCGTCGTTGGTGTGTAGGGTGGAGAGCACCATGTGGCCGGTCATGGCCGCCTTGATGGCGACCTCGGCGGTCTCGAAGTCGCGGATCTCACCAACCAGGATGATGTTCGGATCCTGGCGCAGGAAGGAGCGCAGAGCCGTCGCGAAGTTGAGACCGATGATGTCCTTCATCTGCACCTGGTTGATGCCCTGCAGATTGAACTCGACCGGATCCTCCGCGGTGATGATGTTGACTTCCTTCGTGTTCAGCTGTGAGAGCGCCGAGTAGAGGGTATTGGTCTTGCCCGAGCCGGTTGGGCCGGTCACGAGTACCATGCCGTACGGTTTGGCGATCGCGCTCTCGAATCGACGAAGTGAATCCGGCTCGAAGCCGAGCTTGGTCATGTCGAGGTTCAGATTGTCCTTGTCGAGGATCCGCATGACCAGTTTTTCGCCGAAGAGTGTGGGAAGGACCGAGACGCGAAGATCGAGGTCCTTGGTCCTGCCCTCGACCTTAGTCTTGATCCGGATGCGCCCGTCCTGGGGCAGCCTCTTCTCCGCGATGTCCAGCTTGGCCATGATCTTGAGTCGACTCGTGATCGCCTCCTTGAGCTGCAGGGGCGGGTTCATCACGTGGTACAGGATGCCGTCGACTCGGTACCGGACTCTGTACTCCTTCTCGTAGGGCTCGATGTGGATGTCAGAAGCGCCGCGCTTGATGGCGTCGGTGAGGATCATGTTCACCAGACGTACCACCGGGGCGCCTTCCGACTGTTGCTCGATCTCCTCGAGAGCTAGATCTTCTTCGTCTTCGAGGATCTCGAGCTCGGAGTCCACCGCCTCGTTGATGTCGTCCATCACCCGCTTCAGCTCGACCGCTTGGCTGGTGCCGTAGAAACGATCGATCGCTGCCAGCAGGCTGTCTTCGAGGGCGATCACCGGCTCGACTTGATAGCCGGTCAGGAACTTGACGTCATCGAGGGCGAAGACGTTGCTGGGATCGACCATTGCCAGGGTCAGACGGGCTGCCGCTTTCGAGATCGGCAGGATGGTGTACTTGCGGGCGAGATCCGCTGGGACGATTCGGATCACCGACTCGTCGATGTCGATGTCATCGAGCTCGATGACCGGAGCATCGAAGTGGCGAGCGAGGGCGTCCGACAGATCCTTCTTGTCGAGGTAGCCCAGATCGACCAGAGTCGTCCCGAGCCGTCCGCCTCCCGTCTCCTGTGCGAGGAGGGCCTCTTCGACCTGCTTGCGCGTTACAGTCGCCGCTTCTACCAGGATTTCGCCGAGTCGATCGTCCATCTTTGCCGCCGGTGTGCTGTTTGGGAGGGCTCGTTCAGATATATAGCCACACGACAATCTATCACGTTCAGGCTCCGCGGGCTGCCGAGCTACCCGTCGGCGAGTAGGTTCATCGTCTTCACCAACACCTCGCGCGGCGCGATTCCTCTAAGCGATCCTTGGGCGGTGTCTGCCCGAAGCACGAGATCGGGGGCCCCGTACGGTCCGTGTACCTCCGGCTCGGTGGGCCCCATGAGCGCCAGCACGGGCGTTCCAAGAGCGTGGGCTAGATGCAGAGGGCCGGTGTCTCCCGCCAGCACCAGGTCGGCGTCGCCGAGAAGGGTGACCAGCGAGGCAAGGGACGGTTCGGCGGCCAACGTGGCGGTGCCGCCGCTTGCCTCGAGCACCTCGTATCCGAGGCTCTCCTCTCCGGGTCCGATCGAGATCCTGACCGGCCAGTCGGTCTCAGCCGCGAGCAGCTTCGCCACCGCGCCCCAGTGTTGCGGCGGATAGCACTTGCCGGGCTGAGCGGTGCCCGGATGAATCACCGCGTAAGGTGAGGAATCGTCGCCGCAGGCAGCGCCGCCCGCGAGCCGCAGCTTCTCGGCGCCGAAGACGGGGGTGCCGACGTCCGCGTCGAGGGCCGCCGCCATCGACAGAGCCCGATCAACGCTGTGCGGCCCGATGGCGGCTACCGGCTCGTTGATCCACACTGCGCTCGAGGGCTCTCGGCGGTCTCGGCGGCAAAGGCCGACCCTTCGACGACAGCCGCTCCATGCGGCAATGGCGCCGGCCTTGTGATTGCCCATGAGGTCGAGCACGACATCGGCGCCGAAGACCCGCAGGGCGCGGCCGGCCTGTCTGATGTCGCGATGGGTGTCTCGAGACGCGAGTGACTTGCGCCAGGCACGCAGGCGGACCTCGATGACCGTGTCGAGATCGGGGTCGTTGACGAGCAGAGGGGCGAAGACGTCCTCGACCACCCAGCCGATCGTCGCCTTCGGAAAATCGCGGCGTAGGGCACGCAGCGTGGGGAGACTGTGGACGATGTCGCCCATCGCGCTGGTACGGATGATCAGGACTTTCATCGCCGGGAAGGCTCGAGCTCCTTCAGCTTTTGAATCAGGGAGCGTGTCGAGTGGCTCTTGGGATCGCCGACCAGAGCCGTCGTGCCGCCGTACGCTCTAACGGTTTCGTATTCGGGCACCCGTTCCGGGGTGCCGTAGTCGGTTCCTTTGCAGTGTACGTCGGGCTCGAGTCGGGACAGAAGAGCAGCCGGCGAATCCTCCTCGAAGACCACGGCGTAGTCGACCGGCTCGAGAGCGGCCACCAGCTCGGCGCGCTCCTCCGACGGCACCAGGGGGCGGCCTTCGCCCTTGAGCTTGGCGACCGAGTCGTCGCCGTTGATGCCGACAATCAGCGTCTGCCCGGTCTCCTTGGCCGATGCCAGGTAGCGTAGATGGCCGACGTGGAGCAGGTCGAAGTGTCCGTTGGCGAAACTGATGCGCTGTCCGCGGGCCTTCAGCTCCGCCACGATCTCGTCGAGATCGTCGGCTGTCACCACGCGGCCCACGTGATCCCCTCCAGAGTCGTCGTGTCGTTACGGACCGCCTCGCGCAGTTCCTCGGGGCCTACCGTGGTGGTCCCCATCCTCATGACCACGACGCCGCCGGCGTAGTTGGCCAGGACGGCGGCTTCGCGGGGATCGGCTCCGGCGGCCGAAGCGAGAGCAAAGGTGCCGATAACGGTATCGCCGGCGCCGGTGACGTCCGCGGCCTGACGGGTACCGTGACACGGAATGCGTAGCGCTCCCTCCTCGTCGATCAGCATCATCCCCTCGCTGCCGCGAGTCAGGAGCAGGAACCGGGATTGCAGACGGCGGAGCAGCGCGAGGCCTGCCCGCGCCGGGCTGGCTCCTGCGTCGGCCTCGATGCTCTCGAGCTCTTCTTCGTTTGGAGTCGCGCCGCTGAGCCCGGTGAAATCCGGCAGCCGATAGCGACTGTCTCCCAGGCACTGCAGTGGCTTTGCCTCCCGGATGGTGCGAACGAAACCCGGCTCGACGGTGCCGAGACCGTAGTCGCTGAGAACGGCCACTTCGCAGCGCAGCGCCTGCTCTTCGAGGTAGGCGCTCAGGGCGTCTCGTTCCGAGGGCACGAGGGCCTGTGGATCTTCGAGGTCGAAACGCACGATCTGTTGCTTGATGGAGTGCCGGGCCACGCCCACGACTCTCGTCTTGCAGGGGGTGTCGTAGCCCGCGCGCCGCACGATTCCGCCGGTGGCGATACCGTCGCGCTCGAAGATCTCGAGGAGGCGGTCACCGCGGCTATCCGTGCCGAGAACGCCGGCCACTAACGGCTCGCCGCCGAGCCTTCTGACGTTGGCGACGGCATTGGCGCCGCCTCCGGGAACCAATTCGTCTGACTCCTGCCGAAGAATCAGTACCGGAGCCTCGCGGCTGATTCTCTTCGGAGAGCCGGTGATGAAGCGGTCGGCGATGAGGTCCACCAGCATCAGGATCGGCTGATCCTCGAAGGCGTCGATCAGGCCGAGCAGCCGTTCCCGATCCGGCAGAGAAACAGGTTGCATGCTCTTTCAGGGCTTTCGGTTGACGCCGGCGTAGCGAGTTGGTGAAGGGGGGGGCCGGAACAGGCGAACAGGCAAACAATAGAACAGATTGAAAGATCGAGCGACGCGATGGCCTTTCGACTTGCCACGGCTTGGGTCCCTTCGTAGCCGGGTCCGCTGTTACGATTCTCCGAATGCCGAGTGTCGCGGACGAGATCGAGGCGCTTGTCCGTCGTCGGGGCGCGATTCCCTTCGCCGAGTTCATGGAGCTGAGCCTCTACGGCGAAGGCGGATACTACGCGCGAGAAACCGTGCCGATCGGTGCCGACGGCGATTTCGTCACCGGTTCTTCGCTCTCTCGGCTCTTCGCTGGGGTGACGGCGCGAGTGGTGCGTCGCCTGAGGGAGGCGCTCGGCGGAAGGTGTGTGTATCTCGAAGCCGGATTCGGCAACGGCGAGCATCTTCGCGAAGTCGCATCGATTCTCGCCGACGAGCCCTCGACCGAGCTTCTGGCGTGGGATCGGGTGCCGCGACCCGTTCCGGATTCGGTTCGGAGCCTGGCCGGGCTCGATGCGTTGGAAGAGGGCGCGGTCAACGGCCTGGTCTTTTCCTATGAGCTCTTCGACGCGTTTCCGGTTCATCGGCTGATCGGGCTTGGCGATGGAGCCATCGGCGAGCTCTGGGTCGGCCTGGACGAGAACGGCAACTACGAGTGGCGTCGATCGGCGCTCTCAGATCCACAACTAGCGGGCTTGCTCGGCGGCGAGAGTCTGGCCGCAGACCAGGTCGCCGACCTCTCTCCGCGATGGGCCGACGTGTATCGCCAGCTCGTCAACTGTCTGGGCAGAGGTCTTCTGGTGACGTGCGACTACGGGTTCGAGCGCCCGCGACTACTGGATCGGCGAGTGCGACAGCACGGCACTCTGGCGTGCTACACCCGCCATCGCGTCCACCGCAACCCTTTCACGATGATCGGCGAGCAGGACCTCACGGCGCATGTCGACTTCACCGCACTGCGGGAGATCGGCGAGGCGCAGGGACTGGAGACGATCAGCTTCTCGCGGCAGGCTCGCTGGCTAGCGTCGGCGGGGCTCTTCGACGAGCTCGACGGCTCCTCGATGGCGACCCGCGAGGAGGCCATGAGCCTCCTGGATGGCGAAGGAATGGGCGAGGAGATCCGGGTGCTCGTGCAGGCTCGAGGGATCGCCGCCGAGGCGGTGCTTTCGCTTGAAGTCCTGGGCACTTCGCTGCCCCCAACAGCCTGACTCGAAGGGCCGGGATCGGCTTGACTCAGTACCCTTAGTAGATAGAATACCCGCGCCCTTTCTACCGACGAAAATCGCTGTCGAGCCGTCATGGAAAGCTACCTCCCTGTCCTCTTGTTTCTGTTCGTCGCGACAGCTTTCGTGATCGCTGGCTTGATGGTCGCCAAGTTGCTTCGCCACGGCGGTTCGGGCAGGACGAACCGCGATCCCTATGAGTGCGGAAACGAGCCCCGGAGCCTCGCTCTGCAGCATCGATTCTCGATTCGCTACTACCTGATCGCGGTGCTGTTCGTGGTCTTCGACGTCGAGACGGTCTTCCTGTACCCCTGGGCTGTCATGTTCGACAAGCTGGGACTCTTCGGCTTCATCGAGATGACGGTCTTCCTCATCATTTTGGTCGCCGGGTATGTTTATGTTTGGCGGCGGGGAGCATTGTCATGGGTCTG
>SMVB01341834.1_pt1 | contig 11268 bp, 11 predicted proteins | sample 2456461 | NCBI WGS metagenome assembly SMVB01 (sample SAMN11095934, study PRJNA526329) | marine sediment metagenome | biome: Marine sediment; feature: Surficial sediment; material: Deep marine sediment; isolation source: Hadal surficial sediment | place: Pacific Ocean | collected 2014-05 | depth...
CGATTGTAGGAAACGGCAAAGCGATGTGCCTCGTCTCGAGCACGTTGCAGGAGCTTCAGAGAAGGGGCCCTGCGCGGCAAACGAAGGCTCTCCTTGCGGCCGGGAAGAAAAATCTCTTCTTCGCGCTTGGCAAGGCTGACAACGGGAAGGGCCTCGACACCGTGTTCCGAGAGCGCTTTCAGTGCCGCATTCAGCTGTCCCTTGCCACCGTCTACGATCATCAGGTCGGGCAGCTTCTTCTTCTCTGCAACCCGTCTGGCAACGAACCGTGACACTACCTGGTGCACGGCCGCAAAGTCATCCTGCTGGACTTCCTCGCCGGTGATCTTGAAGCGTCGATATTCGCTCTTCTTGGGGCGTCCACCATCGAACCACACGAGCGAGCCCACCGTGTCCTTCCCTTGACTCGTAGAGATATCGACACACACGAGACTACGCGGCACTACAGTCATTCCGAGATCTCGCCCGAGGGCATACACGGGATCCTCTACCCGTTCATCGGTCTCCAGGGACTCGATCTTGAGACTCTCGAGAAGGTGCCGGGCGTTCTGGTCGGCCAACTCTACCAACCTGTGATTCACGCCGCGGTGCGGCAGGAGCCATCGCGCTTTGGGGAGGAGTTCGCCGATCTTGTCTAACTCGCTCGGCGGGAACGGCAGCACGACCCGGCGCCCCTCTGACTCGGCGGGCACGTAGTAGCGCACGAGAAACGCGCTCAACACGGCCTCATCCGGCTCCTCCGCGAGGTTGGTGAGAAACCGGTGCTCCACCGCCACCACCTTCCCCTGGCGAACGCGGAGCGTCACGCCGACCGCATCGTCTCCGTCCCGGGCGTACCCTATAGCGTCCGCATCACCCGCACCTACCACTTCCATCGTCTGCGGCTTCTCCAGCTGCTCCAGCCAACGGATCGAGTTTCGCAGTCCGGCGGCTCGCTCGTACTCCAATCGTGCCGCCGCCTCTTTCATCCGTTCACGCAACCGCGTTCGTACCTCCACCGTCTTGCCTTCGAGAAACGCGATGACGTCGTCGATCATGCGGCTATAGTCGGATTGGGATTGCCATCCGACACACGGCGCGAGGCAGCGGTCGATGTGATAGTCGAGACATGGGCGGTCGGGGTGGTCGGCCGGGAGACCGTAGTGGCATGATCGGACGGTGAAGATGCGCCGAATCACACGCAGTGTTCTGCGCAACCCGCCCACATCCGTATACGGACCGAAGAATCGCGCGCCTGGGATGTCGAGCCTGCGCACCACCAGCACCCGTGGAAACGGCTCGCCGAGCGTGACGGCGATATGGGGATAGCTCTTGTCGTCTTTGAGAGCGATGTTGAACCGCGGCCTGTACTCCTTGATCAGGTTGTTTTCCAGAAGCAAGGCTTGGGTCTCATTCGGGACGACGATGGTGTCGAGGTCCGCGATCTGGCGCAACAGGAGACGGTGCTTGGGGCTGTTCCGGTAGTCAGCGGCGACATAGGCACGCACGCGGGAGCGCAGCCGTTTGGCCTTCCCTACGTAGATGACCTTCCCCTCCGCATTCTTCCAGAGGTACACGCCCGGGCTATCGGGCAGCGCCGAAATCTTGCGGGCTATCTTCTCAGGAGGTTCCACGGGCATGGCTAAATCAATGCGGATCCGAATATGACCAGATGGAACCTAATACCTAGCCCACGCACCTGAACGCCCCTCTCCTCAAAAAGTTTGGTTCTTCCGGGAATTTCGGGGCAAGTGATTGAAGGGACGATCATAGACCCTTCCATCCCCCCCGGATGAGCCACGGAAACCACGGAAAGCACGGACCCCCGCAGTCCCACCCCAGAAGTTGTATTGCCCCTCACTCCGCCGAAAAGGTGGGGGTGAAGGGGAAAAACTTGGGGGGTTAGGTTCCGTGTGTTCCGTGGTTTCCGTGGCCATTCACCCCAGGCGCCGCGTGTGTCCCGATGACCTCCAACTTTCACGATGGCTGGGCCATCTTCAACCGGTCGCTACTCGTCGCCTACGGGCAGCAAACCACGGGCGTCCGGGTGCCGCATCAGGATCGTGACGACCAGATACACCAAGGCGAAGGTGCCGAGCGCAACAACCGCGCCGAGGAGTATCTGATCGGAGGGAACGAGGCGCCCCGCCAGCAACGCTGCGCCGGTTGCCATGAGCGATGCTCCAAGAGTCATGACAATGGACGACCGTTCGACTTGGCCGATGATGGTCCCCGTCCGGCGTTCCAAGTAGACATAGTTGAGCAACAGATTCACATAGGCGGCGGTCGCAGAGCCGAGAGCAATCCCGGCGACGCCCCAGAATCGCATGAACACCACGGCGAGCACGGCTGCGAGGACGACGGTCAGGGCTGCTACTCGCATGGGGGTGCGAGTATCACCTAGGGCGTAGTGGCCGGAGGTCAGCAGTCTGACGGAGGCCTGCGCAGGAATTCCAATGCTGTATGCAGCGAGCACGCCGGTAACCACTTGAGTCTGCGTAGCGTCGAAGCTTCCGGTTTGGTACAGCGCCGCCACCACGTGCGAGCCCAGAGCGGCGAACACGAAGGCCGAGGGAATCACGAAGAACGCGATCCGCCGGGCGCCATCAGCAAGACGATCTCTAGTTGCCTGGGCCGACTCCACGGCTGCGTCTCGGCTCAACTCCGGCAGTGCGGCGGCGGCTATGCTGACACCAAAGAGGGAAACGGGAAGGATCGCCAACAACTGGGCGTAGGCGAGAAAAGCCGCGCCACCGCCACCGGTGAACGATCCCAACTGGGTGTCGATCACGCTAGAGATCTGCCACACTCCGGCGCCAAACACCACGGGCAGCCAGGCACGGAAAACGGTCTGCACGCCTTGCGCCTGCAATTGTAGAACCCAGCGCAGGGCACCCGCCATGCGGACGGCAGTGGGAAGCTGCACGAGAACCTGTAGCACGCTTCCCACAAGCGCGCCCCACGCCAGAGCCGTGATCAATTCCGTGCCTCTCCAACCGGCCACCCACGTGCCGAAGGTCAGGAGCGTGGCGATCTGCGCGATGTTCCACAACGTGGGCGCCGCATAGGAAAGAAAGAAACGCCGGTGCGTGTTGAGCACACCGAGGCACCATGCGGAGAGAATCATGACGCCCGCCATCGGGAACAGGATTCGCACCAACCCGATCGTCAGGCTACGAGTCGCAGCGCCGAATCCCGGGGCCACCACGCTAGTGACGACCGGTGCCAGTACCGCACCTAGCACCGACCCGATGATAGCCACGATCACGAGTAGCGACGCAACGATACTCGATAGGCGGCGGGCGGCCTCCCGCTCCTCCCGCTGGAGCATCGATGCGTACACCGGAATGAACGAGGCGGACAGCGTCCCTTCGCCAAGCAGGTTCCTGATGATGTTGGGAATGCGAAGCGCTGCACGGAACGCGTCAGCTTCCCGTCCGCTGCCGAAGTAGTGCGCAAACACGCGTTCTCTGACGAGCCCAAGTATTCGCGTCACCAGAATGCCAGCCGCAACGCGAGCGGCAGGACGACCCCGGCGGTCTCCAGGCGGTGGGTTCACGGTGTTACCGGTTGGCATGCGGAAGGGTACGGTGGGGTCATCGGCGGTGGGCTAGGGACGCCGTGGCACCGGTGCGAGGCCTTTGGCCCAAGCTTCGCAGGATGCCTCGGCCTCTTGCAGAAAACTCGGCCCGTACTTCACGAGGTATTGCAAGATGTTGAACACGCGCTCCTGGGGCCGCCCGTTCGGAAGGACAGCGTTCCTCGCGTTCGCTATTTGCCGCACCAGCGTCTCGTTCTGTTGCTTTAGCCGTGAGATGAATCGTTTCTCTACGCGCTCCAGCCCGCTCGCTATTTGATTGCGAACGTGCTCAATCGGCTTCTCGAGCGTTTGATCTATCTGCTTCGCGGCCGCCGTCAGCTGCGAGAATTGCACCTCGACGGTCTCCCGGAGCAGTTCCAGCGCGCTAGCTGCATTGGGGGGCATGGCGTCCTGGACGAGTCGAGCCTCGAGCCGCCCCTCCGACACAGCAAAATCCTCCGGCGTCAGATCATACCGATCCAGCGTCCTCCGCACTCTGGCCTCGATGATTCGAGCCGACCAACGCGGAACGAAAACTTGGGGCGTCACACCCAGGACCTCGTAGACCGGTGCGGCCTGGGGGAAATAGGCCATCTCGCCCGGGCCGGCGATGTATGCCACCGTTGGCAGAATGGCGGCTTCGACGACCGGCCGCAGCAACACATTAGCCGACAATCGTTCGGGCGCAGTCTTGGCCAATTCCCGCAGCGCCGGCAATGTCCACTTTTCTCCGGCCCGCCTCGTCAAGAAACCGGTGCCATCCATGATCAAGCGGTCACGTCCCATCGACCCGTCGACCATCACCAGCGTATTACCGGCCTGTATCGTTACCGGCACCGCCCTGCCCACTGTCTCCAATTCCTTGGCTTTTAGCTGTAGGCTCTCGTCCAACTCGGCGGCGTGCTCCAGCGCCTTGATCATCCATGGCGCCGACACCGCCTTAGCGGTGGAATGGGTTGGATGGAACACGATCAGCCCAGCGGGACCGAGGAGTTCCGCCAATGCATCCCCGAACGCCGTGGCCATGTCATTCCCGGGCCTGTAGTGTCGTTCCAGCCACGCTATCGCATCGGCACGGAACTCTGTGTCGGGCAACAATTCGCTCACCCGGGCGATGAGTCCCTCGATCTCCGGACCCAATTCGTCTCGGTACAATGGTGTAGAGGGCGCACCGGCTTCACGGGAGGGAAGCTCAATACGTTCGAGTTTGTTTGCACTAGAGAGGAGGGTGACATGGCTTGCTTCAGCAAAATCATGATCGTCCCCGGCAACCCAAAACACGGGCACGACTGGACGACCTAGGGCGGCCTCACACTCACGAGCCAACACCACGGCAGAAATGGCCTTGTACACTGTAAAGAGCGGGCCGGTAAACAAGCCGGGTTGTTGACCACTTGTCACACATAGGGCATCACCACTCAAGAGACGGTCGATGTTCTCCAGGGCGCGAGCGTGCTGCCCCACGAGGGCCGGGCGCAAGACGGGATCGATCGTTACTCCACGATCCAATGCCGGCGTCAGTGCGATGCCCGCGTCGGCATCGATGGAGGTGGGAGTGGGCTGGATCTCGAGCGTCATTGTCGCTGAGCCACGATGATGGCCCGGGGAGCGTCTCGTCCCAACTCGTCACCAGCATAACTGCCGAAGCGCTGGACGACCTGCAGTCCCGCCTTTCCCATCATTTCCGCCAGATCATCTGCCGAGAACAAACGGACCCGTTCCAGGAAACGGCGCCCGTCATTGACCATGTGCATTTCCTTCACGACAAACCTTTGATCATCACTCAGCCTCCGTTTGATGGCTACCTGTTGGGTTCCGAATTTCCGCTCCTCGTGTGGCACAAGATTCGCACGCACCGAATCGGCATTGAGAAAATCCATGAACAGCTTCCCACCCGGCACCAGGGCATCGGCCACGCCGCGGATGACCTGCGCGTGCTCCCGATCGTCCGCGAAGTAACCGAAACTGGTGAACAAATTGACGACGAGGTCGAACGTTCCGTGGCCAAACGGAAGGTGTCGCATGTCTCCCCGCACCAACGAGGATAACGGCGGGGTGCCGTGTCTTGCACGGCTCAGCAGCGGCATGGATAAATCAAGTCCAAAGACTGTGGCGCCGCGTTGTGCCAGCCGGACGGCATGCCTCCCCGGACCGCACCCCAGATCCAGCACCCTCGCCCCATCGAGTTTGGCGACCCGATCAATCAGCGCAACGGCTCGCTCGGCGTCTGCTTCATCCCGGTGCGGGTACAACCGAAGGTACTCTTCCCCGAACCATTCCTCGAACCATTCTGTCACTCGCCAAACACCTCGGCCTCGAAGATGCTGATCGTCACGTTGGCATCCTGCCACGCCGACACCGGGAGTTCCGCCTTGCGACATGCCATTCCCAGAAATTCTTCCACGTCGCAGCCAAATTCCGTCGCCACCTGAGGCAGCAACAAACCCACGTTGCGCCCGCTGCGGATAACGAGCCCATGCCGGCCGATCACTATTTCGTCCCGCGTCGCCTCGAGAGGCTCCGAGAGACGTGAGATCTCGATATGCACCTGGGGAGCTTCCTCTGGCGTCACAGGGGGAAACCTGGGGTCTTGTGTGGCGGCGTCCCGTGTCATTTCTCCAACCACCACACCAAGAGGCCGGCTGATGCGCGTCCGGCCCAGGCAACCCCGCAACTCTGTCCCACAGCGCAGCGTCACAAACACCGCCGACCTCTCGTTCAGAACCCCTCCCCGTGGCGGCTCGCCGGGCGGGCGACCCTCCACCACCGCCATGAGAGTCGCACGAGCATACTCGAGCAGGCGTCTACGAATGTCCCGAGAAAGTGGCTCAATCACCTTTGTGGTATGGTTCGCCTTTGAGAATGGTATTGCCACGATAAATCTGCTCCAGGAGCACGAGCCTGGCCAACTCGTGCGGGAGCGTCATGTCGGACAGGCGGATAGTCTCGTCACATCGCCGTTGCAGCGATCCGTCCAATCCGTAGGCACCACCGATAAAGAACGCCAGATCCCGACCTGCCTGACGCCACTTGTCGAGTTTGGCGGCGAACGCACGACTGTCCAGCTGGCTCCCACCTCGCGAAACAGCAACAAGCCGAGCATTGGACGGCGCTGCCTCGAGCAATGCCTCGGCCTCTTCATGCAAGATTACCTTGGGGGATTTCGAGCGACGAGAGCCGTCCGGCACCTCGTGTATGTGCAGCTTAGCGTAATGACGGACTCGTTCGACGTAGTCGTCGCATGCGGTGCTGAAGCCGGCATGGCGGACCCGCCCCACCGCAACTATATGAAACACCATCAAGCATAATCCCGCGAATACGGTGGACCGCCGACGGAGCCGCGGACTCTCTCACCAAAAAGTTCAGGTTACCAGGTCGTCGACCCCGGCGACCACAGCGTCGAGGGCCGTCTCGAGTTCTCTTTGTCCGGTCTCCCACTCCACGTCCAACGACGCCACAATCGGCTCAGGGACATGGCCCGGCCACAGGGAACGGAGTTTGACAGCGTCCTTCTCGGTGACTACAACGTAATCAACCTTGCGAGCGGCTTGCACCATACGCTCCGTATCCTTATCGGTGAACTCGTGATGGTCTTCGAGGAGGAGCAATCTAACCCGAGCGCCGAATTCGCTGCATTGCCCCGCAAAGGTATAGGGATCAGCAATACCGGCGGCGGCCAGCACGGTGGCTCCGTTCAGAGACTCGACCGGTACCTCCTCGCCACTGAGCATCCCGGTGAATCCCGTCACTCCGAGCCGTGCGATGGCCACCGGCCGGTTGCGAGAAATCCGCTTCACGCGTCTCGCCATTTCCTCCGCCGAATGTCGATCAGCCCGCTTTCGGGTCACCACCACCAGGTCGGCCCGCCGCAGGGCCTTCATGCCTTCGCGCCACGGCCCTGCAGGCAAGGTCCACCGAACGGCGCGGCTCGATTCGGTGCTCACGAGGACGATATTCAAGTCGCGAACAATATCCAGCCGCTGAAAAGCATCGTCCAGCACAATCACATCAGCACCGTTCGCACCCGCTTCCAGAGCCCCCGCCACACGATCGGGGTTCTCGATGACGATGGCCGACTCGGCCAGCTTCCGGTGAAGCTTGGCCTCGTCTCCCCCGTACCCCCGGAGAACGATTCCGGCCTGGAAGCCTCTATCTGCATAATATCGCGCAATCCAACTGCAGATCGGCGTCTTCCCCGATCCACCCACCGTCAAGTTACCCACCGCTACCACCGGCAGGGGTACGTCCGCCTGGTGGAGCAACCCGGCCCGGTAGGCCCGCGTTCGGGCAGCCATGACGGCACGGTAAAACAACGAAGCAGGAAGCAGGGAAAGCCGCGCCAGCCGGGCCGCCAAGGAACGATTGCTCCACAACCATAGGGGCGTCAGCATCTCGCCAACTCGCTCACCGCATCCAGGCGCTGCCGCAGCATTTCCGCAGCAGCCGACCGCGAATCCTCGCCGGAAACCCGGAGGGGCACTCCATAGACTATGCGCACACGGGCGAATGGCTTGGGAATGCGGAACCCATCCCAGGAGCGCAATCGCCAGGAGGAGGATGACACGGCGGCAACCGGCACAATGGGCACTCCGGTAATTTGGGCGGCGACCACCACTCCGGGCTTCACTACGCCGGCCGGCCCCCGGGGGCCGTCGGGTGTAACCGCAATCTCACCACCACCGCGCAAGATCTCGATCATTCTCCGGAAAGCACCGGCTCCGCCCCGCGTAGATGACCCTCGAACCAAGGAATATCCCCACGCCCGTGCCGCGCTGGCCACGTAGCCACCGTCATTGTGTGTGCTCACCAACAAGGATGTGGCGTCCCCTCGGTGGTACCAGACCAACGGCAGGATGTGCCTGTGCCATACCGCAAATACAAACGGCCGACCATGGCGCCGCAACCCGTCGGGGTACTCACGTCCACGAGCCTGCACGCGCCACGTCAGACCCAGCAGAGACACCAACAGTCGCACAATCACCGCCCCCGCCCCCGCCCTGATACCCCTCAACTCCCCATCAATCCCGCGGCCAGGTCCGCGACACGCCGCGAGGCACCCGGAGTGCCCAACCGCTCTCGGACCAAGGCGAACGCATCGCGTTGCCGGGATCCCTCCCGGCCGTCGGAGTCGAGGAGGACTAGCACGTGTCGCGCCAACTGCTCGGCGGTCGCCGCTCCCTGTATGTACTCGGGAGCAACCTCACGCCCTGCCACGAGGTTCACCAAACCGATGTGCGGACACCGCACGACACGCTTCGCGATGGCGTAGGAAATAGCATCCATTCGGTAGCAAATCACCATCGGTGTGTCGGCCAGGACTGCTTCGAGCGTGCTCGTACCGGATTTACATATTGCCGCATTGGAGACCGCCATGACGGTGGGCGAATCGGCAGCCCACAGCCGGAACCCATCGCCACCGTGGTATTTCAGCCCCGGCATCGTCGCAACCACGACTTCCACCTCAGGCACCGATTTGCGGACGAGGCGTGCGGCCTCCCGCAGAATCGGCCAGAGGCGCCGCACCTCCGTCTTTCTGCTCCCGGGGAACAGGCCCAACACGGGCGTGGACGCGCCCAAGCCCACAACCCTCCGTGCCTCCTGTGCTGTGGGTCTCTTCCGGTCGAGCAGCGGATGGCCGACAAACGTCGTACGCACGCCGCGACGGGAAAAGAATTGCTCTTCAAACGGCAGGATGACAGCGAGATGCGTGACCACATCCCGAAGAACCGAAACCCTTCGTTCGCCCCACGCCCACATCTGGGGGGCGATGTAATACAGCACCGGGACTCCATATTTCGCTGCTTCCCTGGCCACCCGCAGGTGAAGGCCGGGATAATCCGTCAGCAACACCATGTCGGTGCGCCCCTGGGCGAGTTCACGACGCATGGCGAACAGCAGGCGGACATGTGCGGGAAGCGTCCGGGCCACCTGCGTAAAGCCAATGGTCGTCAGCGTTTCCATCCGCGTGGTCAGACCTGCTCCCGCCGCCACCATCCTCGGGCCCCCCAGACCGGAAAACTGCGATTCGGGAAACCGGTCGCGCAACACAGATATGACACCCGCCGCATGCAGATCGGCGGAAGGCTCTCCGGCCGACACCAGGATCCGTTTGGGCGAATGGCACGAGGCATTTGCGCTACATGGCGTGCGCGCCTCTTCCACGAGCATCACACCATCACTCCCCGCTCTGATTTCTCCAGGAAATCCAGCAGCTGCCCAACCTCAGGGATGTGACCGCTCCCATCTCGGACTCGGTCAATCGCCTCACTACGCGGCAATGAGGAGTTGAACAACACTCGGTACGCACGCTGGATCGTCAGGCGCAGGTCGGCGTCGAAGCCGGCCCGTCTGAGCCCGACCGCGTTGATCCCGTAGAACCGTATCGGGTTGCCGGCCGTTCTTGCGAAGGGCGGAACATCCTGGGGGACTCTCGAGCCGCCTCCGATGAACGCATGGGCACCGATTCTCACAAACTGGTGCACGGGAGTCAGCCCGCCGATCTGAGCAAAGGCTCCGATATCGACGTGCCCCGCCAATTGGACAGCGTTGGCAAGGATGACGCCCTCGTCGAGGCGACAGTCGTGGGCGATGTGGACGTAGCTCATGAGGTAGCAGCGTGGCCCTACGACCGTGCTTCCGGACGCCGACGTCCCTCGGTTGATGGTCACATATTCGCGGATATTGGTTTCCTCGCCGATCACCAGCTCGCTGACTTCCCCTTCCCCCTCATATTTCAAGTCTTGCGGATCGGTTCCGATCACGGCGCCGATCCCCACCGAGCACCCGGCACCCAATGTCGTAGGGCCACACACCGTAGCCCGTATACCGATCGTCGTGCCTGCACCGACTACCACTCCCCGACCTATTACCGCGAACGGTTCGACGACCACGTCGAGACCCAGTTCTGCAGACGGATCGACTATGGCAGTCGGGTGCACGCGAGCGGTCACAAACAAATCGCCCGTGTTGTCACTGTCATCGGTCCACGATCCCTGCCATCATTTCCGCTTCGGTCACCTTCTTGCCGTCCACAAACGCCTCGCCGCGCATCCTACAGCGCTTGCCCTTGAATTCGAGCAATTCGACTTCCAGCCGAAGCTGATCTCCCGGCACAACGGGGCGCCGGAACTTGACTTTATCGATTGTCATGAAGTAGACCACCTTGTCCTGCGGGTTTTCCATGGCATCCATCATCAACACGCCACCCGTTTGAGCCATAGCCTCAACAATCAGCACTCCGGGCATGATCGGATGGCCTGGGAAGTGTCCCTGAAAGAACGGTTCATTGATGGTGACGTTCTTGATCCCGACGATTCGCTTGCCTGGTTCGGATTCCACTATTCGATCCACCAACAGCATCGGATATCGGTGGGGTAGCACGTCAAGGATTTTGGTGATGTCCATTTCCATAACGGCGTTCTCTCTTTCCACTCGAGCAGTGATGGTGTATGGCGCGGGCAAACGCAATGTTGCCTCGGTGACTTGGCCGCGTGGCCTCTATTGTAGCATTGAACCTTCCGCCCATGAGCGCGAGATCGCCGATCAAATCCAAGGCCTTATGGCGAACGAACTCATCATCCCATCTCAATTCAGTGTTGATCACCGCGGATTTCGACAGCACTACGGCACAACCCAAATGGCCGCCGGCGATCAATCCCCGGTCGCGTAGCTCATCGATTTCGTACACGAAGCCAAAGGTTCTGGCCGAA
>SMVB01336993.1_pt1 | contig 11267 bp, 13 predicted proteins | sample 2456461 | NCBI WGS metagenome assembly SMVB01 (sample SAMN11095934, study PRJNA526329) | marine sediment metagenome | biome: Marine sediment; feature: Surficial sediment; material: Deep marine sediment; isolation source: Hadal surficial sediment | place: Pacific Ocean | collected 2014-05 | depth...
GCCTCCTCCTCCAAGTCACTCTGGGCCGAGTCGTGGTCAGACTCGCTACGCTCGCCCTCGAGCAAGTCCGTCTGAGCCACGTCAGGCTCGGACCGCTCCTCCTGGTTCTTCGTCCGCCGTTTCTTCCCCACCGCTACGCCCCCACCTCGTTGCCGACCCATTCGAGGTACGGCACGTGTCCGCCGGAGACGGCGAGCACGAGCACCTCAGGTACATCGTATGGATGCAATTCGACTGCGCGCGCCTCGAGCGCTTGCGCCCGCTTCTGAACTGTCTTCAGGATCAGCATCGCCTCGTCGTCCCGCTGCAGCTCGCCATCCCACCAGTACATCGACACGATGTTGGGCACGACGCTGGCGCACGCGGCCAACCGCTCGGACACGAGTGTGCGCCCGAGCCTCTCCGCCGTTTCGGCGTCGGGCGCGGTCATGATCACGGTTACGACATCTGTGGGCTGTGCAGTCATCGATCAGTGCGCAGTGGCGTCTGCCGCCTCCTCCGAGTACAGCCCGTCGATCAAGGAGTCGAGCCGTTCTTGAACCACTCTTCTCTTGACCTTGAGCGTGGGCGTGAGAAAGCCGTTCTCAATGGAGAGCTCCTCTTCCAGAAGCGCGATTTTCTTGGGTCTCTCGTGCGGGGCCAGATCGGTGAGCATACCGAACACTTCGCTCTCCATGTGCCTCAGCACCGCGGCCGAGGCCACGAGCTCCGCCCGGTCGCTCCACGAAACGCCGTTCTCGTTTGCCCATGACTCGAGCGGAGCGAAAGCCGGCACCACGAGTAGACAACAATACCGCCGACGGTCTCCGATCATTACGACCTGCTCCACGAACCGATTCGTCGCCAGCAGGTTCTCGATCGGCTGGGGGGCCACGTTCTTGCCGCCAGCGGTGACGATGATGTCTTTCTTCCGGTCCGTGATCTTGAGGAAGCCGTCCGAGTCGAATTCGCCTATGTCGCCGGTTGCGAACCATCCATCGGCATCGAGGACCTCGTTGGTGGCATCCGGCTTCCTATAGTAGCCCTTCATGACCTGGGGGCCCCGAACGAAGATCTCGCCGTCGTCCGCGATCTTGACCTCGGTAGCCGCCACGGTCTTGCCCACCGTGCCGATCCGGGAGGCGCCGAGCCCGTTCAGGTTCGTAACCGGACTCGTCTCCGTGAGGCCGTACCCCTCGAGAATCGGCATGCCGATCGAGTTGAAGAATCGGTTCAGGATGGGCGCCAACGGCCCACCGCCGCTCACGAAGTAGCGGAGGCGACCGCCGACCGCATTCTTGACTTTCGAGAAGACCAGCCTATCGGCAAGGCGGTACTGGAGCGCGAGTAGCCCGCTCGGCTTCCTTCCGGCCAGCGTCAGCTCGATGGCACGGTCGGCGACATCGACCGCCCAATCGATGAGCCTTTTCTTTACTCCGTGCGCGTCCATCACGCCGTTGTAGATCTTTTCATAGATGCGCGGCACCGACACGACGACGGTCGGGCGGACCGCCTTCATGTCATCAACCAACGTTTGCATCGAGCGCGGATAGGCCAAGCGGCACCCGCTCCGGAAGAAGAGGTAGTCCGCCATGCGCTGCAGGATGTGCGAGAGCGGCAGAAAGCTGATGGTGTTGTCGGCGTCGTCGACGTCGAGCACCATAGATGTCGCCAAGACATTCGATGCGACGTTGTTGTGTGTCAGCATCACGCCCTTCGGATCCCCGGTCGTGCCGGACGTATAGAGGACGGTCGCGACGTCGTGAGGCTGAGCCTCCAATGCTGCCGCTCGGAAGTCCTCGTCCGACCACGCATCCGCTGCGTCGGCGCCAACGGCGAGGAACGAAGCCCACGACATCACGCCGGCAGGCAGATCTGCGACCATGTCGAAAACGACGATCAGAATCTCCTGAGGACAGTTCGCCGTCGCCTCGAGTGCCTTCTCCATCTGCTCCCGTGTCGAGACGAAGACCAGCTTGGCCCCCGAGTCTTCGAACAGGTAAGCGACCTGTGGTGCGGGCAGTGTCGCATAGATGGGGACGTCGATCACCCCCGCACACAAACAACCGAAATCGACCAACGCCCACTTGGAGCAATTTTCGGAAAGGATGGCGGCGCGATCACCTCGCTCGACCCCGATTTCCGCCAGTGAGGCGGATATGCCCTTCACGATGCGGTGCGACTCGACGTAGCCGATTCCGGCGAGCTCAGTCTCCGAGGTCAACTGCTCGAACGCGGTCTTGTCCCCAAACTCGTCGACCGCCTCGAAGAAGAGTTGCGTCAGCGTCGTCTCGGGGATGGGGGTTTCGTTGGCCACGTAGGTAAGGGGCGTCATATAAGGCTCCGCGGCGCGGTCAAACCCGCTCGACTCGGATGGAAAGGGCGATGTCGGGATGGAGGGAGTGCAGCACGCTGCAGTACTTGTCCCGTGACAGATCGATAGCCCGCTGCAGCTTGGCCTCGTGTTCACTGCCGGGCCCTCTCAAGCGATACACCAACTCGATCGCGACGAACTTGCGTGGTTCCGTGTCCGCTCGTTCGCCAATGACCTCGACTTCGAGCGCCTCGAGCGGCACCCTCGACTTTTGCAAGATCAGGACGACGTCGACCCCCATGCAGCCAGCGAGGGACAACAGCAACTGCTGCGTGGGCGAGGCACCCTCGCTGCCGGCACTGTCGATGGTGATCTCGGGGCCGTCCTCCGCGCCTCCTTGGAAAACGAGCCCTTCTCCGGCCCATTTGAGCCGGACCTTTTGGATGTTAGAAGAGCTCATCGGGCGGCGGCACGTCGGTCGAGGCGTCGTGTGCGTCGCCGCGCAGCTGTGCCAAGGTCGAACGCGCGTGGCGGACGTGGTCTTCCGCGGCGCCGTCCTTGGGAGCCTGCGCGAGGAACGCTTCGAGGTGCTCGGTCGCGCTCTCGGGTTCGTCGCCTCGAAGCAATAGGAAAGCCAACCCGTAGTGCGCGCCCGCCGAAGCCGGATTCTTTTGCAGGACATGCCGATACGTCTTGGCGGCTTCTTCAGTCATGCCGATTCGCGTGTAACAGATGGCGATCTGTTGGAGCACGGTGGCGTCCCCCGGCGCCACCTTGAGGGCCAGCCGGAAGGATGTCAGAGCCTCGTGGAACTTGCCGTCCGTGAGAAGCTCGACGCCCTCGTTGTAGTAATCGACGCGAGGTTCCTCGCCGCCGCCAAAGAGCTTATGCCAGAACGCCATTCAGAAGGCCGGTGATGTGATTGGGCAAGCCGGAAGGTAGGAGTTGAATGGGGAGAGGCGCAACGCTCAAAAGCGCTCAACTCCGTGTCGCGACAACGGTTTCCTGTTCGGACGCCATCACCTTCAGGCCTGCTTCCTCGAGCCACGCGCCGGTCTCCCCTTCGGCGTCCGTCACAACGACGCGAGACATCGGGGCGACAACGCGGGCTGCCTCGTCGATCCAGTGTCTGCCGAGGCGACCGTCGATGGCGACGCCTCGAAGGCTCCGGGAGAAGAAGGGTAGGCCCGGACCAGCGACGATGCGGCTCCAGGACGGATCAGACGGCCACTCGCTCAGGTCCGCGTCTATTCCCACGACTTGCAGATCTTCTGTGAGACTGGAGATCGTCTGACCGTGGCCGCCCAGGCCACCCACCAGCGCGACGGTGCCTGGCCCGCGCGCCACCCCGATGAGCGCAGCGATGCGTTCGGCCTCCGCCACATCGTGACCGCCGAAGGCCCCGGCCAGTCCCGCCTCCAGCGCCCCGCGGGGAGGTGCACGCAGGTCACCGAAGCCAGCCTGAATCGAGAACGAGTCCCGACAGTTCGGACAGCCGAGCACGCCTTCGTGCACTATGCGGTCGACCAACTCGTCGGCCAACAGAATCAGCCCGAACTCGGGCCCGCATCGCGGGCACGTCAGACGATCGGTGAGCAGGAGATGCACGTCCGGCGGTCGCCGAGACTCAGCCGGAGGGACTCTGCGGCGACGGCAGTGGCGCGCTGGCCGGCCCGTACTGCGCCCATTGCGTCGGCGATTCCCAGATGCGCGCGTAGAGCAGGCCCTTGGCCATCGGTTCCGGAAGTCTCCGGCTCAATTCCTCGAAGAAGTACTTCGCCTGGTTCTCGGCGCTCGTCTCCACGTCCTGGAACTGCGGAAGCTCGTTCAGGTTCTCGTGATCCAGTCCCTCGGCGATGCCACGGAGGGCTCTCTTCAAGTCGACGAAGTCGAAGGCGATGCCAGAGTCGTCCAGCTCGGTGGCCTGGAGCGCGGCCTCGACCACGTACCGGTGCCCGTGCAGTCGGCTGCACTTGCCCTCGTAGTTGCGTAGGAAGTGGGCGGCGTCGTAGTGCGCCTGCGCGCTGACGGTGTACGCGAAGTCAGTCATGCGTGTTCGCTTCACAGCGGCTGGTGCGAGCTGGTCGTCAACCGCAGGAATTCGTCGCGTGTCCTCGGGTCGTCCAAGAAGGAGCCGCGCATGGCCGAGGTGATCGTCTTGGAGTTCTGTTTTTGAACACCCCGCATCATCATGCACAGGTGGTACGCCTCTATGACCACCCCGACCCCCTGCGGTTTCGCGGTGTCCCAGACGGCCTGAGCGATCTGCTCGGTGAGCCGCTCCTGAACCTGGAACCGGCGCGCATAAACCTCCACGATCCGCGCCATCTTCGAGATGCCCAGAATCCTCCCGTCGGGAATGTAGGCGACGTGGGCCTTACCGAAGAACGGAAGCATATGATGCTCGCACAGCGAGTAGACCTCGATGTCCTTCACCAACACCATGTTCTGATGGCACTCCTCGAAGAGCGCATCCCCGATGACGTCGTCGGGCGTCTCCGAGTATCCCTTGGTCAGGAACGACAAGGACTTAGCTACGCGCGCGGGCGTCTTCAGCATGCCCTCGCGTTCGGGGTCGTCACCCAGTCGGCGAATCATCTCGGCCACGAGATCCTCGAAGGAGGCTCCCGACAGGTCGACGCCGCTCGGAGGCTCCACGATGGTATCGCTCATGGTCCGACACGCTCATCGGGCCCGGAATACTCCGCGGAGTTCCGAGGCGTTTCGTGAATGACCACCTTGGCGAGCCTCACGCCTTCGGGTACGGCGTGCACGATGCGACCCCAGATGGCCACCGCGAGGTTCTCCGCGGTCGGGTTCACATCAGTCAGCCAATCGACTTCACTGTTGAGGTTCCGGTGGTCGACATCCGACAGGACCCGAGCCTCCAACGCCTCCTTCAGACGCTTCAGATCCATGACGAACCCGGTCTCGCTATCGACGCGTCCCTCGACGGTGACTTCCAACTCGTAGTTGTGTCCGTGCCAACTCGGGTTCGCGCAGTCCCCAAACACCTCGGCATTGCGCTCATCGGACCAATCGGCCCTGAACAGGCGGTGTGCGGCGCTGAAGTGCACGCGGCGGGTGGCTCGCACTACGGGCATGAGGTCCTCACAAACGCTGATGCCGAAGGAGCGAGAGGGCCGACGCCTGGCCGCTCGGGAGCGGTTGGACGCCGGCCCTCTCGTGCACATCGGAGGGGGAGGATTGAAGCCCGGGATTTACTTCTGGCGACCTCCTCGAGTACTTCGCTTTCCCCTCTTCCGGGGCCTAGCGGCCGACTCGAGAGTCAGTCCCGGCTTCGGTACGTTGGCTCAATTCATATGCCCCCCGATGCGCAACCGGAATATAGAGAGCCTCAGTGGACAGGACCAGCACTGCCCGTATCGAGCCCACTGGGTGCAACGTCACGCTGCCCGCCGGGGTAGACACTGTTACGCAGGACGGATTGAGAATCTTATTGACATGTGCAGGGGTCCGTGTGTAGCCTGAACGTTCCATGGAAGCGAGAGGCAAGGTGATCCGGAAGACCATCTCGGTCTGGCTCTCGGCGCTGCTGCTTACGCTCAGTGTCGCGGTTCCGGCGCTCGCACGCGCCGAATTTGCGCACGAGCCCGCCATCGAGAGCGAGCACGACCCGGCCCACTGCCCACGCGCACACGACCACACGGTGTGCACGCAGGTTGGAGCGAACCTTTCTCTCGCCGCTGCACCCACACTGATCGACCATACTCAAGAGGTCATCAGTGTCACCGCGCCCATAGAGGCGCCGGCTTCCGCGCACTCCGTTTTCGAATACGGACATCCCTCGCGCGCTCCGCCCTTGGCCTGACGAGCTGCACCCGGCCGCGCCGCGGCCGTCCGTTACGCGACCTATCGGTTTCGTACTCGTCAGTGTCCAGGATAGGGAGAACGCTACAATCGTGAACAGCCGTTGGAGGGGAGTCCGCCTCGTGGTGTGGGGCGTACTCCTGACGATCGCACCCACTTTCGCGCGGCCGGAACTCGCGGGCGCACAGGAAGCGACCGACTCGTTGACCCTGCAGCTCGCACGCCTGGCTGCGTTGGTGGACAGCCTCAGCCTGGAGATCGCCCGTCTTGGCGACGCAGGGGAGCCCGAAGAAGCCGAAGACGCACTCGCTCAACTCCGGGCCGCCGCCCGGGCCGCGGCGGCAGCGGGTGGAGCCGCACCACCAACCACAGAGACCGAGGAACGGGACTTCGTCGGGCGTCAGAGGTCGCTGCAAGTGTTCAATCCCGAGATCAGCGTGAACACCGACGGGTTCATGCACGTGAAAAGGGGCGCGACGGGAGAGGACAACTTCTTCATGAGGGCGTTCGAAATCGCGATTGTGTCGAATCTCGACCCTTTCTCCCGCGCGAAGGTCTTTCTCGTGCGCGATCAACCGGGCGGAGAGCTCACGCCTTTCGAAACCGGCGAAGAGGAGGAGGAAGGGGGCAGCTTCATCCCCGAAGAGGGCTACTTGGAGTGGGTGGGACTGCCCGGAGGCGTCGGTCTCAAGCTCGGCCGCTTTTTTCAGCAGTTCGGCCATCTCAACCGCTGGCACCAGCACGCACTCCCGCTGCAATCGCGTTCGCTTCCCCACATCGCGTTCCTGGGGCACGAACCGTTGGGAACAACGGGGGCGTCGCTTCATTGGCTGCTCCCCTTCGGGGGCGGCTCGGGCACCTATGAGACGACATGGGAAATCGCGCGCAAGGAAACCGAGAGCCTTTACGGCCAGGCGAGCGGAGTCTCGGTCCTCGGGAACTTCAACGCTTTCTGGAACCTTTCCGAGGCGACCGACCTGGATCTCTCGCTGAGCTGGGTTTCGGGCGGCTACGAGGACGACACCATCGCGGTGCACCGCAATCTCTACGCCGCCGAGGCCTCGTTTACCTGGAGTCCCCCCACCCGTTCCAAGTATCGTGGATTCACGTTGCGAGGCGGCGTCATGGTATTGGACGGCCTCGTCGCCGCTGGAGATGATATCCAAATTTCGGGGAACCGCGCGACCGGTTTCTGGAGTATCTCGGAGCTACGTCTGAATCGGAGTTGGCTCGCCGGCGCACGCATCGACTGGACCGAAAACCCCCAGGATACCAGTCAGACGGCATGGCTGTTTTCACCCACACTCACCTGGTGGCAAAGCGAGTTCGTCCGTCTCCGTATGGAGTACGATCTCATGGGTCGGAGCTTCATGGACTCTCCGGAGGGACGGCTGCTGCTTCAGTTCACTTTCGTGATGGGTCCTCACAAGCATGAGAGCTACTAGGCACAGTTACGATCGGCTTCAACGCCGGTCTGGGAGAATACGATGACGATCAAGACCGTTCTACTCGGTGCGCTGGTTCTATCCGGTACCGGACTCTCGAGCGACCCCATTCCTGTACGCTCACCAGTGAAAGTCGTGGCGACCCTGCCCCTCTACGCCTCCATTGTGCGGGAGATCGCGGGCGATGAAGTCGAGGTGACTTCCATCGCGCACCCCAACGAAGACGCACACTTCGTGCGCCCAAAGCCAAGCTTCGCGCTGGACCTCCGGCGCGCCGACATGTTCATTACGACCGGGCTGGATCTCGAGCTTTGGGTGCGCGCTCTCCTGGATCGCGCGCACAACACAGATGTGCTCGAGGGAGCTAGGGGCTACGTGACTGCGTACACGGGAATCGAGCTCTTGGACATCCCTTTAGCGGCGGACCGAAGCGCGGGAGACGTGCACGTCTTCGGCAATCCACATCTCATGACCGACCCGCTCCGCGCGCTCCAGGTCGCGCGAAACATCACCACCGGGCTGAAGCGCGTGGCGCCGGACCGTGCAGGGCGATTCGAAGCAGGACTCGCGAGCTTCGCCGACAAAATCCACCGCCACCTCTTCGGCGACCGCCTGGTCGACCTGCTCGGGGGAGAGACACTGGAGCAGATGGCAAACGGCGGCACGCTCCACGACTTCCTCGAGACGAACGAGTTCGAGGGCGAATCCCTGATCGAGCAGCTAGGAGGATGGCTTGGACTCGCCGAGCCGTTCCGGGGCAGCCAGCTAATTTGCTATCACAAGAACTGGGCCTACCTGGAAGATCGTTTCGGCATCACCTGCGCCGACTACGTCGAAACCAAGCCCGGCATACCCCCAACGCCGAGGCACGTCAGCCGACTCATCGAGCGCATGAGGGATGACGGGTTACAGGTACTCTTGGCCGCGTCGTACTTCGACGAACGCAAGGTGTCGACGGTCGCAGAGCGCGGGGGTGCGACCGTCGTTCGGGTACCGATGTCGACAGGCGCCATGCCGGGCGTAGACGACTACTTCTCGCTCGTGGATACCTGGGTGGGCGGGCTTGCCCGGGCATTCGCAGGCAACTGAGCCCTAGCCGAGACCCAGCTATGCTCGACTTGATGATCCCGGCCATTGTGGCGGCACTCGTGATCCTCTCGATCCATGCGTACCTCGGCCTCCACGTGATCGCTCGTGAAGTGATCTTCGTAGATCTGGCATTTGCGCAGATCGCGGCGCTAGGCTCCACCGTGGCCCTCCTAATGGGCATCGAGGCGGGTTCGACCACCTCACTTGTGTTCGCTCTCGCTTTCACGCTCATCGGCGCCCTGATCTTCTCGTTCACGAGGATGGAGAACTCGCCGGTGCCTCAGGAGTCCATCATCGGGATCGTCTTCGTCGTCTCGTCTGCTACGGTGATTCTCCTCGCCGGCCTGACAGCAGAGGGTGCCGAACACGTCCGGGAGACGATGACCGGTGCACTCATCTGGGTCGACTGGCAGACGATCGCTCGCATGTCAGCGGTGTTCGTCAGCGTCGGCGCCTTCCACTTCCTTTTTAGGAAACAGTTGCTGCGGGCATCGTTCCGCTCGGACCATACGCACCCCGTTAAGCTCTGGGACTTCCTGTTCTATGCGTCGCTCGGCATCGTGATCTCGTTCTCGGTCGAGGTGGCGGGCGTGCTTATGGTATTCAGCTCGTTGGTGATTCCGGCCGTAATCGCATTCCTGTATACAAACCGCTTCATAAAGGCGCTCCTCATCGCCTGGGGGTCGGGCACGTTCGCGATCGTGGCGGGCATCGGGGCGTCCTTCGCATGGGACCTGCCGACGGGCCCGCTCCTCGTGTGCGTGTTCGGAGCCGTGCTCGTAGTCGCGGCAGCTCTGCGTCCACTGCTCGGTGTTCGCTCCCGGGGGAAGATCCTAGTGTCGATAAGCGGAGACGAAGAGGCTTCCTAGCCTCGGTTTCTTCCCGGTCGGCATGCCGGGAACTCTGCAAAGTTTTCCCCACACGGCACCGGATCTCCACTTCGGGACAGAGACGCCACGCTCCCAAGAAGGCCCACCATCCTGGTAACCCCTTCGACGTCAACGTGTTACGCGTTTACGCAGAAAAACCCCCTTCGCCTGCACCGACGGGCACAGGACTTGAGATACCCAGTAGGACAAGCGCCGACGGTGGCGCACCCCCCATCTGAGAACACGCAGGAGGCCCTGATGCGCGTAGCGGCCGACGGATATATCGATTTGAGCGACGGGCGGCGGGTCCGGACGCCCGGATACCACGATCAGCAGATCGAGCCAGTGCCGGAGGGTGAAGCTCTCTCCTATCTGCTTACACACAGCTTCCCCGGACACCGCCGTGTTGTTCGCGCACTCAGGCTCGAAGAGCTCAAACGTATCAGGCTCGCCATGTGGGCCGACTCCGTTTCGGAACGAATGACCCTCGTGGATCGCGTTTGGCGTGCCATCACGCAGTCCGTGCCTCCACCGAACGACCCGGATGAGCCAGAGTTGATCCAGGTCATCCAGTACGAGCACTGGGCTTATCCCATCTACCTCGACGGCGCACGCACCAGAGTAATCCCCCGCGGTGGTGTGTCGCTCGCCGAAGTGCCGCCAGAGATGATTCTGCGGCTGGATGGTCAGTTGACGGCCTAGAAAATGGGCCGGGGACACCAGTCACATCGGTGAAACCGGTTTAGCGCCCGCGCCCTATCTGGGCCGGGCCTCACGCCCTGGGGGGGGCGTGCCAAGGGTGGCGGTAGGTGCTTGCGCCTACCGTCATCCACTTTTTGTATGTGGATTGGGAGCTCCTGAAACGATTCAAGGCCGGCCCGCTCAAGCGGACCGACCTCTTCGTGGCGCTTCTCTTTGGGTGGCGATCAAGTCCGAGCAGCCCCACCCGATCTATTTAGCCCATCGCGTCCCGCGCCAACATCACGATGGCAATCAAAGCCATGACGACAACGATCGTCGGGCCAAAAAGCCCGACGCTATCTCCCAGCTTCATTTCGTTCCGTGAGTAAATCAACGTCCCACCCCCTTGTCTCTTCTTCCGCGGCCCCATGCCACGCCCATTAGAGGGCAAACCCCATGCCGTTGGGGTCAAGAAGGGAGTGCGCGGGCTGCCACGGTAATCCTAACTTATTGTACACGAACGAGTTACGGTTACAGAATGGGAGGTTGACCTGGAGAGTCGCTCCTGCCATTTCGACCGGACTGTCCGCTAATGGTGACAGTAATCGTAAGCGCGCGACGAATTGGCAGGCGGATCACCGCGACCCCTCTCGCTACCTCAGCCGGGCAACCCGGGCTCGGTCATTCCGCGCACGTCCAGGGCGTCGTCGATTTCGTCGGCGGGCAGGAGCTCTTTCTCGGCGACCACCTGCCGGACGCTCACGCCACGCTTGGCGGCCTCCTTCGCTACGACCGAAGCTGCGTCATAGCCGATGTAGGGATTGAGCGCTGTGGCGATGGATGGGTTCTTTTCGAGTAGCTCCTTGGCGCGCTCGGCGTTCACTTCGATCCCGGCAACGCACTTGTCGGCGAACGCAGTGGAAATGTTCGCCAGCAGCGTGATCGACTCGAGCAAGGCTTGCGCGAGAACGGGCATCATCACGTTCAACTCGAAGTTGCCGCGGCTTCCCGCCACGGTAATGGTCGTGTGATTCCCCATCACGCGTGCGCAGACCATCA
>SMVB01020811.1_pt1 | contig 11266 bp, 15 predicted proteins | sample 2456461 | NCBI WGS metagenome assembly SMVB01 (sample SAMN11095934, study PRJNA526329) | marine sediment metagenome | biome: Marine sediment; feature: Surficial sediment; material: Deep marine sediment; isolation source: Hadal surficial sediment | place: Pacific Ocean | collected 2014-05 | depth...
CATATTGAAACAGTCAAAGAAACCTTACTCATCAACGATGTGGATCCCGAGGAAGTATATGGCGAGATAAATCCCGAAAATACACCTCATTCGACCTATTAATAAATTAGTAGTATTCGAGATCACTGTAGATGAAATCAAATTCGGTAGGCAATACAGAAGTTTCAGCATACTTAGCTCTTAAAGAAATGGGGTATGACGTTTCTAAAAATAAGGGTCATAGCTTTGTTAAAATAATTCGTATCCCTACTCATAACAAAGCAATCAATGATCGCCAGCAAAGCTGGCTGGACCTCACTTCGTTCGGCCCATTATTGCGGCGTTATATCTGAACGTCCGCTTTCAGTATAAAGCGGACATTACTTCATTTGCTGCACTGATCGTTTTTTCGATAGCTTCATCTGTATGAGCCTTTGATACGAAACCTGCTTCGAAGGAAGAGGGGGCGAGGTAGATCCCCTGTTCCAGCATGCCATGGAAGAAGCTGTTGAATCGTTCCTGATTGCAGTTCATCACTTGTTCGAAGGAGGTGACGGAATTTTCTTCGGTGAAGAACAAGCCGAACATGCCGCCGACTGAATTGGTGGTAAAAGGGATCTCAGCTGCATTAGACACTCTCTGTAGGCCATCAACTAATAATTTTGTTGTCTCTGTTAATTCTTCGAAGAAGTTTGGTTCCGAGATCAAGTTCAATGTGGTGAGTCCTGCGCTCATGGCGACGGGGTTGCCGGATAGTGTTCCAGCTTGGTAGACAGGGCCATCCGGGGCGATGTGATTCATAATGTCTTCACGACCACCAAAGGCACCCACGGGCATGCCGCCGCCGATGACTTTGCCTAGTATGGTGATATCCGGCACGATGTTATAGATCGATTGTGCACCACCAAGCGCAACGCGGAAGCCGGTCATGACCTCATCAAAGATGAGGACGCTCTGATGTTGATCACAGACACGACGTAAAGTATCAAGAAATTCCTGTGTTCCGGGGATGCAATTCATATTACCAGCAATCGGTTCGACGATAATGGCAGCAATTTGATCACCCATCTTATTGAACAGATCTTCAACATGTTGTGGATTGTTATAACTTAAAGTGAGTGTGTGTTGGGCGAAGTCTGCAGGGACGCCGGGAGAAGTAGGCACCCCCAGTGTCAGTGCGCCAGAACCCGCTTTAACCAGAAGTGAATCTGCATGACCGTGATAACAACCTTCAAATTTAACAATCTTATCTCTGCCGGTGAAACCGCGCGCAAGTCGAATCGCACTCATGGCTGCCTCTGTGCCTGAGCTAACCATACGCACCTTCTCAATAGAAGGCACTAACTCACAAATTTTGTTGGCCATTTGTGTTTCAAGTTCTGTCGGTGCACCAAAACTGAGTCCATTGGCTGCAGTTTCCTGTACTGCCTTGATAACCTCTGGGTGAGCGTGGCCAAGAATCATGGGGCCCCATGAGCCTACGTAATCAATATATTGTTTACCATCGCTGTCAAAAACATAAGCACCCTGGGCTTTGGATAAGAATACCGGATCACCGCCCACTGATTTGAATGCTCGAACGGGGGAATTGACGCCACCGGGGATGTGTTCTTGTGCAGCTTTAAATAAATTTTTTGTCATAATTTAATTTTTAAAATAAATCGATGTATTTTGTTGCTGTATTAAACGGAGTTTTTGATGCATATATGCCACTAATGACAGCCAGCATATCGGCACCCGCGTCAATTAAAGATTGTCCATTCTCCGGTGTAATACCACCAATGGCAACTACAGGGAGCTTAAATTTTTGTTTGGCTGTTTGAATAATGTCAGGTGTCGCATGGGCAGCCTCAGGCTTGGTAGGTGAAGGGAAAAATGCACCAAAAGCAATATAGTCAGCGCCGGACTTTGCAGCTTGCTGGGCACGATCCAGATTGTTATAACAGGAACAACCAATCATTGCCTTATCTCCCAAACGTTTTCTAGCATCGGCAATGGTCGAATCAGTCTTACCTAAATGTACGCCATCAGCTCCTATTTGAACTGCGAGGGCGATATCATCATTAATAATCAGAGGCACTGAGAATTGTCGACATAATTCGCGGAGCTGTTCGGCCTCGGTAATGCGCGTGTTTTCATCTGCCTGTTTATTTCTGTATTGTAAAAGGTTTGCACCTGCACGTAGAATTTCCTCAGTCCTGATGAGCATTATTTCTGAGCTAAGGTTAGCCGTGTCAGTGATGGCATAAAGCCCTTTTATTTCGAATCTCATGACTATTAAATTTCTGACTGTTTAAAAAAGCGATTTGGATGCATTTGCCCCTTGCCCAGTTTTAGACCATGTTTGAGACTGTTCCAGGTGAATACCTGCGCTTGTTCAATTGCTGTGGGGAGGTCGATTTTGTTTGCAAGATTGGCACTGATCGCGGAGGTCAGTGTGCAACCTGAACCATGAAAATTTCCAGGTAAGCGATCATATGTAAATGTACGAGTCTGTCCGTTTTCTTGATAAAGATGGTTAATGATTTTTATTTCAGAGGCTTCTGCATCTGTTATTAATATATTCTTACAGCCCAACTCAAAAAATTTCTCAGCGGCTGCTTGTGGTGTCAGCGTTCCTGTTAATTGCATCGCTTCTTCGCGATTGGGTGTGATCACTGTAGTAAAAGGTAATAGCAGCTCGGAGATTAAGGAACATACCTCTTCATTCGAAAAATTATGGCCTGTTGTTGATTGCAGAACAGGATCAAGTATTACCGGAAAAGTTTCATCTGCTATTAGTTCATGAATCGCGCGAATCAGTTCCTGAGAGCCAATCGCACCGATTTTACAGGCATCGATATTGACATCATCGACAACAAGCCTGGCTTGGGTAAGAAAATCTCCTGCTGCCTGAGGTAGGTGGTAAGAAAATAATTGAGTGTTTTGAGCTGTTAGCGAGGTAATGACCGAAGTCGCAATGCATCCATGTGCTGCCAGCGTTTCAATGTCGGCCTGAATGCCAGCACCACCGGAAGGATCATGTCCTGCCAGCACAAGGACAACAGGTTTGTTCGGTGATGGCTTATTCATAGTGGTCATTTTAAATGAGTCTACGTTGTTATAGTATGCCGAATCTATTTTTTTAGGGGGTGAGGGTATCTTTGATGAAACAATATATGTGTGCAATTTGTGGATTTGTATATGAAGAAGAAAAAGGTTGGCCAGAAGACGGGATTGAAGCCGGCACCAAATGGGAAGATGTGCCCGAAGATTGGGTATGTCCAGAATGTGCGGCGACGAAAGCCGATTTTGAGATGATTGAAATACAGGGAATCTCTGATTAAGTCATGTATCGACATCTTGCGATTAAAATATCCCGTTTCTGCCTCGCCTATACGGATGTAGGCGAGGGGCGTGAGTACGGATACGGAAGCTTTGTAAAACTCCGCAATAGCCCTGCTATTACGCGCGTTTCACGCCTTGAACCAGAATATTTTAACCAGCAATCTGTTCCGACCCAGACTTAATCAGAGGTTCCCTAAAAAGGTCTGACCACTGCGAGGATTATAATCGCGACCAGAACCAATACCGGAAATTCATTTAGCCAGCGATAAAATATATGACTGTGATTGTTACGGTCATGTTTAAAATCCACTAATAATTTTCCACAGTAGATATGATAAATAAGCAGTACCGCAACTAACGCCAGTTTTACATGCAGCCATAACATTCCCGCATAAGTTTCCCAGCCATTTGCGAACAATGTCCAAAAACCAAAGGCAATAGTCAGGATCGCGCCCGGGGTCATGATGCCAAAGAAGAGTTTTCGTTCCATGATCTTGAAGCGATCAATACTTGTCTGATCTTCACTCATGGCGTGATAAACAAAAAGCCGTGGAAGATAGAACAGGCCTGCGAACCAGGTCACCATGAAAATGAGATGTAGTGCTTTTAACCAGAGCATTATTTAATCAAATCTAGATAGCCTGTTCTCGTGTCTATGGACGGACACGCGCGAACAAAGTGAGTGGGAGCGAGTACGGACTTTGTTGGTACTCATGCGACCCCTGACTCGGTCAGGAAGACCGATGTCAGGGATAAGCAACAACAGGCCCGCAAACCAGGTCACCATGAATATTAAATGTAAGGCCTTGAGCCAAAGCATGATGTAGGGTTCCTGGTTAGTTCTGGTCAGTTCTGGTCAGTTCTGGTCAGGATGAAGGTGTGGAGATTAGACTTAAGTCGGTGACTGTATTTTGGTTCGGCAACATTGAGATTATCGAGTCACGTAGTTCATTCATATCCATTTCACCAATAGTGTGTTTGGTAATGGTACCATCTGGTGCGATCAGAAAAGACGTTGGAGTGACCAGAACATCACCAAAAGCAACCATCGCATTCCCCTCAATATCGATCGCGATGGGGTAGGGGATTTCTCGTTCGGAAATCATCTTAACCACCTGGTTAGGTGGGTCGTAGGGCATGGCAATACCAATGATTTCCAGGCCGTCATCAGAAAGCTCATCATAAAGTGCAATTAAGTGGGGCATTTCACGAACGCAACCGACACAGGAGGTCGCCCAAAAGGTCACTAAAACCGGGTTGCCTTGCAGCTCTTTTAAATCAATGATACTTCCATCTGTTATGGTGAGCTTGATGTCAGGTGCTTGACTAATACCACTCGGCGAAAGCCATAACCAGGCAACAGAGGCTATAAACCCTACGACAAGAGGTATTGCAATCAGAGATCGTTTGTTCATTTTGAATTAATTATAGGGTCAATTATCAGTATGGCCAATGATTTCATTCGCAGTTTCAGTGACTTCATTTTTTAGCTCTCCACTGAAGAAATTTCTGATGCTGTTGAATATGTGTTTAATCCCTCTCCAGATTTTCGGCAAGAGCCAGATCATCAGGGCAATAAATATGATCAGTGCGATAATAAACGCAACAGGATGATTGAGTGCTGCCCATATACCGGTAATGACCAGAAGATCTTCGCCGATAGAGGCAGTCCAGTTGCTTACAGGTTCTGGTGATGAATTAATCACGATCCGACTGCCAGTTTTGGTCGCGTGGGTGGCGGCTGTCAGTGAACCACCAACAATAAACGCAGCCAGTTCTACAGCAGGAGTCATGTCTCCGACGGCACCCATGGCCAGCACTGCGCCAAGCGGAATCCTGATAAAAGTGTGCAATGCATCCCATGCGGTATCGACACCCGGTGTTTTGTCGGCAAAGAATTCGATGCAGTACATCAATCCTGCGGCAGTCATTACCAGGGGATCAGTGACAACCATTAAATCTGGGGGGAGATCAATATTACCTGTGCTACCTAGATAGCCGAGCATAAATATGGTGGCATAAAGATTAATACCACTTGCCCATGCGACTCCCATCGATAATGCAATAATTGATACGGTATCCATAAAGCTGTTTCCTGAGTTCAGTTCGGGTATTTTAGCGCAACATAGAGGGCTATAGTCTGTTTCGACTGGCTAAAGGCATATTTGTTCTTTATATGAACAAATATGAAGCCATTTTAGGGATATTCAACCCTGGAATATTGTCTTGACACTAAAATCGGCTAATATTAATCTGATTTATGAAATATATGATCTATACAGTTGTTTCAAGAAGAATAATTATTACGGTATAGGATACCTTATTTGAAAGCGGCCAAGGCCGCTTTCTTTGCTTATATCTAAACTATCTGAAGTCTATATTTCCGGGTAGTTTGGGGTTAGGGCAGCATTGACAGTTTTAGGTGGATATCTAAAACAACGGGTAATAATGAGTGAGTAGTAAAATTTTAAAAGTAGGCATTGTTGGCGCGACTGGATACACTGGTGTTGAATTGCTACGCCTATTGATTGGACATGAGCAAGTCGATATTCAGGTGGTGACTTCAAATTCCGAGAAAGATCAATATGTGACCAATGTTTTCCCAAGTTTGTCTGGATATCTGGATCTGAAATTTTCTGAACATGATTCACCTGTGTTGACTGAATGCGACGTGGTATTTTTTGCCACACCACATGCGACATCTATGTACAAGATCCCTGAGTTATTGAATGCCAATGTAAGAATTATTGATCTGTCAGCTGACTTTCGTTTGCAGGATGCTGAACAATGGCAGCATTGGTATGGCATTGAACATGCTGCACCGGAATTATTAGAAAGTGCTGTTTATGGTTTGCCAGAAATTAATCGGGATCAGATTTCCAAAGCTGATCTGGTTGCCAATCCTGGATGCTATCCTACCGCGGTTTCGCTTGGGTTTTTACCTTTGTTAGAAGCAGGCATTGTTGATTTAAATTCATTGATTGCCGATGCCAAGTCGGGTGTTAGCGGTGCCGGGCGTAAGGCAGCCATGGCAAGTCTTTTCAGCGAAGCCAGTGAATCTTTTAAGGCATACGGTGTTTCTGGTCATCGGCATTTGCCCGAAATTTGTCAGACACTGAGTCTCTGTTCAGGACAGGCAGTGGATATCACTTTTGTGCCGCATTTGGTACCGATGGTAAGGGGGATATTTGCTACCCTTTATGCACGTTTGAAACAGAAGGACATTGATATCACCGATATTTATACCACACGTTATATCAATGAACCCTTTGTAGAGGTACTCCCGAATGGCTCGCAGCCTGATACACGTGAAGTACGGGGAACAAACATGTGTCGAATCGCAGTGAGTCAATCACAGGATAGTGACAAAATTGTTGTTTTATCGGTCATCGATAATCTCGTGAAAGGGGCTGCAGGCCAGGCAATTCAGAATATGAACATTATGTTCGGTCTGGATGAGGTGTCAGGACTTAATCTTCCGGCGATTTATCCATAAGTAAAGCCGCTTTTTTAAAATCTTTTGTGATGATGAAATTCCTGAATAAGAGTGTTTAAGTGTGAGCCTTTCAAGAAAACTCGTAATTAAGCATCACAACCCACTACATATTTTTGCCGTAATTGTTATCTCTTGCGTAGTGATAACAATTACGACATGGGTTGTTCTCGACGAAAGTCAATGGTCGTATATTAAATCGCGTCTAACTGAAGCTAAAAAGAATAAAGAACTGTGGCAAGAAAATCAGATAATGAACAATACGATTGTAAAACTGGAAGACCGCATTATTATGTTTGAAAGGACAGCTCAGCTAGACAGGCAAACTATCGAAAATCTCCAAGGAGGCATGATTAAGCAACAGGATGAAGTTTATACATTGAGGAAAGAGCTTGAATTTTACCAGGGGATTATGGCTGCGGCAGGTGAAACCAGGGGCTTAAGCATACAGGGATTACGTATTGAAGAAACATCGCAGCCCAGGAGTTATTATTTCAAGCTCATATTAACCCATGTCTCAAAAAGTGATAAAATGGCAGCAGGCAGGTTGTCAATATTGTTGGAGGGTGTTCAGGATGATATCCCCAGGACTATAGATATTCGGGAACTGACGCTGTCCAGGTCATTGTCGTTGGTCTTTAAGTTCAGCAGTTTTGAGCGTATTGAGGGCAGTATCATGTTACCTGACGGGTTTGTTGCTCATAGAGTGATAGTCAGAGCCCGCCAGGAAGGCAAGAAAACAACTCCTGAAATAGAGCGTATTTTCGATTGGACAGAAGCGATGGAGCATTAGAGGAGAGATATTAGATGTTTGGTAAGGGTAAAAATAAAAAAACCACACGGATGGATACCTTGGTTGGTCCTCAGAGTGAGGTGTCCGGTGATGTGAAATTTACTGGTGGATTGCATATCGAAGGCACAATAAAAGGCAATGTCATTGCAGAAAATGATGGCAATTCTTTGGTTCAGCTGAGCGAAAGTGGAACCATCGAAGGTGAAGTCAGGGCGCCATTTATTGTATTAAATGGCGTTGTTATTGGGGATGTTTATGGTGCAGAGCACGTTGAACTTGCATCAAAGGCGCGTGTCGCAGGGAATGTGTACTATAATTTGATCGAGATGGCTGTGGGTGCAGAGGTAAATGGTAAACTTATGCATATACAGTCTTCTAATGATGTACCATTGGCGCTGGGCCATGTGGAACCTCTAGATGAACCAGATATAGATTTAGAGTAGTTGAGAATATTAACTTAAATAGAAATGATATGAATACAGGACAAGAAAAGAATACTCCAAAAAAGGTTACTATCGCTGAAATTTCAGAGGATGAGGATATGCCTGATCCATTGTTGTTTACTGATGAGGCAGCAGCAAAAGTAAAATCCTTGATTGAGGAAGAAGATAATGACGCACTTATGTTAAGAGTCTTCGTTAGTGGCGGTGGGTGTTCTGGTTTTCAATATGGTTTCACCTTTGATGAAAGTATCACAGACGGTGATACGGTCATTGAGAAAGGCGGTGTGAAATTACTTATCGATCCAATGAGTTTCCAGTACCTGGTAGGTGGTGAGATTGATTACACGGAAGGTCTGGAAGGCGCTCAGTTTGTTATACGTAATCCTAATGCAACGACGACCTGCGGTTGCGGTTCATCTTTTTCAGTCTAATGATTACAGTTCAATTTCCCGGGCCGGCATTGTAGATCGCACCAAGAATCACTTGATCATCAGCGCCTGTTACTGAGGTCAAATTCCCAAATTGATTTTCCATGCGGCGTTTTGCCAGCCAGGCAAATGCCACTGCTTCAACGGCATCAGGATCAAGGCCCGCTTTCTCAGTAGAATTGATCTCTGCCTTAATTTGCGAATCGCGTAGACGCTGCATCATGAATTTATTATGCACGCCACCTCCGCAAACCAGGATTTCATCGCAATCCGGCGCATGGTTTTTTATCACGTCACTAATAGTCACAACGCTAAACTCGAGTAGCGTTGCTTGTACATCATTTGCATCAATGGGTGTTTTTAACTGTGACAATTTGTACTCAAGCCATTGCAGGTTGAAAAAATCCCTACCAGTACTTTTCGGTGGGGCCGCCTTGAAATAGGCTTCATCAAGTAATAGAGAAAGTAATTCTTGATTACATTGGCCTGACTTTGCCCATTCACCGTCCTTATCAAAATCCTGATCAAGGTGCTGCTGACTCCATTCGTCCATCAGCGCATTCCCCGGGCCGGTATCAAAACCTGTGATAGCAATCTTGCCATTGGCAGGAAGCAGGGTGATATTTGCCATGCCGCCAATGTTCAGGATGACTCGCTCACTTTTATCATTCTGGAAGAGCCATTGATGAAATGCAGGGGCCAGTGGTGCACCTTCTCCACCTGCGGCAATATCCATGCGCCGAAAGTCTGCGATGGTAGTGATGCCTGTTTGATAGGCAATAATATTTGCATCGCCAATCTGTAAAGTGCGCGGGTGTTTAGCATCAGGTAAATGCAGAATTGTTTGGCCATGACTGCCAATGGCATGGATGTCTTCTGGCGACAAATCCCCGGATTCAATAATTTGTAGTGAGGCTTCCGCAAAAAGATTTCCCATGATGACATCAATTTCTGTTATTTCACTCAGAGTAGATTCGGTGTTGATAGATCTTATGGTCTGTTGAAGCTTTTTTGAAATGGGAGTTTGTTGGTACTGAATTAATTCCAACTCATGTTCAACAATGTTAACCAGCGCTGCATCGATTGCATCCATGCTGGTGCCTGACATCAACCCTATATAAAACACGATTTTATCAAGGCATTAATTAGTGGGTGGGGATGAGTTCGCTTTTTCATTCAGGGCAACGATGGAATGGACGATGGCGGATTTTATTTGTTCACCATCGGCTGCAACAGTTGCGTTGTTCGTAATACTACTCAGTTGTGCCAACAAAGGTTTGGCTTGTGATTTGAATTCATCCATCAAATCATCAGGGATCCGCATAGCCTTCGGTAGTTTGACTGTTAAAGGGTTCCGGTGTACACCATTAACTCGAAACTCATAATGTAGATGTGGTCCTGTGGCCAGGCCTGTCATACCGACATAGCCAATAATCTGCCCTTGTTTGACGTGCTTGCCTCTTTTAATCCCCCGACGATAACGCGACAGATGACCATAAAGTGTTGTGTATCGTCCGCCATGTTGAATGATGATTGCCTTTCCGTAACCGCCTTTTCTTGCAGCAAGTCTTATCACGCCATTTCCTGTTGCCCTGACGGGCGTGCCTGTTGAAGCTGCGTAATCGACACCCTTATGTGCACGAATCCTGTTAAGGATCGGATGCTTTCTTCCCAGACTAAAACGAGAGCTTATTCGAGTAAACTTGACTGGTGTTCTTAGAAAAGCCTTACGCATGCTATCACCATTCTCAGCGTAATAATCAGAATGTCCATCAGCATGTGTATAGCGGACAGAGGTGAAAGATTTTCCACGGTTGATAAATTCTGCGGCCAGGATGGGCCCGTCCTGAACTTTTTCGCCATCGATATAGCGTTCTTCATAAACAACATGGAATTGATCCCCCTGGCGGACTTCCATGGCGAAGTCGATATCCCAGCCATACAGGTTTATCAACTGCATGATCATATTATCCGAGAGTCCAGCTCTCCTTCCAGCCAGGAATAGAGATTCATTAATTGTGCCGCTGGCAGTTTTTACTTTGCTTTCCAGTTCTTTTTCCAGCAGGTACGCTGAATAGATGTCCCCTAATTTTTTGATATAAAGTGTGTCAGTCAGATCAACGTCATATTGCAGGGCTTCAAATTGCCCATCTTCAAACAGGAATCGAATCTCCTGACCTGGTTTTATGTGTTTTAGAATGGCGGTGTCTTCACCGAGTGCCATGATGTTATATAACATTTGGGGAGATAACCTTTTACGTTTAAAGATAAGCGCGAGATTATCCCCGGACTGGACTTTCACCGATTCCCAATAGGGTTCTTTTTCTGGTTCTACCCCAGGAAATTCATCGGTGGCTAAAGCTTCATTTTCATCAATGGCAATATCCTGCGCCACGTGTTCTGCTATAGAGAATTCAGCCTGGGGAGTATCTGATTGCCCAATGTTTTCATGGAAATCTTCGGAGTCAGTTATTTCAGAGTCTGTGGTCACGTGTTGTGCGCTTTCTACATCAGGTGCCGAAGAATGATCTACAGCTATCATGACAGAGGTCGGTGTCTTCAAGCTGCTGCCACCGTAGAAAATAACACTGGCGAGTATGGATACGGCAATGAACAAATAAGGGAAATGATGTTTTGCGATCAATGACTGATGAATGGCTTCCTGACCATTCCCAGTCTTATAGTCTTTCTTTATATAGGACTTATAAGTCACGGTGTTTACTCATAAAAATTTGGCTAACTCTAGCGTGCGGTTAATGAATCGTCAATGCTATTTTGTCTGTATATTATTGGCTGCCGGGAA
>SMVB01033210.1_pt1 | contig 11264 bp, 7 predicted proteins | sample 2456461 | NCBI WGS metagenome assembly SMVB01 (sample SAMN11095934, study PRJNA526329) | marine sediment metagenome | biome: Marine sediment; feature: Surficial sediment; material: Deep marine sediment; isolation source: Hadal surficial sediment | place: Pacific Ocean | collected 2014-05 | depth 0-1...
GGGTAGAGATCCGGCATGAGATAGACGTTCGGGCACATCAGGGCGACCGCGCAGACCTGGCTGACCCAGGGCCAACAACCGTGGGCAACGATGATCGGCAGGTCGGGGTATTTCAGGGCGACGCGCTGGATCCGAACGGGATCGATATAGGAGAGGTCGGGCGAGAGCAGGAAGCTGCCGTTGAGACTGACCAGCAGGCCTTCTGATCGGCAAAGCGCGTAGACCTCATCGAGGGCCGGTTCGTCGTTGTGAAGCGGCGGCTTCGCCATGGCATTATCGAGCGCGACCCCGACGAAGCCCATTTCCCGGAAACCCGCGATCTCCCGGAGTGCGCCGGGGATATCGCTCGTGTCGACGCCGCCGAAGCCAGCGAACCGGTCCGGGTGTTCCGCGACGAGCTTTGCGACGTCGCTATTCTCGACTCCCGCACGGCCCGTGACGACCGCAAAGACGACGCCCGCCTCGTCCATCTCCTCGAGGAAGAGGTCAAAGGATTTCTGGTCTCGAGAGGGGACGGGATCCTTGAAACACAGCCGAACGATCGCCGGCAAATCCAGCGTCTCGTCCAGCGGATGGCCGAACGTGAAGAAGTTGGGCAAGAAGCTTCCGAAGGGCGGGCGAATCCTGAAATCGATTAGTGGTTGTCTCGGGGAAGGCGGCAATCGAGGATCCTTTCCTGGAACGGCTTCATGGGGAGCGGAGCACTCGGGCAGTACCGGGTTAGCCCGCCTTCTCCGAGATCTCGGCAAATTCTCGTGCGATGAGGTCGGTCGCGTAGCGTTGGGGACCGAGGCGCCACTCTCGCCAGGGCAGCCAGTCGTACCAGGCGGCCAGCTGGTCGAAATTGAGTGTTGCGACGATCAGCTGTTCGTCTCGCCCCGCCTCTGCCAAGACCTTCCCGAAGCCGGGAAAATCCGGCCCGCCGATCACGCTGTTGCCGGCCCAGCGAGCATCGCCCTGATTGCCCACGCGATTGGCGGAGACCGCAAAGACGAGGTTTTCCTGAGCCCGCACGAGGGTCGTATACGTGATCATTCGTGCCTTGCCCGGCAGGTCCGTGCTTCCGGTCGGGTTGACGAGGATGCGAGCTCCCTTGAGTGCGAGGATCCTCGATAACTCGGGATTGTTGTAGAAGTCGTAACAGATCGAGATGCCGATCGGTCCGAGCCTCGTCTCGAAGACGGGCACGCGATCGCCCGGGGTGAAGCGGTTGGTCTCGAGCGGGATACCGAGATGGATCTTTCGATAGGCCCCGACGAGACCGTCGGGGGCGATCAGGACCGCCGAGTTGTAGAGCGTGCCCGGCTCGGTGGGATCGCGTTCCTCCATACCGAAGATGACGTGGATATCGAGTTCCCGTGAGACCTTTGCGACGACCTCTGTCGAGGGGCCCGGAATCAATTCTGCCTGCTCGAGATGCCAGCTACAGGGATGCCCGTGCGCGGAGCATTCGTCGCATTCGCCCCAGGCGTTGAGTGCAAGCTCGGGAAAGACCACGAGATCGCAGCCCTGATGAGCGGCGTCACGAATGATTTCGACGATCTTTACGAGGGTCGCGGTCTTGTCTCGCAAAACAGAGTCGAAATTGACGCTGCCCACGGTGACGAGTTTGGGATGAGCGGGGTCGTTTACTGCATGGGCCATGGATCGGTGCCTCCGCGATCGAAGAGTTGGAGTGGGTTTCAGTATGGCGCGCGGCGTGGCCTTGCGTGCGCCGGAGTCCTGGAGTGAACCCATGCGCGGAGGCTTCGGCAAGAGCGAAAAACTCTGAGTACCTCCGCTTAGCGATGTGCCTCTTGCGCCGTCAGCCCGGGCTTGAGAATGACGATTTCGACTCGTCGATTCTGCTCGCGTCCCTCAGCCGTGTCGTTGCTCGCGACCGGAAACTGCGAGCCATAGCCCTCTGAAACGAGACGCGCTTCGTCCACACCGAATTCGATCAGGCCGGCTCGAATACTGTCGGCTCGCCGCTTCGAAAGCAGGGCGTTGTAGTCGGCTGCCCCCCGATTGTCGGCGTGGCCCTCGACGATTGCGTCCCGCTGGTCCAGGGCGTCCGTGAGCACGCTGCTGGATTCGAGCTTCGCGGCGGTCGCCTCGGTTCGAGCGACCGCGACTTCGGAATAGACGACGGCCATTTCCGCTTCGTGATCGATCAGGTCCTGTTTTTCATTGGCTTCGAGCAGCCTTTCGGCTTCGGCAAGATGCCGCTCGGCTTCCTGGAAATCGAGGGAGTCCGAGTCGACCAGGCCGCCGCCGCGAGCCGCATCGACCCGCGCCCGGGCTGCGTGGACGGAACTCGGATCCGAGCTGGCACAGCCGCCGACCGCGACCACGAGCGCAATCATTCCGAACGACGCTTTAACGAGGAGATGGAATCGGTTCCGGCCCCGGTGAGTTTTAAATTGATTGATCATTGAAGTCGATCCTCCACGGCGGTGGTCGTGCGCACGCGCAGGGCTTCGGCTTCCTGGTCCATTCGCTGTGCGTCCCGGAGCTGCTTCCGCGCGCCTTCGCGTTGAGCAACCGTGTTGGCGAGCTGAGTATACGCAACGGCCTTCTCGGCCATCCGTTCCGCTTCCTGGCCGCTCAGGTTCTGGGCCTCAGCAAGGAACGAGTCCGCTTTCTGGAGCGACTCGAACGCGTAGGTCTCTGCACCATTCGCTCGGGCGTCGCGAATCGCAAATTGTGCCGTCGCGATCTCGTTGCTCGCGGAGACCTTGGAGTGGGTTGCGCAGCCGGAGAACACCAGCAGGGCGACCCCCAGCAGACCAATCATGCCTGCGGTCCGTAGGCACCGTCGGTCAGGAAGTGAATTCGGACCACTTTCGTTTCTCCAAGGCCGCACGATAAGGCCACGGCCGATCTGAATGAGAACGAGATCATGGCAGACCCCGCCGGTCGTGTCATCGCGGGCCGCGCTTCTAGCGGCCCGGTCCGGTTGCTTCGGCGATCGGGGCGAGACTCCGATGTTTCATCGGGATCCAGTCGTTCGATCCCTTTCGGATATTCGCGAAGGCGAGTTCGGGCAGACTGACAAAAGCTCCGCGGAGGCCGCGCTGGAGATTATGTCCGCGATCGACGGGTGCTGTGATGATCCCGAGGACGCTCTGGCCGAGTGCGGCGACCAGATTCACGGCGCCCAGGATCGGTCGCAGGAGTGGCCGATCTTCGGTGAAGAATACGAAGAACGAATCAGCTGGGCTGCGCTCGTAGGTCGTTGCAGTGAAGGTATTGGACTCACGCAACGCCACGCGAAAAGAGGACTCGTGACTCCGCATGGTCTGGATGCGCCGCTCGCGATACGAAGGGATTATTTCCCGGGTGATCACCGCATATCGCTCGTTCACCTGTCGAGCCGAGACGAAGGGAATGAACGCCAGGGAATTACGACTTCGCACATAGCCTCCGAGCTGCTCTTGCGAAAGCTCGGCGGAGTCCCCAAAGCTGGCGTTGATCGTTGCGAAGAGAGCCGTTGCACAGTTTTGTGTGATCAGGTTGTAACGGTGGAGTCGATATAGCTCTCGGGAGTAGCTGCGTTCGCGTTGGCGGGCGCGCTCGAGGTCCTTTGAGGAATCGGTCGCGCGACGCAGGGCTAGGCTCGGAAGCGGGTAGGGTGCCTCGCGTGACGGAACGAGGTGGCCGCGCGCAACGCGCATGGGCGCATCGTCCCGAACGGCCCTCAGGATTTCTAGATAGCGATTGCTCCTCTCCTCCAGGCGTTCCCAGGCCAGTTCGTTTGGAGCCGTGCTCTTCGCGAAGAAGGTCCGAGCCCCATCCAGCTGTGCCTGGTTCTCCAGGAGCATGTTCGAGACGGTATCTCCGCTTCGATTGATTTCGTTTCCGTCGAGAGTTCTCGAGGCTTCCGGGAAGGCGTCGAGAAAAACCAGGCGCCCCGTCTCGACGGACTCGGCCAACGCCGAGAGTCTGGCCATTCCAACGAGCAGCGTTTGTCCCCAGTCCCCACGTCTGGATTCCAAGAGTCCTACGAGCTGCTCGGCCAGCACGCGGGAATATCGTTCGAATGCCTGGATCTCCTGGGGCCCGAGCTCGAAATAGGCGTCACGGGGCGCGTGGTGCGTGGTGGGAGCCAGCGGGCGGGCATCCTCGAGAACGTCGAGCGCGGCCAGGCCCGCCGCCAGATCGTGCCAGCGGCTCGAGTAGGACCGTGCAAAGGGAGGATACGCATACACGGAAACAGGGGGCTCGACGGCCCAGGCGGTCGGATCCTGGTCACCCAGCGTTTGCATCTCATCGAGCAGCCTTCGGCGTCGATTCGACAGAAAATCCGAACCGTGTGTCCGAACGATCGCGTGCGTGAGGGAAACGAGTGGCACAGAAGGAAGGGCGACCGCCGCTTCATTCTCCGCCCGCTCCGCCTGCGGAGGCTGCGGCTCGAAATAGCCCAGACCCAACACCGCCAGGCGGAAGGTCTCGGCGGAATTGCTCGGATCAGTTCCGAGATCGTGTATGATTTGGAGAAGCAGGCGATCCTCACGCAGGGCGTCGGCGACACCGATCTGTGCCTCTTGTGCCCGGTGCCGCTGCCGGAATCGATTCACGAGGGTCGACAACGTCTCCTTCGAGACCGCGACGCGAGTCGCATGAATCGTCCGGTTGCCGAGCAGTGCGTAGTCGTAGAGAAACGCGTCAGCCAGATCCCGGTGGATGACGAGCAGTCCATTCTCACTTTGGAAATGGTAGACGTCTCGACCGAATCGGATCGCGGTATGCCCACCACTCGATCCACCTTCGTTCGACAAGATATAAAGGTAGTCGAAGCTCGGAGTGGCCTGCGCGTCCGTCGCAGCTTCGGCCCACGCGATCGAGCTCGAGAGCAGGAGGCTCAGAAGAGCCGCGCTCTTCACAGAAGGATTCACGCAGGCGGCAAGTCCGCGAAGCGAAGATCGTCGTGACAAATTCGAACGAGCCTCTTTGCCTCGCTGTCTGCTCGGCGCGAGCGACGCGTTTATCAGGTTGACGGGGAGGTTGATGAGGACTGCGCTTCGGGCTGCATCTTCGAATCGGGAGCGGTTGTTGATGCGGGACTCGTGGGCGCCGGAGCGGTTCGTTGATAGCCCTTCCGCAACTCGTTCAGTTTCGTGAGATCGTCCCCGCCCAGTTGTTTCGAGAAGTCATCAAAAGCGGGCTCCTGGAGTCCGGCGGTTCCGGCGCCGACGCCGATGGCCTGAGTCGTGTCCGCATCGGCCTCCCAGTTCGTGATGCCACGCGCTTTCGCGAGATCGGCGATCGCGCGGCGAAAGGCGTCGAGTTCTCCGCCACTCTTGATGTAGGTGACCGTCAACTGGGAAACGTCCTGTCGATAGCTGGCCGTATCCTGCGGCGTTTCCGGTGCGGGGGAATCGCTGTCGTCGTCGCTGGAAGAATCGGAAGAACTCCTTGACGGGCTACTGATCGAATCCGAAATCGACCCGGAACTCGTCGAGAGAGAACAACCGGTCGTCGCGGCGAGAGCCAACACGATGAATATGGAGAAGATCTTGCGCATTTCGATTCCCATGGTGATTGAAATGATAGGCCGGAGGGTAGCCCTGAATTGCGCATGCGCAGCAAGGCTTGCTCGCTGAGTGAGCGGCGAAGGGATGGCCCGACGACCTTCGCGGCGCAGACGACGGACTCGGGGTCGGCCTGAATCAGTCTGCGCCCAAGGCTTCCGAATCCGATTCCGCATCGGACTCTTCCGCTTCAGGCGACCAGCCACCGCCTAGCGCCTTGTAGAGCGTGACGAACGCGATCAGGGCTTGGCGCCGGATCGACGATTCTTCGAGCTCGGCATCGAAGAGCGTTCGATCGCTGTCGAGTACCTCGAGGTAGTCGACGACACCGCCGTCGTAACGGGCCTGGGACAGGCGAGCGGCGTTTTGTGCAGCCGCAACCTGACGTCGTCGCGCCGCGCGTTCCCGTCGCAGGGTCTGAATGGCGACCAGGGAATCTTCGACCTCGCGAAAGGCGTTCTGAAGCACGCTGATGTAGCGGTGCTGCGCCTGTTCGGCACGTGCTTGCTGAGCCTCCTTCTGCGCCTTGAGTTGGCCGCTATTGAAGAGCGGCTGAAAGATGCCGGCCATGATGTTCCATTGGCCTGCGTCGGTCGAATTCAGGTCTGTCAGGTCCTCGGCTACGGCACTGATTTCCGCCGTCAAGGAGAGGGCCGGGAATCGCAAGGCCTGGGCGACGCCGATCCGCGCCGTCTCGGCGATCAGGCGCTGCTCGGCTTCGACCACGTCCGGCCGACGTTGGAGAAGCTCGGAGGGCAGTCCGGCGGGCACGTCGACGGGTAATTGGCCGAGCCCGATCGGCGCCCCCCTTGGTATGGGTCCGGGGTAGCGACCGAGCAGCACGCGCAGCGCGTGTTCGGTCTGGGCAACCAGGCGATCGAATCGCGCGACGGAAGCCTCGGCGATCGCGAGCTGGACCTGGGCCTGGCTGACGTCGAGCTCCGCCACGATCCCCTTCTCGAAGCGGGCCTGGACGATTTCCAGACGGTCCCGGCGGCCTTGCGCCGTTCGGTGTGAGATCTCGAGCTGCGAGTCCAGGTCGCGCAGGAGTAGATAACCACTGGCGACCTGGGAGATCAGGCCGATCGTCACGTTTCGATACGCGGCCTCGGTCGAGAGTAGATCTGCACGCGCGGCCTCCGTCGCTCGCGCGTATTTGCGCCACAGATCGACTTCGAAGCTCAGGTTGAATCCGATCGAGAAATTGTTGTCGGTCGTGCTGCGCCCGGTGATCTCCTCGCTCTGCCGCCCCCGTCCGGCCCCGCCGAAGATGTTGAGGAAAGGGAACTGATCTGCGCGCGTGAAAGTGATGAGGTATCGCGACTCCTGCATGCGCGCCAACGCCACGGCGAGATCCTGGTTCTGTGCGAGAGCCGTTTTGATCAGGCTGGTGAGGGCTTCGTCGTCGTAGATCTCCCACCAGGACAGGTTTGCGATCGACTCGCGGGTATCGGTCGTTCGAATCCATTCCTCGGGCAGGTCGAGTTCGGGCCTCTCATAGTCGGGTGTGACCGCGCAGCCCCAGGAGAGCAACGTCAATCCGATGATCCACAGAGCACCTCGCCTCATCTCAGCGATCCCCTCTGGAGTCGTTCACTTCCGCGGCCGGTCCTCCCTCGGGCACCGGCTCAGCTCGTGAGATGTATCGATCGACGAAGACGTAGAGTGCGGGGATGACGAGCACGCCGACTACGGTCGCCACGAGCATCCCGCTGAAGACGGTCATGCCCATCACCTTGCGTGCCTCGGCGCCTGCTCCGCTTGCGACGAGCAGGGGCAGCACACCGAGAATGAAGGAGAATGCGGTCATCAGGATCGGTCGGAAGCGCCGGCGTGCCGCCTCCATGGCCGCGTCGACCGCGCTCTTGCCGGACTCCCGCTCGATCTTCGCGAATTCGACGATCAGGATCGCGTTTTTCGCGGACATTCCGATCAGCATCACCAGACCGATCTGGGCGAAGACGTTGTTCTCGTAGCTCTCGCTGAAGAGCCGTGCGATCGCGAGTCCCGCCATCGCGCCAAACACCGCGATCGGAACTCCGAAAAGCACCGAAAGCGGGATCGACCAGCTCTCGTATTGCGCGGCGAGAATCAGGAATACGAAGAGCAACGCCATCACGAACACGATTCCGGCGCTGCCCTCCGCCGCCTTTTCCTGGTAGCTCATCGCGTTCCAGGCGAACGACATATCGGCGGGCAGCACGTCCGCAGCGACCTCTTCGAGGGCGGCGAGCGCCTGGGTCGAGCTGTAGCCGGGAGCGGCCTGTCCTTGAATCTCCGCGGAACGGAAGAGGTTGAATCGATTGGTGTATTCGGCGCCTTGCGTCCGGCTGACGCTCACGAGGGTCGAGAGTGGCACCATGCCGCCCTCGTTGTTTCGTGCATAGAAGAAGCGGAGGGCGTCTTCGCTGATTCGATATTCCGGTTCGGCCTGGATATAGACCTTGTAGAGGCGGCCGAATCGGTTGAAATCGTTCACGTAGGCACCGCCCAGGAACGCACCGATCGCCGTGTTGACCTCGCTCATGGGTACGCCGAGCTTCAGCACCTTGGCGTCGTCGATGTCGAGGAAGACCTGGGGCACACTCGCGCGGAAGAGGCTACTCACACGACCGATCTCCGGCCTTTGTGCGGCGGCTGCGATGAAACGCCGGAGTTGTTCTTCCAGATACGCGGGATCGTTGCCCCCTCGGTCTTGAAGCATCAATGAGAATCCGGCGCCCGTGCCGAGCCCCGGAATGGCGGGGGGGCCAAAGGCGAACGCGATGCCCTGCTGGATCTGGGTCGCGAATGCGGCGTTCAGGCGCCGGACGACATTCCTGGCGTGGTCCTCGATGTTCGGGCGCTCGTCCCAATCCTTCAGCTGTACGAAAATGAAGCCTGAATTGGGTTGCACGGTTCCCGATACCAGGCTGAAGCCCGAGATCGTCACCACGTTTTCGACGGCGTCGATTCCCATGACGATCTTCTCGACGTCTTCCATCACCTCTTCGGTGCGCTGGAGCGAAGCGGCGTCGGGTAGCACGAGCGCGCCGAGAATATATCCCTGGTCTTCCTCGGGTACGAATCCAGCGGGCACGATTTGAAAGAGCAGGATCATGGCCAGGATGATGGCCCCGAGTAACACACCCGCTCGAACGAGCTTGGTCGTGAAGAAATGGGTGACGACCATGAAACGATCGGCGACGATTTCGAATCCGCTGTTGAAGCGATCGAAGAACCCGGCGAAAAGGCTCTTTTTCCCTTCTCCTTTAGGCCGGAGAAGTGTGGCGGCCAGGGCGGGGCTCAGGGTGAGCGCGTTGATCGACGAGATCGCGACCGAGATCGCGATCGTGATTGCAAATTGCTGGTAGAGCCGGCCGGTAATCCCCGCCATGGCCGCAACCGGCACGAACACCGCGATGAGTGCGAGCGACGTGGCGACGATCGGTCCTGAGACTTCCTGCATGGCCTCGATCGTCGCCTGGCGTGGGGAGAGCCCGCCCTCCATCTTGGTCGAGACCGCCTCGACGACGACGATCGCGTCATCGACAACGATGCCGATCGCCAGTACGAGTCCCAACAGCGAGAGCGTGTTGATCGTGAAACCGAGGAGTGGGAAGATCGCAAAGGCGCCGATCAGCGACACCGGGACCGCGATCGTCGGAATCAGTGTAGCGCGGAAGTTCTGGAGGAAGATGAAGACGACCAGAATCACAAGAGCGATCGCCTGGAAGAGCGTGATGACGATCTCCCGAATTCCAGCGAGGATCGGCTTCGTCGTGTCGAGCGAGATCGAATATTCGATGTCGTCCGGGAAGCGTTCGGAGACGCGTTCCATCGTCTCCATGATCTTGCTCGCGACCTCCAGTCCGTTCGCGTCGGGGAGCTGGTAGATCGAGATGATGGCGGTCCGTCGCCCATTCGTGCGCGTCGTCATCAGGTAGTTCTGGGAGCCCAGCTCGACCCGGGCGACGTCACGCAAGAGGACCTGTGAGCCATCCGAATTCGACCTGACCACCACGGCGCCAAATTCATCGTCCGTCTGGAAGCGGCCCGCCGCCTGAACGGTATAGGTGAACTCCGTATTCTCGGGTGCCGGGGGTCCGCCGAGCTGTCCTGCCGGGACGAGGACGTTCTGCTCCTGGATCGCGCGTTGTAGATCCGAGATCGTGAGGTTCAGCTTCGCGAGCTGATCCGGCCGTACCCACACCCGCATGGCGTAATCGGTCGAGGTCCCGCCGAACACCTCTGCCACCCCAACACCCTGGATCCGCGCGATCTCATCGATGATGTTGATGGTGGTGTAGTTGGTGAGGAATTGGGCGTCGTAGGTCCCACCGGGCGAATCCATGGTAATCAGAAGCAACGGAAACGAGAGCTTCTTCTTGACCGTGACTCCCTGCCGCTTGACCTCTTCCGGAAGCGTCGCCTGGGCCTCGGAGACACGGTTTTGCGTCAGCACATTCGCCATGTCGAGATCCGTGCCGACCTCGAAGGAGACCTCGAGCGACATCTTGCCATCGCTCGAGTTGATCGATTTCATGTAGATCATGTTCTCGACGCCATTGACCTTCTGTTCGATCGGCGTCGCGACGGACTCTTCTACGCTCCTGGCATTCGCGCCGGTGTAGGTCGCGGTGACGTTCACCATCGGCGGAGTGATATCGGGGTACTGCGCGATCGGTAGACCCTGGAGCGCAACCAGACCCATGATCACGATGAGGATCGCGAGCACCATCGCCACGATGGGACGCCTGACGAAGAATCCGGCCACGTCTCAGGACCTCTTCTCATCATCGGGGTCTGGCGGGCCCTGGGAGGCCGACTCTTCGCGATCGATCGGTTTCACGATCACCCCCTTGTCGTCGAGGGTGACGATTTTCGGCTTGATCGTCATGCCGGATTGGAGCTTTATGATTTCCACGGCCACACGTTCGCCCGCCTCGAGGCCGGACTCGACGATCCTGAAACTGTCGATTACGGCTCCAAGCTCAACCGAGCGAATCTCGACGACGTTGTCGTCTCCGATGACATAGACGCGAAAAGTCCCTTGAAGCTCGCTGGTACTTCGGCTCGGAACGAGCAGCGCTCCCTCGCGAACTTCCGCGATGGCACGTACGCGCGCGAACTGCCCCGCCAGGACGATGCCCTCCGGATTGTCGAAATCCGCCTCGAAGGTGAAGGTTCCCGTCTTCGGGTTGATGGCCGCGTCCGCGGCAACCACTCGTCCCGGATAGGGGTGAACGGTCCCATCCGCCAGGGTGAGTTCGAGCCCGCGCCCCATCTTCGGGTCTTCACCCGTTACTTCCTGCAACTCGCGCAGTCGTCTTGCGAGAGACAGGTAGGTCCGCTCGTCGATCGAGAACCGCACGCGGATCGGATCAGTCTGGGAAACGAAATTGAGGACCACGGGATTGGGTTGGATTCCCACGAACTCCCCCACCCGCGCCTCGGAGATTCCGATTCGTCCCGAGATGGGTGAGTGGATTCGCGTATATCCGAGCCGGATCTTCGCCTGCCGTACGCGCGCTCCGGCGGATTGGAGCGCGGCGAGCGCGGCCTGGTATTCCGCGACTGCAGCATCGAGATCCGATTGGCTAACCGCGTTCATTTCGGCGAGGGGTCGGATGCGGGCGAGATCCGCCTGGGCTCGAACGAGCTGTGTGTTGACCTCGGCCACTGCCCCTTCGGCTTCGACAACCTCTTCCTCGAAGGGCTCGGGATCGATGGTGTAGAGGAGCTGGTCTTTCTCGACCTGCCGGCCCTCTA